>Ga0073928_10009935_pt1 | contig 11472 bp, 9 predicted proteins | sample PaiPotPPA55metaG_FD_76969 | JGI IMG/M metagenome (GOLD analysis project Ga0073928, IMG submission 76969) | Iron sulfur acid spring bacterial and archeal communities from Banff, Canada, to study Microbial Dark Matter (Phase II) - Paint Pots PPA... ...
CCGTTGTTCGAGGCGATCATTCGCGCGCTCAAGAACGAAAACGTGGAGGTCGCCGGCGCCGATCGTCTCGTGCTCACCGAGCATATTGCGGTCATGGACCTCATGGCGTTGGCCGACGCGCTGCTGCTGCCGCAGGACGATCTGGCACTGGCGGCCGTGCTGCGCAGTCCGCGGTTCGGTTTCTCCGACGACGATTTGTTCGCCATCGCCTGGGACCGCGGCCGCTCCTCGCTGCATGCGGCGCTGACGCGCAAGTCGGCCGAGCGGGCGATTTTTGCCGAAGCCGCGGCGCGCCTTTCTGAGCTTGCGCGAGCCGCGCGGCAAGAGTCGCCGTTCGCCTTCTATGCGTTTGTTCTCGGCGCGCGCGACGGCCGGCGCCGCTTCCTCGCCCGGCTCGGCGCCGAAGCCAACGATGCCCTCGACGAGTTTCTCAACCTCGCGCTCGACTATGAGCGGCGGCAAACGCCCTCGCTGCAAGGTTTCGTAGCCTGGCTGCGGGATGCGCGCGCCGAGGTGAAGCGCGACATGGAGATAGCGCGCGACGAAGTGCGGGTGATGACCGTGCACGGCGCCAAGGGCCTCGAAGCGCCGATCGTCATTCTCGCCGACACGATGACGCAGCCTTCCGGCCCGCGGCCGCCGCGGCTTCTCGAGCTCGCCGACGGTGCCGTCATCTGGGCCGGACGCAAGGACGATGACGTAGCGCCGGTCGCTGCCGCCCGCCAGGCAGCGCTCGCGGAAGCCGAGGACGAATATCGCCGGCTCCTTTACGTTGCCATGACCCGCGCCGCCGACCGGCTGATCGTCTGCGGCGCCGACGGCGAACGGGCGCGGCCGAAAGGCTGCTGGTACGACCTCGTGGTCGAGCCGCTGCGGCCTTTTCTCATCGAGGAACAAGAATACGGCGAGAAAGTCTGGCGTTATCGTAAGGCCACGCCAAGCGTGGCCGAGCAGCCTGCGCTGGCGGCCGCGCCGACGCACGTCGAACCATTCGAAATCCCGCAATGGCTACGGCGGCCGGCTCCTCCGAACGCGCCGGCTTCAGTGCCGGTTTCGCCGTCTGCCGCGTTCGAGGCGGAAGTCGGTCGCGTTTTTGCGCACGCGGTCATTTCCGCCGCCGACCGCCGCAAGGCGCTGGCCCGCGGGCGTATCGTCCATCGGCTGATGCAGTCGTTGCCCGACATTGCGCCGGCGAACCGCAACGACGCCATCGAGCGTTATCTAAAGAACACGGCTGCGGATTTCCTTCCCGTCGAGCAGGCTGAGATCGCAAAGCAGCTTCTCACCATCCTCAACGATCTGATCTTCGCCGAATTGTTCGCGCCGGGAAGCCGCGCCGAAGTGCCGATCGTCGGCCGAATCACTCGACCCGGCGCCGCGGCGATCGACGTGTCCGGACAGGTGGACCGTCTCGCAGTCACCCGCGATGCCGTTCTGATTGCCGATTACAAAACCGACCGGGAAGCGGCCGCCAGCCTTGCCCAGGTGCCTAAACCCTATATCGGCCAGCTCGCCCTCTACCGCGCCGTGTTGGGGCGCATTTACCCGGAAAAAACGATTCGTGCTGCACTCATCTTTACCGAGGGCCCGAACGTGATCGAGGTTCCCGGCGCGGCAATGGAGGCTTCGCTTGCCGAAATTATCAGTAAACTCACGCCCCGGTGAAGCTCTCTTGACGCCTGGGGACTCCGTTCATAGGTTTCACACCCTGCCGGCTTCCCACCGGAAACAACGAGGTACATCCATGGTCGACAAAACAACCGACGCGACGTTCGATCAGGACGTCCTCAAGGCCACAGGCCCGGTGGTCGTTGATTTCTGGGCGGAATGGTGCGGCCCCTGCCGCATGATCGCGCCGGCGCTGGAAGAGATTTCCAAGTCGCTCAACGGCAAGGTGAAGATCGTCAAGCTCAATGTCGACGAGAATCCCGGCACGGCCGCCAAGTTCGGCATCATGTCGATCCCGACGCTGATGCTGTTCAAGGACGGCCAACTCGCTTCGCGCCAGGTCGGCGCTGCGCCGAAGCAGAAGCTCGAACAGTGGATCACCGGCGCGGTGTGATTTCGCGTTCTCTCACGTTGTCATGGCCGGGCTTGACCCGGCCATCCACGTCTTTGAGCCTCGTCAAGACTTTAAGACGTGGATGCCCGGCACGAGGCCGGGCATGACAGCATTGGAGCGCGCCCCGGGGGCGCGATCACGCGGTCGATCCTGTCCAACTGCGGACGGACGCGCTGCTTCCACAGTCAAGCCGCGCCGCCGCCCCTCAGCAGGGCGAAAAAGCTGTCGACGGCTTTCCGCGGAATGGCCGATACCCGATAGAAGTCGGATAATCGCGATAGCAGTTGATGTTGTCCGCCCGACAACTCGAACTCAAGTCCTTGAATGATCGTCGTCGCGGCTCGACGCATTTCCTCGTCGTCCCAGCTAATATAACGACGCGCGACTTAGCTTGAGCCACTGCGGCGGCTGCCTGTGGCAGATAGAGATAGTCTTCTCCCGAAGGTAAAATTTGTTTTGTCAGATCGATGCCGGTGCGGAAGCCGACATCGATCAAATCCATGGCAGAAAAATCATTACCGTGAAATTCATTGCTGACGCGGCCGATGACCGCTCGTTCGTCTTCGGGCACAGCGCCATTGAATATTGCGGTGTTCAGCCGCCCGCTAAACTTGCAATCGATCATTTCGACTGTGAGACAAATCCAGTTTCGGATGTTGACGTTATGAAATGCACAGCGGACAAAACGAGAGAAACGTCCCGGCGCCATGGTCATTCGCGCGCCGTTGAAGGTGCAATCTACGAATTCAGAGGTTTCCCGGCCACTGCCAAACGCGGCAGACTGAATTTGGACTCGATCGAAATTACAGGCGTGCAAATGCGATCCAATCGATGCGAACTGCAACAATGTTCGGCCTGAATAGTTCTCGCCATCGAGCCTTGCATGATCCAGCACGACGCGCTGATCATCAGGTATTGTGATACGGCCTTTCGACCTTGCTTCTATGCGCATTGTTGTTTCTGCTCATTGCTTACAGCAGCGTGTACGTCGAAATTGTCACTGCATCATATCCCGGTCTTGCCAAGTGCGCAGCCGCTTGTCTCGGCGTCGTCAACTCGCTGGTTCAGCGCCGTGCCCTGCCGTGCATGAGTGAGGCGGCCGAGTCGGACGCAAAACGCCAGCGAAAGGCGTCGTCGGGCGCATGGCGGACGTCAGAGCAAAAACCGTCACCCGATTGTCAATGCCGGAAGTGCCGCGTGCCGGTAAACACCATGGCGATGCCGCGGTCGTCGGCGGCCTTGATCACTTCGTCATCGCGCATTGATCCGCCGGGCTGGATCACCGCGGTCGCGCCGGCTTCGATGGCGACAAGAAGGCCGTCCGCGAATGGAAAGAACGCATCAGAAGCGACCACCGATCCCTTGGTCGCCGGCTCCTTGAGACCGGCCGCTTTGGCGGCGTCTTGCGCCTTGCGCGCGGCGATGCGCGCGGAATCGATGCGACTCATCTGCCCGGCGCCGATGCCGACGGTCGCGGATTCTTTCGCGTAGACGATCGTGTTCGACTTCACGTGCTTGGCGACGCGGAAGGCAAAGCGCAGGTCGCGCAATTCGGCGTTGCTCGGCGCGCGCCTGGTGACGGGCTTCAAGTCCATGTCGTCGACCACGGCATTGTCGCGCGATTGTACGAGCAGGCCGCCGGCGACGGTCTTCGCCGTCAGCCCTTTGGCGCGCGGATCGGGCAGGCCGCCGGCGATCAGGAGGCGCAGGTTCTTTTTCGCGCCGACGATGGCGATCGCATCTTCGGTGGCGTCCGGCGCGATGATCACCTCGGTGAAAATCCCGGTGATGGCGCGCGCAGCGTCGGCGTCGAGCGGCCGGTTGAGCGCGACGATGCCGCCGAAGGCCGACACCGGATCGCAGGCGAGCGCCTTGCGATAGGCATCGACGAGGCTATCGCCCTCGGCGACGCCGCACGGATTGGCATGCTTGATGATGGCGCAGGCGGCGGTGCGTCCCGGATCGAATTCGGCGACGCATTCATACGCCGCGTCGGTGTCGTTGATGTTGTTGTAGGAGAGCTGCTTGCCTTGCGCCTGCCGCGCGGTCGCGACACCGAAGCGCGCCTCGGGCGTGCGGTAGAACGCCGCCGATTGATGCGGGTTCTCGCCATAGCGCAGTTCTTCGATCAAACGGCCGCCGACGGAACGGAAATCCGGCGCATCGTTGCCAAGCTCGTTGGCGAACCAATTGGCGATCGCCGCGTCGTAGGCGGCGGTGCGCGCAAAAGCCTTGGCGGAGAGACGCCGGCGCAGCGCAAGCGTCGTCATGCCGCCGTGGCGGGCGAACTCGTCGAGCAAGGCTGTGTAATCGGTCGGCTCGACAATGACAGCGACGTCGCCGTGGTTCTTCGCCGCGGCGCGGATCATCGCCGGCCCGCCGACATCGATATTCTCGATGCAGTCGTCAAAGCCGGCGCCGCGCGCCATCGTTTTCTCAAACGGATAGAGATTGACGACCAGAAGATCGATCGGCCGGATGCGATGCGCGCGCATCGCTTCGGTATGCGCGGCGTTGCTGCGGATCGCGAGCAGGCCGCCATGCACGGCCGGATGCAGCGTCTTCACGCGGCCATCCATCATTTCCGGAAAGCCGGTGATATCGGATACTTCGGTCACAGTGAGGCCGGCCTCGCTCAGCTCTTTGCGCGTGCCGCCGGTCGAAATGAGCTCGATGCCGTAGTCGGTCAGCGCGCGGGCGAACGCGATCAGGCCGGTTTTGTCGGAGACGGAAATCAGGGCGCGCGATGCGCGGCGCAATTGCTCGGTCATGGTGTCTTTTTTTCATCCTCCGCCGCATAGCGCAAGCGAAGCGGGGGGACCGGAGATTTAGATTATCACAACGGTAGTCATCACAGCGGTAGTCTCGGCTCGTTCTCGCGCACGCGGCGCACGGTGCCGGCGGTGGCGAGCGCTCCGGGATTGGCTTGCGCAAGACTCCAGATCACACGCGGCGCCGAGCGCGCCTGTCCGTTGATGACCATCTGCGCCGCCCGGCGCGGACCGTCGTTGCCGGCAAGAAAGACGCTGTCCTCGAGCTGCACGCGATTGTCGCCGGCGCTGAAGGTCCACACCTCCTTGTTCGGCATCATCAACAGCACGCCGCGACCGTCGGTGAGCCGCGACGCCTTGATCGAAGGGTGCAGATGGAAGCGTATGGTGTACTGGTCTCGCTTCCCCCGGATCTGTGGGCCGCCGTCGGCGGCCAGGAACAAGTCCTCGCCGTCGAGCCGCGTGCCGTCGGCCGCGAGCGTCACCGTGCGCTCGTGCAGGATGCCGTAGCGGTCGGCGTAGCCGTCGTGCCCGGCGCGCAGCGTGAGCGAATCGGACAATTCCTCGCGCGACACCGAGACGTGGCTCGGGCCGCCGACCATCGGCGATCCGCCGAGCACGCGGCGGAAGGTCTGGCCTTCGATGAAGCGGGCCGACGATTCGCCGTTGAGCATCGCGGTCGAATGCGCCGCGGTCGAGCGCGCCAGCTGCCGCCATTCGTCGCGCGCCGTTGCCCGCATGCCGCAATTGACCACGATGAGGCTTTGCTTCGGCGACGAGAATTCGAACGACAGGCAGCCGGCGTGCGCATCAAGACTCGTCTCGATCGGCGGCGCGCGTCCGGTATCCATGATCAGCACGCTGCCGCCGGTCTCGACGCGCTGATAACCTGAATGAGGCGCATTCCACAACGGCGCCCCGCGGCTATCGTCATAGGCCAGGAGCGTGAGCAAGAGCTCGGCCGGCGTTACGCCCATGCCGTTGAAATGCGCGAACGTCCCGTCGGAATGCCGGAAGAAGCGCAGCATCGGCATCATGCGCTCGATGGCGTTGAGCAACGCCGGCGGCGGCGCAATGTTGCGCGAAGAATAAGCCTGGCGCAGCGGCAAAAGCTCCAACAGCACTTCGATGATCGCGCCCGGATCGCGACTGACATGCCCGCCGTCGGGCAGGATTTGCCGCTCGATCTCGTTGCACAGCCAAGTGGTCATCGATTGGATGTGGCGTCCCTGACCGGCGATGCAGAGCGCCGCGTAGCAGAGCGCGATGCAAGCCTGCATGCCGGCGACGCTGCGATGGGCGTCGCCGGCGGTGTGGCGCAGGTAACGGATCTGACGCAGCAGACTGCGCATGAAGCGCCGATAGAAACGGACATCGGCGTCTTGCAGGACCAGCGGCGCTTGGCTGAGCCACGAGATGATCCGCCGCGACAGCACGTCCGCACGCCACGCTATCGGGTGCCACGAGCCCTGCAGCGCCATCCATTCGTCGACCAGCGCGCGCGCATTGGCGCGGGCGATGCCGGATTCGGCGGCGCGCAGGTGGCGCAGCCAGCTGAAGCCCAATATTTCGGTCGCCCATTCGTCGGAGGGCGGCGTCATCTCGAAAATGGAGCGGCCGTCGCAGATCACGACTTTGCCGGCGAAGGCAAAGCGGACGGAATAGATTTCGCTGGCGCGGGTGGCGTCGGCGGTACGTAAATCCTGCGGTGCGATCAAAAGCCGGTCGGCTTTACGCGGAACGAGCGGCCAGCGCAGCACCGGGTGGCCGTTGATCCGCCCGGCGAATTGCCGCAGCCCGCCGCGCAGCAGAAGCCAAGACAGCTGCGCAGACAGTTTTGCCCGGTTCGCGATTGAAACGCGCGCCATCGAAGCGCTCGCCCCTCCTTCGGCGCGAGTGCGCCCCACCTCGCCGCCGATTCTCACCATATCGGAAGGGTAGAGCGACGGCCAACGGCGGGCATTTTCAGGGTAAACGCACCTGTTTTAGGAGCCGCGCGGCGTAGAAACCATCGAGTCCGGCGAGCCGCGAATCAGTATCTGGGAGGTGGCAGGGCAGGGTGCGAAGGTCGCCGTCTTTGGTGATGAACTCCTCGTGGCCGAAAACCTCGGAAGGATTAATCGGTGCCCGCCGTAACCCCGGCTCCTGTGCCAGCAGGCCGGCGACGATATCTTCGCCCTCCTCGGGCTCGAGCGAACAGGTGCAATAGACCAGCGTGCCGCCCGGCTTCGTTAGCGCCGCGGCGCGCTCGATCAATCGGCGCTGCAAGGCGGCGAGCTTTGCGATATCGGCCGGCTGCTTGAGCCATGGCACATCGGGATGGCGGCGGATCGTGCCGGTCGAGGAGCACGGCGCATCAAGCAGCACCGCATCAAACGGCTCCGCCGTCCACTCGGCAACATCGGCGCAAACGAGCTCGGCGTTGAGCGACAGCCGATTCAGATTCTCCTGCAACCGCGCGAGCCGTGCCGGCGAACGATCGACCGCGGTGACGCGGGCGCCGGCCGCGGCAAGCTGCGCGGCCTTGCCGCCCGGCGCGGCGCAAAGATCGGCGACGCGAAGCCCGGCAACGTCACCAAAGAGACGCGCCGGCAACCCTGCCGCCGCATCCCGAACCCACCACGCGCCCTCGGCAAAACCCGGCAGCGCGGTCACGGTGCCGTGCGCGATCATGCGTACTGAGCCGGTCGGCAAGACCCGCCCGCCGAGCGTTGTGGCCCAAAGCGCTGGATCGCTTTTCACCGTCAGATCGAGCGCCGGCTCGCGGCCATTGGCGGCGGCGATGGTGCGGGCGGTACTCTCGCCAAAGGTCTTGATCCAGCGCGCCATCAGCCATTCCGGGGTGTCGAGGGCGGCGGTGTCGAGCGCCGCCAAACGCGCGGGCCCTTCGCGCGCGATCCGGCGCAACACCGCGTTGACCAGACCGGCATGGCGGGCCGCATAACGATCCGCCTGCACCAGCCGGACGGCGAGATCGACGGCCGCATGGTCGGGCACGTCGAGGAAAAGGATCTGCGCCGCGCCGATCAACAGCGCGGTCTCGGTGCGCGGCGCCTCCTTCGGCAGGCCGCGATCGAGGAAGATGCCGATCAGATGGCGCAGCGTGCCAAGCCGGCGCAGCACGGTCGCAACCAGCGCCCGCGTCAGTGCGCGGTCGCGATCCGGGAGGCCGGCGAGTGCGGCATTCGCATTGGCGCCGTCGAGCTGTTCGTCCAGCGAGCGATTCCGGCGCAGCACGCCGTCGACGATGTCGGCGGCGATGCGCCGGACGGCGAGACCCGGCGCCGCGTCGGCGCGCGGACCCGAATGAGACTTCGACTTTGGTGCGGCTGCCATTGCGCGCCTTCTTGGCACGATCGGCCGCCCCGGGCGAGCGCTCTCGCCTTGTCTGGCGTCTTGCGGCCGGGCGGCTGCTACGCCAAGTGAAAGTCATGTCGTCCGAGCAAAAACCGTCCGAAACCGCGGCGCCCAACAGCGCGGAGGACAGCGCGCCCGAAAAGCGCCCGTTGAGCCCGGCGGCGCAACGCGCCCTTGCCGAGGCGGCGGCGCGCCGCGCCGAACGCGAGCGCCATCCGACCGAGCAGCCGAAGGAAATTTCGGGCCGGGACGGCCCCGACCCGACCCGCTATGGCGACTGGGAAATCAACGGCTTGGCGTCCGATTTCTAGGGCGCTTCGGCCTTACTCGATTTTCAAATTCGAATATGTTCCTACAGCTGAAACGATCAATGTGCTTGCCATACACTGTATGGTCGTGTAGAACATTTCAAGAACATCTGGGTGTGGAGTATCGACGATGGCCGGGGCATTCGGGGGAATGCTTGCTATGCGCGCCGGGGCGATTTCGGCGCTGGTTCTTGGCTTCGCCCTTGCCGCCTGTGCCGGACGTGATCCTCATCCGGTCGCTGCGGTCCAACCGCAGGATGCGCAAAGCGATTGCGCCATGATCAGAGCGGAGATCGAGGCGAACAACGTGCAAGCCGAAAAGCTTGCTGAGGAGAACCACGCGAAGATTGCGCAAAACGTAGCCGCCGGCGTCGTCGGCGCCGTGATCTGGCCGGTGTGGTTTGCCATGGATGCGAAGGGCGCTGCCGGAACCGAAATGGACGCGCTTGCGGCGCGCCAGCAGTATCTCGCCTCGTTGGCTGCGCAGAGGTGCCCGCAGTCGGGCGGTCCACCGCCTCCTCGCCTGCCTCAACGGCAATGAGCTGGCGCGGCACCGAGCGCGAGCAGCACCCGGCCAGTCGAAGGAAATTGCTGGCCGCAACAGTCCCAAGTGCCGCTATCGCAAACCGGGAGACCGATGGGATTTCCAGGGGGCCGACGACGATATTGACTTGTTCCCGCCACTGGTGACTATAATCCTATAGCGAGTCCTTCGCCGAATACAATCAGCACGAGCGGATAGGCGTGACGTCCCACCTGTCCTTCGCGGCCTTGAGCCATCGGCGGCACGACCGACCGCTCGGCGGATTGCTGCCGATTCTCGGCGTGATCTTTGGGCTGGGGTTAGGCGTCGGCGCCATCATCCGATCGCCATCGACGCCGAACCACCCGATCGCAGCTTTCGCGGATCGCGCACCGATAGCGGCTACGAGACACGGCGCCGCCGCTTTTAATCCCCAGCTCACCTATGCGGCCGAAGTGCTCCGCGTCATTGACGGCGACACATTCGCGGCACGCGTGCGTGTCTGGCCGGGGCTCGACGTCGACACCAAGGTGCGGCTGCGCAGCATCGATGCGCCGGAACTGCACGCGCGCTGCGCCCGCGAGTATCTGCAAGCGGAGGCCGCACGGACGGCGCTGCAAACAATTTTGGCCGCCGGCGGGGTCACGGTTTCCCACATCGGTGCCGACAAATATCGCGGGCGCATCGATGCCGATGTCATGACGCGCGGCACGGCGGATGTTTCCGCAGCGATGCTCAAAGGCGGCTGGGCGCGGAGCTACGATGGCGGCCGCCGCGGAAGCTGGTGCGGATAGGAAGCTGGTGCGGATAGGAAGCTGGTGCGGATAGATCGTGCTGATCGACAGGCAAAGATGGTCGGCTGAAAACAGACATCAGGAATCGGACATCAGGCTCTTTTGACTGGCCTGATGTCCGATCCTGATCCCCATGTCAGGCGCCAGGCGCTTCGCGCGCCTCAGCCTGACCCCCGATTATTGCACGACAACCCGCGTGCCGACGCTGACGCGGTCGTAAAGGTCTCTGATGTCTTCGTTGTACATGCGGATGCAGCCATAGGACACGAAATGGCCGATCGAGCCCGGCTGATTCGTACCATGAATCGCATATTCGCTGCCGGCAAGCGACATGGCGGCAACGCCCATCGGATTGCGCGGCGAACCGCCCTTGACCACGTTCGGCAGACCAGGGTGGTCATGCCGCACGGCGGCCGGCGGCGACCAATCCGGGCGGATGTACTTGCGGTCGATAAAGGACGTTCCCGCCCATTGTTTGCCGGCCCGCCCGACACCGACCGGATAGCGAATGGCCTGTCCGTAGCCGGTGAAATAGTACAGGCGGCGCTCGCCGGTGCGCACGACGATCGTGCCCGGCATGAAGCTATCTTTCACCGCCACCGTCTCGCCCCGCGCATGTGCCGAGCGTGGCGCGAACGCAAACGCGCAAACGATCGCCACCAGTGTGGCAGAAACCAGAATCTTCCCTCGCATTTCCTGCAGCCCCTCACCAGAATGACTGTCCAGCCGCTGTCACCCGGCGGCTAGACGCTATCTTAGCCGAGTGGCTGAGTTTCCCCAGTAAAGCCTGTGCAACAGAGCGCAGTTTTCGCCAATTTTTCGCGGGGTGTGGCTTGCGTGCACCAGCTCCCGCGACAGCGCCGGGCTTGGCCCGGCTCTTCGGTGTGGATTGACGCGCCAATAGGCACGAAGACGGCCCTTCGCGTCTGTTGCCCCGCAATGACGAGGGACTGCCTCAAGCGCTTTTCTTGTTCTGCCGATGGGTCACGAGGTCGTCGACCACCGCGGGGTCGGCCAGCGTCGAGGTGTCGCCGAGATTGCCGAATTCGTCCTCGGCGATCTTGCGCAGGATGCGGCGCATGATCTTGCCGGAGCGCGTCTTCGGCAGGTTGGGCGCGAACTGGACGAGATCGGGCGAAGCGATCGGGCCGATCTCGGTGCGCACCCACTGCACCAATTCCTTGCGCAGCGCTTCGGTCGGCTCTTCGCCGGACATCAAAGTGACATAGGCATAAATGCCCTGGCCCTTGATGTCGTGCGGATAACCGACCACGGCAGCCTCCGACACTTTCGGATGCGCCACCAGTGCCGACTCGACTTCGGCAGTGCCGAGCCGATGCCCGGCGACATTGATGACGTCATCGACACGGCCGGTGATCCAGTAATAGCCGTCGGTGTCGCGGCGGCAGCCGTCGCCGGTGAAATATTTTCCCGGATAGGCGCTGAAATAGGTATCGACGAAGCGCTCATGGTCGCCATAGACCGTGCGCATCTGGCCGGGCCAGGAATCGGCGATGCAAAGATTGCCGGTGGCCGCGCCTTCGAGCACCTTGCCTTCGGCGTCGACAATTTGCGGGACCACGCCGAAAAACGGCAGCGTCGCCGAGCCGGGTTTGAGCGGCGTCGCGCCCGGCAGCGGGCTGATCAGGATGCCGCC
>Ga0073928_10009937_pt1 | contig 11471 bp, 12 predicted proteins | sample PaiPotPPA55metaG_FD_76969 | JGI IMG/M metagenome (GOLD analysis project Ga0073928, IMG submission 76969) | Iron sulfur acid spring bacterial and archeal communities from Banff, Canada, to study Microbial Dark Matter (Phase II) - Paint Pots PPA... ...
CGCATGCGGACTCGCATGATGTAGCGCGAGTCAAGCTGATGGCGGATTTCATTCGCGCCGAATGCAGCACGTCCGGATTGTTCTGGGTGGGGTAAGGCCACCTGAAGGCCACCTGAAGGCCACCTGAAAATCTAAAGCTTTCGCATCGCATACGCCGCTGACGCGTACTGCGAGCGACGGGGACGCACCACGCGGACTTTTGCAAAAAATCTTGCCGGCTTATTTTTTCCATGCTGGTATACCAGTCATGAACCAGACAGACACCAGTGAAATTCCCGAACCTTACGCGAGCCTTCGCGCGTTGATCGTCGATGGGTCGCTTCGTCCGGGCGAAGCACTTTCTGAACGTAGCCTCGCCGAGCGCTTGCAGGTCGGAAGGACGCCCATTCGTGAGGCGGTCAAATGGCTCGCGCGCGACGGCCTGCTCGAAATCGTGCCCATGCGCGGCACGTTCGTGCGCGAGATGTCAGTCGCCGACCTGCGCGAGATCCACGAAATGCGCCTTGCGTTAGAGGGCATGGCGGCTTTCCTCGCCGCTCGCCACGGCCCCGGCGCTTCCCTGGACGACGCGGCAGCGGGACTGCAAGCGCTGGTAGCAGGGGTGGATGCCGGCGGTGTGCTGGACGTGGATGAAGCGCAGAGCATTGGCTGGGCATTCCACGACGCCATGTTCGAATGCGCCGACAACGGGCGCTTGCAGCAGAGCTACCGGAACCTGCGCGACCAGAGCGGCCTCGCATTGCGGCGCGTTGAACGCTATAGCGCCGAGCGGACGAAACAGGCGGTGCTGGAGCACCTCGAAATCTATGCGGCGATTCAAGCCGGCGACGCCGAAGGCGCCCGCGGACTTGTCTACGGACACATTGAACGCGCGATGCAGATTCGCCTGAAGTTTCTCGCGCACACGGGTGACGAGCGGACGTAACCGTCCTCTCTGCCGCTCAAGTCAATCACATCAATCAACCCCTGCCCCCCGGGAGAATAGTCATGCGGTCGCATCACGGTCGTAGAAAGATAGCCTTGCCTTTGCAGATGCTTCTCGGACTTGTCCTGGGGTGTGCAGTCGGGTTTCTGTTTCCGCATTTCGCAGAGAAGCTTGCGCCGGTCGGCACCGCGTTCGTGCAGGCGATCAAGATGATCGTCGTGCCGCTCGTGTTCACCGCGATCACGCTCGGCATCTGCCAGATGGGCAATCAGGCGCGCTCGCTCGGACGGGTATCGGCGATCAGCCTCATCTACTTCTTCGTCGCGACGGTGATCTCCATCTTCATCGGTCTCGGGCTCAATGCGCTGTTCCATCCGGGACTCGGCGCCAACCTGGCCGAGGCAGCCAAGCCGGGCAAGGTGGTTGCCGCGAGCGTGGACTGGACCAAGTTCTTCCTCGACATGATTCCGAGCAACATCGTGGCCGCGATGTCCGGCAGCAATCTTCTGCCGGTGCTGTTCTTCGCCGTGCTTCTCGGGCTTGCGCTGGGCTCGCTGGGTAACCGCGCGAAGCCGCTCATCGATGTGCTGGACGCACTGATGGCCGCTGTTTTCAAAGTGACTGACTGGATCATTTCGCTCTCGCCCATTGCCATCTTCGCGATCATCTCGTGGCTGTTCGCCACTCAGGGAATCGGGACGCTGCTGTCGCTGGTCAAGCTGGTGGGGGTCATGTATCTCGGCCTTGCGCTGCTCGTAGTGATCTTCGCGATCATCCTGAAGGCGATCGGTGAAAAGCCCTGGCAGGTGAGCCGCCAGATCAGCGAACCCGTGCTGCTGGCGTTCGCCACGCGTTCGTCGGAAGCGAGCCTTCCGGTGCACATGGAGAAGCTGGTCCAGATGGGCGTGCCGAAAGCCGTGGTTTCCGTGGTGCTGCCGCTCGGCTATGCATTCAATCGCGACGGCTCGATCATGTACTTCGCGCTCGCGGTCGGTTTCCTGGCGGACGCGTATCGTATTCCGCTCGACTGGCACACGCTGCTGTCGATCGTGATCGTCACCACGCTTGCCAGCAAGGGCAGCGCAAACGTGCCCTCCGGCGGCCTCGTGGCGGTCGCGATGGTGCTCACCACCATCGGCGTTCCAGTCGAAGCACTCGCGATCATTGCGGGCGTCGACGCGTTTCTCGACATGGGCCGCACGGCCATCAACGTCTATAGCAACACCGTCGCCGTCAAGCTGGTGATGAAACTGGCGCACGTGGCTTATGAAGAGCCGGAGGTCGCGCCCGCACAGGACTCAAGTTCGCCGCAGCACGCGGCAAATGCACCGAGGGGGCTTGCATGACCGGCATGATCGATCTGCGCAGCGATACCGTGACGCGCCCGACCGATGCCATGTGGGACGCGATGCGCGAAGCAACGCTTGGCGACGACACGCTGGAGGGCGACGCAACGGTCCAGGCGCTGGAACAGGAAGCGGCGGTCTTGCTCGGAAAAGAGGACGCGCTCTTCGTATGCAGCGGCACGATGGGCAATGTCCTCGCGACACTCGTTCACGCGAGCCGCGGCGGTGAAGCCGTCCTCGACCAGCACGCGCACATGGCCAACTCGGAAGGCGGCGGCGTCTCGCGCCTTGCGGGGCTGTTCTGTCGCACGATTGCCTCGCATCGCGGGGAAATGGACCTGGACCTTCTGAGCGACAACGTCCGCGGCGGGTATTCGCGCTACGGCGAACCAACGGCAATGGTCGCTATCGAGACAAGTCATAACGCTGCGGGCGGTTGCGTTCAAGGGCTCGAGTATCTTTCTCGAGTAGCGGACATTGCACGCGAACGTGGCGCGGCGGTCCATCTGGACGGCGCGCGTCTGTTCAACGCGGCGGTAGCGCTGGGTGTCGAAGCCCGCGAAATTGCCCTGCATGGCGATAGCGTCACGTTTTGCCTGTCGAAAGGACTGAGCGCGCCAATGGGTTCGGTGTTGCTCGGCTCGCGTGAATTCATCGAACGCGCAAGGACGCTGCGCCGGACGATTGGCGGCGGACTCAGGCAAGCGGGCATCATGGCCGCTGCCGGTCTGGTCGCGTTACGGACAATGCCCGCGAAGCTTGCCGATGATCATCGGCGCACCCTGATGCTTTGGGAAAGGCTGCGGGAAAACACGCGCGTGGAGACTGATCGTCTTGCGCCGCAAACCAATATCCTGCGGCTCGCGGTACCGGACGGCCGCGCGGAAGACCATGCGCAATGGCTCGCGACCCAGGGCGTTGCAGTGCGGGCGAGCAGCCGGCAAGCGATGCGTCTTGTGGTTCACCGGCACATCGACGATGCGGCTATCGACACAGTGAGCAATGCGTTTGAGGCATTGCCGAGGTAATATTTCGGATCACGAAGCACATGCCCTGCGTCATCTAACGCGCCCGCGATTCACCATAGGTCGCGGGATCCAGGCTGCATGCGAGCCCCTGCCAGTCGACATTGCCAGCCTGCCACCGAGCCCCGTTTTCGTTGGCTATGCGTTGGTAAAGCTGCAGTGCCGAGCGGTCGTCCAGGTGCCCGGTATCCTGTCCCAGATGTTCAAGCAGAAGCTGACAGCGCAGCGCTCGCACCACGTCACGGTCCCACACCGCCGCATTCATCTCGCTGTGTCCGCACAGGGAATTGGCATGCAGGTTGCACGAGCCGATCGTCGCCCATTCGTCGTCGACCAGCATGATCTTCGCGTGAACGTAGACGTATGCACGGGCGCCGGATTGCGTTTGCCCGGCAATGCCCGTCAGCGTGAAATGCTGGTATTGGCCGAGTGATTCCAGCCGGTCGAAAAACGGCTTGCGCTCGGGACGTTGCCGCCATAGGCCCAGATATTCCTCAGGCTCACCCGGCACGAGAAGGACGACCTGCACGCCTCGTTGAAGCGCGTCCTCGAGCGCGAACGCAATCTCGGGTACGGGGAGCGCCTGATTCTCCAGGTAGATCGTGCGGCGGGCCGCGTTGATCGCCAGCAGGTATTGATGGGTGATCGACCGCTCGCCGCCGACGATGTAATACGCAGCGCTTCCAGGTGCAGCATGAGGGTCGCCATAACAACCCGCATGCACGTTGCGTTGAATCTGGACGACGCTGCTGCCTCGTGCATCGGGCAGGTCGTGAGGGAACGGCAAACACTCGTCGCTGTCATGCCCCCATACTCCCAACGCCATGTTCCGCTCGCTGGCCTCGTTCCATCGCTGCACGAAGTTGTGATGCACGTCGCTAGCGGACGGGCCTGTGACCTCGACGTAGATATCGTGGCGTTGCCCTTCACCCATGTGGCCCGGTTCGACGGCGGTGAAAGTTGGATTGATCCCGCCGACAAAAGCCGTTTCCGATTGCCTGCCCGCATCGATCAGCCAGATCTTCTGGTGATGACAATAAGCGAGAGGAGCACGGTCCCAGCGAGCGCGAAAACGCGAGCCGCGTGCGGCGAGCAGATCGAAGTCCGCACTTGTGCCGGCGAACGTCTGCCCGTATCCACTGCTCTCCGGGCTGGGCCGCCAGAAAATCACACGAACGTCTACGCCGCGTTCGACCGCGCGGTCGAGGACATCGAAAATCGAACCGCGTCCATCCGGCATCTGGAAATCCGTGGCTATGAACGTGACCGTTATCCAGACGCTGTGCCGCGCGTGCTCCACCGCGTCGCAAATCCGGCGGAAAGCCGGGCCGCTATCGATCAAAGGCCGGACCCGATTCCCTCCCCGTCTCGGATAGGATCCGTGCGCAATGAACGGAATGTGTGGCGCGGCTTCAGTGGTGGCGGGCGCGTCATGTTGATCCATCGGGCACTCCTTATCCGCGCTGTCGGCAGTGTTTGAAATGGGCAGGCCACGATACCGGAAATCCGTGAGACGGCAGAACTGCGGACACTATCCAATGCAGGAATGCCCGCCGTATTTCGCTACGGTCATCGAAAGCTTCTTGCGTAGTCACGCCGGTTAGTCGGCCATGCAGCCTTGGATAATCCGGGGCTGCATCGGCAATGGGACATGAACGCGCTCGCCTGAAAGATCTTCCCGTAGGTTGGCAACAAGCCGGCATAGAAGGCAAGGGCAATCCGACTATCTCAGTGCCGGGCAGGCCATCGAAAACCCACGACCCTCGGGCGCCGTAGCAGAGCCGCGGCGCTGTCGATTGATTCAATCCATGTCGGATTTCGCTCATTTTTAGGATAAACCACGTTGTACTATCGATTTTTTCTTCAGAAACAGTGGCCTGAAGCACCGCGAGATTCATCACATGAACGATACACCCAAGAACCCGGCTCGCGCCCAGATCCAACCAAGGCATGCGATTGCCGAGATTGCCAGGGTCCTTTGGCACCTGCGAAGCTTTCTGACTTTTCTGCTGATCCTTTTCCTCACTTTGTCGGTCACAATGTATTACTTCGGCGGCACAGTCGACACAACCACGCGAACACAATCCTCGCTGGGTCAAACTTTCTACTTTTGCGCAGTCAGGGCGCTGACCATCGGTTATGGCGACGTGGTACCAACCACCGTGCTTGGTCGGATTGTTGCGATATTGCTTGGGTTGCTCGGCGTGTTGATGACCGGCGTGGTAACAGCTTCCGCTGTGTATGGTATTCAGGTGGCTGGGCAACGGGCCGGCCTGTTACCCCGGTAGGCGCAGATAGCTGCGAGTCGACCGATGAATATCTCTCGGAGCTCTATCGCCCAATCATCAGGCCACAGTGTTTTTCGTCGAGGCACAATAGAAACTTCCAGCGGCCAGCAGGTATATCACTCGATAAATGCTTCGCCTTCTGGAAGCTTTCAACGCGAGGCCCACACCATGGCAGCATCCCCCGCGCTGGTCCTGTTCGACATGGAAGGCGTACTGTCTCACTACGACCGCTCCGCGCGGGTCGAGCACTTGTCAGCTGTATCAGGTCAGGCGCCCGACGCCGTGCGCCACGCTATCTGGGGGTCCGGGCTCGAAGCGCGCGCCGATGCCGGACAGATCAGCGACGACGAGTATCTAAGCGCATTGGGCGTGTTGCTAGGCTGCTCGATCCATCGAGACGACTGGCTGGCTGCCCGCCGCGCGTCGATCACACCTTACACGGAAGTGATCGCGCTCGCCGCACGTGTTGCCGAACGCTCCCGGATTGCCGTGCTGACGAATAACTGCCGTCTGGTCACCGACCATATCGGCTATCTGAATCCTCCCGTGGCGCAACTCTTCGGTCCTCATGTCTATGCATCCGCTTCGTTCGGTGCAGCGAAGCCAGCGGCTCAGGCCTATCTTCGCTGTCTCGAACAGCTCGACGTAGGCCCGGACGAAACGCTTTTCATCGACGACTCCGACCCCAACGTAGCAGGCGCTATCAATGCCGGCCTGCACGGATACAAGTTTGTCAGCGTCGATGCCTTATCAGAAGAACTGGCGCGCCGGCAATTGCTTTAGCGCGTGCAATCAGTCGAGGTTCAAAGGAAGTCAAGCCGCGCAACTGAGCATCCATTGAACGCCAAATCGATCAGTGAGCTTGCCGAAGTAACCGCCCCAGAGCTGGACAGCAAGCGGGGTGGTCACGTTTGCGCCCTCACTCAATCGTTCAAATAGCTGGTTCGTCTGGTCGCGGTTATCCATCATCAGGATGTGCGCCGAACCACGCATGGGTTCGGCGTCATCATTGTCAGAGGCGTAGAAGCGCACACCCGGTCCCTCGAACCCGGCATGCATGATCTTGCCGCGCATCGACTCATTCGCAAGCGGCATGCCGCCTGCGCCATGGCGCAACACTTCGACCACCTTGCCCAGACCGCACTGGGTGTAGAAGTCGAGGGCTTGCTCGCACGCTGTCGTGAAGAACAGGTAGTTTGAAAGCTGCATCGTCAGTGCTCCCGGAGTGTGCATTGTTGCGCCTGGGCGGCACGCGTTAGCTGGCGCCGCACTGAATGGCCTCGCCAATTTCGGCGTTGGAATACGCTTTCCCGCCGATACCCCAGGCGCCGTCAACCGCGTACGTCACGTTGACAAATGTCCGGTCACGCGGATGAGCACCCGCCTTGAGCCGGTCGACGATGTCAGTGACCGCGCCAACAAACGCCTGCTTGACCTCGGCATTCGGGAAGGTGGTCGACGGAACCTTCACCTCGACAATCGCCAGCGACTGAGGCTTGCCGCCCACATAACTTCCCGACTCCGGACTCACGGTCAGATGACCAATGACGTTCGGGGTCATGAACCGGTTCCCTCTCAGGCCGTGTGCGCGCAACAACGCGTCCGCGACGAGCGGGAACACTTCACGCTCGCCTTCGCGGGTGAGAAGACCTTCAGTGACCTGGATTGAAATAGGCATTTAAGCAACTCCTTGATGACGGTTGGTCGAATCAGAGTTCCTGCATTCACATCACGACCGTTATATAACGGTCGTGATGTGGCGATAGTTTCACAACAATCGTGATATCGTCAAGCACCAAATATCGATCGTTATCTGGAGAGCGTGGACATGGCACATCGGGCGGATCAGAAGGAAGAGAGCAGGCTGAAGATTCTCAAGAGCGCAGGCCGGGGGTTTCGCAGCCTTGGATTCGGCGGCGCGGGGGTGGACGGACTGGCAAAGGATGCCGAGGTGACATCGGGCGCGTTCTATGCACACTTCAAGTCGAAAGCGGCTGCGTTCCGCGAGGCGGTGACGGTTGGACTCGAAGAACTGAAAGGGGGGATCGAGCAGACACGCGAGCAACGGGGAAGCCGTTGGCGCGAGGGTTTCATCAACTTCTACCTGGGAGACCGCCGCACCTGCGATCTGGCGGAGAGTTGCGCGCTACAAAGCCTGTCGAGCGAAGTAGCCCGTGCCGATGACGAGACCCGGCAAGCCTACGAGACGCAATTGTGCGCGATCATCGAAGCAATGGCGGACGGACTGGAGGGAAAACCGAAGGCCCGGCGCGAGGAAGCAACCGCCTTGCTCGCCATGCTGGTTGGCGGGGTAACCCTCGCCCGCGCGGTGCAGGATCCCGCAATCAGCAACGACATAGCCGCAGCCGTCCGCAAGGCCGCGCTCAAGCTCGGTGTTCAGGCTTAGGGGCGGATACCGGATACCCACTTCGACCAAGCGGCAAGCAACCGGGCCTAAACCACTGAACGGCTTTTCCCATCGACATGGCGCACCGGGATCTTCGCCGTATCCATACCCTGGATGCAGAACACATTCACGCTGAAGACGTTCTCGTTCGTACGCCGCTGATGGAAGGTGTAGATGCCGCATGCCGAGCAGAAATAGTGGCGTGCCTTGCCCGTATTCCATTGATACAGGCTCAACGCGTCTTCACCTGAAATCACCTTGAGCTTGTCACGCTGGACTGTCACCATGACCGCGTTGCGTTTCGCGCACAGCGAACAATCGCATACCACGAGTTCATCAATATCGGCTTCCAGCGAGAACCTGACCCGGCCGCAATGGCACGAAGCGAGATACTGATCCATCGGACTCCCTTGTCTGTAGATGTCTTGCGATACCGCTGCGCATGCTCAGGACCATCGCAACACACCGTCGCGAACATACTGTGCGAATGCCCGCGCCGCCGGTCCGCTGTTGGACGGCAAATGCAGGCTGATCGCGAAGTTCGGCAGCGCCAGCATGCCGGTATCCGTATCGAGAATGTCCAGGTCGGCCGGGACGGTAGACGCGAGCCAGGCGGTAATAGCCAGGTCGCTTCTTACGGTCGCCGTTGTCGCCTCGATGTTGCCACTCTCGAACACGCTTCGCCATTCGAGATTCTTCTCGCGCAGCGCGTGTAGAACGACCGGCCTGAACGCGCAGGATTCCGCCACGATAGAGACTGGCAACGGCCGCTTCAGATGCGCCGTTCCCCTCTCTCGCGCCCACCCAGACCAGCCGTTCGACCCGCAGGCATTCGGCCGCCGCTTCGTCCGTGGCGGCTTCTATGACTGCAAGGTCGAGCGAACCGCTGGCAAGCGCCTTGGAGAGCTCAGGAGACGTTGCGCACATGAGCGATATCTCCACATAGGGGCAGGCTTCCGCGAACGCCTTGAAGATGGGCGGGAAGCACGTGGATAGCAACGACGGCAGATCCTGAGCACCACTAAGCTGAACCGGTTGGCGGCGATCTCCGCTGTATCCGCCGACTGGATTTCAAGTGCTTTAGCAGCGCCTCAGGCCGGCGCCCGCTCCCATGCCAGTTCCATGAATACGCGGCACAGTGCTTCCATTCCTTTGGCGTCGTCCGCGTCGAAGCGGGCCACTGACGGGCTGTCCACATCCCATACACCGGCCAGGCTGCCGTCCTTGGCAACCAGCGGCACGACAATCTCGGATTGCGATGCCGAGTCACACGCAATGTGGCCGGGAAACTCATGAACGTCCTGCACAACCTGCGTGAGCCGGGTTTGCGCGGCGGTGCCGCATACGCCCTTTCCAGGCGCGATGCGAACACAGGCCGGTTTGCCCTGGAAGGGACCGACGACGAGTTCAACGCCATCGAAGAAATAAAAGCCGCTCCAGTTCAGATCGGGCAGCGTGTGATACACCAGCGCCGAAAAATTGGCCGCATTGGCAATGCGATCAGTTTCATCGCTGAGCAGCGAGCGCGCCTGAGCAACAAGCTCGTCGTATTGCGCCGCTTTTGGACCGGTTGATGCCTGGACGGTGAAGGACATGATGGCAGGGTCGGAGCCGTGACCGCCGAGGTCATGGCTGTTGAAAGAGTAGGGTTTTTCGACCATAGCACAGCGCGCCGAAGTCGGCTTACCTCGGCGCCTGCAGCTTCATCGTGGTCACGCCCGGGTCAGCGGCAATGGCCTCTTCGGTAAACGGAAAGCGCAGCCATTGCTTGCCGGCGAAGCGGCGGGTTGCATCGCTGAAATGGGGCGAGGCGGGGTCGTCGGATTCCGAATGCGCGAGCATGGTGTCCGCCTGCACGCCGTTCGCATCGAACGAAACCACTTGCACGTAGCTCGCGCCGTGGCCGCTGCGATCGATTGCGTAGCCGCCTGCATCGAGTGGATGGTCCGCGCACATCACCGTGAAATAACCCGCATCGTCGCAACCGCCAAAGAGCGGCACCCGCTCGCCGTTGCGCTCGACGTGCAGCAGTTCGCCACGTGTGGAGTCGAGTGAAAAACCGTAGCGCTGCATGGCAAGCGCCGCGCCGCCGAGCGCCTGCTGAAGAGCGGGTTTAAGCGCGGGATTGGAGACGTCGAGACCGCGTGGTGTCGCAAGCGGCGCGGCTGGATCGAACGGCACGCGATAGAAATGCGCCAGCCCCGCCCCATTCAGGCGACGCCAGAATTCGTCCCAGAGATTGGCGCCGCGCGCATTGGTGTTGGCGGTGCCGTCCCACTCACGCAGTACCTTGCATGCCGGTCCAAGATCCACCGTTTGCGCCTTGCCGCCGGGCATGCCTTGCGTGACTGAAACCATCGAATCCGATTCATCAGCACAAACCGTATCGAGGATAGGCTCGCGGAACAATTGCTCCGACATGGACCGGCTATCCAGCACCTTCGTCTCAAGCGCGAGTCGCATCACGCCGCCCTTCTGCACCTGCAATTCAGCGGCGAGCATGTGGCCAAAACGCGTGCGCAGCGACTGCTCCGTGCCGGTAATACCGGCCACATGCGGATAACCCGTCATTGGCGCGTTGGCGTTGGTCAGCCAGTAACTGCCGTTGAAGTTGCCGACGTAATCACCGCACGCCATGCCCGGCATCTCGGTGACCGGCAATGCCCCCAGCTGCACGCTTGATGCTTCCACGCGCCAGCCGCAAGCACTCTTCGACCCATCGAGAAACGGCACGCCCGGCGCTTTTGCGTCGAATGCGCGGCCAAGCGGCGTCGTACAGGCTGCAGCGAGTGAGTCAGGCACATCCGGCACAGCGCCGAGGTCGGCGAACCATGCACGCGGGTCGTCGCGGCCGATTGCCAGGGTGTTGACCCACGGCGTAGCTGCAAGGCGCTTCTGGATCGCGATGAAGTCATCGAGGGAGCGCGCCTGGTCCCACAACAGGAAGTTCTCGAAGGACCGCGTGTTGTCGGTGTTCACGTCGCGCAGTGCGAATGCATGTTGGGCATTCCATGCGAGCGCCGGCGACATGGAGGACAGATCGATGAGCGGACCAAAACGCGAGCGGTACAGCGTGCGCGTGACGGGCGTCAGCGTGCCGTCGGCGTTGCGGGTCTGGACCGTGACGGGCACGCGTGTCATCGGCTCGCTAACACCGTCGTACACGTAGCGCGTGGGATCGGCGGGATCGAGCGACAACTGGAAGATGCCGAAACGCCGCGCGCTCGACACGGTATGTGTCCACGCGATGTCGTTGTTAAAGCCGATCATCACGACCGGCACGCCGAGAAACGACACGCCCGCCACATTCAGTTGACCGGGGATGGTCAGCTGCGCTTCATAGAAGCGGTCAGGCCCGCGCCAAAACCAGTGCGGGTTGCCGAACAGGAGGCTGCGGCCTTCCTGCGTGACCGGCGCGCCAAACGCGAGTGCATTGCTGCCGATACCCCGCCGCCCGCCTATATCGAGTTGCGAGGGTGC
>Ga0073928_10009938_pt1 | contig 11469 bp, 6 predicted proteins | sample PaiPotPPA55metaG_FD_76969 | JGI IMG/M metagenome (GOLD analysis project Ga0073928, IMG submission 76969) | Iron sulfur acid spring bacterial and archeal communities from Banff, Canada, to study Microbial Dark Matter (Phase II) - Paint Pots PPA... ...
ACCGTTGAAGAGGACGTCGCCCGCGAACAGCACACGGGCATCAGCCGCCAGCACCAGCGTGTCGCCGCGTGTGTGCGCCGGCCCGACCTCGATCAGGCGGACGCTGCGCCCGCCCACGGGCAGCTCCAGCTCGCCGCTGAAGGTCTCGTCCGGCAGCGCCAGCTCGATCCCCTCGAAGTCGAAGCGGCCGAAGCAGCGCAGGAAGAACTCCCCCAGCGCGCCCATCTGTGGCGCCTGGCGCACCAGCATCGCCATCGCCGCCGGAGGCAGCTCCGGCATCTCCCCGGCGGTTCGCTCGGAAGCCACTATGCGGGCCCCGCCCACCAGCTGGTTGCCGTAGCAGTGGTCGCCGTTGGCGTGTGTGTTGACGAGCGTGTCGATGTCCGCCGCCTCAGGCACCGCGGCGCGCATCTCGGCCAGCATGCGCTCGGTCAGCTCGAGGTCGAACAGCGTGTCGACGAGCAGCGTCCGCTCGCCGTCGCTGAGCAGGCCGGCGTTGCTCCAGCCCCAGCCCCCGTCCGGCTGCAGGTAGGCGTAGACGCCGTCGCCGATCTCCTGCAAGCCCCTCGCGTACTCGCGCGCCATCCGGACTCCCCCCTTAGCTCGTACAGCACATTCATACCGCACCCCCGCTTCCGTTAGCGTCCCCGGGCGAGAGGCCATGGCCAGCATCCGCGACGTGACATTCGACCTGCTGCGCGAGCACGGCATGACGACCGTGTTCGGCAACCCCGGCTCGACCGAGCTGCCGATGCTGAAGGACTTCCCGGCCGACTTCCGCTACGTGCTCGGCCTGCAGGAGCTGGCGGTCGTCGGCATGGCCGACGGCTTCGCGCAGGCCAGCGGGCGGCCTGGGCACGTCAACCTGCACACCGGACCGGGCGTCGGCAACGCGGTCGGCGGCATCCTCGGCGCACAGGCCAACCATTCGCCCCTGCTCGTCACCGCCGGCCAGCAGGTGCGCCCGCAGATCGCGATCGAGGCCACGCTGACCAATCGCGAGGCCGTGCTGGGCCCACGCCCGTACGTCAAGTGGAGCCACGAGCCGGCGCGCGCGCAGGATGTGCCGCACGCGATCGCGCGCGCGATCCACCACGCCTCGACGCCACCGCGCGGCCCGGCGTTCGTGTCCGTGCCGATGGACGACTGGGACGCCACGGCCGAGGAACCGGCCACGCGGGAGCTCCTGTTGCGCCGGCTCGCCGCCCGCTCGGCGCCGGACCCGCAGGCGCTCGAGGAGCTGGCGGCTCTGATCGTGAGCGCGCGCAACCCGGTGCTCGTCGCGGGCCCTGACATCGACGCCAGCGGTGCCTGGGACGCGGCCGTGGCACTGGTCGAGAAGCAGCGCCTCGCGGTGTGGGCCGCCCCTGCTCCGGGCGGCGGCCGCATCGGCTTTCCCGAGGACCACCCGAGCTTCCAGGGCATACTGCCACCCGCGATCGGCCCCCTCGCGGAAGCGCTCGAGGGACATGACCTGGTGCTGGTCGCGGGCTCGGCGGTCTTTCCCTACTACCCCTACATCCCCGGGCCGCTGCTGCCCGAGGGCGCGTCGCTGGTGCAGCTGACCAGCGACCCCGACGAGGCCGCCCGCGCGCCCGTCGGAAGCGCCATCCTCGGCGACGTGGCCGCCGCGCTCGGAGCACTCGTCGAGCTGGTCGGGCGCGCCGAGCGCGAGCCGCCACCGCCGCGCCCGCTGCCCGGCGAGCCGGACGAGAGCAAGCCGATGAGCGGCTCGGCGGCCATGGCCGCGCTCGCCGACGTGTGGCCGGGGGACGCGATTGCCGTGGTCGAGGCGCCGTCCGCGACGCTCGCGCTGCGCAACCGGCTGCGCCTGTCGCGTCCCGGCAGCTACTACTTCAGCTCGGGCGGCGGCCTCGGCTTCGCCATCGCTGCCGCGATCGGGGTGCAGATGGCCGAGCCCGCGCGCCCGGTGGTGTGCGTGCTCGGCGAGGGCTCCGCGCAGTACGGCATCACGGCGCTGTGGACCGCCGCCGCTTACAAGGTGCCCGTCACCTACCTCATCCTGCGCAACGACGAGTACATGATCCTCAAGTGGTTCGCCGAGCTCGAGCAGGCCGGCGCCGTTCCCGGGCTCGACCTGCCGGGCCTCGACGTCGCCGCGGTGGCCGAGGCCTACGGCGTGCCCGCGCGCGAGGCCCGCGACCGCGACGAGCTCAGCGAGGCGCTGCGCGCCGACATCGCCGTGAGCGACGGCCCGCGCCTGGTCCAGGTGCGCGTCGCCAGCGGCATGTGGCTCGACTAGGTGGCGGAACCGTCGCGCCGGGCGCTCGTGCGCGCGCTACCGGCGCCTCGGCTCGTTCGCGCACCGCGGCGTGAAGTCGTCAGCCGGCGAGCTTGACGAGATCGTCAGCCGCAAGCTTGACCGGTAGCGTCTTGATCGTCAGCCCGCGAGCTTGACCGGCAGCGTCTTCAGCTGGTTGAGGAACATCGACTCGGCATACACCGGCCGCCCGTCGAGCTCGATGCCGGGGAAGCGCGCGAGCGTCTCCTCGATCATGACCTTGAGCTCCAGGCGAGCGAGGGCGGTGCCGAGGCAGAAGTGCCGGCCACCGGCGCCGAAGGCCTGGTGGTCGGCTTCGCGCGTCAGGTCGAAGCGATCGGGATCCTCGTAGCGCGTCTCGTCGCGGTTGGAGGACACGTACCACATCACGACCGCGTCGCCGGCTCTGATCTTCCGGCCGTGCAGTTCGGTGTCGACGGTGGCGGTGCGGCGGAAGTGCGCGAAGGCGGGGAACATGCGCAGCGCCTCCTCCACGGCGGCAGGGACCTTCGCCGGGTCCTCTATCAGCATCCGCTTCTGGGCGGGGTCTTCCATCAGCGCCCGCATGGCCGAGCAGTAGGTGGCCTTGGTGGAGTCGTTGCCCGCGGCCACCAGCAGGAAGAAGCCCATCACGATCTCGTGTTCCTCAAGCTTCTGCCCGTCGATCTCGGCGTTCATGAGCACCGTCGTGAGGTCGTCGGTCGGGTTCTCCTGGCGCGCCGCGATCAGCTTGCGGCAGCGCTCGAAGATCTCGGGCACGTCTTTGTCGACCGCCCCGTCGAAGCCCGCCGGGTTGTAATCCGGGTCGGCCGCGCCGAGCGTCGAGTTCATCAGGCGGGCCCAGACGGCGTCGTCCTCCTCGGGGATGCCCATGAAGCTGCCGATCACCCGCGAGACGACCGGTTGGGCCACGTCGCTGACCAGGTCGCACGTCTCGCGCCCCTCGAGCCGCTCCAGCACCCGGATCGCGATCGCGCGGATGGCGTCCTCGTGGGCGGCGATCCGCTTGGGCGTGAACCCCGCCTGGAAGAGCGCCTTCAGCCGGTCGTGCTTGGGCGGATCCATGCCGATGAACATCGCCCGCGCGAGCTCGATCGGGAAACCGGCGGCGGCGGCGACGACCCCGCCGAGTTCGGAGGAGTAGGTCTTGAAGTCACGCGAGACGGCGTGGATGTCCTCAGCCGTCGTCACCGACCAGAAGCCAGGTTCTCCGGGCAGCTCTTCAAAGCCATCGGTCCAGTGAACCGGGCAGCCCCCGCGCATGTCCCTGAAGACCTCGTGGGGCGGCCCGTCCTCCCAGTGCTCGCGGGCACTGAGTTCCACGCTCTCGATATCGCGCCCCACCGTCGCCATCTCGGCCTCCTCGTCGCAAGCGTCAAATGTCGGCAGCGATCATACTGGCTAGCTGGCCAGTTTTGGGCGCGTAGCCTGTTCCGCGATGCACCTCGTCCGCCAGCCCCGCTCGCCCGCCGCCCGCGCCCTGCGCAGGCTGCAGGCTCTGCACGCCGAGGCGGATCGCGCGGGCGTGCCCGCACGCGAGCCAGAGCTGGCCGCGGCGCTGGCGCGGACGCGCCCGCGAGCGGACCCGACGCGGAGCGGAGCGCAGGCGGGCGTGAGCGTCGCTCGGGCCGGCGGCGGCCAGACCCGCCGCGAGCTGCTCGCCGGCGGCGCCGCGCTGGCGGCCGCGGCCGCGCTCGCCGCGCGCCCCGTGCGCGGTCTCGCGGCCGTGCTGCCGCGGCGCGAGCAGCCACGCATCGCGATCGTCGGCTGCGGGCTCGCCGGGCTGCGCTGCGCGCACCTGCTGTGGAGCGCGCACGGTCTTGCCGCGGATCTCTACGAGGCCAACCCTGCCCGCATCGGTGGCCGCTGCTGGACCCTGCGCGGCTACTTCGGCGGCGGGCTGACGACGGAGCACGGCGGCTCCTTCATCGACACCGTGCACGTGTCGGTGCGGCGCCTGGCTCGTGAGCTCGGCCTGCAGCTGGAGGTGGTGGGCGGGGGCGACCTGCCGAGCGGCGAAGACATCTACTTCATCGACGGCCACTACTACACGCACGCCGAAGCGAGCGAGGACTGGGCCGCCGTCGGCTTCCGCGCCTTCCGCGACGCGGCACGCGAACTCGAAGGCGAAGCAGGCGAACAGCGCCTGGACGCGCTGTCGGTGCCGGCCTGGCTGGACAGCACGCCGATCGGCGCTGGCAGCCGCCTCGGCAAGCTGCTGCTGGCCAACACGGTGACGGAGAACGGCGGCGACCCCGGTGACCAGTCGGCCCTGGACCTGATCCAGATCACCGCCGGCAGCCCGCGCGGAACCCTCGAACTGCTGCCGGGAGACGACGAGCGCTACCACGTGATCGGCGGCAACGACCAGCTCGTCGCGGCCATGGCGGCGCAGCTGCCCGCGCCCGTCAGCACCGACCACCGTCTGCTCGCGCTGCGGGCTCGCAGCGGAGGCGGAGCGGCGCTCGTCTTCGAACACGGCGGACGCACCGTCGAAGAGCGCGCAGACCTGGTCGTGCTGGCGCTGCCGTTCAGCACCTTGCGCGAAGCCGACCTGTCGGTCTCCGGGCTGTCGGCCGCCAAGCGCCGCGCGATCGACACGCTCGGCATGGGCACCAACGCCAAGCTGCACGTCGAACTGACGCGCAAGACCTGGCCTCCGCTCGGCTTCGCCGGCGCCGCCTACAGCGAATGGGACGGCTTCTGCTGCGCCTGGGACGATTCCGTGCCCCAGGGCGCCAACGCCAGACCGGCTCTGCTGCTCGGCTTCCCGGGCGGCCGGGTGGGTGCCGGCACACTCACGGGCGAAGCACACGGCCCGGCGCCCTTCGCCGACCGCGACTGGCTGCTGCGCCAGATCGAGCCCGTGTTCCCCGGCACCGTTGCGGCGGCTACGGGCCGCGCCTATGAGGACCACTGGGCGCTCGACCCGTACGTGCACGGCGCCTATTCCTTCTACAGGGTCGGCCAGGCGGCGAGCTACGGCGCACTGGCCGCTCGCGCCGAAGCGCCCTACCACTTCGCCGGAGAGCACACGTCGAGCCGCTTCCAGGGTTTCCTCGAGGGCGCCGTCGAGAGCGGCGAGCGCGCCGCGCGCGAGCTCGTGCGGCTGTCCTAGCCGGCTCCGGCCGCTCCGCTGCGGGCCCCGTCAGACTTGCGCTCTGAGTGAGCTCCGCGGGGTCGCCACAGCCGAACGTGCCGGGCCGGGGCATCGTCGCCTCCTTCGGGATGCGCTTCTGGGGCCTGGTCGTGCTCGTCGGCCTCACCGCCGGCGTGGGCGGCGCCGCGCTGATGGAACTGCTGCACGCGATCCAGCACCTCGCCTGGGGCTACGGCGAAGGCAGCTTCCTGCACGGCGTCGAACGCACCTCCGGGGCGCAGCGCGTGCTGGTGCTGACACTCGGCGGCGTGATCGCCGGCGTCGGCGCGATCACACTGCTGCGGCGCCTGCCGGCGCCCGACGTCTCCGAGGCGATGTGGCTGCGCGACGCGCGCCTGCCGCTGCTCGGCAGCATCGTGCGGGCGGTGCAGTCGATCGTGCTCGTTGCGCTCGGCGCCTCGCTCGGCCGCGAGGCCGCGCCGCAGCAGACGGGCGCCGCCTTCGCCGGCCTGTTCGCCGAACGCGCGGGAGTGCCCGACTGGCAGCGGCGCCTGCTCGTCGCCTGCGGCGCCGGCGCCGGCCTGGCGGCCGTCTACAACGTGCCGCTGGGCGGCGCCCTGTTCGCGCTGGAGGTCCTGCTCGGCACGCTCACGCTGCCGCTCGTGCTGCCCGCGCTGGCGACCAGCGCGATCGCCGTGGCGATCGCCTGGATCGCGCTGGGAACGCACCCCACCTACTCCGTGCCCACGTTCCAGGTGCACGGCTCGCTGGTGGCGTGGGCGGTCGTGATGGGGCCGCTGGCGGGGCTCGCGGCGGTCGCCTACATCCGCCTGATCGCCGGCGCGCACGCGCTGCGGCCGCGCTCCACAGGCCTGCGCCTGGCCACGCCGATCGCGGTGTTCGTGGCGCTGGGGCTGCTGGCGACCGCCTACCCGCAGCTGCTCGGAAACGGCAAGAACGTCGTGCAGCTGGCGTTCCTCGCCCAGCTCGGCGCGGGCCTGCTGGCGGTGCTGTTCGTGCTCAAGCCGATCGTCACCGCGGCCTGCCTCGGCAGCGGCGCGCCGGGCGGGCTGCTCACGCCGACGCTCACCTACGGCGTGCTGCTCGGCGGCCTGCTGGGCCGCGGCTGGGCGGAGCTGTGGCCAGGGGCCTCGCTCGGCAGCTACGCGATCATCGGCGGCGCGGCAGTGCTCGGCGCGTCGACGCAGGGCCCGCTGGCGGCGATCGTGCTGTTACTGGAGCTGACGCACCACGGCGAGACGTTGGTCGTGCCGATCCTGATCGCCGTCGTGGAGGCCACGGTGATCGCGCGCGTGGTGGGCGTGCCGTCGATCTACTCGGCGCGCGTGTCGGCCCCGGAGCGCGCGCGCAGCGCGCTCGCTGAGCCGCACGCGGGACGCGAGGCGGGCGAGTCGGGCGCGCCAAGCGACCTGCTGCCGGCGTCCTGGCCGGCGCCCTGAGCGCCCGCCGCGTGTGGCGTCCCCGGTGCGCCCACCCGCAGGGCGGGTGAGCGGGCCACGAGCGGGTAGCAAGCGGGCATGGCCCCAGAGATCTGGTTCGCAGCCTCGCATGAGGAGTTCCCCCCGTCGCAGCTGATCGAGCAGGCCGTGGCCGCCGCCGCGGCCGGCTTCGAAGGCACCAGCTGCTCCGATCACTTCGCCCCCTGGTTCCCCGACGGCCAGTCCGGCAGCGCGTTGGTGTGGCTCGGCGCGGCGGGCCGCGCGGTCGAGCGCGGCCCGCTGGGCACGAGCGTGACCCCGGTCATCCACCGCTACCACCCGGCGATCATCGCCCAGGCCTTCATGACGCTGGCCGAGCTGTTCCCAGGCAGGGCATTCCTCGGCGCCGGTTCGGGCGAGGCGCTCAACGAAGACCCGCTCGGTCTCGACTGGCCGGCGCCCGAGCAGATGCTGGCGCGCTTCGACTCGGGACTGGAGGCCATCCGCCGCCTGTGGGCAGGCGAGACGGTGACGATGGACGGCGGCTGGTTCCGCCTGCGCGAAGCGAAGCTGTACACGCGCGCTGCCTCTCCGCCGAAGCTGTACGTGTCGGCGTTCGGGCCGCGCGCGGCGCGCATCGCGGCGCGCCACGGCGACGGCCTGTGGACGGTCGGCGACCCCGACAAAGCGCCGCGCGTGATCGACGCCTACCGCCGCGCCTGCGACGAGCTGGGGCGCGCCCCCGGGCGCATCATCCTGCAGGGAAGCTTCGCCTGGGCGCAGGACGAGCAGCAGGCGATCGCGGGCGCCAAGCGCTGGAAGCCGACGCTCATGCCGGAGGTGTACTCCAAGGACATCCACGAGCCGCAGGAGATGCAGCGTCTCGCCGATCGGGAGATCAGCGACGAGCAGTACGCGCAGGGCGCGATCATCAGCGCGGACCCGGACGAGCACGTCGAACGCCTGCGCCGGCTGGCCGGCCTCGGCGCCGATGTGATCGTGCTGCAGCTGGTCGGACAGGCCGATCCCATGGGCACGATCCGCACTTACGGCGAGCGCGTCCTGCCGGCCGTGCGCGAGGCCCTCGGCGCCGGCAGCGCGAGCTAGGCGGACGCCCGCAGCTTCGGCTCGCCCGAGCAGGAGCGGATCGTGCCGCTCAGCTGGCGGGAGGCGCACGCCCGGGGTCTCGCCGGCACAGGCGAATCGCCGGCTGCATGCCAGGTTGACTTGCAGCTGTTGGTCAGGCAGCCCGCGAGGTGGTACTACTGCGGGGTATGCCCCGCTCCATCTGGACCGGCGCGATCAGCTTCGGCCTCGTCACGGTCCCGGTCAAGCTGTACAGCGCCATCGATCGCAAGAACGTGCGCTTCCATCAGCTGTCGGGCAAATCCGGCGTGCGCCTGCAGCAGAAGAGGATCGACCCGCAGAGCGGCGAGGAGGTGGCCTACGAGAACGTCGTCAAGGGCTATGAGATCGCGCCCGAGCGCTACGTGGTCATCGAGCCCGGCGAGCTGGAGGCGCTCGAGCCGAAGAAGACGAAGACGATCGAGATCGAGGACTTCGTCGAGCTGCAGCAGATCGACCCGATCTACTACGACCATCCGTACTACCTCGCGCCCGGCCCGGGGGGCGCCAAACCCTACCGGCTGCTGCTCGAGGCGATGCGCGAGACGGACAAAGTGGCGATCGCGCGCGTGGTCATCCGCTCCAAGGAGCAGCTCGTGGCCGTGCGCCCGGTCGGCGACGCGCTCGGCATGGCGACGATGCTGTTCGCCGACGAAGTGCTCTCGCCGGACCGCCTGGACGAGGTGGCCGAGGCCGCCGAGGTCAAGGTGACCAAGCGCGAGCTCGACATCGCCAAGCAACTGGTCGAATCGCTCGCGGGCGACTTCGAACCCGAGAAGTACAGCGACACCTACCGCAGCCAGGTGCTCGAGATGATCGAACGCAAGGCGCAGGGCGAGGAGATCGCAGTCCAGCCCGCCGCGGAAGAGGTCGCGGCGCCGGCGCCGGACCTGATGGCTGCGCTCAAGGCCAGCCTCGACGCCGTGCGGGCGCGCGACGAGGACGGCGCTGCCACCGCGGCCGGCAAGCAACCCGCGAAAGCCAAGCCCGCCAAAGCCAAAGCCAAAGCCGCGAAAGCCAAAGCGCCGGCCAAAAAAGTGAAAGCCGCGCGCGCCCCGGCCAAGCGCTAGCTGCGTGCCGGCGGGCCGCGCAAGCCGCAGCGCGAACGGGCGAGCAGCCGAGGACCAACTGGCGCGGTACCGCGCCAAACGCGACTTCACCGCCACCCCCGAGCCACGGCCGGCGCGCCGCCGGCGCAAGGCGCCGGCTCCGCGCTTCGTCATCCACGAGCACAGCGCGCGGCGCCTGCACTGGGACCTGCGGCTGGAGCACGACGGCGTGCTGGCCTCCTGGGCGCTGCCCAAGGGGCTGCCCGAGGAGCCCAGGGACAACCGCTTCGCCGCGCACACCGAGGACCACCCGCTCGAGTACATCGACTTCCACGGCGAGATCCCGAAGGGCGAGTACGGCGCGGGCACGATGACGATCTGGGACCGCGGCACCTATGAGCCGCTGAAGTGGGAGCCGCGCAAGGTGGAGGTGGCCCTGCACGGCGAGCGCGTGGACGGCCGCTACGCCCTGTTCGCGATCGGCTCCGAGCAGGAGCCGAAGGACTGGATGATCCACCGCATGGACCCTCCCACGGACGCCGCGCGCGAGCCGATGCCCGCCCATCTCGTGCCCATGTTCGCGCGCGCCGGCGCGCTGCCCGACGACGGCGATGAGAGCTGGGCCTACGAGATCAAGTGGGACGGCGTGCGAGCCATCGCCTACTCCCAGCCGGGCGCGCTGCGGCTCGAGAGCCGCAACCTGATCGACGTCACCGAGCGTTATCCCGAGCTGGCGCGCCTGAACCGCTCGCTGAGCTCGCACAGCGCGATCCTGGACGGCGAGATCGTCGCCTTCGACGACGCCGGGCGCCCCAGCTTCCAGGCCCTGCAGCAGCGCATGCAGCTGGCCTCGCGGGCGCAGGCAAAACGCCAGGCACAGGGCCGTCCGGTCAGCTACATGATCTTCGACCTGCTGTGGCTCGACGGCCACTCGCTGATGTCGCTGCCCTACGTCCAGCGGCGCGAGCTGCTGGCCCGGCTCGAGCTGAACGGCGAGCGCTGGCAGACGCCGGAGCACGTCGTCGGCCGCGGCTCGGAGCTGCTCGCGGCGGCGCGTGAGCAGCGCCTCGAGGGCGTGCTGGCCAAGCGCCTGTCCTCGCCCTACCAGCCGGGCCTGCGCTCGCGCGAGTGGATCAAGGTCAAGACCACCGCCAGCCAGGAGCTCGTGATCGGCGGCTGGGTCCCCGGCAAGGGCAAGCGCCGCCAGCGCATCGGTGCGCTCCTGCTCGGCGTCTATGAAGACGGGCGCCTGCGCTACGCGGGACGCGTCGGCACGGGCTTCACCGAGCGGGAGCTCGACCGCCTCGAGCGGCTGCTACGACCGCTGGAGCGCCCCACGTCGCCCTTCACCCTGGGACCCAAACCGCCGCGCGACGCCGCCTTCGTCGAGCCGCGCCTGGTAGCCGAGGTCGAGTTCAGCGAGTGGACTGCCTCCGGCAGCCTGCGCCAGCCTTCCTACAAGGGCTTGCGCGAGGACAAGGATGCGCAGCAGGTGGTGCGCGAGGACCGCGCCGCCGCCTCCGAGCAGACGGCCGACGCCGGTGGCGCCGGCGCGGACGATGAGCGCCTCAGCGTCCCGCGCACCCCCGAGCCCGAGGTGGAGGGACCGCTCGTGATCCACGAGCAGAGCGCCAGGACGGCCTTCGCGACCGTGGGCGGCCGCGAGCTCAAGCTGTCCAACCTCGGCAAGGTGCTGTATCCCGAGGCGGGCTTGCGCAAGCGCGACGTGATCGAGTACTACGCCGCGATCGGAGCGCACCTGCTGAGCCACCTGGAGGGCCGGGCCCTGACGGTGACACGGTGGCCTGACGGGGTGGACGGGTCCTCCTTCTTCCAGAAGCAGGCACCCGCGCACAGGCCCGACTGGGTGAGGACCGTGACGCTGCCGAGCGAGCGCAAGCCGATCGACTACGTCGTGGTCGAGGACCTGGCGACGCTCGTGTGGCTGGCCAACCTGGCGGCGCTCGAGTTGCATACGCCGCTGGCGCGCGCCGAGTCCCCCGAGCGCCCCCAGTTCATGGTGTTCGACCTCGACCCCGGCGCGCCCGCCACGATCATCGAGTGCTGCCGCGTGGCGCTGCTGCTGCAGGGGATGTTCGAGAACCTCGGCCTGCGCAGCTTCGCCAAGACCTCGGGATCGAAGGGGCTGCAGGTATATGTGCCGCTCAACCGGGCCGAGGTGAGCTTCGCCCAGACCAAGCCCTTCGCCCGCGCCGTCGCGGAGATGCTGGAGGGCGCCGACCCCGACCTGATCGTCTCGCTGATGACGAAGTCGCGGCGCACCGGCAAGGTCTTGATCGACTGGAGCCAGAACGACCGCAACAAGACGACCGTGTGCGTCTACTCGCTGCGCGCGCGCGAGCGGCCCACCGTCTCCACGCCGCTCGAGTGGGACGAGGTCCAGGCGGCGCTGCGGCACAAGCAGCCCGAGCGCCTGGCCTTCGAGGCGCGCGACGTGCTGGCGCGCGTGGCCGA
>Ga0073928_10009939_pt1 | contig 11468 bp, 12 predicted proteins | sample PaiPotPPA55metaG_FD_76969 | JGI IMG/M metagenome (GOLD analysis project Ga0073928, IMG submission 76969) | Iron sulfur acid spring bacterial and archeal communities from Banff, Canada, to study Microbial Dark Matter (Phase II) - Paint Pots PPA... ...
AGGGCCACACACGTGTTACAATGCGCGCCACAAAGCGTCGCGAACCCGCGAGGGGGAGCTAATCGCAAAAAAGCGCGCTCAGTTCGGATTGCAGTCTGCAACTCGACTGCATGAAGCTGGAATCGCTAGTAATGGCGCATCAGATCGGCGCCGTGAATACGTTCCCGGGCCTTGTACACACCGCCCGTCACATCACGAAAGTGAGTTGTACTAGAAGTCGCCGAGCCGACCGCAAGGAGGCAAGCGCCCAAGGTATGACTCATGATTGGGGTGAAGTCGTAACAAGGTAGCCGTAGGAGAACCTGCGGCTGGATCACCTCCTTTCTAAAGATAGAGCCAGCTCAACCTGCTATGGTGTGCAGGTAATGCTGGCCACCGCAGCTAAGCTCTCACGGGCTCTAGCTGCAACACTCGATGTTGTTCTTTCAGAGCTTGCTCTGAAAGCTCAGTTTCGAAGCTTTGCTTCAGACTACTCAGTACCCACTTCCGGCTTCGGCTGGAATCTGGGCGGACGGATTCTGGCAGATCGTATCAATCAAAGAGAACAACAACCTCTAAGGCCGCCGACCATCTTGGCGGCCTTTTTGTTTTTGTTTCATTGATTGTGCTCATGATGTGATTCATGTCTGTCTTGAGCCAGGTACTGCTGACGCATGCGCGCCATGATCACCGGCCACGCCATCTCCAGCAAGCAGTTGTCATGAGCGACAGACTCTCTCGCCGCAAACTTATCACCACCGGCCTGGCAACCGCCGCCGCGCGAATTCAATCGCAGCGAAATCTCAAAGGTCATCCCCGTTAGCGGCCCAGCGCCAGAAACCGATCCGTTCCGCCGCCATCTGGCTGAGAAGTTCGCCGGCTGGCGCCTGACTGTGGACGGTCTCGTCGCCCATCCAGCTTCGTTTTCTATCGATGATCTCAAACGTTTTCCTGTGCAGAGCAACATCACTCATCAGGCCTGCGAAGAAGGCTGGTCCTTCATCGCCGAGTGGACCGGCGTTCCACTTTCTTACGTTCTAAATCTCGTCGGAGTTCGCCCGCAAGCGAAATGGGTGGTGGTCTATCCGTTTGACACTTTCTGGGACGGCATCGACATTGAGCGACGCGCTACATCCGCAAACTACGTTGGCCTACGCGATGAACGGCCAGGACTTGCCCGCAGATCATGGCGCGCCGCTTCGTTTGCGCATCCCTCGCCAGCTCGGCTACAAGAGCGTCAAATATCTTTCGCGTATTACGTTGACCGATTCTCTCAAGCACGTCGGCGACGGCCGAGGCTCCGCCCAGCCGGGATACGGCTATTCCCGGTTCGCCGGCATTTAGGTTCGTCGGCAAGTTCTCTTGGTGTAGCAACATTCTTTGGCGCGGCCGCTTTCCAAGGGCAGGACTTTCCTACAGATCGTAATTCTCCCGGCCCCCAGACCCTGCCGTAGTTCCGCTCAGAAAACGAAAAATCGCCAGCGCCACAATCGCCCCCACGGCACACATAATAATTCCGTCGGCCTCGCCCTGCCGGTACCAGGCAAATCTTTCCCCGAGATACGCTGCCAGAAACGACCCCGCCAAACCCACCATGACCGCAACCACCAGCCCCCCGGGATTCCTCCCCGGTAGCGCGTACCTCGCTATTCCGCCCGCCACCGCACCAATCAGCAGTGTCCATGCCAGTTCGAACATTTTCGGCTCCCAGGAAACTCTTCACCTGCCCCAGACCGACTCTTCCGCTATCTGGATTGATGCAACGCAGTAATTCGATTCCTGCGTTGTACTCGGCTTTCTCCTCCATGTAAAGGACAACTCCGTCCAGTTGCCGCGCTTGCTGTTATTCTGGAATAGGTACTTCCTGGAGACTCTACGTTTGCCACCCATTCTCAGCGCACAATCCCTTTCCAAACGCTATGGCGTCGCTCCTCTATTCCAGAATATCTCCTTCACCGTTTCCGAAGGCGAACGCATCGGCCTGATCGGACCTAACGGGTCCGGCAAATCCACGCTGATCGAAATTCTTGCTGGCCGCGTCAATCCGGACAGCGGAGATGTCGCTCTTCGCAAGCGTGCACGTCTAAGCTCGGTCGTTCAGGTTTCAGAATTCGCTGCCAACGAAACCGTTCGCTCGGTCATTGAGAAAGCCTTCCACGAAGGACACGTGCCGGAGCACGAACGCGCCGGACGTTTCGCGGAAGTGCTCGGCCGCGCCGGATTCGAAGATCACGACGCCATCGCCAACTCGCTCTCTGGCGGCTGGCGCAAACGTCTGGCCATCGCCGCCGCTCTCGTTCAGGAGCCGGACATTCTCCTGCTCGACGAGCCCACCAACCATCTTGACCTCGAAGGAATCGAGTGGCTGGAATCGGTTTTGCGATACGCGCAATTCGCCTGCGTGGTGGTCAGCCATGACCGCTATTTCCTCGAAAACTTCGCCAACGCCATGGTTGAACTCAGCCGGTCCTATGAAGACGGTTATCTGCGCGTCGCGGGGAACTACAGCAAATTCCTCGAAGCCAAGGAAAATTACCTTCACGCTCAACAGAAGCATCAGGACGCCCTCGAAAATCGTGTCCACAACGAGCTCGAATGGCTGCGCCGCGGTCCCAAGGCTCGCACCACCAAATCCAAAGCACGCATCGACAAAGCCCATGAACTGATGGGCGATCTCGCCGATCTCAACGCCCGCACCCGCACCACCTCCGCCAACATCAATTTTTCCGCCACCAATCGGCAGACTCGCCAGCTCGTTCAGCTCGACGACGTCGATTTTTCCTTCGGCGGACGCCAGCTGTTCGAAAAGATTCAGTTCAGCATCACCTCTGGCATGCGCGTCGGGCTTGTCGGACCCAACGGCAGTGGCAAGAGCACACTGCTCCGGCTGCTCCTCGGCGAATTGCAACCCGCCAGCGGCAAGGTCCGCAAGGCCGACAATCTGCGCGTGGTCTATTTCGATCAGAACCGCCGCCTCGATCCCGACGTCATGCTCCGGCGTGCGCTGGCCCCGGACAGCGACTCCGTCATCTATCAAGACCGCGTCATTCACGTGGCTTCCTGGGCCGCGCGCTTTCTCTTCACCGGAGAGGATCTCAATCGACCGGTCGGCCGCCTTTCCGGAGGAGAACGCGCACGCGTCCTGATCGCTCAACTCATGCTGCAACCCGCCGACGTCTTACTGCTAGACGAACCGACCAATGACCTCGATATTCCCACCCTCGAAATTCTGGAAGAGAGTCTGCTGGAATTTTCCGGTGCGCTGGTGCTGGTCACTCACGATCGTTTTCTGCTCGACCGTGTTTCGACCATCGTGTTTGGACTCGACGGTTTCGGCAGTGCCGAACGCTTCGCCGATTATTTCCAATGGGAAGAATGGAAGGCACAAAACGAACGCGCTCGCGCCAGAAATCCGCCTTCTGGCGAAACCAACGGAAGCTCCCCGACGCGTGCTTCCGCAACTAGTCCCGCGGCTGACACTTCCCAGGCGTCGAAAAAGAAACTCTCTTTCAAAGAAACCCGCGAATTCGAATTGATGGAAAAATCCATTCAGGAAGCCGAAGCCAATCTTCACCGAAAACTGGCCGCCTTGCACGACCCGGAAATCTCCAGCGATTCCAGCAGACTTCACGCCGCCAGCGTCGAATTAGAACAAGCGCAAAAAACTGTCGAAGGTCTGTACGCTCGCTGGGCCGAACTAGAATCCAAGCTTTTGTAGCGGCGACCTTCAGGTCGCCATCTTTCTTTGTGTAGCAGCGGCCTGCTTGCCGCAGGCAGGGTTTATCCCGATGTCTTTTTCTTCTCCGAGAATCTCTGCCTACCCTGTGTTTCTGCGTTATCCCTCTCGGATCCCGTCACACTGCCCGCCCCGCCGCCGCTCCCGAAGCCCACGCCCACTGAAAATTGAATCCACCGAGATGTCCCGTCACGTCCACCACCTCGCCAATAAAAAACAGCCCCGACACCTTCCGGCTCTCCATGGTCTTACTGGAAAGCTCATCCGTATCCACACCGCCCGCCGTCACTTCCGCCTTCTCGTAACCTTCCGTATCCGCTGGCAGCACACTCCACGTATGAACTTCCTGCTCAAATTTTTCCAGACCGGCATTCGACAGCGACTCCGGTTCATGCAGCTCCACCCAGCGTTCCGCAAAGCGTCTCGGCAGGCTGCCCTGTAGCGCCGCAACCAACTCCGGCAAGTTTCGATATTTTGCCCGTTGCACTGCCGGTGCGAGCTCGCGTCCGGGCGCCAGGTCCAGCGTGATCGCTTTGCCGCGCTGCCAATACGAGGAAATCTGCAGGATCACCGGCCCGCTCAGTCCACGATGGGTAATCAACATTTTATCGCGGAACGCCGCGCCATCCACGCTGGCAATCACTTCCGCCGAAACCCCCGCCAGATCGCAATACTGTTTCTGTCCCTGCTTTCCCAAGATTAGCGGCACCAGGGCTGGCCGGGTAGGTTGAATTTTCAAACCAAATTGCTTCGCCAACTCATAGCCAAACGACGTAGCGCCCATTTTGGGAATCGACAGTCCGCCGGTCGCTACCACTAGCACCGGAGTTCGAAACTCTTCACTCTCCGTTCCAACTACAAATTCCGTGGTCTTCGCAACTTCCCGCACCTGCGCGTTCAGAAAGATCTTCACTCCGCCAGCGGCGCATTCCGCCTCCAGCAAGCCAGTGATTTCCTGTGCCGAACGATCGCAGAAAAGTTGCCCCAGCGTTTTCTCGTGATACGGAATCTTATGGTTTTCAAGCAAAGCAATGAAATCGACGGGCGTAAACCGTGCCAGCGCCGACTTCGCAAAATGCGCATTCGCCGACAGAAAATTCTCCGGCGTACAATAAATATTGGTGAAATTGCACCGTCCACCGCCGGAAATCAGGATCTTTTTCCCCGCGCGTTCCGCACTCTCCAGCACGGCTACTCGCCGCCCGCGTTTTCCCGCTTCCGCCGCGCAGAATAGACCTGCGGCTCCTGCGCCCAAAATCACCACGTCGAATTGGCGACTCATAGAACCGGCATTGTCTCAGGTTATGAGCCCGGATGTGTATGAAAATAAGTGGGTTGTCGAAAAATAGAAGAGCGGGTCGGTAACGTTGTGATTGCAGAAGGGCTAGTTGAAGAAGGGCCGGCGTTCGGATCTAAAGACTTGAAGAGCTCATGCGGATAGACGGATCCCGCAGCTCCGCTAGCTCGGTCGAATTAGTGCGTGCACTTCGGGAACAGCGTTACCAGCACCATCAAATCCGACAAGCTAAACAGCCACTGGTCAGCGTGGGCGCCTGCAGCTTCTGCGGCGCGCGCGATGAATCCCAGATGGCGGCTCTTGGCGAAGTTGTGGATGTGATCGACGCAAATCCCGGTGAGACTTGCCACTTCCGAATCGGTGAAGATTTTCTGGCTCGACTTGACGGTTACCATGGCCTTGCTCCTGGACCGCGCTCTCTGCCTTAAGCATCTCTACTCTGTCTAACACAGCAATTAGATGCTGGTTGCAGGTTAAGCGCTGCAGATTATCCCTGCAATAGTCGTTCCGTTCTGTTTGGGAAAAAACCTTAGCTCTAGTACTTTTGCGGTAGGCGCTTAGATCAGCCTTTATTTTCGCGAGGAATTCGGGTTGTGAGCGGAGGGTTTTTCTTTGTCGAGCCGGATGCCAAACAAAGTGTTCGATGTCGGGTCTATTACTTCTACGAAGGAACTACGCGTTTTGGAAGATTTTTCGCAATATCTACCATTTGTCTTGTATGACGAACCTGATGTACGGCAATGAATGTAAACCAGTTATAAAAATTGAGCCTGCCGAGATACGGATGCGGCCAGTAATAAACGCTCAAATCGCGATCGTGTGTCTCGTCCAGGAACGATAGTGTCCGTCCGCGGACACTGCGCAGTTCAGCCAGCATGGCTTCTTTGCTGGCAAACAACTCCGCATCAATCGGGATAGGCGATTTGCGCCGGATCAGCCGCTTTTCCACCAGCAAAAAGGGGACATGAAATCGCTGCAAGTACGGAACTGGAAGCGGCGTTTTGCGAATCATGCGATCAGCGTAGCCAAGTACCGAGCGCTCTACCTGGCATAAGTGAGCGACGAGATGCGCCGCCGACCAGGAATTTGCGTCCGGCAGCGTCTGCCAGTCCGTCGCGGAAACCGCGTCGGCAGCCGCGAGAAGGCCTTGCTGGGTACGGCTCAGTTTATCGACCGTGGATTGAAGATTGGGCATGGGCAAAGTATTACAAGAGTTTCACTCACAGCGCCGCGCCGCCAGCCTGTTCAAACGCGTGGGCCAGTTGCAAAATTCGCGATTCGCCAAAAGCTGGACCAAAAAGCTGCAAACCCACCGGCAGCTTCCCGCAGATTTTGCCGCAAGGCACGGAAATGCCAGGCACGCCAGCTAACGAGCCTGTAACGGTATAGATATCCGCCAGATACATTTGCAGCGGATCGTTCGTTTTTTCTCCCAGCCTAAAGGCTGGAATCGGCGAGGTCGGTGTGACGATAGCGTCCACTTTTGTGAACGCACTGCGGAAATCCTGCGCAATTAGTGCACGCACTTTCTGGCCTTTCAGGTAGTAAGCGTCGTAGTAGCCAGCCGAAAGTACATACGTGCCGAGTACGATGCGGCGCTTCACTTCCGCGCCGAAGCCTGCGCCGCGCGTTTTGCGGTACATGCCGATCAAGTTCGGATCGTCGACGCGCAATCCGTAGCGGACGCCGTCGTAGCGCGCGAGGTTGGAGCTGGCTTCCGCTGTAGCGATGATGTAGTAGGTCGCGATCGCGTAATCCGTGTGCGGCATACGAATGTCCACCGGTTCGCAGCCAAGTTTTTTCAGCAGCTCGATGCCTTTTTCAACTTTGTCGCGAACGCCGGAGTCCATACCGTCGCCGAAATAGTCCCGCGGGATGCCGATGCGCAAGCCTTTCACCGGCTTCTGGATTTCATCGGTGTAAACCGGCACTGGTGCGGTCGTCGAGGTGGAATCGTTGGGGTCGCGTCCGGCAATGGTTTGCAGAATCGCGGCGACATCTTTCACATTTGTGGCGAAGGGGCCGATGCGGTCGAGCGAGGAAGCAAAAGCGATCAGCCCGTAGCGCGACACGCGCCCATAGCTCCCCATCATTGCCGGGATGCCACAGAGCGCGCCGGGCTGGCGAATTGACCCGCCGGTATCGGTACCGAGCGACGCGACGGCCAGCCCAGCGGCAACCACAGCCGCAGATCCGCCGCTGGAACCTCCCGGAACGCGATCCAGGGCGGCAGGATTTTTCACCGAGCCGTAGGCGGAGTTTTCGTTGGAGCTGCCCATGGCGAATTCGTCGCAATTGGTTTTGCCGAGGATGACTGCGCCTGCCTCTTCCAGACGCGTGACCGCAGTGGCGTCGTAGGGTGGAACGTAATGTTCAAGAATTCTGGAGCCGCAGGTGGTGGTGATTCCGCGCGTACTAAGCACGTCCTTAATGGCGACGGGAACGCCTGCAAGCGGCGGCAGGGGCTTGCCTGCAGCAACCAACGCATCGAGCTTATCGGCTTGCGCGTAAGCCCGTTCCGGCGATAGCGCGAGGTAGGCGTTAAGCTCTTTGTTGCGCGCGGCAATATTTTTGAAGAAATCCGCAGTGAGTTCACGCGCGGAGACTTTCTTTGCGGTGAGCGCTGTCTTTACCCCGTCAATGGTCCAGTTGGTTGTCACGCTCTTTTTGAGTCTTACGTACTGCCGGGCTTTAGCCCGGCGCCTTTCGCTTCAATTTTTCAAAACCGCCGCCCTAAAGGGGTGGCACTACGTTCGGAACAGAAAAAACCACCGGTCTGAAGACCCTGCCTGCGGCAGGCAGGCGGCCACTACAAAAAGCATGACTAACGCTCGATGACCTTGGGCACGCGGAAGAACGGCGGCTCGGGATCGGGTGCCTGCTTCAAGACTTCGGCGGCTATTCCGCAAGGAACGACTACGTCGTCTCGAAGCGTGGCGTCGGCGGTCTGGTCATCGGTCAGGACTTGCGCCATGGGCTCGACATTTTCAGTGTTGAGTTCGTTCAGCTTGCCGATGTACTCCAGAATTTCGTCCACTTGCGTGCGATAGGTGTCGAGCTCGCTCTCGCCCAGATCGAGATAGGCCAGTTCCGCCACGCGCACCACATCCTCCCGAGAGATTTTCATCGGACGTCCCTCTCAAGAGTCTTGGACGACGAGATTTCGTGTAACTCGGATTTTCCGAGCACTTTGTCATTACTGAAAATCAGCACACCGACTTGACCGTCCAATTCCGCCCACCTCACACCCCAACCGTCGTCGCAAGTGATTTTGTCCCTCGCCAAGGCAGCTCCATAACCACGTCCCTTGCAGCCTCTCTCTACGTCCTCAGCTGTGCTGCCAACGTGAACTCCATCGATCGAGAGAGTATGCGTGGCCGAAGCGATGGGCTTCATCATCACGACGACAACTGGTGCCGAATCCGTGGGAATTTCCTGCCCGAATGGCGTCATAAATGAAGCGATAATTGCGCAGCTGCGCTCCGCGCAAGCCCATCCGACGACGGTGGAATCACGGGCGCCAGACTTTCCAAGCGTTGGCTCATTCAGTTTTTGATTTAGCTGTGCGAGAGTCAGGCCGGCTGTGTCGAAGTCAACGTCACCAAGGGTATCAAGAGCCTTCTTTTGAGCAACGAGTCCGGCGACAAGTTCCTCGGCTTCCTTTCGACGCTTAGCCCTCTCGGGTGCGTCCCTCAGCCAGAAATACCCAACGACGGAGCCAGACAACAGAGCAATTACGGCCAGGGTAACGACCACGTCGATGAGAATCCGCTTAAGCACGAGAGTGCTCCATGGCTACGGTTTTGCGGGGGTATTTGGTGGAGACGTAGGTGTCTAGAAGTTTTTTGAAGGCAGCGGCTAGTTCGTCGTAGGTGCCTTCGAGGGTGACGTCTTTTTTGCCGTCGATGTAGACAGGGCAGCGGGGGGCTTCGCCGGTCCCGGGGAGGCTGATCCCGATGTTGGCGGCTTTGGATTCGCCGGGGCCGTTGACGATGCAGCCCATCACCGCGAGGGTCATGGTTTCGACGCCTTCGTACTGCGTTTTCCAGGTGGGCATCATTTCGCGGATGTAGTCCTGGGTGCGTTCGGCAAGTTCCTGAAAGGTGGAACTGGTGGTGCGGCCACAGCCGGGGCACGCGGTCACGCTGGGCGAAAAAGAGCGCAGGCCGAGCGATTGGAGAAGTTCGCACGCGGCGTAAACTTCTTCGCGGCGATCGCCACCGGGGCGCGGAGTGAGCGAAATCCGAATAGTGTCGCCGATGCCGTCGTAGAGAAGTACGCCGAGAGAAGCAGCCGACCAGACTAAACCCTTGGTGCCCATGCCAGCCTCGGTGAGGCCGAGGTGCAGCGGTTGTTCGGTTTTGCTGGCAAGATCGCGATAGACAGTGATGAGATCGCGTGGACGCGAAGTTTTACAGGAAATAATAATTTGATCGTTGCGCAGTCCGGTTTCGAACGCGAGTTCCGTTGATTGCACAGCGGAAAGCACCATGCAGTCGTTGATGATCTCTTCGGATTCCTTACCGAGATTTTTGTCGGTGTTCTCCTGCATTTTCAACATGACCAGCTCTTGATTGAGCGAGCCGCCATTGACGCCGATGCGCACCGGTTTGCCGTTGTCGCGCGCGACTTTGCAAATAGTGGAGAACTGTTCATCACGGCGCTGGCCTGCGCCGACGTTGCCGGGATTGATGCGATATTTGTCCAGCGACTTGGCGCAATCGGGATATTTCGTGAGCAAAACGTGGCCGTTGTAATGAAAGTCGCCGATGATGGGCACATTGCAGCCTGCGGCGAGAAGGCGCTTCTTGATTTCGGGAACTGCGGCAGCGGCTTCCGGAACGTTGACGGTCCAGCGAACGATTTCTGAGCCGGCTTCAGCGAGTTCCAAAGTTTGCTTCAGAGTGGACTCGACATCGGCCGTGTCCGTGTTGGTCATGGACTGCACGACGATGGGTGCGCCGCCGCCAACGCGGACGTGTCCCACATTTACGCCGTAGGTCTTGCGGCGCGGATGGCGGGAGCCGGTGGCGTCATGGCCTGCGATCTGGTTCAGCGTGGACATGGTCTAAAGATAGTTTAGCAAATTTGGATGTAAGGTTGTGGCAGTACGCCAGTCCCTCGCACCAAACAGCTCGAACCCATCCTGAAGTTTTATGCCCCAGACGCCGTTTTCCTGCGACCTACCGGCGAACGCCTCACCGGTTCCGCCGCCCTGCGCACCCTCGTCCAAACCATAATGTCCACCTGCAACAGCGACCTCATCCTGCGCAGCCAGAACCTCGAAACATCCGGCGATCTCGCCTACGACAGCGGCGACTCCCAGGAAATCTTAACCACCATCGCGACTGGCGTTAAAATCACCAGCAGAGGCAGCTACACACCATCATCTTCAGGCGTCAGGCAAGCGGAAGTTGGCAAATCGTTCAGCAGGTCTGGACCGGCACCCCGCCAGCTGGTGCGTAAGCCGCCCATCGACGATGCGTGGCGGCCGCTTTCTGAAGCGGGCGCTTTTCGCACCAGGCCTCGTGTCGACGGCGGATGCCCGTCGACACAAAAACTCAGCACCTCTAGATATTCGGTGGTCAAACGAATCTAGTGCGTAGACGATATGGCCATGTGAGGATTGCGAAAAATGTGAGGCCGCGGCCGAGATTTTCGCCAGAACCGGGCGATGGCTCAGAAGAGGCGCCGAAAAAAGTGCCCCCAGAAAGCAGCGTCTGGATGGCGTGCACGAGGTCGCGGGCGGCCTGAGATTTCGAAACGTAGCCGTGTGCGCCTGCGTCGCGTACCTCCGATTCAAGCCGTATGGATTCGTGCATGGTGAAGATCAGGACGCGGGTTGAAAGCTCGAGTTTGCCGATAAGCCGCGCGGCCTCCAGACCGCTGATGCCGGGCATGGACACATCGAGAACGACAACTTGGGGATGCAGAGACTTAATGGCTACGATAGCGTCGCTGGCATTGGAGGCTTCGCCGCGGACTTCCCAGTTAACGATCTCGTGGTCGTCCGCGATGAGACGCCGCCCGACGGACTGCCGACTTCAGGCGGCAGGTGAGGGCGTTAAGCAACTTGATAATAAGTTAGTTGTCGGGCGGACTTCTAACATGGAGATACAACGACCAAAAGCGTCGGAGACATCAAGATTAAGTTGCACCGCACTGTCGGCGGCAAGATCAAAACTGTCGCAGTGAAGCGCGAAGGCCACCACTGGTATGGGTGCTTCTCATGCGCAGTCTCGGCACAGCCGTTGCCAGAGAACACGAAGCAAATCGGCATTGCTGTTGGACTGGAGTCTTTCGCCACACGAGCAACAGGCGAAATCGTGGATAACCCTGGTCACTTCGCCAAGGCCGAGAAACGTCTGCGTCGTAGGCAGCGTCGTGTGTCTGGTCGCAAGAAGTACTCAAAGCGTTGGGGTAAAGCGGTGCAGTTGGTGCAGAACGTGCACCGAG
>Ga0073928_10009940_pt1 | contig 11467 bp, 8 predicted proteins | sample PaiPotPPA55metaG_FD_76969 | JGI IMG/M metagenome (GOLD analysis project Ga0073928, IMG submission 76969) | Iron sulfur acid spring bacterial and archeal communities from Banff, Canada, to study Microbial Dark Matter (Phase II) - Paint Pots PPA... ...
TCCTGGCGGGAGACCATCGATTGACGGTGCTGTTCCAGTGCGGCGGTGGATGCCGTCATATGACCGGTCACCGCGTCCAGATCCTGCCCGGCTGCCCGCCGCCGCTCCTCGGCCTGCGTCATGTCGGTCATGGCCTTGGTGTTTTGCGCGGCGAATTCCCGCAAGCGCTCCTCGTTGAATTGGATGCGGCTCTGGTGCCGGTCGCTTTCCCCCTTCAACTCGAGTCCGCGTTGCTGCCGCGCGCTTATCTGGTGTTCCAGCTCGGAGAGCCGCTCGCGCAGTTCGGCGATTTGATCCTCGCTGCGCAAGACCTGGGCCGAATTGGTTTCGATTTCCTTGCGCAGATTTTCGCCGGCGGCCTGGCGCGTGGCGATCTCGGATTGCAGCACGTCGAATTGATGGCGGGCAAGCTGGGTGTCGAGGTGCTGAAGTTCCTGCGCGAGTTGCTTGTAACGGCGGGCCTTGCCGGCTTGCCGTTGCAGCGACCCGATTTGCCGTTTTACTTCGCGCACGAGGTCCGCGACGCGGACGAGATTTTGGTCGGTGTATTCGAGTTTGCGCAGGGCTTCTTTTTTCTGCGCCTTGAATTTGGTGATGCCCGCCGCCTCCTCGAAGATCATGCGCCGGTCTTCCGGCTTGCTGGAAAGTATCTGGGTGATGTTCCCTTGGGCCATGATGCTGTAGCTGGTGCGGCCCACGCCGGTGCCCATGAAAAGTTGCTGAATGTCCTTTAACCGGCAAGGCGTCTTGTTGACGAAATACTCGCTGCCGCCATCGCGGAAAACCCGGCGTGTCACCGTTACCTCGTTGTAAGCCATCTCGACCCCGGCCGCGCGTAAATTCTCTGCGTCCACATCGCCGATGGTCAGGGAAACCTCGGCCATGCCGAGCGGTTTGCGTCCGTCGGTGCCGTTGAAGATGACATCCGCCATTTCGCCGCCGCGCAAGGCCTTGGCCGATTGCTCGCCCAAAACCCAGCGAATGGCGTCCGAGACGTTCGACTTGCCGCAGCCGTTGGGTCCGACGATACCGGTAACGCCCTGCTGAAAATTCAGGGTCGTCTTGTCGGCGAAGGATTTGAATCCCAAAACCGTTAGATTCTTCAGATACATGATTTTCTCGAAATTACGCAATTCAGCCGTGCCGAGTAAAGCAAAAAACCACAATATGCAGGGCACGGTAGCCCACGGAGCACAACTAATAGGTGAGGAACCGAGACTTGAGTTGTGCCGTCAACCGTTACTTTTCGACTTCTTCTACTATCGCTCTCTTTTATAGCAAAGAACCCTCGCAATTCAACCACTTTTCGGAAAAACTTTTCGCGCTTGAGACCGCCTCCGTATCCCAATCGATTTGGTTTCGCCGCGAGAAAGCCCGGTGCCACGATATTCTTCCTCGCCCTTGCAATAACGCAAGTGTTTACGGCTTCCCACGGGGCGAGTTACGAGCTTTACCGGGTGACACCGCCAAATCCCCAGCGGGAGTTCCGCGGCGCATGGGTCGCTACTGTCGCCAATATCGACTGGCCCTCGGCCAAAGGTCTGAGCACCGCCGAACAGAAGGAGGAGATGCTGAGGATTTTGGACAGGGCGGTGCAACTTAAATTGAACGTCATCATCTTCCAGGTGCGGCCCGCATGCGATGCTCTGTATGCTTCTCCCATCGAGCCGTGGTCGGAATATTTGACGGGTGTCATGGGCCAACCGCCGCAACCATTTTACGATCCGCTCGCCTTCGCGGTCGAGGAAGCCCACAAGCGGGGATTGGAATTGCATGCCTGGTTCAACCCTTACCGCGCGCGGCTGCTGCCTGCCAGGATGCCAGCCGCGTCGAATCACATCAGCAAAACGCACCCGCAACTGGTGCGCCAGTACGGCAAATATCTCTGGCTCGACCCGGGCGAAAAACAAGTGCAGGAATATTCCCTGAGCGTGGTGATGGACGTGGTCAGACGTTACGAAGTCGATGGCGTTCACTTCGACGATTATTTTTACCCCTACAAGGAGCGGGACGCGGCGGGCCATGACCTGGATTTTCCTGATGCATCGAGCTGGGAGCGCTTCGGCGCCAGGGGAAAGCTGAACCGCGACGACTGGCGGCGCGAGAACGTAAACGAGTTCATCCAGCAAGTGTACCGGTCGATCAAGGCGGAAAAGCCGTGGGTGAAATTTGGTGTCAGCCCCTTCGGCATCTGGCAGCCGGGTTATCCCGCGCAGATCCGTGGGTATGACGCGTATGCCAAGCTTTATGCCGACTCGCGCAAGTGGCTGGCGAGCGGCTGGGTGGATTATTTCGCTCCACAGCTTTATTGGGCCGTCGATCCGCCCGAACAGAGTTTTCCAGCGCTGCTGAAATGGTGGACGAAACAAAACGCCATGCGCCGGCTTGTGGTGCCCGGACTGGCTTCGACCAAAACCGCAGACAAATGGCCGCCGGGGGAAATCATCAGGCAAATTCGCCTGACGCGAACCCAGGCTGGTGCGAGCGGCCAGATCCATTGGGACATGAAAAGCCTGATGAGCAATGGCAGTCTGGCCGACGCCTTGGAGCGCGAAGTCTATGTGCAACCCGCCCTGGTTCCGCCTTCGCTCTGGCTGGGTAGCGCGCGGCCCGGAAAGCCGCAGCTTGCGGCAGTCTTGGGCAAAGGCGCCTCGCAATGGAACTTTGATTGGTCGTCGGCAGAACATGAAAAAGCGTGGCTTTGGCTGGTGCAACTGCGTCGCGGAGGCCAATGGACGACCGAAATATTGCCCGGAGCGATTGGCTCGCATATTTGCAAGGGTGCGGCGCCGGACGTCGTCGCGGTATCGGCAGTGGATCGGAACGGGAATGCCGGTGTGCCGGCGGTGGTTCAGTTGCACAGATGAAATGATTTTGGAAGGGCTGTAAGCCGAATTTTGTCTGCCCCGAATTTCTTCGGGGGAGAGAATCATTTGTCTCAGCAGCCAGTACCCGGAACCCGTCCCGCGTTGCGGAACCTGGAGCGGGCCGCTCCGGGGTCCCCTATTTGGCCTTGCACCCGATGGGGTTTTCCGTGCCTCCGCGCTTGCGCTTGGAGCGGTGGGCTCTTACCCCGCCTTTTCACCCTTGCCCGTCCCTCAAAGAGAAGCGGGCGGTTTGTTTTCTGTGGCACTTTCCGTCGGGGCGCCTTTCGGCGCCGCCTCCCGCGTGTATCCTCGCTACGGCGGTCATGGACCATCGCGCGCGGTTACGCGGCATCGCGCCCTGCGGTGTTCGGACTTTCCTCCCCCGCTCCGAATCAACGGAACGGAAGCGATCCTCCACCCTTCCAAAATCAACCTCAGCATACCATCGCGCGCAAAGTTCTCAAGCCCCTCTTTTTAGCTCGGGACCGCGTTAGAAAATCCGCGCAGTTAGTTTTCAGTCGGAAATTCGCATGGGACCGGCTGTCGACCGTGCCGGCGATAGACCGAAAAGTCCGCGCGATCAACCGTCCAGATTTTGCTCCGGACGGAAGTCTCGGTCATCCGAACGAGGCAAGCGTCAGCAAGGTCCATTTGCCGGTCACGGTACTTTTGCAGCAGATCGAGAACCGGCCTGGCTTCGGCGGCGAGGTTGAAATCCAAAATCAAATCGCCGCGCAGAATCAATTGCAAACCCAGGAGAGGTGATCCGAGCAAAAAAGCCAATTCGACCACGACGGCATCACAGGTATAGAACGGCGCGTGTTCCCGGAATTGCGCGACGCCCCAGTGGTGTCGGACATCGTCGGCGTCGAGCAACGCCTTGAGCAGGCCGGTATCAGCGATTTTTTTCATTCATTCGCCGGCGAATGAGCTGGCGGATGGTGGCGTTATCGCCAGATTTAATTCCGGTGCGGATGCACCCAACCAGGTCGCTCGAAGCGAATTTGTGGCGGCGCTCCGGCTTTTTCCGGGTCAAATCGTCTTCGACGAGGGACAAAATATACTTGGTCCGGTCCTGGCCGAGTTGAGCGGCGCGCTCGTCAATGGCCGCAATCAGCGAAGGCCGCGCCCGCAATGAAAATGGCTTTGTCATACACGAACGTACTACAACAGGCATCGGACATGAGCAAGAAATATTTAGGGTGAAAATCCACATCGGGCGCATCTTGCGGATACCGCCATTTTGGCAGCGCGCCGCAAGTCCGGCGTGGGGCAGACCTCTGTGATGCCGGTAACGAAACCTCTGGTTTCGTTATGTATGTTGGCGATGATTGCAGCATTGCCCGGCCTTGACAATCATTGGATGTACGGCTTTGAAAAGCTGATTCTCGCTCGCCCTCGTCATCAAACGATCTCCACTTGCCAGTTCCGCCCTTCCTCGGCATGACCGCCGACAAGGGCAAATTCGATGGCCGCGCCCGCCGGCAATTTCTCAGTAGGCAGGTCGGCGAACCACAGGTGCAGGGCGTTTTCCATTGCGGTTGGTAGATTGCTCGTGGTTGCCCAGTGGTCGGTGGACCAGATGATCACGGCTTGAGCGGCGAGGACGAGGCGCAGGGTTTTTCCGCGAGGACATCGCCGGAGTTGGTGGCGCAGGCTCCAGATTTCGTGCCGGCTCGGCACGGGGTGCGCGACGTAGCGCTGGAACGCGGGTTCGACGCGGTCAAAACAGACACCATCGTGGCGGCTGCGCACGAGCGAAACGTACTCGGCGTGGGACCAGCAGAGCGGCATCGCGGCGCCGGTTGGTTTGCCTGCTTTCATACCGTCGCCGGGCAGGTCGGGGTCGTCCCAAAGTTGTTCCGTCAACATGCCGCCTTCGTTGGCGAACTTTTCCATGTTTGTGATGAAGGGCAGCGGATCGCGGCCACCGGCCAATTCATAATGGCCGCGCTCGCCGGTCAGGATCGGCCAGCACCGGCCGACACCGGTCCCGTCGAAGGCGCGGCCGTCCGCCTTCTGGCCGTAGCCGTCGTGATTGTAACGGCGCCAGCAGGGTCCTTGGGGCAATACCCGGCGAATCACGGCATCGATGAGCCTGACGGAATTGCGCACGATGGGGTCGTCGGCCGCGCGAACACCGAGGCGCACGAGGTGAAGAAAATCACCGCCGACGACGTTGCGAGACGGGTGCAGGCCGCCGCCGTTGGCCACCTGGATCATCGTTGCGTTCGGGTCGGCATGCGGATCGGGCGATTGAGGATCGGTCGTGTTGATTCGGATGTAGTGTTGCGGAAGAGCTTCGACCAGTTCACCGCGCGTGGTGACCATCCATTCTTCGATGTGCGCCGCCAGCCAATCGGCATAGGCGAGAATGAACTCGGCCGTGGTTGGGGAAGCGCACTGGTGGGCGAATTCGGCGGCGCAAACCAGGCTGGCGATCACCGTGGCCAGGGTCGAGGGCGAGTAGCCGGCGTTTTCCTCCCAGCGCTCCTGGGCCGTGACCGGGCCTTGGAGTATGAGGTAGGCCACAGCGCGCAGAATCATCACGGACGGATCGAAGCTGCCGAGGGAGACGCCTTCCCTTTGCAAACGCCAGGCGAGCAGGATGGGCGCGGCGATTTCGTCGAGCTGCAATCCCGACCAATAGGCCGTGCCGTCGATCCAACTGTTTTGCGGAAAACTGCCGTCGGGCCGCTGGATGGCCGACAACCAAATGAGCGCGCGCAACGGCGTTCCCGTCTGGCCCGTGGCCAGAAGCGCGCTGGCGCTTTGCACCATGTCGCGCGTCCAGACAAGGTGATAGCCGCCCAAATCGTTGTCGTCCTTGGTCTCGCCCCAGGGGATGCTCATGGAGGCCACGAGGGCGCCCTGGAAAAGTTTGTCTTCGTGGGACAGCAGGAGGAAGCGGCTCAGCCGGTAGAGATGGCCGCCGTCGGAGGTTTGCGCGTCGAAATCATGCCGGGCATCGATGGTGGTTCGCTGCCACTGGCGAACGTAGGCCGTACGGTGCTGTTCGAAAGGTGGGGCCAGCGCTTGCATCAACTTGGCCGCGGTGCTCTGAAAGCTTCCGCCCATGGACACGCCGAGCGTGAACTCGCCGCCATCGGTCAAATCGATTTCGCCGGTCAACGCAATATTTCCGTCCTCGGCCTTCCGGAATTCCCAGTCCATCCGGAAATTCTGCATCAGGTCCTGCCAGCCGTCGCTTGCTCCGACATAGCCCACGGATCGGCGCGAAAAACCCGGGGCGCAACCGAGCACCAAATGGATGCCCGAGCGCTGGGCGGCAAGGAGGCGAGCGGCGCTGATTTCCACGCACTGGCCGGAATTACCCTTGCCATAACGGGCGATGTGCGGGGCGAGCAGCGCATAGAGACGCAGCTTGCCGCGCAGGCTTTTGTCGGCGATTTCGACTTTGGTGTGCACGAGCAGGACCGATCGGTGCGGGTCCGTCATGACGTGCTTGACGAGCCGATAACGGCCGTTGGGATCGGAATTCGTGAGGCGGTACAAGGGGCAGCTTTTCTCGGGATATTCCAATTCGTGCAGGAGATCGCGTTTTTCCTCGTGACAAAAAGTCTCGCCGTCACTGATGAGGAACTGAAAATCGCGTGTGTTTGGCTGGTCGACGGTGGGATAGTAGATTTCGTTGATGATGCCGTGGCTGAGGGTGAACCACAGCCGGCAGCTCGTGTGGTAGGAAGTGCCGAGGCCCTCCTTCGCGCTGGAAGTCCAGCGCGGCTCCATGCCGGGCGCGCCGAAGGCAACCTGATTTTCGGAGGAGCTCATTTGCGGTGCAGAAAGCGTTTATGGCTTGGGATGCAAGGCTGTTCCTCCCAAAGACGAAAGCCTCCCCGGAAAGCATTTTCGTTTTTCCCCATGCGGACGCCCGGCGGGAGTTTTTTGAGCAGGCGGGCGTTGCCGCCGCCGACGACGACGTAATCGGGCAGCAGGGCGGCCTTGAGCCGCGCGACGACATCGTTGACATGGCGCCGCCATTTCTTTTTCCCCAGCCGCTGGAGGCCCGCGAGGCCGACGTAATCCTCATAGGTGCGGTCGTGCTTGTACGGCAGATGCGCGATTTCGAGAGGCTCGAGGATGCCGTCGGCGATCAGGGCCGAGCCCAGGCCGGTGCCGAGGCCGAGGAAGAGCATTCGTCCGCCCGCATAACTGCCGAGGGCCTGCATGGCGGCGTCGTTGACGATTTTGACGGGGCGTCCGAAGGCCTTCGTGAAATCATACCCGACCCAGCCGCCCGCGAGATTATGCGGCTCGCTGAACGGATGGCCATGAACGACGGGGCCCGGGTAACCGATGGATACCGCGTCATATTTCCAGCCTGCGGTTGCCTTCTTTACCGCGGCCACCATTTTCCTGGCGGTCATTTTAGGACCGGAATCAACCAGAATTGGTTTTCTTTGGCCGCTCGCGAGCACCTTTATGTGGGTGCCGCCGACATCAATCACCATGACCTTCACAGTATTTGCCTCCAATCAAGGGATTTGCCGCCACTCCCGCCCGTCGCGGGCGAGCAGCTCGTCGGATTCGGGAGGCCCCCAGGAGCCGGCTGGGTAGTTGGGAAACGCTCGCGGAAGCAGGGCTTTCCAGACATCAAGAATCGGCGTAACGACGCTCCAACCGGCTTCGACCATGTCGGCCCGTTGAAAAAGCGTCGCGTCGCCAATCATGCAATCATAGATCAAGCGCTCATAACCGGTACTGGGGCGCTCGCCGAAATAATCGACGTAGTTGAAGTTCATTTCGACGGCGCCCATGCGCATGATGGGGCCGGGGATCTTGGCATCGAATTGGAGTGAAACGCCTTCGTCGGGTTGGATGTGCAGCACGAGCCGATTGGTGTGCAGGCGTTCGACGGCGGTATTGCGAAAGAGTTGAAAGGGCGCGCGGCGAAACTGTATCGTGATTTCGGTGGCGCGTTTGGCGAGCCGTTTGCCCGTCCGCAAGTAAAATGGAACGTCCGCCCAGCGCCAGTTGTCGATTTTCAACTTGAGGGCGACGAACGTCTCGATATTCGAATCCGGCGCAACGTTGTTTTCGGCCCGATAGGCGGGCACGCGTTCCTTGCCGATCCAGCCCTTGTCATATTGGCCGCGCACCGTCCGGCTCAGGACCTCTTCCGGAACCGGCGGCTGAATGGCGTGCAGCACCTTGGCTTGTTCGTCGCGCACCGCGTCGGCGTGGAACGAGATGGGCGGCTCCATGGCTGTCAACGATACCAGTTGGAATAAATGATTGGGCACCATGTCGCGCAAGGCGCCGGCGGTTTCATAGTAGCCGCCGCGTTGTTCCACGCCTATGGTTTCCGCAGACGTGATTTGCACGTGGTCGATGTAGCGCCGGTTCCAAATCGGCTCGAAAATGCCGTTGGCGAAACGGAACATCATGATGTTTTGCACCGTCTCTTTACCCAGGTAATGATCGATGCGGTAAATCTGCCGTTCTTCGAGCACATGCTTGATCTCGGCGTTGAGCGCGCGCGCCGAGTCGAGATCGCGTCCGAAGGGCTTTTCGATGACCACGCGGCGCCAGTGGCCGCCGGCCTCCTGCGCCAAGCCCGCCACGCCGAGTTGGCGGACGGCTTCGCCGAAAAATTTAGGCGCCACCGCCAGATAGTACAAGTGGTTGCCCTGCGTGTTGTGCTCTTTCTCGACCTGGGCGATCAATCCTTGAGTTGGCGATACGACTTGGGATCCTCGAAATCGCCGCGCAGATAATAAATGCGCTTCAGGAACCAGGCCCAGGTCTTGGGGGGCACCGGGCTGCTCGCGAATTCCTTGATGTCCTGGGTCAGTTGCTTGCGAAAGCTCTGCGTGGTCAGGTCATTGTTGGCGAAACCGATGATCGCGAATTGATCCGTCAACAAATTCGACGCCGCCAGGTTGCACAGCGCAGGTATCAGTTTACGCTTGGTCAAATCGCCGCCCGCGCCGAAAATGACCATAGTACACGGGTCGGCGGCGCGTATCGTCGGCTCGGCATCGTCCAGCGTGGATTTGGCGGCGGCGCTCGCCGGCGGCTCCTCTTGTTTCGCTTTTGTTTTCCTAGGCTTGCTCATGATTGATGATTTCGAACACCCTGCACGATCAAGTCCGGATTGTCCATGCCGGAGGGCGCATCTCCTTGGCGCCACCAGAAGCCAGCGTGCATCAGGATTTTGGTCCGATTTGGTCCGATCTGGCCCGATTTGCTCCTTCTTTGTTGGTGTGGGTAGCACGGCCCCGAAAGCGTTCGGGGCTGTGCCGTCTCCCGACGCGTCGGGAACCGGAGCGGGCGGGTCGCCCGCGCCACCCACTGTTCGAAGAGGCGTTCGGCGATCGCGGCGAAAACGGGTGCGCGGAGTCTCGAATTTTCGTCTCCGTCTTTCTCCTTCATCGCCTCTGGACGCGGTGCGCTGTTCACGCGGCTATATATAGCACAAACTGGGAAATTGTAAGTCCACTATGTCCACTATGTCCACTATGTCCACTATGTCCACTATTTTTTTGGATTTGCTGATTTTGCTCCGCAAAACGAGAAGGTTTTTGGACCGAAATCATCGGATATTTTCGTTTTGCACTCGCATTTGGGCTTCGAAACGAAAGTCTCCCGGATATCGGGAGAGTTTCGAGCGCGCCTCCGCCCCGAGAAACGGAGGCCAAAAAGTCAACGTCGCCTTTCACGCCGCCATCGCGAGCGGATCATTCGGATTGGCAATTTTGGCAAGCTGGCCGCCAAAAGCGAAATCCCGCACCATCGGACTGATGAGGAATTTGTGCGGAAATCCCAAATCGATGGCGCTCACCGCGTCGAGACGGTTCATTTGTTCGGGGGAGAGACTGAATTCGACGCTCTTCAGGTTATCTTCGATTTGCTCCACTTTGCGCCCGCCGAGGATGGGGATCGAAGGGACCGGACGTTGCAGCAGCCAGCGCAAGGCGACCTGCGCGGGGCTGCGCCCGATTGCCTTGGCCACGGCCACGACTTCGGCGGCGATCCGGAGGTTCCGCTCGTTCAGGTATTCGTTGGCGTAGCCGGGATTATCGAAGACTTTGAGCCTGGCGCCCTCGGCGGCGCCGGGTTGGTTGTATTTTCCGCTGAGCACCCCCGCGCCCAGGGGGCTCCAGGCAGTGACGCCCAAACCGACCGACTCGGCCATCGGCAAGAGATCGCGTTCCGGCGAGCGCTCGAGCAAGGAATATTGTATTTGCAATCCGATGAAGGGCGTCCAGCCGCAGAGCGAGGCCAGCATGTTCGCCTGGGATATGATCCAGGCTGGCGTATCCGACACCCCGGCATAAAGTATCTTGCCGGTGCGGACCAGATCGTCGAAGCCGCGCATGATCTCTTCGATGGGGGTGGTGAAGTCCCAAATATGGAGCCAGTACAAATCGATGTATTCGGTTTTGAGGCGTTTAAGGCTAGCCTCGACGGATTGGACCATGTTTTTGCGGTGGTTGCCCGAGGCATTGACGTGATCACCCATGCTGAGGGAAAACTTCGTGGCGAGCACCCAGCGCTCGCGGTCGGCGGCGATCAGGTCGCCCACGATTTTTTCGCTAGAGCCATTGGTGTATAAATTGGCCGTGTCGATGAAATTGCCGCCGGCACTGGCGTAGACGTCGAACATCTTGCGGCATTCTTCGATGCCGCCGCCCCATCCCCAGTCTTCGCCAAAGGTCATGGTGCCGAGGCAGAGTTCGGAAACCCGCAAGCCGCTTTCACCCAAGAGTCTGTATTTCATAATATGGTTCTCCTTTCATGTGTTGTGGTTGTTCGCGCGCCGATGCGAGAAAATGCGCGAACCGAATTCGAGTAAATTGGCACAGCTTGCGGGAAGATCAAGCGAGCCGGCTTGTCGCCAACCACTCATCGATTTTCTTGAGTGTGGGCGAGAATGTAGAGAGTCTAGGGCAAGCATGGCTGCATTACAAAAGGTCCGCGACGCTTCCGCAGTCAGGGAAGTTAGTCCCTTGGTCAGAGCAAATGCACTTCCAATTGAGCTGGCCGGCCGGAACGACGGCGCTCGAAAGCGCGCGGGCAGCAACATATGAAATCCTTTTTGCGCTGGCTGTTCCGGTTGCTCTACGGATTCCGGGCTTACAACCTGGAGGCGCTCGACACGCCCGGGCCGGTACTGCTGCTGCCCAATCACGTTTCGTGGTGGGACTGGGCGCTCATCGGCGTTTGCCTCGAAGACGACTGGCGCTTCGCGACGTCGCGCCAGACGGCCGAGACCAGTTGGATTCACAAATGGCTCATGGTGAATCGCCGCACCTTTCCCGTGGACATGAATTCACCCTATGCGGTCAAGCACATGGCCGAATATTTGCAAGGCGGCGGGCGGCTGGTGCTCTTTCCCGAGGGCCGCCTCTCGCGCACCGGCTCGCTGATGAAGTTGTTCGAGGGCACGGGCTTTCTGATGGCCAAAACCCAGGCCAAGGTCATCACCGCCTACATTCGCAACGCGACGCGCCTGCCATTCTCGCCGAATCCCTGCTCCAAGAAATGGTTTCCTCGGCTCTCCGTTCACTTCAGTCCGCCGCTGGCGCGTCCCGAATTCGAACATCTCCCGAGTTCCGAAGTCCGCGCGCGGCTCA
>Ga0073928_10009941_pt1 | contig 11466 bp, 13 predicted proteins | sample PaiPotPPA55metaG_FD_76969 | JGI IMG/M metagenome (GOLD analysis project Ga0073928, IMG submission 76969) | Iron sulfur acid spring bacterial and archeal communities from Banff, Canada, to study Microbial Dark Matter (Phase II) - Paint Pots PPA... ...
GCGATCGGCGCGCTCGGGCAGGCGCGCCGCTTCGACCAGGCGATAGAACGTGACGAGCGGCTGGGCGGGCGAGAACGGGGCGATATTCATTTCAAATCCACCCTTCAAAACTGCGATGCGTGAAGGGGCTGCCGAACGGAACGCGCATCCATTGGCGTACCGGAAGTCCCGTCCGGCAGCTCGGGTCGGCGGTCGAATCAGGTGGCGACGCGCGTCGTGGGCGCGGGGAGGATCTTGAACCCCATCCCGGTGCGGATCTTGCCGCTGTCGGCAACCGAAGCCGGCGGCGCGGTGGGAGGCAGGATCTTGAACCCCATGCCGGTGCGGATCTTGCCGGCATCGATGACCTGAGCCGGCGCAACCGGCGTCGGGAGGGCGGAGGTTTTCGGCGAACTGAACATCAGTGTCGACTCCTTGTGAATGCGTCGATCGATCGTGGGGGAAAGGCACGCGGACGTCTTCCCTCGCGGATTGGCCGCTCACTCGCATGGCGGACCGCGCTGCATACTCGCGTATGCACGGGCATGCTGAGCAGTTAGTTCCCGGTGAGAACCCGCTAGAAATGCGTAAGAAAGCGGTAAAGCCAGGCTCTCGAAGTAGCCGGCATGGTGCGCGAGCGCCTGGTAAGTTGCATCGATCGGAAGCAACACTCGCTTTTGCGCGCGCGCGGCCGTCTCCAATAGGCGAGAACGTTCCTTACGAAATTGAATGGTTGAACAGGTTTGACTTATTTTCTACCGTGGTTAACACGACTCGCCATGCAACTTCGTCATCCCTTCGCGAACGAGCCGCAATGCCGGGCTAAACCGCGGCTGCTGGGCCACAATTTCGCTGTTGAACCATTCCCGAATTGGTCCGTTCGAGCCTCCATGCTAGCGTATTTTGCTTGGCATGGCCGCATGGCTTCCAGCCAGTCATGCGCTTTGCGCAACACTCCTTTTCCGCGCGACCCCTTTATCCGGCGAGGAGAAAATCATACGTAAGCCCTTTGGGGGCAAGTAATGCCATCTTTTGTTATTGTATAAATCGCCGATCGAATCGAAGTGTCTGACAAATTTTAGCTAATGCGTGATCTGGTCTGAATGAGAACGTTCCTTTTCCGTAAAATCGGGAGATTTGGGGGGCAATCCGGCGGCCGTGGAGGACAGAGAAGGAGGATCGACACATGCTCATCGGCGTGTTCGCGCAATCCCCCGCGCACCTTCTTGAATATTCCGGGGCAACAGACGTGTTCTCGGAGGCTGCTTTTCGGTCCGGTGGCAAAGCCGATTACACGGTGCGGATCATCGCAGAAACCGCGGACCCGCTGGTTTGCCTATCGGGCGCGCGGGTTATTCCCGACCGGACGATCAATGATCCCGACGAGCCAATCGATACTCTGATGATCTCCGGGGCGCGCACTGCGCTTACGAAGCCGCCGAGCCCCGCCGTGCTTGCCTGGATCCGGCGGTACGCGTCTACGGCTCGACGCTGGGGCTCGATCTGCACCGGCGCCTTCCTGCTCGGGGAAGCCGGCCTCCTGGAGGGCAAGCATGTCGCTACCCATTGGGAGTTCGCCGATGAGCTTGCCAAGTCGTACCCATCGGCAATCGTCGACCGAGATCGGATATTCGTGCGGGACGGGCCGATGTTCAGTTCCGCCGGCGTCAGCGCGGGAATTGACCTCTCGCTGGCCCTGGTCGAGGAGGACTACGGGCGCGACCTGGCGCTTGCCGTGGCGCGCTTCATGGTGGTGTACCTGAAGCGGCCGGGCGGACAGCCGCAGCTCAGCGTCCACCTGGCGGCGCAGGTCGCGACGCGCCCCCCGATTCAGCAGATTCAGGAATGGATTCGGGATAATCCAAAATCCACTCTGTCCAACCCCGAACTGGCACGGCGCGCCGCCATGAGCGAGCGCAACTTTACCCGCACCTTTCGCCAGGAAACCGGCATGACCCCGGCCGATTTCGTCGAGGCAACTCGGGTGGACGCGGCTCGGCGGTTGCTCGAGGACACCAACCTGCCCCTGCAACGAATCGCTGCTGCCTGCGGGTTTTCCGGCTGGGATGGTCTACGGCGCGCTTTTGTGCGACGCTTGGGGATCAACCCCACCGGGTATCGATCGCGGTTCCGCTCCGGCCAGGAACAGCCACCTTCCTGGCAGCGCAAAACCCAGGGTTGAACAATGTCGTAACGTATACAGATTGTTGGTTGTCCGAAATTGCTTTCGATTTGGCCGAATTTGCCTGCGGACCGCAATTGACGCCATAAAGCCCAAAGCCCAAGCCTCGACAACTTATTGCGAGTCGCCTTGTTAAATCGTCGCAAAAGTAGCATGCACTCGAAAAGGTGTTAACCGGTCATAACGTAAACCAGAGCAAATAAAGAATAGTCAACGTGGCTGTACTATCTGGCTCCGCACCGCTCCTTGTTTCGCGCGCCGTTAAGGCGGCGGCTCCGCGCCTGTCGCTGAAATTGCTCGGGTCGATGGCGGCGCAAGGGGCCAACGGCCAATCGGTGCTCCCACGCGTGCGCAAAACCCGCGCCGTGCTCGGCGTGCTGGCGCTCAGCGCCCCACGTCCGGTGTTGCGCGAGCATCTGGCCGGGCTGCTGTGGAGCCGGCGCGAACGCGAGCAGGCGCGCGCCTCGCTGCGCCAAGCCGTGCATGAGCTGCAGGTTCTGCTGCAGCCGCTCGGCGAGGCCCTGCTGCGGCCTGAGCGGAACCACTTGCAGCTGGATGCGACGCTCGTATGGACAGACGTGCACGCGTTGGCGCGGGCCACGCCGGCGCGGCCCGAGGTGCTCGACCTGTTCGACGGGCCGCTCATGGAGGACCTGAACGGCCTCGACGGGGCCTTCGCTGGCTCGCCGAGGAGCGGCGCCGGGTGGTAAAGCGCGCTGTCTTCGTCGCCGAGGCGCTGTTGGCCGCACAGCGCGAATCGGCGGCCGTCATTGCCGCCGCTGAGCGGGTGCTGGCGATCGAGCCATCGCACGAAGGCGCTTGGCGCGCGCTCATGCAGGCATACCTTCAGCGCGGCGAGCGCGGCGCGGCGATGGAGGCCTATGAGCGGTGCAGCGCAATCCTTGCCGAATCGAGCGGCGTTTTGCCTTCGGCCGATACGCAGGCGCTCCTCGGCAGGATTCAGGAATGGGGGCCGATGCCGCAGCCCCCCTCGGAATTGCCCGCCGGCGCAGCCGGCGCGATCGTCGAGGCAGCGCAATTGGGCGGCGTGCTGCAGCAGAAACCAGCGGCCAGCTCGCAGCCGGGGGCACCGCCGGCTCCGCAAAAGCCGGCCATCCGGCTCGGCGTCATGCCTTTCCGCTCGCTCTACCCCGGCCACGACGACGAACTCGCGCTCGGCCTGGCTGAGGAAACCACCACCGCGCTCTCGCGCTTTTCCTGGTTCTCGCTGATCTCCAGCACTTCGGTTGCCGCGCTCTCGGGCGAGCCGCGCGAGGGCAATTCGCGCTGGCGCTGGCTTGACCTCGATGCGCTGCTCGACGGAACCGTGCAGCGCGGCGGCGGCCGGATTCGCGTGACGGTGCGCCTGCTCGATATGCGCGCGGCGGGCGAGGTGATCTGGACGCGCCGCTTCGACCGCCCCGCCGACGATCTCCTGGCATTGCAGGACGAGATCGCCGCCGAGACCGCCGCGCAGGTGGATCCCGAACTGTTGCTGCGTGAAGGGCGCCGCGCCACCTCCTCCCCGCCGAGCAACCCCCGGGCGTACGACCTGCTGCTGCGGGCCATTCCGGCCATCTATCGGCTGGACCAGCCCGGCTTTCGCGCCGCCGGAGAGACGCTGGCGGCGGCCGCGGCGCTCGATCCGGATTATGCGCCGGTTCAGGCCTGGTGGGCTTACTGGCATCTCTGCCTGGTCGGGCAGGGATGGGCGGACGATCCCGCCGCCGCCATCGTGCGCACCGGCGAACTGGCCGAGCGCGCCGTCGCGCTGGACCCCTCCGACGCCCGCGCCCTGACCATCGCCGGGCATGTCCGCGCGTTTCTGCGCCACCAGCTGCAAGAAGCGTTCCATCTGCACGACCGCGCGCTTTCGCTCAATCCCAACCTGCCGTTGGCCTGGGTGTTCTCCGGCATGGCGCATTCGTATGCCGGTAGCCACGAAGAGGCGATCCGGCGCATTCACCGCGCGCGCCGCCTGTCGCCCTTCGATCCGCACGGCTTCGTCTTCGACATGGCATTGATGATCCCGCATCTCGCGCGCGGCGAATACGACACGGTCGTCGACCTCGGCCGACGCGCGACGCTGCTCAATCCAACGCTTTCGTCCACCCAGAAGGGGTACCTTTCGGCACTCGGCCATCTCGGCCAAAGCGAAGAGCAAGTAGTCGTGCGCGCGCGGCTGCTCGGGCTTGAGCCGGCCTTCACGGTGAGCGAGGCGTTGCTTCGCTCTCCCTATCTCTGCGAGCACGACCGTTTGCTTTACACGCAAGGGCTGCGCTCAGCCGGCCTGCCGGAGTAGCCGCGGGAGCGCCCGATGGGCGATTACTGCGTCGCCGCCTGCTCCTGCCCGCCGCCCGCATCCTTACCCCAGACCTGCTGCAGCCGTGCGTCCCGCCCGCAGCCGAGCCGGTAGTAGCGGTAGCGGATCGGATTCTTCTTGAAGTATTCCTGGTGATATTCCTCTGCCCGGTAGAACGGGGCGGCGGGAAGGATGGCGGTGGCGATCGGGCGCCCCAATTTCTGCTCGAGCGCGCGTTTCGACTCCTCGGCCAATCGCCGCTCCTCGTCGTCGGCCACGAAAATCGCCGAGGTGTACTGGCTGCCGCGGTCGCAGAACTGGCCGTCGGCATCGAACGGATCGATGTTGCGCCAGTACACGTAGAGCAGCCGGCTGTAGCCGATCCGCCGCGGGTCGTAGGTGACCAGGACGGATTCCCGGTGGCCGGTGCCGCCGGCCGAGACCTGGTGGTAGGTGGGCGTCGCGACCGTTCCGCCGGTATAGCCGGAAACGACGGCGCTCACCCCCGGCAGCTCCTCGAACGGATGCACCATGCACCAGAAGCACCCGCCGGCGAAGGCGGCCGTCTTGAGCCCGGGAGCAGGCGGCGGCTCGAGCGACTGCGCCAGCGCCGGGAGGGGCGCCGCGAGCGCCAGCAGCATCAAAAGCCTGCCCCAGATCGCTCCCCGCATGTCGGCCTCCGTCAGCCCGGGATGAACTTCAGCGCCGCACCGTTGATGCACCAGCGCTGGCCGGTGGGCGCCGGCCCGTCGTTGAATACGTGGCCGAGATGGCCGCCGCAGCGGCTGCAGTGCGCCTCGGTGCGCAGCATGAGCAAGCTGCGGTCCTCGGACGTCTGCACGGCGTCCGGGATGGGGCGCGTGAAGCTCGGCCAGCCGGTGCCGCTGTCGAACTTGTCGGCCGAGGAAAACGCCGGCAGGTCGCACCCGGCGCAGGCAAAGGTGCCCTTGCGATATTCCTCGTCGAGCGGGCTCGAGAAGGGCGGCTCGGTGCCCTGCTTGCGCAGGATCGAGAATTGCAGCGGCGTCAGGCGCGCCCGCCACTCGGCCTCGGTCTTCGTCACCGCGAATTGCCCTGCCGGCATGGCGGCCGAGGCGCCGCCGCCCAACAACCTCAGCGCCGCGCCCCCGGTCAAAAGGGCCGCGCCGCCTGCCAACACGTGTCTGCGCCGGATCATGTAATCGCTCCCTGGAGCCACTGCTCTTGCGTCTCAGCTATTCGCAGTGGCGGACCGGGAGGTTACGCCCCGCCACGATGCGCGGATGCGGGAGTACGCCAGGGCCGCGAACCCGACCGCTCCGCGCCCCTTGAGCGTGGAGCTAGCCGCGCTCGCCGAAGATGTCGCGCCCCAGATCCGACAGATCGCCGTCGGCGACGGCCGCTGGTGCCTGCGCTGCGAAGCGCCAAGGGCCTTGCGGCAGCACAATGCCATATTCAGCGAGGAGGCCACGCGTGTGGTTGATCAGAGACGTCCGCTGGCAGATCAGCCGCTCGCGGGCGCGATGCAGCGATTGCAGGTCTTGCTGATCCATCGACTTTACCGGCACGAAGCGCATGGTCGGACGCACCGCCGCCTCGAAAATTGCCTCGGCATCGGCCGCATCGTTCTTCGAGCCCTTGACGAAGGGCTTCACGAAGCGCGCATTGATGAGGCGCACCTCCCGGCCAGAGGCGAGCCATCGTCGAGCCCAATAATGGGCGCTGCCGCACGCCTCCATTGCGATCGCCTTCGGTGCGAGGCTGTCGACCAGTTCGGCCAGCTTGCCCCGGCTGACCTTGCTCGAGACGATCCCCCTGTCGGAATCGATGCCGTACAAGTGAAACGAGTGCTTCCCGAGATCGATCGCCAGCATCTGTAGTGTCATGCTCCCCTCCACTGGTTGGCCATCTATCGTGACCGGGAAGCGGGAGGCGTCCATCCCATGACATGAAGACCGCAGTGGAGACGATCTTCGTCGGCCGCGAGCGCGCCTACAATCGCCGCTTCCTGCAGATGTGCAGCCACTATCTCGTCGATCCGGTTGCGTGCACGCCGGGGTCGGGCTGGGAGAAGGGGCAAGTCGAGAATCAGGTGGGCCAGGTGCGCGAGCGGCTCTTCACGCCGCGGCCGCGGTTCAAGAGCTACGACGAGCTGAACGCCTGGCTGCTCGATCAATGCGTTGCCTCTGCTCGAGCGCATCGCCATCCCGAGCTGAGGGACCAGACGATCTGGTCGGTGTTTGAGGCCGAGCGCATGGCCCTGGTGCCGTATGCCGGGCGCTTCGATGGCTTCCATGCCGTGCCGGCGTCGGTGTCGAAGACCTGCCTGGTGCGGTTCGACTACAATCGCTGCTCGGTGTCGGCGCATGCGGTCGGGCGCCCGGTCGAGATCCGAGCTCATGCCGAGCGGATCGAGCTGCGCCAGGCTGGGCGTGTCGTCGGCGAGCATCGGCGCTGCTTCGGGCGGGGTCAGACAGTGTTCGATCCCTGGCATTACGTGCCGGTTCTCGCCCGCAAGCCGGGCGCGTTGCGCAACGGCGCGCCGTTCAGGAACTGGATTCTGCCGTCCGGACTGGAACGCATCCGCCGCAAGCTCGCCGGTGCCGCCGACGGCGACCGGCAGATGGTCGCCATCCTCGCCGCGGTGTTGAGCGACGGGCTTCCGGCGGTGGAGGTGGCCTGCCTGGAAGCCCTGCAGGAGGGCGTCCATTCCGCCGACATCGCCCTCAACATCTTGGCCCGGCGCCGCAAGCCGGAGCCCCCGATCACGATCATGACCCCGGACGCGTTGCGGCTGCGACACGCGCCTGCCGCCGACTGCGCCCGATACGACAGCCTCAGGAGCGCCCACTGATGGAACGTGCCGAGATCCTGACCGCCATGTCGGAGCTGAAGCTCTACGGCATGAAGGCGGCATTCGACGAGATCATCACCACGGCGGTGAAGCGCCAGCACGAGCCGCAGCGCATCGTCGGCGATCTGCTGACCGCGGAGATCACCGAGAAGCAGGCGAGATCGATCAAATATCAGATCACCATCGCCAAGCTGCCGCTGGCCAAGGACATCGACGACTTCCGCTTCGACAATACGCCAATCAACGAGACCCTTGTGCGCGACCTCGCCAGCGGCAACTTCCTCGCGCATCAGCGCAATGTCGTGCTGGTCGGCGGAACCGGCACCGGCAAAACGCATCTCGCCATTGCAATTGCCCGCGCCTGCATCGGCGACGGTTCCCGTGGCCGATTCTTCAATGTCGTCGATCTGGTCAACAAGCTCGAGGCCGAAGGCCGATCCGGACGCCAGGGGCGCATGGCCGACCGGTGGGTCCACAGGGACCCCCCGCGCCGCGGCCGAGGCGATGCGCGACATCGCCGCCGACCCCAACCGTCTTGGCGCCGAGATCGGCGCGGTCGCCGTGCTGCACACCTGGGGCCAGACGCTGCACCACCACCCGCATCTGCACTGCATCGTCCCGGCCGGCGGCCTGCCGCCCGAAGGCACGCGGCGGGTGGCGTGCCGGCCGGGGTTCTTCCTGCCGGTGCGGCTGCTCTCGCGGCGGTTCCGCGAGCTCTTCCTGGCACGGCTGCGGGCGGCGTTCGCAGCCGGCGAGCTACGCTTCTCCGCCACGCTCGCAGGGCTTGCCGAGCCCGCGGCCCTCGCCCAGCGCCTTGATGCCCTGCGCGCGGTGGAGCGGGTGGCCTATGCCAAGCGCCCCTTCGCCGGCCCTGAGCCGGTGCTGGCCTATCTCGGCCGCTACACCCGCCGCGTCGCGCTGGCAACAGCCGGCTGACCCGGCTCGCCGGCGGCCAGGTCGCTTTCACCTGGAAGGGCTACCGCCACCATGGCAAGGCCAAAGTGATGACGCTCACCGCGGACGAGTTCATCCGGCGGTTCCTGCTGCACGCCGTGCCATGACCCGCTGGCATGAACTCGTCGGCGACCCGACGATCGGCGACGCCATCCTGGGCCGCGTCGTGCATCGCGCTCATCGCATCGAGCTGAAGGGGCCCAGCCTGCGTAAACGCCACGCCGTCAGCAGTCCGGCCGATGGCGAAAGCTTGACGAGCGCCAAGGAAAGATGAGACGGGGACAACCGTCAGTGGCAACGACCCACCACGACTGCCTGCCGCTCGCCAGCGCCCGCTCAGGCCAGCGCGAGCGGATGTTCAAGATCACCGGATGCGGTGTTCATGATCGAACGGATTGGCCGTTCAAGATCACCGGAATGCGCATCCGCCTATCATTCTCACCGTCCAGTCGTTGGACGGTATCCCCAGAACATGCGAGTGATTGACATGCGAGGATTGTTCTGTGCACTGCGCGGGCGGGCAGCCGCTTCCGACAGGGTTTACATTGTGCCTGCCATCCGTCCTGGCGAGTAAAGTTAAGCAAATCCTGGCAAAATTGCCCGCTGCGCGTATTCACAACCTCTGAAGCAACATATATGGAAGCCGCGGGAAGCGATTGAGTGCGCACCGGGACCTGCATGCCGGGTGGAAGCTGGTTGGAGTGACCGCACAAATGGCGCCGGCTTGGCAGATCGAGCATGACGGCCCCGATGCGCTGCTCGGATTGAGCGGCGACTGGCTGGCGCGCGAGAGCGGCATGCGCTCGGAGTCCGAATTGCGCCAGATCGTGGCTGGCATCAGCGGTTGCCCGCGGCTTCGCTTCGACACGGCGCGCCTCGGCCGATGGGACAGTGCGCTCGTGACCTTTGTGTGGGCGCTTGAGTTGGCGGCGGGGTACGGCGCGCGGCCGATTGAGGTCGACGAGGCGGGATTGCCCGAGACGCTGCGCCGGCTGCTCGCGCTGGCGCGTGCCGAGCATGCTCCGCCCGCAGCCGCGATTGTGCCGCGGCGTGCCTCCCTGTTCGAGCGCACCGGGTTGCGCGTGCTGGCTTTTTGGGCGGCGCTGGGCTCGGCGGCCGAGCTGGTCGGCGTGACGCTGTTGAACGTCAAGCCGGCACTCGCCGGCGAGCTGCGGGCGCGAGCCTCCGACGTCGTGGTGTTGATGCAGGAATGCGGCTCGGGCGCATTCGGCATCGTCGCCGTGGTCAACGCGCTGGTGGGTGCCATTCTGGCGTTCGTGGGCTCGGTGCAGCTCCGCCGGTTCGGCGCGGGCATCTTCGCCGCGGACCTCGTCGGCATCGCCGTCGTGCGCGAGATGGCGGCGATGATGACGGCCATCGTCATGGCGGGGCGAACCGGGCGGCGCCTATGCCGCCGAGATCGCGACGATGCAGGGCGACGAGGAAATCGACGCGCTCAACACGTTCGGCATTCCGGTCTATCAGTACCTCGTGTTTCCGCGGGTCGCCGCCTTGGTCGGCATGATGCCGCTCTTGTATTTCTACGGATGCCTGATGGGGCTGGCCGGCGGCATGGTGGTGAGCGTGGCCATGCTGAACATGTCGCCGACCGAATTTCTCGGCGAGCTTCGCCCGGCGGTGGGCGCCAGCCAGTTTTACCTCGGCGTCACGAAGAGCATCGCCTTCGGCGCCTTCATCGCGCTCGCCGGCTGCCGCATCGGGCTCGCCGCCGGGCGCAGCGCCGCCGATGTCGGGCGTGCCGCGACCGGGGCCGTCGTCGCCGGCATCATCGGCGTCATCGCGCTCGATGCGGTGTTTGCCGCCTGCGCCGAAGTCCTCGGGATCTGAGGGAGCTGGCATCGTGGTCGCCTCCGACGCCGAGTGCCTTAGGTGCGAGGCGCTTACGCTCGCCTTCGGATCGAAGGTCGTGCAGCGCGACGTGACGTTCTCGGTTCGCCGCGGCTCCATATTCGCCGTGATGGGCGGCAGCGGCTCCGGCAAGAGCACGGTGCTGCGCTCGATGATCGGCCTGCTCCCGCCGGCCGGCGGCACCGTGCTTGTCGACGGCGAGGATTTCTGGGCGGCCACCCCGGAGCGGCGCACCGCGATCGGCCGCCGGTTTGGCGTATTGTTCCAGAGCGCCGCGCTCTGGAGTTCGATGACCGTCGGCGACAACGTCGCCTTGCCCCTGCAGATGCTCACGGCTTTGCCGCCTGCCTCGATTCTCGCCCTGGTGCGGCTGAAGCTGGCGCTCGTCGGCATGGCGGCGGCCGAGTCGAAAATGCCCTCGGAGCTGAGCGGGGGGATGCGCAAGCGCGCCGGTCTGGCCCGCGCGCTGGCGCTCGATCCGGAGATCCTGTTCTTCGACGAGCCCTCCGCCGGGCTCGACCCGATCACCTCGCGCCGGCTCGACGAGTTGATACTCGAACTGCGCAACGGTCTGGGCGCCACCGTGGTCCTGGTCAGCCATGAGCTGCCGAGCCTGTTCGGCATTTGCGATGACGGCGTGTTCCTGGACGCCGATGCGAAAACGGCCATCGCCCACGGCGCCCCGCGCGAACTGCGCGACCGGTGCCCGAACCCGGTGGTGCAGGCCTTCATGCACCGCGCGTTGCCGGATGCCCCGGGCAGTGCCGGAGCGCGCGCGTGAGGAGCCCCCGACCCGCCGTGGTGGGCGGTTTCGTGCTCGGCGGGCTGGCCCTGATCGTCGCCGCCATTCTGTTCTTCGGCAGCGGGCGCCTGTTCGTGCACACCACCCGCGCCGTGGTGTTCTTCGAAGGCTCGGTGGGCGGCCTCGTGCCCGGCGCGCCGGTGACCTTCCGCGGGGTGCGGGTCGGCTCGGTGGCGAGCGTCACGCTGCTCCTCGACAGCCGCGACCTGCGCGCGGAAATTCCGGTCTACCTGCGGCTCGATCCCGAGCAGGTGACCTTGGTCGGCGGGCCGCAGAAACATCCGACCGGGGAAGCTCCCCTTCACCGCCTCATCGAAGCCGGGCTGCGCGCCAAGCTGATCTCGCAAAGCCTGGTCACCGGCCAGATGCTCGTGGAACTCGATATCAACCCGGATGCGCCGGCCCGCTATGTCCGCGCCGGAGAGGCGGACGTGCCGGAGATTCCCGCCATTCCCTCCGATCTCGAGGAGTTACGCCAAAAGCTCACGCAGGCCCCGATCGTGCAGACGGTGGTTCAGGCGCAGCGCACCTTGGCCGCCTTCGAA
>Ga0073928_10009942_pt1 | contig 11466 bp, 9 predicted proteins | sample PaiPotPPA55metaG_FD_76969 | JGI IMG/M metagenome (GOLD analysis project Ga0073928, IMG submission 76969) | Iron sulfur acid spring bacterial and archeal communities from Banff, Canada, to study Microbial Dark Matter (Phase II) - Paint Pots PPA... ...
CTTGACGCCGTCCGACGTGAGTTGGTCGGTGACTTCTTTGATGGAGACGCCGGCGCGTGCCAGATCGTCCATCACCTTGGCAGCTCCGGGCACATCCTCGGTAAGGCTATTTCTGGGGCGTCCGTGGTCGCGGAACGCATCGATCGTAGCTGGAGGCATGGTGTTAACGGTATCGCGCCCGATTAATTCCTCGACGTAAATCACGTCACGATAGGCCGGATTCTTGGTGCTCGTGCTGGCCCAGAGTACCCGCTGAGTCTGAGCGCCTTTGGCGGCCAGGGCCTGCCAGCGCGGGCCGCTGAAGATTCGCTGGTAGCGTTGATACGTCAGCTTGCCGTTGGCAATCGCTACTTTTCCCGATAAGTTCTTCAACAAGGACTGTTGATTGGGGTCGGTCGTCGTTTTGAGCTTGTCGTTGAGCTTGGAATCGACCAGCGTGTCGATGCGGCTGATGAAAAAGCTGGCGACGCTCGCCATTTTTTTCAGATCGCCAACGCGAGCCGCCAGGTCTTCGAGCCCCGCGATATAAGCCTCGGCCACCTTCTCATAAACCTCTTGCGCGAACAACAGTGTCACGTTGACGTTGATGCCTTCGCTGATTAGTTGCCGAATCGCCGGAAGGCCCTCGGCCGTGCCAGGGACCTTGATCATGACGTTCTCGCGCTTTACGGCCTTCCACAGGCGGCGCGCTTCCTCGATCGTCTCTTGCGTTTTATGCGCCAAGAGGGGAGACACCTCCAGGCTGACATATCCATCGCGGAACTTCGATTGCTCGTATACCGAACGTAGAGCGTCGGCGGCAGACTGAATGTCGCGGATGGCGATCTGTTCGTAAATGTCGGTCGTCGTGAGATCCTTGCGGGAAGCGAGCGAATGCAAAATGTCGTCGTACAGTGTGCTCTCGCCGATCGCCTTCTCGAAGATGGAAGGGTTCGAAGTCATTCCTCGCAGTCCGTCTTCGTCAATCAGTTTCGCGAGCTTTCCGGTGGTAAACAGATCATGCCGGATGTAGTCGAGCCACATCGACTGGCCGTAATTAAGCAATTCCTTCAGCGGATTTTTTGTCGCTTTCGAATTATCGATAACCCCAGTTGGCTGCATAAATTTCTTCTCCACAGTCTTCGATACGAATATCGATGCTAATTTTGTGATTTTGTGATTCCGAACCCGGCTTCATTTCTCGGCCATCGCCGCGCGGGCTTCCTTTACGACGGTCTCTACCGTGAATCCGAAATACTTCAGGAGATCCTTCAATGGCGCCGAAGCTCCGAACCTGTGCATACCGACGTTGCGTCCCTTCAGTCCGGTATAGCGTGCCCATCCTAAGGTGGCTGCCATTTCGACCGACACGCGGGCGGTTACGTCGGAGGGTAGGACACTTTCTTTGTACGACTCATCCTGCTTTTCAAAGATTTCCCAAGAGGGCATGCTGACGACACGAGCCTTCACGCCGTCCGCCTTCAGTTTCTCGTATGCATCCACGCAGAGTGATACTTCACTACCGGTGCCAAGCAGGATCACATCGGGCTTGCCGCCAGGCGAATCGGCGAGGATATAGGCGCCCTTCGCCACCCCCGAAGCCGGTGCATACTTTGAACGATCCAAAGTTGGAAGCGCTTGCCGGGTCAATACGAGTGCCACAGGCGAGCTTTGCTGCTGAGCAATGATCTTCCACGCCTCGGTCACTTCATTCGCATCCCCGGGGCGAAGCACAATCAGATTCGGCATGGCTCGCAACGACGCCAGTTGCTCGATCGGCTGATGAGTAGGCCCATCTTCGCCCACGCCAATCGAATCATGCGTAAAGATAAAGATCGACGGACATTGCATCAGCGCTGACAACCGGATACTCGCGCGCATGTAGTCGCTGAAATTAAAGAAGGTCGCGCCGAAAGCGCGAATCCCGGAAACCGTCAGTCCATTTACGCAGGCCCCCATCGCGTGCTCGCGCACGCCGAAGTGCAGGTTGCGTCCAGCCGGAGTGGCGGCCTCAAAATCTCCCGCACCTTCGAACTTCAGCGTCGTCTTGTTGGAGGTCGCCAGATCGGCCGACCCGCCAATCATCCACGGAATGTTTTGTGCCACGGCGTTCAGCACCTTGCCCGAGCTCTCGCGAGTCGCCATGCCTTTGGCATCGGCGGGGAATGTCGGCAAGTCCTTGTCCCAGCCCGCAGGCAGTTCGCGATGCTGCATGTGTCCCAGTCGCTCGGCCAGGTCCGGGTACTTCTTCGAATATCCCGCGAAAAGATCGGACCATTTTGCGCGCAGTTCGCGCCCGCGTTTTCCAATTCTCTCGCGGAATTGTTCGCGTACGCCATCCGGAACCAGAAACTTTGCGTCTTCGGGCCACCCGTAGAACCTTTTCACCAGCCGAACTTCTTGTTCGCCCAGAGGTTCGCCGTGAGCGGCGTTGGTGTCCTGTTTGTGAGGCGAACCGTAGCCGATGTGGGTGTCCACGATGATGAGAGTCGGCCGGTCTTTGGTATGCAGGAAGGTTTCAAACGCCCGCGAGAGCATCGTCAAATCGTTGGCATCGGCCACGCGCGTGATGTTCCACCCATATCCGACAAAGCGCGTTGCCACATCTTCGCTGAACGACCAGTCGGCGGGCCCATCGAGGGTGACGTGATTGTTGTCGTAGATCCAACAGAGGTTCGAAAGCTTCAGATGTCCGGCGAGAGATGCGGCCTCGCCCCCGACGCCCTCCATCAGATCGCCATCGGAACAGATCGCGTAAACATTAAAGTCCAAGATCTCAAAATCCGGCCGATTGAGGTTTGCGGCTTGCCATCTGCTGGCAATGGCCATTCCGACGCTATTGCCCACGCCTTGGCCGAGAGGTCCGGTTGTGGTTTCAATTCCCGAAGTGATATGAGATTCGGGATGTCCCGGAGTCAAGCTCCCCAACTGCCGAAAGCGTTTGATCTCCTCCATCGGAACGGCAAGGTCCTTTAAAACATGTCCCTGCTTATCCACCCGCCGCACCTCGGCCAGATGCAGCATGGCATAGAGCAGCATGGATGCGTGCCCGTTGGAGAGGACGAAGCGGTCACGATTCAACCACGTCGGGTCGGCGGGATCGTAGCGCAGGAAATTCTGCCACAGACAATAAGCTACGGGCGCGAGTCCCATGGGCGCGCCCGGGTGGCCTGAGTTGGCCTGTTCTACGGCGTCGATCGCCAGTGTTCGAATCGTGTTAATGCTGAGCGTGTCCAGTTGCTGCGCTGTCGCTAAAACCTGTTCACTGGCTACCATGCGAATCCGCTCCTCCATAGGGAGATTGTTGTACCGGCAAGAATGGCCTGTAGCAATTAGAGTTACAGATTATAGAAAGGGTTCACGCAGGAAAGTGTATCAATTTCCGGGAGGACGTGGATTGAGGTACGGTGAAAAATTGGCAGGGAGGATCGGGGAATTGCTCTATTTCAGAAGTTGCAGGTATGTGCTTTCGTTTTGAAACGCCCGAGTCGCCTCTTGCACGAACTTCAGGAATTGACGCAAACTTTCTCGTTCGGGCGGGATCATTCCGTCGAATCGGACGCGGACTCCGTTTGCCGGGGCGCTGCGCGTAACGACACCACTGAGCGCAAACCCTTTGACCCAAACTTTTCCGTTGGGCAACCAGAGGCCGATTTCGACCTTTGCCCCAGGCTTAACAGGGCTCGCGGTTTCAACCAGACAACCACCCACGCCGGTATTGGAAAGATTCCCCCAGATGGACGCAGGAGTCCCGTCGACCCGAAGCTCCACGGCGACGAAGCACTTCAATCGCGGATGGCGACGGCGGTCGGATCCCCAATTGGGACTGTACAAATCGGGTTCAAACGGAGGTGTGGAAGAAGTTGGAGTTGGTAGACTTGGCACTGGCTGGGGCGTAGTAGCCGATTCCGGAGTCGATTTCGCAGCCGCAGTCGCACCAGCTTTTATCTGACGCATAGCCGCCAGTAACGCGTCTTCGCGTTTCTCCAATGGGGCTTCGCGGTAGGCCTGGAGCAATTTTGCGACATGCCGGACGAGGTCCGGATCGGACAGTATTCGGGTCCAGTCAGTTCCTGTTGCCGCACTCATCAGTTACACTCTCTCGTTCTTAATAGTCTTGACTCTCCAACAGCTTGAACCGAAGGTCACCTTCATTCAAGATGACCTAAGTCACAGGGTTCAGGTGTCCAGAGTGTCGAGGATGGCAGGAAAACGGAGTTGACTCGGAACGTTTATTGCGCTTCGAACGCAAGTTGGACTACTTCAGTGGTCTCGGCTTGTCCAGCTTCAAACTTCCATTTGGAAACGGCCTCAAGCGCGGCGTCGACGAGGACCGGATTTCCGCCGAGTACGCGGGTGGACTTCACGCTTCCGTTGGGTCGCACCACCGCTTCGATCCTGACCACGCCGCGCATGTGCATTCTTTTTGCTAGATCCGGGTAGTTCGGTGCGACGCGAGTCGAGACTTTTCGATCGGAATTAGCCGACGAGGACGCGTTCTGAGCAGTTGCCAGACCTGCCGTGAGGGCTATGAATGCAACCGCCATAACTGAGAGACTTCTCCGCATCCCGTCATTCCCCTGTACTCGTTTAGCTTAACGGGGTTATCGCCTGACGGGCAGAGTACTGAAGTTATTGAACCTTAGGTCGGGCTTTGCGTGCTTGGGAATGATGATGCCGCTTAGCGAGTGGTTGCGAATACCATGCCAAAGCGGCCGAAACAGAATTCCTTTGCATCTCAAAATCGCGCAAACGAATCAAACCGGCCGAGTTATGCTAGAGGCGAGAAAGGACGTACCGGTTCCTCCGTGGATTCCCGAACGTTCCCACAATCAAGAATGCGTTGCTCATTGATCGTCCACCGAACGGCAGTTTTCGCTTCTTTTCTGCTCTTCACCGCCTCCAGCCTTCTGTCTCAGGCGACAGGAGGGGGCTCTACAACTCCCAGTGTCTCTCTTCCCGGCCAGCAGAACCCATTCCAAGGTAGCGCTCCGGAAGGCAAGGTCACGGCTGACGTATTGCAGATTGACTTCAAGGACGCGATTGATCGAGGGCTGCGCAACAATCTGGGATTGTTGCTGGCTTCGGATCAGACTCAAATGGCGCGAGGGGAAAGGTGGAAGGAGCTGAGCGAACTGCTTCCCAACCTTAACGCGCAGGTGTTGGAGAATGTGCAAAATGAAAGTCTCGCCGCATTAGGGTTCAACAAACTCTTGCCGCAGCTCAGCGCTCCCGGAACTAACCCAGCGGTATTTCCGCGGGTATTGCCCGCCTTCAACTACTTTGACGCGCGCGCGAGTCTGAGCCAGTCGCTCTTTAATTTCAAGGATCTGGAACGCGAACGGTCGGCTTCGGAAAGCCTGAGAGCCGCGCAATTCAGTTACCGGGATGCCCGTGAGATGGTTGTTCTCGCGGTGGGAAATTCCTACCTGCAGGCGATCGCGGCCAGTGCTCGAGTGGAGACCACGGCCGCCCAGGTGAAGAGCGCTCAGGCGCTGTACGACAAGGCGTCGGATCAGCTGAAAGCTGGATTGACACCAGCCATTGATGCGCTGCGCGCCCAGGTCGAACTTCAGACGCGCCAGCAGCAACTGATCGTTGCCCGCAATGACCTGGCGAAACTAAAATTGAGTCTGGCACGGATCATCGGGCTGCCGCCGGGACAGGAATTTGTTCTTACCGAGAAAGCGCCGTACCAGGCATTAACGCCTCTTCCACTCGAAACCTATCTGCAGCACGCCTTCACCGCGCGCTTCGACTATCAGGCAGCGATGGCACAGGTGCGGTCGGCCGAACTCTCTCGCAGAGCGGCATCCGCTGGCCGTTATCCCACGGCGGAGATTGATGCGAATCTCGGCGACATCGGAGTGACACCCTCCCAATCGAACGGGACGTGGCAGGTCACCGGAGGGATTAACATTCCCATCTTCGCAGGCAATCGCGTTCACGGCGACGTTCTTGAAGCCGACGCACAATTGAAGCAGGCGCGGTCTCAACTCGGGGACCTGCGCGGCCGAATCGACTACGAGGTGCGCACCGCGCTGCTCGACCTGAATGCCGCGGCGGAGCAGGTCGATGTGGCTCGCAGTTCCGTGGAACTGGCGGAACAGGCTCTCGCGCAATCGCAGGATCGCTTCACCGCCGGGGTGGCCGACAATCTGGAAGTGGTACAGGCGCAGGAAGCCGTCGCCAGCGCTCACGAGAGTTATATTCAGAGTCTCTATTTCCACAATCTTTCGAAGGTGGAACTGGCGCACGCCATCGGCGACGCCGAACAAGGCGTCAAACAGTATTTGAAAGGCAATCAATAAGCGTATGGAGCAAACGACCCAGAGCCCCCCCACTCCCGGCAATCGGGCTGAAACCGAAAAGCCGGCGAACAGTACAAAGCCGTTACCGGCCACTGAGAGGGATTTCCACACCCGGCCTTCCCGTACGCAGAGTTCCGGTTTCCGCATCGCGGTCGTCATTGCAATCATTGTCCTTTTCATCGCCGGTTTCTTCGCCTATCGCTATTTCACCAGCTATGAATCCACTGACGACGCCCAAGTTGACGGGCACGTCAATTCGATCAGCGCGCGTATCTCTGGACATGTCACCAAACTGAACGTCCAGGACAACCAATACGTACCGGCAGGGACGGTGCTGGTAGAAATCGACCTGGCGGATTATCAGGTCGCCTACGACCGCGCCAAGGCTGATTACGAAGATGCGCAAGCTGCGGCAATCGCGGCCGGGGTCAACGTCCCAATCACCTCAGTCAATACCAGCAGCCAGGTTTCAGCGGCCGGAGCGGACGTGAACAGCGCGGGCGCTGGAATTCAGGTTGCCAAACAGCAGTTCGAAGCCGCCAAAGCTCAACTGCAGGAAGCTTTAGCCAACAACGTGAAAGCGCAGAACGATCTGGCTCGCTACAAGCAATTGGTCGAAAAGCAGGAGATTTCGCAGCAGCAGTACGACCAAGCTACCGCCGCCGCCCAGGCCAGCGCCGCCGGGGTGGAAGCGGCGCGCGCCAGCGCGGATGCGGCGCAGCAACAGGTCACGCAGGCTCAAGGCAAACTCGTGCAAGCGCAGGCGAATTCGCGGACGGCCAACACCGCGCCCAAGCAGATGGAGGTTATGCGCGCCAGAGCGACCTCCGCATTGGCCGAAGCGCAGCGCAAGAAAGCGGACCTCGATCAGGCGGCTCTGAACTTGCAGTACACGAAAGTCGTGGCTCCGGTGAACGGTATCGTCAGTAATCGTACCGTTGAAATTGGGCAAAACGTCGCTCCCGGGCAAGAGTTGATGAAAGTCGTCAATCTGGACGACGTGTGGATTACGGCGAATTACAAAGAAACGCAGCTCCGGCAAATGAGGATAGGCCAGCACGTAACCATCGAAGTCGACGCCAATGGTAAGACCTACAATGGCAAAGTGGACAGCATTGCCGGAGCCAGCGGCGCTCGCTTCAGCCTGTTGCCTCCAGAAAACGCGACTGGAAATTACGTGAAAGTCGTGCAACGCATTCCAGTGAAGATCGTGCTCGATCCCGGTGCGAATAATGATCACCCGTTGCGTCCCGGCATGTCGGTGACGCCTAAGGTCTGGATCCGGTAATGAGCAGCACAACCGCAACCATGGATCATGCCGATGCCTGGCGTCCCGCGTTTAATCCATGGGTGATCGCGCTCGCGGTCACGCTGGCCACGTTCATGGAGGTTCTCGATACTTCCATTGCCAACGTCGCGCTTCCGCATATCGCGGGTAGTCTCTCGGCGGGACAGGACGAAAGCACCTGGGTCCTGACTTCCTACCTTGTTTCTAACGCGATCGTGCTGCCCCTCAGCGGTTGGCTGTCGTCGATCGTCGGCCGCAAGAATTTCTATATGGGCTGCGTCGCCCTGTTCACCGTGAGTTCGTTCCTGTGCGGACTGGCTCCGAATCTCGCGACGCTCATCCTCTGCCGCATCCTGCAAGGTGCTGGTGGTGGCGGATTGCAGCCGAGCGAGCAGGCTATTCTTGCCGACACCTTTGCACCCGCCAAGCGCGGCATGGCGTTTGCTGTTTATGGCGTCGCGGTCGTCACAGCACCTGCGATCGGCCCGACCCTCGGAGGTTGGATCACCGACAATTTCAGCTGGCGTTGGATTTTCTTCATTAACATTCCGGTTGGGATCATTTCCCTGCTGCTGACCTCGAGATTGATTCAGGATCCGCCCTACTTCAGGCGGCGTAAGCTTAGCGAGACCAGGATTGACTATGTTGGCCTCGGCTTTGTCGCCCTCGGGCTAGGTGCGCTCCAGATCGTGCTTGACAAGGGCCAGCGCGACGATTGGTTCGAGTCTCACTTCATTGTGATTCTTACGTTGATCGCAGCGGCGTCGTTGATCTTCGTGGTCATATGGGAATGGAGGCACAAGGATCCGATCATCGACCTGCACCTGTTCCGCGACCGCACGTTCGGAGTTTCGAATCTGCTGATGTTCATGCTGGGCTTCGCGCTGCTGGGCAGTACCTTGCTCTTGCCCCTATTTATGCAGACGATGCTCGGATATACCGCCCAGCAATCGGGCCTGGCGCTAATGCCCGGTGGATTTGTGATCATGCTGCTGTTGCCTCTGGTAGGGTTCCTGTTATCGCGCTATACTCCGCGCTGGCTTTTGCTTTTCGGACTGATTGTGCTCTCCACCTCGCTATTTAACATGACCCGATTCGACCTGCAGATGGATTTCCGCACCGTTGTCATGGCTCGTGTATTCCAAGCCGTCGGGATGGCCTTCTTGTTTGTTCCCATTAACACGGCTGCCTATGCGTTCCTGCCGCGCGAAAAGAACAATGCAGCTTCCGGTCTCATGAATCTCGCGCGCAACATGGGCGGAAGTGTCGGAATTTCCGTGGTCACGACCTTGCTGGACCGTCGGAGCCAGGTACATATGACGGATCTGGCCAGCAACTTGAGCCAGTCCAACCCTGCTCTTCAGTCGATGATCCAGGGAACTTCGCGCGCGATGCAGGCTCACGGAGCAAGCGCGGCAACCGCTACCCGGCAGGCGTATGCCTTAATCCAAGGTACAGTGGAGCGGCAGGCTTCCATGCTGGCTTATATTGATTGCTTCTGGTTTCTTGGGGTGGCTATTATGGCGATGATCCCCATGATCCTCCTGATGAAGAAGTCGAAGCCGGGGGGGATGGCAGTACACTAAAGCCAGCCATGTTTCGCCTCATCACGATCGAGCGCGAGTTCGGCTGCGGCGCCGGCGCCATCGCCACGACACTGGCTGACCAACTGGGCTGGAAGGTCTGGGACCAGTTGCTCACCGACGAAATTGCACGCCTCGCTAACGTTGAACCTTCTGCCGTCTTACGCTGTGACGAGCGCATGGACAGTCGCTTTCATCGCCTCGCGAAATCCTTCTGGCGCGGCAGTTACGAGCGCAATTCCGCAGCATTAGGCAGTCAGGTCTTCGATACCGATCGCATGATGTCGATGATGCAGGAAACCATGAACAAGATCGGACAGGTAGGGAATGCGGTCATCGTAGGCCGCGGCGCTCCGTACTTACTGCGGGAGAATCCCGACGCGTTCCATGTTTTTCTCTATGCTCCGCGTTCTGAAAAGATCCGCCGCTTGATCGCCGAGGGTCATAGCGAACAAGATGCAGTGGGCCTGGTCAATTCGATCGACCTTGAGCGTATTGCCTACGTGAAACACTATTTCAATGCCGACTGGCCCACGCGCTCGCTCTACCACGTCATGCTCAACACCGCGGTAGGGAACGAAGCTGTAGTGCAGACGATTCTGGACACAATGCATCTTGTTGAGGGTCGACCTAAAGCCACGGACTACGAGCATCCGAACGTGCCGGCGCCGACCTCGTAGTCTGCGCACTACGAATTGCGTTAAACACCTTTCCTGGGACTTGATTGGGCGGTTGACGGCCGAACTGGGCGCGGTGGTGCGGGGCAGCAATTCTCCTCGCAAATATCTTGTCTTGGCCCGAGGGCTCCCAGCGCGCGCCTTTCCGCACCCGGAATTGTTCGTTCGAGAATCAATTCGCGAATCATTGCAATGAACCTGGGATGCACACCCACCGTCCTGGCGCGAGCCATTGGCAATTGCAGCGAATCGCAGAGTTGGCGCGCTTCGATGTCGAGGTCGTACAAGACTTCCATGTGATCGGAGAGAAAGCTGATGGGAGCCAGCACCACCGCACTCGCGAGATTGCGCTGTTTCACCTCGCGCAGATAGTCGAGAATATCGGGCTCCAGCCATGGCTGCCCTGGTGCACCACTGCGGCTCTGATACACGAGCGCATGGTTGGAAACGCCAAGCTTCTCCGAGACGAGTTTCGTTACTTCTTCTAATTGACGGACATAGTCGGACGTGTTCGCCATCGAGAACGGTATGCTGTGCGCGATGTAAACGATCTCAACATTCTGCCGCGCGCTCGTAGGCAGCTCCCGTAACGCGTCACGTAAGCGATCCTCGGTTGCCTCGACAAATCCCGGGTGATTGAAAAATACCCTCAGCTTGTCGACCTGCGGCGCCTCAGGGCCAACTTCTTTCTGCGCCCTCGCAATGTCTTCGCGGTACTGCCGGCATCCGGAGTACGAACTGTAGGCCGAGGTCACGAAACCTAAAGCCCGGCGGATACCGTCTTGCTGCATCTGCTGCAAGGTTTCGGCGAGCATCGGATGCCAGTTGCGATTCCCCCAATAGACAGGCAACTTTGGTCCATGTTGCGTCAGTTCGTTCTCGAGCGCCGCGATGAGGTTACGAGTCTGCTGATTGATCGGGCTCTTTCCATCAAAGTGGTAGTAGTGCTCGGCGACCGCCAGCATTCGCTCGCGCGGAATGTTTTTGCCGCGGAGCACATTTTCGAGGAACGGAATCACCTCTTCCCGCGACTCAGGCCCGCCGAAGGAGACAACAAAAATGGCATCGTAGATCATGCGTTTCGTTCAGAGTCGCAGGTGATTGCCCGGCGAAGAGCGATGTGGGAGATGGTGCGCCCGGAGAGATTCGAACTCCCGACCTGTTGCTCCGGAGGCAACCGCTCTATCCAGCTGAGCTACGGGCGCAAACCATTGATTATAAGCTTATTGGCGTTGATGTATAGAACGGTTGCCCCTAGGCAACTGGTCTATCCGGAACAAGCCAAAGCCTATACTCTCAGTAACATACACCCAACCAGCGAGTCTCACAACCTCCGGCGGGACACAGTCGGGTCCACGCGGCTACACGGCGCCGGCGCACCGGCGATAGGAGCCTAAGATTTGTCGACAGTTAGTCCGCCGCTGACATCATCAGGCCGAACCAAAACAACATCCAAGCTGACACTCCAAGCCCCAGCGCAGAGAGCCAGCGCCGAAACTTCAGTGCGACGACGAAGCCCAAAGCGGCACCGATCAAAGCGGATATGGAGCCACAACCATAAACCACCAATTCGTTCCCAGAGTGGACCCTTCCGCCCAACTGGACGTACGCCAGGGCGCAACAGCCTA
>Ga0073928_10009943_pt1 | contig 11466 bp, 6 predicted proteins | sample PaiPotPPA55metaG_FD_76969 | JGI IMG/M metagenome (GOLD analysis project Ga0073928, IMG submission 76969) | Iron sulfur acid spring bacterial and archeal communities from Banff, Canada, to study Microbial Dark Matter (Phase II) - Paint Pots PPA... ...
ACTCGCGAGTTGGCCTGCCTTCCGGCCGGAGCGCGAGAGCTATCTGGAGTTCGGCGACCAAATCGTGGCCAAGCAGGATCTCGACCGCAAGCATCTGGACTTCATGAGCGAGTTCTGCGAAGAGTTGCGCGCGCATGCGACGCCCGCCGCGCCGTGGCACGTGACGGAGACGGATAGCGGATCGCGGGGCGTGTCGGCGAACCGCTAGGTCCAATGCTGTTCATCTCGCGCTGGACGACGCGTAATCGGCAGCTATTGCCACCAGTCCGGCCTTGATGCGGTCCGATTCTCGATCGTCGTGATCTCGGCTCAGCCGGCTTGACAGCCCAATGTCACTTAGTTTTCGAATCAGGCAGTTTCCGCCATAAGTCGTGGGGCGGGCAATCTTGCCCGCAGCCGGCTTTCCAGCTGGCTCTTCGCGGCCCGCGCCACGTTGCATACCGGCCAAGGCCGCCTGAAAGGCGGCTGCGGCCAGGATTGGCCGCCCCACAACTTGTGCAGAATTCCAAGCAGTGGGAAAACTAAGTGGCATTGGGCTTCACAGCCTGCGCCACACCTAACCTGAATCGGCGTTTCAGCCGATACAAGATCGGAAGGGTATTGGGAGATTGGTGTGATATCGCTTCTGAAATCGATCGAACAAATCGAGTACTACGCCACACGCTTTCGAGCGGCGGTCACCTGCTTTGCCACGGCCATCGCCAGCCTGGAAAAGCGCCTAACCACCGGAAATATCACGCAGGATGCGGGCCGCCATAGCCGTCTGCAGAAACTTCACGATCAGTTGGCTGGGGAACCCGCCCTGGAGGTCATGTTCGAGGTCAGCAAAGCGCTGGACGCGGAGTTGGAGTGCTACCGGCAGGCGATGAACGGAGCGCTGGCCGACAACCAGAGCGAGATGCGGGATGTAGTCGAGGTGCTGGGAGGTTTGATGGCCAGCCTCGCCGAGCAGACCGGCAAGGGCCGCAGCCGGCTGCAGAACCTCTCCAAACAATTGGAAGGCGTGGCAGAGCTCAAGAGCGCGTTGGAGATGCGGCAGCGCCTGTTCACTCACATCGCGGATCTCAGGTCCTACGCGGCGGAATCGGAAAAAGAGAACCAAGAGGTCATTACGCATCTGCAGCACGAGGTGAAATGCATCCGGCAGAAGCTAGCCACCGTGGAGGAGTTGGCTGCGACGGACCCGCTCACCGGCGCCGCCAACCGGCGGGAGTGCGAACGGCAACTCGAGAGACGGATTCGAAGCGGCAAGCCCTTCAGCGTGCTTTTTTACGACGTGGATCGGTTCAAGGAGATCAACGACCGCTACGGCCACAAGTGGGGGGATAACGTGTTGGTGACCTTCGCCCGCCGCCTGGCTGACCAACTCCGCGCCACCGACATGCTGGTCCGCTGGGGCGGAGATGAGTTCCTGGTCATCTTCGATTGCGGCCTGGAAGAGGCCCGCCGAAGGGGGCTGATATTGGCGGAGAAGGCCGGTGGATGGTATGACCTGGCCTTCAATGGCAAGGCCTTGCGCGTGGACGTGCGCACTTCTTTCGGAGCGGCCGAGTACCTCCCCGGCGAGACGATCGAGCAGCTCTTTACCCGCGTGGACGACTGCCTGTATCGCGACAAACCCGGAAAGCTGGAACAGCCGGCGCCCCAGCCCGCCTGAATGCTTAATCGCCCGCGCTTCCCCCGCACGCTGCCGCCGCCGGCTTCGGTGCCACCATCTGCTTCATGGTGTAATGGGACATGCCTTCGGCTTGCTTGAAGAACGTCAAGCCGTCATGGCCCGAAGGGTAATCCACGCTGATCAGATCTCCACTGCGCACCTGATGAGTAGCCATCAGGTTGGAGAGTGGATGCACCAGCGTGCGATCCACGGCCCGCTTCAGATGCCGGGCCCCGTACTTGAGGTCGGTGCCTTCGTGCAACAGCAGGTTCTCGGCCGTTTCGGTCAGCTTAAAAACGAACGCCGGAGCATGCTGCTCGCCCTCCTTCGGCTCTTCAAGGATCCGCTCCTGTACGATCCGCAGTTCCAGCGTCAGGATGCGCCGCAGCTCTGCTTCGCCCAGAGCCTGAAACACCACTACTTTGTCGATGCGGTTCATGAACTCGGGAGTGAACTTGCGGCGCGCGGCCTCCACGCCGGCCCTGGCGATCTTACTCGTCAGGCTTTCGTCCACCACGCCCTCAGCATATTTCCGTTGCGCTTCCCCGGCCGCGAAACCAACGTTAGGACGCATCATAGAACTCATTTCCGAGGCGCCCAGGTTGCTGGTCATGAAGATCATGGTGCGCGAAAAATCCACGCGCCGATTGTCGCCGAGTGTGAGGGTGGCCTTGTCCAGAATGCCGAGCAGCAGGTTCCACAGAGAGTCGCTGGCTTTCTCAATCTCATCGAACAGCACGAAGCTGAGCTTATTCTCATCGTTGCAGTATTGCTGCAAAACCTCCTGGCTCAGCATGGGATGGGTCTCGCGATGGCCGAGATATCCGGGCGGCGACCCGATCAGCTTGGCGATCTCATGGCTGTGCTGGAATTCCGCGCAGTCGATCTTAATGGCCGCGCGCGGATTCCCCGCCAGGCTCTCGGCGACGGCCTCAACCAGCCGAGTCTTCCCCGACCCCGTAGGCCCCAGGAACAGGAAGTTGCCGACCGGCCTGCCCGGGCTGGACATGCCTGCCAGGAATGTCTGATAGATACTGACCACCTGGCGAATCGCTTCATCCTGTCCCACGATTCGCATATGGAGGTCGGAATCGAGCTTGGCGGCGTCCGCGCCGGTTTGCGTCGGATCGAGTTGCGTGCTGGTGAGCGACATAAGCTTGCCTTTCATGACCCAAGTGGCGGTCCGGCCGGCCCGCAGTGTCGACGCGCGGAAATACCCAGTCAATGTGTCCACTGCTGTTCGGGACAATTCGTATCACGGGCTGGGGGCGCGCGGCGGATGCGGCGCGTCTTATACAATCGGCGGGACGAAGCGGGCAACCATGGGATATTCCTTATCTGCAAAGTTTCCGGCATCGTACCGGAGTGGGAGGCTTGCTCCCTCCCACAACCCTCTCATCGGCAGGCCCGCACGGAATTAGCGCACGGCTTCAGGTTGGCTTTGCTGGAAGCCATGCAGCCGCAGTCAAGCATATTGTAATCACGCTTGAAAAAACGATAGGCAGGATAAAGAGGTATCTACAGCTCACCACCGTGATGGCGGCAAAGCAAAGCGCGAGAGCCCACCGAGTGACGCGCATGACCGCCAAAGTTTCTGCCGGAAGGCCGCCTAGCTGCCACGCTAACACTGCCGCGAACAGGTAAAACACGCCAACCGAGAATCCAGCCGCGACAAAGAGGTCCCAATATGTCCGGCTGAACCCCTGCATGTCAAAGTGAATTGACCGCATCATGCCGAGAAGCGTGTCTACTCCCCATGCGGGATCGGACTGGCGAAAACCTAGTGTATGTCCGGCGGCAAAAAGCAGCAGAAGAACGGCCGCGATTCGATACAAGAGAGAAGCCTTCACGCTCCCCTTACGCCCGTTCCTGATAGGTGCCCTCCGCCGTACTCACCCGAATCCTCTCGCCCTCGGTGATAAACGGCGGTACCTGTACGACCAGCCCCGTCTCGGTCTTCGCCGGCTTGGTCACATTCGAGACCGACGCGCCCTTCATCCCCGGCTCCGTCTCGACGACCTTCAAATCCACGGTCGGCGGCAGTTCCACGCTGATCGCCTTGCCTTCGTAGAACTCCACTTGCACCTTCAACTGCGGCACCAGATACCCGACGCCGTCACCCAGCAGATCTTTGGTCAGGTGCATCTGTTCGTAGTTTTCGGTGTTCATGAAATAGAAGTACTCGCCGTCGTCGTACAAGTATTCCATCTCGTGCTCTTCCAGCGCGGCGCGCTCCACGCGATCTTCCGAAGAGAAGCGATGTTCGATCATCGTGCCGCTGCGCAGGTTGCGCATCCTCGCCTGCACGAATCCGCGCAGGTTGCCCGGCGTGCGGTGATTCACGCTGAAAACCGAAAACAGGTCGTTGTTGAATTTGATCACCATGCCCGGGCGCATTTGTGTCGATGCAATCATAGTCGCTTCATTGTATCAAAACGGCAGGATCTGCTCCCGCACTGGATCGAAGTCGATGCGGCGCTTCTCGAGGTAGGCGATGTTGCCCAAATGCGATGCCTGCGCCGAGCGGTGCCCGATCAACACATCGCCATTCGGCAGTTTGCGCGACCGCACGCACTCCAGGAAATTATCGATGTGGTCCTGATCGAGATTGCTGAACGCCGCCAAAATCGTCGCCTTGGCGCCCTTACCCACCGGATTAAACTCATAGCGCTTCCGGTCGATCCACAAGCGTCCTTCGGTACCGCATATCTCGACCGCGTCGCCCGTGATGCCCGGCGCCAGCGTCGCCTCGAACGTCGCCGTGAATCCGGCGGGATACTCCAACAGCACGTTGATCGTGTCGGGCGCGGTGCGTCCGTCTTTGTAGGCGTAGATGCCGCCGGCCGCCACTGCCGACACTGGCACGTCCTGCCCCATGAACATGTGCACTACGTCGATCCAATGCGTGAACAAATCCGTGACCTGCCCGCCGCCGAAATCGAGATACGCACGCCAGTTGTAATACTGCTGCGGATCGTAGTCGCGCCATCGCAGGGGTCCCAAAAAATGCGGCCAGTCGAGGTTCGCCGGCTTGGTCTTCAGGGAGTCCGGTGCGCGCCGCAAGTGATAGGTATTGCCGTGCCACCAGGTACGCGCGAGCGTGATCTTGCCCAGCTTGCCGGTGTCGAGATACTCGCTCTTGGCTTTCAAATAGTGTTTCCCGGAGCGCTGCTGCATGCCCACCTGGCAGATGCGCTCGTTCACGCGCGCGGCTTTCACGATCAGCGGGCCTTCTTCGATGGTGCGCGTGAGCGGCTTCTCGATATACACATCCTTGCCGGCATTGAGCGCGTCGATCGCTATGGACGCGTGCCAGTGGTCGGGCGTCGCGATCAGGGCCACGTCTACTTCCTTCATATCCAGCAGCGCGCGGTGATCCGTGAAATCCCTGGCATGCGCCGCCGTGGTTCGCGCCGCGTCAATCTGCGCGCCATATACATCGCAGAGCGCGACCACGTCCACGCCCGCCTTCTGAAAGTGCCCCATGTCGGAGCGGCCGCGGTCGCCGCAGCCGATGAGCCCAAGCTGGATCCGGTCATTCGCCCCCAGCACCCGCGAATACGCCAGCGCCGTTGCCCCTGATACACCACGCAGAAACGCGCGCCGGTCAAACCTGTTTTGTGACATAAACTCCATTGTATGGCCGCAACCGACCCCGCCCCCTGCCCCCGGCTGCGGTCGCAGCCCCCGCAGGTGTTAAATTGTGCATTTTCTATTGACTAGCCTCCCCCAAAACCCTTATACTCCTGATCTGAGGGCTAAAAATACCACTATGAGAAACGCATACACATTTGGCATCGCACTTCTGCTTTCAATCGGCGCCGCGAGCGCGCAGGATACAGTCACGAATAGTTACACCCAGATTAATCTGGTTTCCGATGGCTCGGTGAGCGGCACGATGACCGACACGCATCTGGTAAATCCGTGGGGCCTGTCGCGGACCAGCAACTCGTACTGGTGGGCTTCGGACGACGCTACGGGCGTGTCCACTCTGTATGACGAACACGGCAACGCCCAGTCACTGGTCGTCACTATTCCGCCGGCCAGCGGCACCGGCACCGGCAGCCCGACGGGCACGGTGGCCAACGGCGGCGGATTTGTATTCGTCACCCTGGATGGCACCGTGCAGGCGTGGACAGGCGGCACCAAGGCCGTCATCAAGGCGACCAAATCCGGCGCCTTTTACACAGGCGTCACGCTGGCTACCGATGCCGGGGTGAAGACGCTCTACGCGGCCAACTCCGGCGGCAGCGTGGATGCCTACAACGCTTCCACTTATGCTCCGATCACGCTGGCTTCCGGATCTTTCGTGTATCCTAACCTGCCGGCCGGCTTCACCCCTTACGGCATCCAAGCTATCGGATCGAAGATCTACGTGACCTACGCTTCCGCGGCCGGTGCGGGAAAAGGCTTCGTCGGCATCTTCAGCCCGGCGGGTAAGCTGCTGGGTAAGCTGGCTCACGGCACCTACATGAATGAACCATGGGGTATCGCCTTGGCGCCTTCCAACTTCGGCGCTTTCAGCGGTGACATCCTGGTCGGCATGACCGGCAGCGGCCAGATTGCCGCTTTCACTTCTACCGGAACGTTCGCGGGCGTATTAAAAGACTCGACCGGCAAACCGATCGCCAACCCCGGCCTCTGGGCCATCTACTTCGGCAGCGGTGGATTGACCGGCCCGACCAACTGGCTCTACTTCACCGCCGGTATCGACAACTTCGCGCACGGACTGTTTGGGTACTTTATCTCGAACGACTAGCGCAGGAGGCGATTGACTCCGCTCCTGGGCAGCCGTATACTTTTCTCTGAAGGGATGCAACTATGCGAAACGTGCTTATGCTATGCGCAGTCGTGCTGATTTGCTTCAGTGCGGCTGCCCAGGATGCCGCGGTGAACAGCTACACCGTGACCCCCATCGTGACCAATGCGAACGATGCGAACCTGATCAATCCGTGGGGCCTCTCGCGCCCGGTGAAGTCCAGCTTGCCTGAAAATGAATGGTGGGCTTCCGATCAAATGACCGGCGTCTCGACCTTGTACGACGCCAACGGAACTATCAAGCCGCTGATCATAACGATTCCACCGGCCAGCGGCTCCGGCAAAGGCAGCCCCACCGGCACCGCCTTCAATGCCAACAATTTCGCTTTCGTGACGACCGATGGAACCGTCCAGAACTGGTTCGCCGGCACCAAACCCGCCAAGCCGGGCACGCAGTGCGCGGAGTGCCACACGACGACCGCGGTCATCATGGTGAACAACGCTGCGAAGAAGGCGTCGTACACCGGCATGACGGTCGCCAGCAATACTTACTTCGTCGCCAATTCCACGGGCGGCGTCGAGGCCTACAACGCCAATACCTTCGCGCCGGTCACGCTGAATTCCGGCGCGTTCGTAGATCCCAATATCCCGACCAGCTACACGCCGTTCGGCATCCAGGCGATCGGCTCCGACATCTATGTCACGTTCTACAACTCCACTGCCGGCGGCGGCTATGTCGACGCGTTCGACCCGGCTGGTAAGCTCCTGCTGAGCCTGGCGCACGGACAGTTTAGTGAGCCCTGGGGCGTCGTCAAAGCACCCGCCAATTTCGGCGCATTCAGCGGGGCTATCTTGGTTGGCAACACGGCCAGCGGTAAGATTGGCGCATACAACGCCACTTCCGGCAAATTGGAGGGATTCATGAAGACCTCCACCGGTAGCACCATCGTAATTCCCGGCCTGTGGGGCCTGTCCTTTGGCAACGGCAGCGCGGATTCGGGGCCGACCACGACGCTTTATTACAACGCCGGGGGCAATTACCTTATGGGCACCTTCGGCGCTGTTACCTTCAACTAGTCGCGAGGAGCCGGCTGGTAAGCCGGCTGCGGGCAGGATTGCCCGCCCCACGATGATGGAGTAATGACGGCGGGCTGAAGCGTGCATCTTCTCAACCTCACCCTGGGGCAGTTCTTGGCACTCTTCGGCTCGGTTTCCGCCGTCACGCTGGCGCTGTATCTGCTCGACCGGGCGCGGCGCCGGCAGGTGGTATCCACCCTGCGCTTCTGGACCTCCGCTCCACAGCCGGCGGCCGCCGCGCACCGCCGCCGTATCCAACAGCCTTGGTCGCTGCTGCTGCAACTCGCCGCCATGGCGCTGCTGCTGCTCGCGATTGCCCAGCTCCGCATCGGCGCGCCTGCCCCCCCCCCGCGCGACCATATCCTCATCCTCGAGACCTCGGCCTGGATGTCCGCCCAATCGTCCGGCCGCAGCCTGATGAGTCTCGCCCGCGACCGTGCCCAAGCTGTGCTCCGCGCCGTGCCCCCCCCCGACCGCGTCATGCTGGTGCGGGCCGATGCGCTGTCCACGCCCGCCACCGCCTTCGAGCCTGACCGCCGCAAGCTTGCCGACGCGATCAAAGCGTCCAAGCCCGGCTCGACCGCGCTGAATCTGGAACAAGCTCTCGAATTCGCCCGCCAGGCGCAAACCGGCCGCCGCGCGGGCGAAGTGGTGTTTGTCGGCGCCGCCAGGGTGGCCGAGCCCCCCCCCGCCGCCGGGGCCCTTCACAATCTGCGCTTCCTGAGCATCGCCGACGCCATCGACAATTGCGGCCTGCGCGGCATCGGCGTGCGCCGCTCCACCGCCGCTCCCGAAGTTTGGGACATCTTCGTTTCCACCCACAACTACGGCGCCGCACCACGAACTGTCACGCTCGTGCTCAGCTTCGGTCCCGCCGCCAATGGTCCCGGCAACTCGCCCGCGGGAGCGCAGCGCCTCACTCTGCCAGCCGCAGCCGATCGTGAAGCCACCTTCCACCTCCGCACGCGTGCGGCCGGCTTCCTGCAGGCCGAGCTTCTGCCACACGACGCCTTTCCCGCAGACGACCGCGCCGTTCTCGAATTGCCCGCGCAGACCGCCCTGCCCGTCATCGTATATTCGGCCCAGCCGGACCTGCTTCGTCCGCTGCTGGCCGCCAGTTCCCAGGTCGCCCCTACCTTCCGCGCGCCCTCCGATTATCGCCCCCCGCCGGCAGGATCGCTCGTCATTCTCGATCGCTTTCATCCGCCTGTGCCCCCCCCCGCGGATGCGGTGTGGATCGATCCCCCCCCCGACGCCTCTCCGATCCCCGTTCGGCAGCGGATCGCTAATGCTCCGCTCAGCCGCTGGCTCACCGGCGATCCGCTGGCCGCCGGGCTCCGCACCAAAGACTTCCGTCTCGATTCCACCTCGGTCTTCGAAGCCGCCCCCGACGATATCAAGATCGCCGAAGTCGATGCCGGCGCCGTCATCGTGGCCCGCCCAGGGAAACCCAAAATCGTCGTGCTCGGCTTTCATCCGACGCTCGGAGCCGCCCGCTATCAGCTCTCCACGCCCCTACTGTTCGCCAATATCTTGCGCTGGATCGCCCCCGATACTTTTCGGCGCTGGGAATTGAACGCCGCCAGCGTGGGGACCGTGAAAGTTCCGCTCGATCCCGACATCCGGTCCGCCGACCTCCGCGTCGCGCGTGAGGACGGCAGCGCCATGCCCTTCACCCTGCGCGATCATACCCTGACCTTCTTCGCCGGCACCCCCGGCACGGTGCGTGCCTCCGCCGGCGATCGCGAATATGTGTACTCACTGACGCTACCCGAGGTTGGCATTGCCAAATGGAATCCCCCCCCCGGAGTGCGCCGCGGCATTCCAAAATTCCCCCTCCCTGCGCGCGAAGCGGCTGACCTTTGGCGATGGCTGGCGCTGTTAGGGGGCGCTGCGCTGGCCGTGGAATGGATGCTCTTCGCCCACCGCCGGCGCCTCGTTTGGAAAGCTGCCGCCCTCGCCGCCATCCTGATCGCCCTCTTCCAGCCGCACTTCACCGTCTACCATTCGAAGGTCGCGCTCGCCATCCTGGCGGACACGTCAGCCAGCCTCTCGCCGCAGGATCTCGACAACGCTTCCTACGTCGCCACCACCGTCGAAAAAGGCCGCGGCCGCAACTGGACCCAACTGCTGCCGTTCGCCGCCGAGCCGCGCCGCGTGGCCCCCGCCGAACGCACGCCGCAAGCTTGGAAACTGGCCTACGCCGCGGGCCAACCCGCGCACGGCACCAATCTTGAGGCCGCACTGCGCGCGGGCCTCGCCACATTGCCCGCCGGATTCGCGCCGCGCCTGTTGCTGATCTCCGACGGTAATGAGAACCTCGGCAGCGTCACGCGCGCGCTGTGGCAGGCGCAGCAGCGCGGCGTGCCCATCGACGTCATCCCGCTAGCTGGCCGTCCGCGCCCGGGCCTGCGCCTCGAATCCGTCAGCATGCCCGCCCAAGTCTTCAGCGGCGAGCGCTTCGCTGTCGATATCTCGCTCGACTCCCCCGCCGCCGCCCAGGCAACGGTCGAATTGACCGCCGAAGACAAACCGCTCGGCTCCAGCGGCGTTTCTCTTGTCGCTGGCCCAAACCAGTTCCGCGCTCACGCCAGCGTCACCGCCGCCGGAGCCATCGAAATCGCCGGACACATCACAGCCGCCGGACTCGGCGAAGCCCGCTTCGCCAGCGCACTCACCCTGCGCCGCCCACGCGTGCTGCTGGTCAGCAACGATCCCCCCGCCGCCGAAGAGCATCTCCTGCGCACTCTCGCCGCCAACCAGTTCGACGTCGAGCGCGCGCCCAACGGCGTGCCCGACTCGCTCGACAACTACCAGTTGGTCATCATCAACAACTGGGACATCAACGCCATCCCACCGCCCCGCCAGGCCGCGCTGGAAGAATTTGAAAAGCAGGGGGGGGGCATTCTCTGGATCGCAGGCGACCGCAACGTTTATACCGAGAAGAAAGAAGAAGACCCGCTTGAGCGCGCCCTGCCCGCCAAGCTTGCCCCCCCCCGCGCACCCGAAGGCACCTGCGTCGTCCTCATCATCGACAAGTCCTCTTCCATGGAAGGGAAGAAGATGGAGCTGGCCCGCCTGGCCGCCATCGGCGTGGTCGAGAACCTCCGCCCCATCGATCAGGTCGGCGTCCTGATCTTCGATAATTCCTTCCAGTGGTCCGTCCCCGTGCGCCGCGCCGAAGACCGCGCCTCCATCGAGCGCCTGATCGCCGGCATCACGCCCGATGGCGGCACCCAGATCGCCCCGGCGCTCACCGAGGCCTACCACAAAATCCTGCCCACCTCCGCCGTCTACAAGCACATCGTGCTGCTCACTGACGGCATCTCCGAAGAGGGCGACAGCATGACGCTGGCGCGCGAGGCGCTCGCCAGCCACGTCACCATTTCCACCGTTGGCCTGGGCCAGGACGTCAATCGCGCCTTCCTGGAAAAGGTCGCCCAGCTTTCCGAGGGCAAGTCGTATTTCTTGAACGACCCCTCCGGTCTGGAGCAAATCGTGCTCCGCGACGTGCAGGAGCACACCGGTTCGACCGCCGTGGAGAAGTCCATCCGGCCGGAAGTCGCCAAGCGCGTGGAAATTCTGGATGGCGTGGGCATCGACCAAGCCCCCCCCCTGAGCGGTTACGTGCGATTCGTGGCTCGTCCCGCCGCCGACCTGATCCTGCGAGCCGACGCCCGCGACCCGCTGCTAGTGCGCTGGCAATACGGCCTGGGCCGCGCCGCCGTTTTCACCTCCGACGCCAAGAATCGCTGGGCCGCAAGCTGGGTCTCCTGGCCTGGATTCGACAAGCTCTTCACCAACATATTCCGCGACCTGCTGCCGCACGCCGAAGCGAGCGAAGCCAGCGCCGAATTCGACCGCGCCGCGAGCGATCTGGTGGTCGAGTACCGGCTGGCCCGCAACGTACCGGAACCGGCCGCCATCCCCGATATCTACGCCTTCGGCCCCGATGGGTTCCAGGCGCCGCTCAA
>Ga0073928_10009944_pt1 | contig 11465 bp, 9 predicted proteins | sample PaiPotPPA55metaG_FD_76969 | JGI IMG/M metagenome (GOLD analysis project Ga0073928, IMG submission 76969) | Iron sulfur acid spring bacterial and archeal communities from Banff, Canada, to study Microbial Dark Matter (Phase II) - Paint Pots PPA... ...
GGCGGCAATACCCTTGCCGAGGGAAGACACTACGCCGCCGGTGACGAATACATATTTGGTCATCGCTAGGTGCTCGCGGGAAAAACGGATTATACCCGAAAGGCGCCCCGGAACCCAGAGCCGGACGGGGCCGATTTACAGCGCACGACAAGTTTCAATCGCGGATTTATCGGCGGATTGAATGTGGCTCAAAAGCGTCTCACGGGATATAGCGCTATCCCCGCAGCGCGTTAAGCGTGCGCTGCAATGCGCGCGCCGTTTCCACCGGGCGTTCCATTGGAAACAGATGACTGCCCTCGATCCATTCTAGATGCCCGTCCACAATACGCCGCGTCATATTCAGTCCGACCTGGCGCACTTCCCGGGAATGCGTTCCGGCGATGAATCCAACCGGCACCGGCACACCGTGCGCGACCCGCGCACCCAGCGTACGCGGCAACGTCTTGTAGATACGGAATTCGACATCGCGATCAAACGCGAGCTTACGGGGACGGTTGAGGGCGCCGGCAGCCTCATTGATACCGCTGATGGCCCCTGCGCCAACCGTCTCCGCCGGAATCGCGAAATCGATGTAGTCCGACAACATGCGCTCGTCCCAGCGGGCGAACGCGGGTTTCGCGTGAAAGTGGCGCCACGCGTCTTCGCGGCTCGGCCAGTCCGTGCGGCGATTTTTAGTCGCTGCGGCGGGCGAAAGCCGCGTGTCGAGCCCGGTCCATTGCGATAAACGCAGCAAACTGCTGCGCCAGCCGGCGATCACCGGCGAATCCAGCATCACGACGCCTTTCACCCATTGCGGCCGCTTGAGCGCCGCCATTAGCGACAGATACCCGCCCAGTGAATGCCCGACCAGCCACACTTTTGCGTCGGCCGGACGTCTGGCGTCGATGTCCTCGAGCAGTTGATCCACCAGATGCGGCCAGTCGCGCGTCACCGGAAACCGCGGATCGTGACCAAAACGTTCAATCGCGCGAATCTCGTAGTCATCGCCGAGTTCGGCAAAGATTGTCCGGTACGTCGATGCTGGAAACCCGTTCGCATGCGAAAAATGCAGGATGTCTTTCAAGCGGCGTGCCCTCTCTTTTTTAATGTGTTGCTTTTAATCTTGTGTTCACCGTCCCATCCAGTAACGCGCGTGCGTCTGCCTGAACCGTTCGATGGACACCTCCGCCGACACGTCCATGCGTGCCGCGCCGTCTTCGTCGCTGCGCGATAACTCGATATGCCGTAGCCGATATCGCTCGAAAACCGTCGGATGCGGATGGTTGAAACGGTTGCGGTAGCCTACCTGAAATACCGCAACGCGCGGCTTCACGGCGTCGAGGAAAGGCTCGGTAGACGACGTCTTGCTGCCGTGATGCGGCACGATCAGCACGTCAGCCTGGAGCCAGGCGGGCTCGCGTTGCCCGAGTTGCAGCAACTGGCGTTCGACGTCGGCTTCAATGTCGGCCGTCAGCAGCGCCGAGCGCCCTGCCGCGCTCGTTACTTTCAGCACGCATGAAGTTGCGTTCGGTTTGGCCGCTAGCGGGCCGGCCTGCGGCCACAGCACGTCGAACACCACGCCGTCCCATTGCCAGCGCTGCCCTGCGACGCAGCGCAACAAAGCGCTGCCATGATCCTGCGCCGTCTTCCACAACGCTTCACGCGGCCGCAACGAAGCCGCGAATTGCCTGACCCGAATGCTCTCGAGCACCGCGGGCGCTCCGCCTGAGTGATCGGAGTCCGAGTGGCTGATCATCAGCGTATAGAGCGTGAACAGGCCGTGGGCGAACAGGTACGGCACCACGAGACGCTCGCCTGCGTGCGTGGATTCAGGGCCCGGGCCTGCGTCGAAGAGCAAGGTGTGATGGGTGGTTTCGATGACAATCGAGGAACCCTGGCCAATGTCCAGCGCCGTGACCCGGAACGTGTCGGCCGGAGGCGCATGGGAAACCGGCAGCGCGAGCGGCAGCCAGGTGAGCGGCGCGGCAAAACGCAACGGCCAGCCGCGCGGAGCCAGCGCCCATATCACGCCGAAGGCCGCGGCCACAAGCGCAAAACCATCCGGTTGAGGCAAACGCCAGAGGGTCCACGCCGGTCCCGACAGATGCGCCAGGGCGTCGAACATCGGCACTAGCAAGCTGTGCGCCGCGCGGTACGCAAATACGTCAAGCGGTGCGGGCAACAAGACGGCCACCAGCACGGTCGGCGTGACGAGAAAACTGATCCAGGGAATCGCGAACGCGTTGGCGAGCGGCCCCAGTAAGGGAATCTGGAAAAACCAGTACGCGGTGAGCGGCGCAAGACCAATCGTTATGGCGTATTGCACGCGGGCGCTGGATGCGATCCCTCGGCCGATGCGCCTGAACGTGTGTCTGAGCCACGCGTGCGAGCGGACACGGATGCGTCCAATCACGTCGCCAAGCCGGTCGCGGATATGGCGGCGTGGTTGAGCGCCGCCGTCATCCCCGGATTCCTTCGACGACGGGCCCTCATCATCCTGAGGCACCGCGAACTCCTCCGCGAAGCCGACCGATGCCCGTCGTCCCCGCGATGCAATCGCAAAAAGGATAGCCGCCACGGCGCAGAACGATAACCAGAATCCTGCCGCCGTCACCGCCCATGGATCGGCGAGCAGCACCAATGCCAGCACCCACGCGAGCACCAGCGAAGACGCCGGCCGGCGGCCGCTCAGCACGGCAAGCGCGACGAAACACAGCATCCACATCGATCGTTGCGCGGGAACGTTGAATCCGGCAAGCGCTGCATAGAAGGCCGCAAATACCGCCGCACCGGCCGCCGCCGCTTTCTGCGCCGACACGATCAGCGGCGCGGGCAATCCGCGCCAGCGCAAGCGCCGCCACAACGCGCCGCTCAATAGCGCCGCGAGCCCCGCGACAAAACCAATATGCAGCCCGGAAATTGCGACCAGATGGCTGGTGCCGGTCGCACGCAGCAAGGTCCAGTCGGCGTCGCTGACCGTGTCTTGCGCGCCGGTTGCCAACGCCACCACGATCCCTTGATGCGCAGCGCCGTCGAGCGCCGTTAAAACCCTCTCGCGCAGGCGCGCCCGCCAACGATCAATGGTCAGGGTGAAGCCGCGCGCGTCGGTGGGCAAACGCCGCGCTGCCCCCGGCATGGACACATAACCGGTCGCGCGGATGTTGCGAGCGAGCAGCGCCACTTCAGCGTCCCGGCCACGAAAATTTGCATTGCCATGCGGACGTTTTAACCGCGCAACCAGCGTCCATCGTTGACCGGCCCAAAGAGCAGGCGGCGGCGTGGCGGCAGGACCGCGTCCGGACCCATCCACGGCTATCCACGATAGTTGTACGACACGCGGAAAATCTGGCAACGCCGTATCGTTCGATTCGACTTCAAACAGGAACCGCGTGCTGTCCGCACCTTGCATAGGCAACCCACGCACGAATCCGGTCAACTCGATGTTGCGGTTCTCGAACGCAACGGGCAATACACGTTGCAATCGCGTGTCTGCGCGCCAGGCGGCATAACTGAAGCCAACAACCAATGCAGCCACAATCAGCGATGCCGCGCGAAACCGCGGCAAGTAAAACGCGATCGCACAGACGAACCCAAACATAAGCACGAGCACGCAGATGACCGCCACGCCGGGCAGCTCAGCCTGCTGTTGCAAGCACGCGACTCCCAGTGCAAAACCAATCAAGATACCCCGCACGCCCGCTCCTCAAAAACTCGACGCGAGCGCAGACGCATCGAAGGAAGAAACAATCCTTCAATGCCTGCAATCGGATGACAACGAGGAACCGATTATGCGGAGATAAGACCAAGCCGCGGCAGCGCGGCGTGCGCGTTAGCCGTTGTGCCTAGGGAAAGCGCCTCTTCGCCGATGCCGCGCAACTCTGCAAGCACCCGCGCAATACCCGCTACCTGATCCGGCGCGTTGCGATGCTTGTAGAGCCATGACGGCGCGATATCGGGCGCATCGGTTTCGAGCACGATTGCGTCCAGCGGCAACTCTGCAGCGAGGCGTCGAATCTGCCGGGCCCGCTCGAAGGTCAGATTGCCGCCGAAACCCAGCCGCATGCCGTGCGCGATGAACGCTTCGGCCTGCTGAAAACTGCCGTTGAACGCATGCGCAATACCGCGTTTGACGGAGAACACGCGCAGGCCCTTGAGCACCTTGTCCTGCGATTTGCGCACATGGCAGATCACCGGCAAATCGAACTCGCGCGCGAGCTTGAGCTGCTCGTAATAGAAGAAGGTTTGGCGCGCGTCGTCGAGCCCCGGCACGAAATAGTCCAGCCCGATCTCGCCAATACCCACAAACCGCGGGTCCCCCATACTGGCGGCAATCTGCTCGCGCAGCACGCGCAAATCATCGTCCAGCGCCCGCGGCGTAAACAGCGGATGAATGCCGAGTGCGTATGCCCCGCCTTCAATGCAATGCGCAAGCTCGCGCACGCGATCGAAATTCTGGCGCTCCACGCCCGGAATCACGATTCGCGAGACGCCCTCTTTCAATGCCGATGCCACGACGTCATCGCGGTCGGCATCGAACTCGGATGCATCGAGATGGCAGTGGGTGTCGATCCACATGAGACCCCCTCGGCAGTTAAACCGGTACGACCGGCTCCTCGAACAATACGCCGTCACGCAAACGCATGATGCGGTCGCAGCGCGCGGCGAGATCGGGATCGTGCGTAACGATCACGAAGCTCGTCTGCAGCGTCTCCGACAACTCCAGCATCAGGTTGAACACCGTGTCCGCGGTCGCGCCGTCCAGGTTGCCGGTCGGCTCGTCGGCGAGCACGCATGCCGGATGCGTGACCAGCGCGCGTGCGATCGCCACACGCTGACGCTCGCCGCCCGACAGCTCGCCAGGCCGATGTTTCGCGCGATGACCAATGCCCACGCGCTCGAGTATGGTCATGGCCTGCTCGCGGGCATCGGCTTCGCTCAGCCTGCGAATCCGCAGCGGCATCGCGACGTTATCGAGTGCACTGAATTCCGCCAGCAAATGATGGAACTGGTACACGAAACCGAGCGCGCGATTACGCAACTCGTTGCGTTCACGTTCACGCAATGCGGTAAACGGTTTGCCCAGCAGTGAAACCTTGCCGGCGCTGGGTTCATCGAGACCGCCGAGCACATGAAGCAACGTGCTTTTACCCGATCCCGATGCCCCGACGATCGCCAACTTCTCGCCGCGGCGGACCTGCAATTCCGCGTTGTCGAGCACTTGCACATTGAAGCCGCCCTGCACGAACGTCTTCGAAATCGCCGATGCTTCCAGCACGATGGCGTTGTTGTTATCACTCATAGCGCAGCGCCTCCGCCGGACGAACCTTCGCACCGCGCCAGCTCGGATAGAGCGTAGCGAGCGATGACAATACGAATGCGATAAGACCGATCCGCGCGACGTCGGCGGGGACGAGTTCGGATGGCAATTCGCTGATGAAATACACCGACGGCGGCAGGAACTGAACGCCGAGCAGATGCTCGATCATGGGCACGAGCCACGGAATGCTCCACGCGATAAGGCACCCCAGCGATACGCCGAGCGCCGTACCGATAAACCCGATCGTCACGCCCTGGATCACGAAGATCTTCATGATGGAGCCGGGTTGCGCGCCGAGCGTCCGAAGGATGGCTATATCCGCTTGTTTATCGGTCACGGTCATGACCAGCGACGACACCAGGTTGAACGCCGCCACCGCAATGATCAGTGTCAGGATGATAAACATCATGCGTTTCTCGATCTGCACGGCCGAGAACCACGTTTTGTTCTGCTGCGTCCAGTCGCGAATATAGAGGTCGCCGGAGAGCGTTCGAGACAGTTGCCGCGCGACTTCCGGCGCGCGCTGCATGTCCTTCAGCTTCAGGCGCACGCCCGTGGGCGCGGGTAGCCGGAACAGCGCCTGGGCGTCGGCGATGGAAATCAGCGCCAGCGTGGAGTCGTATTCGTAGTGACCAGACTCGAATACGCCGACCACAGTGAACTGCTTGAGGCGCGGCAGCATGCCCGCCGGCGTGATCGTGCCTTCAGGCGCGACCAGTGTGATCTTGTCGCCCGTGGTCACGCCGAGATTGGTCGCCAGGTCCGCACCCAGCACAATGCCAAAGCTGCCCGGCACGAGATCGGTAAGCTTGCCGCCTCGCATCTCCTTGCCGATGTCCGACACCTGCGGCTCCAGCGACGGCTCGACGCCTCGCAGCGCCACGCCGCTAACCGCGCCCTGGCGCGTTAGGAGCGCCTGGGCGTCCACGTAAGGCGCCGCGCCGATCACTTCCGGATTCTTGCGCGCTTCCTGCGCGGTCAGTTGCCAGTTGGGCATGGACCCGGTCGGCGAAAATATTTCGACGTGCGCCAGCACCGACAACATGCGGTCGCGAACCTCTTTCTGGAACCCGTTCATTACCGAGAGCACCACGATCAGCGCGGCTACGCCCAGAGCGATGCCGGCCATTGAGACCAGCGCGATGAACGAGATGAAACCATTGCCGGTAGTGCGTTTGCCGGCGCGGGTATAGCGCCAGCCGATCTGCCATTCGTAGGGAAGTTTCAAGCGATTCCTTTTCAGCGTTCTAACGTTCTTCGATCTTTACTTCGCGCATTCGGCGCACGGCAGTTTGTTTCAATCCACGCGCCCATGAAGAAAGAGCGCGACCGATGACTTGCGCCGTTGCTAACCCGAGCCAGTCTGCCCGGGTGGCAATCACAACGCCTTCTCAATCCTTACCGCTTCGATCCGGCGCGGGCCGGACGCGCCGATCCGTCTGCAATCAAGCGCGAAGTTTGCCACACAATTCTTAGCCACTCCTTTAGACAGGACGACGTGGCGGAGTGAAAAACGATGGCGCAAGCCACCGTGCTGGCCATTCGGACGACTTCCCACGCCGATGCAGCAGTTCATACTCGCCAGGCCCACCTGCACGGCATCACCCCCTCAAAAACTCGGCATCAATCGCTGTAACGGCTCCCCACTGTAACTCTTGACGTATTACGCAAAACGTAATACGATAAACATAATGATCCAAACGTTCCGATGCAAGGACACGCAAGCACTTTACGAAGGCGGAACACCGAAACGGTTTCAGGCAATCGCTGATGTCGCGATCAGAAGGCTCACGGCACTGGACGCTGCGGTGGAAATACGTGATCTGAAGTCGCCGCCCGGCAACCGGCTCGAATCCCTTTCCGGTGACCGGCGCGGCCAGCTCAGCATCCGGATTAACGGCCAATGGCGCATTTGTTTCAAATGGACGACGAAGGGTCCCGTCGACGTCGAAATCATCGACTATCACTGAATAGGGAAGCACATGTCCAAGAACGGCATGCGTCCGGTTCATCCGGGCGAGATCTTGCGGGAAGATTATCTGGTCCCGCTCGAAATGAGCGTGAACGCCCTGGCGCTGGCGCTGAACGTGCCGGCTACGCGTCTGCATGAAATCGTGAAGGAGCGGCGCGGCGTCACGGCCGACACAGCCTATCGTCTTGCGCGCTACTTCAACTCGACGCCCGAGTTCTGGCTGAATCTCCAGGCCATGTATGACTTGAAAACATTGCCAACGCGCAGTGAAATCGATCGCAAGGTTGAACCGCGTGAGTTGTCGCGTGCGTGATGCGTCAGGCCTGGCAGTAAGCGAAGCTGTACTGATCCCTGACCCCGGGTGTCGAAGCAACGCCTTCGGACCTGGGTTGGCGAGCTGATCGAGCACCCGGAGAACAACGGGTCTTTGCCATACAATGCGCAGCATCATGCCCACGCCCAAGCTCCCAGACCTTCACCTTCTTTTGCCGTTCGCGCTGCCATCGGCTGCGGATGCCGCCACTGCGCTGCACAACCTGGACCGCCCCGCGCTCGACCGGCTGCTCGCCCGCGCGACGCTCGATGAACGCGTGATCGGCGAGGATTTCCAGCGCACGCTGCCGCACGAGCGCTGGATCGCACGGCAGTTCGGCGTGGTGAACGAGGCGCCCGGACAAGCCGCCGACGAAGCGCCGCTAGCATCCTATATGCTGCTCGCCGACGGCGGAACGCCCGGCGACACCACCTGGGCATGTATCGAACCGGTGCACGTGCGGATCGCGCGTGACCATCTGGTGCTGATCGATCCGGCAACGCTGGGTATGGACGATCAAGAAGCCCGCACCTTGTTCGATGTCGTCAAGCCGCTGATAGAAGACCTAGGGTTGACCATTCAGGCACCGCAACCGGCACGCTGGTACGTTGCCGGGCCGAATCTGGGCACGCTGGCGGGCGCGTCTCCGCTACGGGCGAGCGGGCGCAATATCGAGATCTGGTTGCCGCATGAAGCCGGTACCGGCGAACGCTCACGGGCGTGGATGAAGCTGCAGAACGAAGTGCAGATGGCCTGGTTCGAACATCCGCTCAATGAAGCGCGCGAAGCGCGTGGCTTGCCCGCGATCAACTCCATCTGGCTGCACGCGCAAGGCGCGCTACGCGGCGTGACAAGCCCGTTTGCGCACGTGATGTCGAACGCGCCGGCCACGCGCGGGCTCGCGCTGGCGGCCGATATCGTGCCGCAAGCGCCGCCGGAATCTTTCGCCGCTTTCATGGGTTCAACCACGGCAACATATGGCCGCGCCCTCGTCGAACTCGATCCGTTTTCCGCGCCGTTCATCGAACAGGACTGGGCGCGCTGGAACGACGCGCTCGGGACGCTGGAGCGCGACTGGTTCGCGCCCGCCCTCGCCGCGCTCGAAAACGGCACGCTCGGCACGCTGCGCCTCACGTTGTGCAGCGACACCGGCTCTGTGTCGCTGACCGTCACGCGCGGCGCGCTGCGCAAATTCTGGCGGCGGCGTCCGATCGCGGCGCTGCTTATCGAATAAATGCATTGAATTGAAATGGATCGAATGAAACGAATCTTCACCGGCCTGTCCGCATGACCCGAATCGTCACCCGCGCCCCTTCTCCCGCTGACGCCGCCGTCCTCGTGCGTCACGGTGTTCACCCTGTCATCGCACGCCTGTACGCGTCGCGTGGCGTGTGTTCGCCGGAGGAGATCGAGACCGAGCTCAAGAAATTGCACGCGCCCGTGGGGCTGAAAGGTTGCGATGAGGCCGCCGCCGTTCTCGCGGACGCGCTTGCGGCGAAACGGCGCATGCTGGTCGTCGCCGACTACGATTGCGACGGCGCCACCGCTTGCGCCGTCGCCGTGCGCGGCTTGCGGATGTTCGGCGCGCAGATCGATTACCTGGTGCCGAACCGGTTCGAATACGGCTATGGCCTGACCCCTGAAATCGTCGCGCTGGCTGCGAGCCGCGCGGGTGGGAAGCCGGATCTGCTGATTACCGTCGATAACGGCATCGCAAGCGTGGACGGCGTCGAGGCCGCGAATGCGTTGGGTATCGACGTGCTGGTGACCGATCACCATCTCCCTGGCGACGACCTGCCGCCCGCGCGCGCGATCGTGAATCCAAATCAGCCGGGCTGTACGTTTGAGAGCAAGTGCATTGCTGGCGTGGGGGTGATTTTCTACGTGCTGCTGGCATTGCGGGCGGAGTTGCGTCGCCGCAATGCTTTCACCACCGACGCTCCTGAACCACGTCTGGACGGGCTGCTCGATCTGGTTGCGCTCGGCACCGTGGCCGACGTCGTGAAGCTCGACCCGAACAACCGGATTCTGGTCGCGCAGGGGTTGAAACGAATTCGCGCGGGACGGATGCAACCCGGCATTGCGGCGCTGTTTCGTGCGGCCGCGCGCGATGCCCGCGCCGCGTCGGGATTCGATCTCGGTTTTGCGCTGGGGCCGCGGCTGAATGCGGCGGGACGGTTATCGGATATGTCGCTCGGGATTGAATGCCTGATCACCGATGACATCGGTCGCGCATGGGAACTGGCACAGCAACTGGATTCGATCAACCGCGAGCGGCGTGAAATTGAAGCCGGCATGCAGGAACAGGCGCTGGAAGAACTGGCGGCTATCGATCCGGCGGATTCCGCGACCCTGACGCTGTTTAATCCAGCCTGGCACCAGGGCGTGATCGGCATTGTCGCGGGGCGGCTGAAGGAGAAGTTTCATCGGCCGTCGTTCACGTTTGCCCATGCCGACGAGAGCGGGGTTTTATCGAAGGGATCGGGACGCTCGATTCCCGGGTTTCATCTGCGCGATGCCGTCGATCTGATTTCCAAGCGCGAGCCCGGGATGATCGTGAAATTCGGCGGCCACGCGATGGCGGCGGGGATGACGATCGTGACTGCCGATATTCCGCGGTTTACCGCGGCGTTCGAAGCCGTCGGGCGCGAGTGGCTGACGTCCGACGCGTTGTCGCGGGTGGTCGAAACCGACGGCGAACTCGAGGACGCTTATTTCACACCGCAGTTTGTTGAATTGATCGATGCCGCGGTTTGGGGGCAAGGCTTTCCGGCGCCCGTGTTTTCCGGGGAGTTTGAAGTGGCGTCCCAGGCGCTGGTCAAGGACAAACATCTGAAGCTGCAATTGCGGCGCGGCCAGCAACGGTTCAACGCTATCTGGTTCAATCACACGGAAACGCTGCCGGCGCGCACCGTCGTGGCATACCGGCTGGTTTCCGATACCTGGAATGGGGTCGCGCGGGTGCAGATGATCGTTGAGCATGCGCTCGGGTGAGGACCACCGGCCCGGCCGCCGTCCACGCGCCAATGCCCCTCGTCCGCTAAGCTATAATTTCGGTCTTAACCAAAAAACCTGAAAACGATCAAATGGAAGCGGAACGTCTAAACGCAATCGAGAACCTCCTCGCCGACCTGCGCCGTCGCGCTGGCGAGCTCCGGGGGTATCTTTGACTACGACGCCAAGGCCCTGCGTCTGGACGAAGTCAACCGGGTACTAGAAGACCCGAACGTCTGGAACGACTCGAAAAACGCCCAGGCCCTGGGTCGCGAGAAAAAGCTGCTGGATACCGTGGTCACCACCCTTACGGACCTCGATAACGACCTGCGCGACACGCAGGATCTCTTCGACATGGCCCGCGAAGAAAACGACGAAGACACGCTCGTCTCATGTGAAGCGGACACGGCAGCGCTCGAAAAACGCGTCGAAGACATGGAATTCCGCCGGATGTTCTCCAACCCGGCCGACCCGAACAACTGCTTCATCGATATCCAGGCGGGCGCCGGTGGCACGGAAGCGTGCGACTGGGCGGCCATGCTGATGCGCCAGTACCTGCGCTATTGCGAACGCAAAGGCTTCAAGACCGAAGTGCTCGAAGAATCCGACGGCGACGTCGCTGGTATCAAGAGTGCGACCATCAAGGTGGAAGGCGAATACGCCTACGGTTTCCTCCGTACGGAAACGGGCGTTCACCGGCTCGTGCGTAAATCGCCCTTTGATTCGTCAGGTGGACGCCATACGTCGTTCTCATCGATCTTCGTGTATCCGGAAGTCGACGATTCCATCGAAATCGATATCAATCCGGCGGACATTCGCACCGACACGTATCGCGCGTCCGGCGCGGGCGGACAGCACATCAACAAGACCGATTCGGCCGTGCGCCTGAC
>Ga0073928_10009946_pt1 | contig 11463 bp, 8 predicted proteins | sample PaiPotPPA55metaG_FD_76969 | JGI IMG/M metagenome (GOLD analysis project Ga0073928, IMG submission 76969) | Iron sulfur acid spring bacterial and archeal communities from Banff, Canada, to study Microbial Dark Matter (Phase II) - Paint Pots PPA... ...
AACAGCACCGCGGCGATCTGCGGCAGCGTCGGCTCGCCGGCGCCGCGGGCGCGGACCGTCCGCAGCGCCTCGCGCAGCGCCGCCGCCTCGATCTGCGTTAGCGCCCCACCGAGCGCCGTGACGGTGACGGCCCGAAGGAGCTCGACCTGGGCGTGCTCCTCGGGACGCGAGGCAAGCGGGTTAAGGCGCACGCCGCCACCCGGAACGAGCGATATCGGCTCAACTCCCAACGCCTTGCACAACGGCCCGTATTCGCGCTTGACGTCGAGTACGAAGGCGCGGCGGCCGAACAACAGCATCCGCCACAACAGCGTCTTGACCAGCGCGCTTTTTCCCTGCCCGAGCTTGCCGAGCACGATCACGTTGGGGTCGTCGAGTGCTCCGTCGCCGTATAGGACCCACGGGTCGAAGCTGAACGCTCCGCCGCTCGAGTCGCGTCCGATGAAGACGCCGCTTCCGCCGAGTCCGCCGGCTGCGATGAAGGGGTAGATCGCCTGGGCGTGGCGAGTCGTGCAGCGATGGCCGGCTCGCTCGGCACTGACGATCATCTCAGGCCTCGACACAGCGGCAACGTGAAGGTGAACGCCTCGGCCTGCTGTCCATACATCCGATGCAGCTCCAGCCGGGCCCGCGCGGCGTGCTCCAGCACCTCGGAGCACGCGCGCCGCAGGTCGTCACCGTCGCGACCCGACACGGTGATGAACCCGGACAGACGAACCTCGGTATGCCCCGCGGCGAGCTCAGCCTCGCGGCGCATCGTCGAATCCTGTGCCTGCCGCTGGCGTGCCGTCTCCGACTGACCAAAGCGCCGCCGCAGCGCGCGGTCGGCGTGATCGCGGGTGACTGCCGACTCGACCTCACGGATCGAGCGTTGGGGGGCGAGAGGCTCAAAGGTCACCGCGACCGTGCGCACGACACTCGAGCGACCGAGCAGAGCCTCCATGAACATCGGTGAGACATCCACGCGGGGCCATCCTCCGATCCAGTAGGTGGCGTGCACGGCACCATCGCTGCGGTAGTGATCCCAGGCCTCCTGGGCCCCAAGCGGCCATGCTCCGGATTCGGGCAGTCCGTCGCGGTCCGGATCGGCAATCTGCAGCGCGGCCAGCTCAGCGCGCGCGTAGGGATCGAACGCCGTGCGGAGTGCTCGCGCGAGCTGACCAGCGCTGAGTACTCCACGCACAGCGACCTCCGCAGACTCGAGGCCCTGCGCGAGCCGCTCGATCTGCTCCAGCAGCACCTGCTCGAGCGCGTCGCTCCCCCGGTCGCGCAGGCGTCGCGCGTCGACCTGAAGTGCGACCAGGATCTCGTGTTCCTGGGTGACCTTGGCGCTCGCCCCGATCAGCTCGAGATAAGACTCGATCATCGGCGTGCCACGCAGCGGCACCGTCGGATCGCGCTCAGCGTGCAGCCAGCGCGCAAGCTCGTCCCCCTGAGCCGGGATCGTTCGTTCGATCCACTGGATCCGACGGATGGGGGTGTTTGCGGCTCCGGAGAGCACGAGCCCCCAACGCCCGAGTCGCCGCTCCTGGGCCTCTGGGTCGAGCAGCGCGAACGCCACCACGCGGCAGGCGAGAACCGTGGTCAGGCGCCTGCCGCCGCGCTCGGAGATCACCCCGATCTGCCGACCGCGATAAGCGGCCTCGACGATCTTGACGCCGTCGAGGGCCCGCGGCAGCTGTGGCGGGGCTGGGGCTCGTGCCGCCCCGCTGATGCCGAGGGCGGGCAGCGCGGATCGAAAGGATCGACGACGGAGCACGAACGAGCCGATCACCGGGAGCCACTCCTCGAGCGTGCGGCTGCCGAGCGGCGCAGCTGCAACCACCACCGCGGCGGCGAAGCTGACAGTCGCGACGAACGCCCCGCTGACCGACGGCGCCAGATCGAGTACGAGAATCGCCAGCACGGCGCCAGAGGTCAAGACAACTGCCTGCCCTACGCGGACCGGCCCGAGGATGCCGCGCCGCTCGAGTGGCCCGAAGCGATACGAGAGCCGATCTTCGCTCAATCTTGATCGCCGGCGGCCTTGGGCGGGCGCAGATCTGGCTCGTCGGCCTCAACGGACGGCGCTGCCAGATCCGGGCCAAGGACGATCGGCTCCCACTCGCCGTCTTTCATCTGCCAGATCGAGTCCATCCCGGGGAGGCGCTCGCCGGGGTGAGGGGGAGCCTCGTCGACCGTCACTCCCGGGCGCTCCGTCATCGAGCTGGTCATCTCCGTGGTCTGGGCCTCCGAGCCCCCGGACGACTCGGCTTCCGACCCCCCGGACGACTCGGCTTCCGACCCCTCGCCACTTGGCTCGTCGGTGGTCCGCGGCGCGGAGCCATTCCCGTTCGAACCCGCGTTCACGTCGCCTGTCTGCGCGACCTGGTCGCGCATCGTCGCCAGCCAGTTCTCGACACGGTTGGCGCTCGCGCCCGACTCCGCGGCCGCACCCACCCTGTGGAGGCTCTCGGCTTTCAACGACCCGGCGGCACCGCCGGCGAGCTCGGCGAGTGGCAGCAGCCGCAGTAGCGCCCACGGCGCGAACGCGGCCATCAGCACGAGTGCGCCCCCTGCCACTGCGCCCGTGATGCTGTGGCCGCTGACGCTGTTCGAGATCGCCGCGCCTCCGAGCGAAAGCACCGCGACGATCGCAAACTTGGAGAGGATCAGCGCAACGAGGAGTTCCACTGCCCGAATCGCCCACACGCGCCGCGCCGGCCAGACGAGGGCGGCGAACGCGAGCGGCAGCATCAGCACGATCACGTACACCGCCGCCTCCCGCACGAGGAGCTCCAGCCACAGCGCGAGCGCGGCCCCGGCGGTGAACGCGCCAACCAGGAACGCAAGGAACGGCGATCCCGAAAACACGGTGAGGACTCCGACGATCCCGCTCGTGAAGTCGAGGAAGTGAGCGCTGGCATTGCCAGCCGCGGATGAAACGAATGCCGACAGCTGGTCCGAGACGACGAGCAGCAGCATCGCTACCGGCGCCGCGATCCCGACCGCAAGCATCGCCAGCGGCAGGTATCCGAACGCAGCGCGGGCGAGCAGCGTCAGATCCGAGCGCATCAGCGCCTGGACGGCCGCCGCGAACAGGAACGGAAGCGTCAGCACCGCCGCGATCCCCGCCATGCGCCAATAGCTGGACGAGAACCACGTCGACCGCAGCTGGGGGGTCGTCGTGTCGGACAGCACCTTGGCGGTCTCGTGCAGGGCAACCTTCGCCCCTCCAAGGACCCACGCGCCGATCGCCGCCAGTCCGATCACCGTCGAGGCATGGGCGGCGAGCGCGCTCGACGCGCTGCTGCCGGCGCCCGCAAGTGCCTTCGCCGCACCACCGATGTGTCCGCTTGCCAGCTTCTTTGCGGCCTGGATCACCCTGCCCGCGTGCTGGGCGACGTTGCAAGCCTTGCCGACAAGGCCGCTGACCCAGCTCGCGGCGCCACACACGGGCTTTAGCGGGTTGAAAGCCATCGCCGGCTGAGGACCCGCGAGCGGGGCAGCGGCGAGCACGCCCACCACCACGAGGACAGCGCCACCGCGCCTCATCTGGCTGTCGTCCCGAGATGCTCGAAGAAGTTCACGAGTCCCGGCGCGGCGCCGATCACAAGCGCGGACGCGCCTGAGGTCAGCGCGGCCATCCGGCCGCGCGCCGCGTAATGAGGGTTGTGGGCGTGGGAGGCAAGCGCCCACAGGGCGGCGCCGACGAACGCTCCGAGCAGCGCGATTGCCAGGGCCCACGCCTCGGCGCCGTTGACGAGCTGCTGCAGGACATTGCTGCCCGGCAGGCCGCTCGGATTCGGGTGCGCCGTCACGGCAAGCGGCAATTCCCTCACCTCCTAATTGAGTCGAACTGAAATCTCCTGACTTGACATAACGCTACCAGAGTAGTTAGGCTGGTTCGTATCAACTTAGATTCAATTAGTGTCAATTACTGCTACACAGCTTGGGGTTGATGTCCACGAGGCGTTTCTCGCGCATGCGGCCGTCCTCGAGCGCCTCGTGCGCGGCGACGTCCGGGCCCCGGACGTGGTGATCGAGGATGCGTGTCAGTTCGCCTGGTGCCGGCTGGTGGACCAGGCCCGAGCCGTGAACCGCGAGCACGTGCTGTCCTGGCTGACTAGCACGGCCATACGTGAGGGGATCAGGCTGGCGCGCCGCGAAGCTCGCGAACTGTCTCTCGAGCAGGCCCTAGAAGCGACGGCCGAGGTCTCAATTCCGGAGGGCTCCCAACCGGAGAACGTCGCGGAACAGCGCTCGCGACTGGAATCGCTGAGCTCGCTGCCACGACGCCAGCGCGAAATGTTGTGGCTCCGAGCGCTGGGTCTCAGTTACGCGGAGATCGCCATGCGCTCCGGATGCACGCCGCGGACGGTCGAGCGTCAATTGCTTCGGGCCCGGCGATCGGCCCGCGTTGCTGCCGCGGAGTAGCATGGCCCGCGCGGGCAATGGCAACCGAGGAGCGGGTCACCTTCTGCCGGATCTGCGAGCCACTATGTGGACTCGTGGCAACGGTGCAGGACGGACAGCTCGTGAGGCTCTTACCTGATCCCGAGCACCCGCTCTCACGAGGGTTCGCGTGCCCAAAGGGGATCGCCATGGCAGACGTCCAGAACGATCCCGACCGCGTCATTCATCCGCTTCGGCGCCGTTCAGACGGTCGCTTTGATCGGGTCAGCTGGACCGAGGCGTTAGACGACATCGGGGAGCGGCTGCGCGCGATCATCGCCCGGCACGGTGGCGGCTCGGTTGGGTGGTACCTCGGCAACCCGTCGGCGTTCTCCTACTCGCACGTGCTTTGGTCCAAAGGGTTCATGGATGCGATCGGCTCTCCGCACCACTACGGAGCCGGCTCGCAGGACGTCAACAACCGCTTCGTCGCCAGCAAGCTGCTGTACGGCTCGCCGGTGGTCGTCCCGATTCCGGATCTGGAGCGGACCGAGCTGCTCTTGATCGTCGGCGCGAACCCGCTCGTGTCGCACGGAAGCGTGCTGACGGCGCCGAGGATCAGGGACACGCTCCACGCGATTGTGCGGCGTGGCGGTCGCGTCGTCGTCGTCGACCCGCGCCGCTCCGAGACCGCGGCGGCGTTCGAGCACCTGCCGATCAGGCCCAACGGCGACGCGTGGCTGCTGCTCGCGCTGCTGCACGTGATCTTCGAGGAGGGCTTGGCTGACCGCGACGCCATCTCCACGCAGGCGCGCGGGGCGGGCAGGCTCCGCGACCTGGCGCGTGATTTCTCCCCCGAGGACGTCGAGCCGTTCACGGGCATCGAGCCGGAGTCGATTCGTGCGCTGGCGCGTGATCTCGCCTCGGCGGACAGCGCCGCGGTCTACGGCCGGACAGGGTCGTGCCTCGGTACGCACGGCACGCTGGTCTCGTTCCTGCTCGATGCGCTGAGCGTCGTCACGGGGAACCTCGACCGGGCTGGCGGCACGATCTTCGGCAGCGGTCCGATCGAGATCGAGCGGCTGCTGCACCGGATCGGCGCCGACAGCTACGACAGCTTCCGCTCAAGGATCGGCGGCTTTCCCGAGGTGCTCGGTCAGCTTCCAGCGTCGCTGATGGCCCGCGAGATCACCACGCCCGGGGAGGGCCAGATCCGAGCGTTGTTCGTCTCGTCGGGCAATCCGGTGCTCTCTGTTCCCGGCGGCGAGGAGCTGGAGCGCGCGTTCGGCGAGCTGGAGTTGATGGTGGCGATCGACCTTTACGTCACCGACACGACCCGGCACGCCGACTATGTCCTGCCGGCGACCACGTTCCTCGAGCGCGAGGACCTCCCGCTGGCGTTCTTCACCTTCATGGAGCGACCGTTCGTGCAGTGGACCGAGCCTGTCGTGAGCCCCCGGGGCGAGGCTCGCCAGGAATGGGAGATCATCGAGGAGATCTCGCGTCGGATCGGAGTTACCCCAGGGAGTGCGGGAGGGCTTCGAGCCCTCGGCCGGCTCGGCATTCGGATCACACCAAGGCGGCTCGTCGACCTCGGACTTCGGCTCGGGCCACAGGGGGATCTGTTCGGGCTGCGGCGCGGCGGGCTCAGCATCTCCGCGCTCCGCCGCACGCCGCGCGGGACAATAACCGCCCCTCATCATCCGATAGGGGTCCTGCGCAACAAGGTCTTTCACCGCGACCGGCGCGTTCACCTCGACCCCCAGGAGATAGTCGACGAGGTGAGCTCGCTGAAGCGGGTAAACGGCGCCGATCCAAGCTTCCCTCTGCGGCTGATCGGGCTGCGCGAGCTGCGCTCGCACAACTCGTGGATGCACAACGTCGAGAAGCTGATGGCAGGCGGCCGCACCCACGCCGCACGCATCCATCCCACCGATGCCGGCGAGGCAGGGATCGAGGACGGCGCCAGGTGCAGGGTGGTCTCCGGCGCCGGCGCGATCGAGTTGCCGGCGAAAGTGACGGATGAGGTGATGCCCGGCACGGTGGCCGTGCCCCATGGCTGGGGCCACCGGGGCGGCTGGCGGCGCGCAGCTGCGGCCGGCGGCGCGAACGTCAACCTGCTGGCCTCCTCGTCGTCCGATGCCCTGGAGCGTCTGGCCGGGATGGCCTTCCTCAACGGGATTCACGTGCGCCTAGAGGCCGTGCCCGAAGCACCGTCTGCGAGCTCCGACGCGCTCGCATTGAGCCACTTGCCGGTAAATTGACGGTCGTATGTTGTGGCGGCAGGAGGGACCCTCAGGGGTGAGGAGTCGAGTGCCTCGTGCGCGGGGAGCTCTGCTGCTGGGCGCGCTGGTTCTGCTCGCCCCCGTAGCCGGCCTGATCGCGGCGCTGGCAAGCTCTGAGAGCGCCGCATCGGTCTTACGGCCGCGACTGTTGGCAGGCACCGTCTCGCCTCTGATCAGCCGCTCGCGCGAGCTGGGGAGCGTCCCCTCGGCGAAGCGCATCCAGTTCGCCGTTGCACTGAAGCTGCCAAATCTCATCATGTTGGACCAGTTCGTCAGCTCCGAATACGAGCCTGGAAGTCCGAACTACCACACGTTCTTGACTCCCGCCCAGTTCGGCGCACGCTTCGGGGCGGCGAGCGATGAGATCCAGCGCGCCACCGCGGCATTGCGCGGCCTCGGGCTGAGCCCGTCAGCGCCGACAGCGAACCGGCTGTTCATCTCCGCCCGCGGCAGCGTAGCCGCCGTACAGCGGGCATTCGGGGTCCGCATCGCGGCGTTCAAATCCCCCGCGGGGCGCTCCTTCTACGCCAACACGAGCGAGATCAAGCTGCCGGCGCAGCTCAACGACATCGCCGGCGTGGTCGGCCTCGACTCGGGCGCCGTCCCGCAGCCGGCATTCCTGCCTTCCTCGCGCTCGACCGCAGCTCGACACGCCGCGAACGCGCTGCCACCTCTGCGCAGCTCCCCCACCGGGACCGCCGGCGGCGCGAGCCCTTGCCCGCAGGCCGTCGCCTCGGGCGGCTACACGGCCCCGATGTTCGCCAACGCGTACGACTTCAACGGCCTGTATGCGAAGGGCTTTCACGGCGAGGGCATGAGCGCCGCCCTTGTCGAGTTCGACGACTACCACGACTCGAATGTGGCAGCCGTCGAGTCCTGCTACGGGATCACGACGCCCGTCACGCGCCGGCTCGTCGACGGTGGTACCGGCGGTCCGCCCGCGACCGGGGAGGCCGAGGACATGGCCGACATCACCACCCTCCTCGCGATGGACCCGAGGCTTGCGCACCTGTACGTGTACGAGGCGCCGATCACGGGCGGCGCCGCGCTGCTCGACCAGGGCCCCGCTGAGCTAGACCTGTTCAACGCGTTCGTCAGCGATGACAAGGCGCCCGTGCTATCGGCCTCATGGGGGGATTGTGAGGAGTTGCAAAGCCACGCCTACAACCAGCTGTTCAGTGTCGTCGCCGAGGAGGCCGCGGCGCAGGGCCAGCAGGTGTTCGAGGCCTCTGGCGACAGTGGCGCGGTCGACTGCCGCGGAAGTGCGCCCCCCACCCTGGGAAGCATCAGCGTCGAGCAGGAAGCCGCGCTGCCATGGTTCACCGGCGTCGGTGGCACCGACCTCGGCCTCAAGTCAACGATGTCAGGCGGAACGCACGACGAGCTGACGTGGAACGACGGCGGCGCCGGGGGCGGCGGCCAGAGCGTGGTCTGGCCGATGCCGTCATGGCAGGCCAGTTACCTCGCGGCGGTCAAGGACAAGCCTGCCGGCGCGGCCAACGTGTGCGGCGCTCCGGCCGGGCAGCTTTGCCGCATGGTGCCGGACATTGCGCTCAATGCCGATCCTCAGTCCGGTGGCGCTGTCGGCACGGGCGGCCCGACCCCGCCGCAGTTCTTCCCCTCCGACGTGGGCTCTCCCGGCTACGCCACCTACTGCGCGACGTCGAACTGCAGCTTCGCGACGCTGCTTGGCGCCCCGCCGCTTCCGATTGGCGCCGCGCCGCCCGGCGGCGCCGGCAGCTGGTACCCCATCGGCGGCACGAGCCTCGCGACTCCGCTTGCGGCGTCGGCCGCGGTCCTGTGGGACCAGGAGGCGCGCCACGCCGGGCTGGGTGGCTTTGGGTTCCTCAATCCGTCGCTTTACCGGATCGCCTCCAACTCGGCGAAGTACACGGCCGACTTCCACGACATCACGAGCGATACCAACGACGCGCAGTACGACGCGAGCGATTGTCCGACCGGTTGCAACCCGAACCACCTATATACCGCCGGCAACGGATATGACATGGCAAGCGGTCTTGGCTCGATCGACGCGGCGCACCTTGGCGCCGACCTGGTCGCGGATGCCGGGCACGTCGATCTCACTCCGAGCCGCCTCAACATGTATGGGTACCTGCGCGGCCGGAGCACGACGCAGTCGGTGTCGGTGACGAGCGCCTACCGCGGCTCTCACTACAAGGCGAAGAGCAGCGCGCACTGGCTCCACGTGTTCCCGGGAAGGTTCCCCGGCAAGCTCCGCTGGCATGTCAATCCAAAGGGGCTGCGGACGGGCACGCACACCGGCACGATCACGATCATCGCCAAGCACGGTTCGCGAGCGACGCTGTCGGTCTCCTACTCGGTCGGCCCGCGAGCCAAGATCTTGCTGTCGCCCGCGTCGCTGCGCTTTTCCGAGCGGGCGATCGACTCGAGCGGAAACTCCACGACGCCGGCCTGCGGATCGACGACGTGGAACGACGAGCTCAAGGATGCCCCGCAGCTGAACGGCTCCGGTGACACGACCCCGGTCGACAAGAGCACCCTGCAAACGCTGCAGATCGCCAACAACGGCCCGAAGCGAAGCACGTTGCATTACGAGGTCTTCTTCCACAGCTATACGAGCAGTTGGCTAACCCAGGATCTGGACCCGCAGGCCAATCCGGGCGGCTTCCAGACCGCAGCCACCGCGCCACTCGTCCCGACGAGCGGGACGGTTGCGGGCCACGGGGTCGCGGCGGCGGTCAAGCTGGCATCAATCGCCAACACGAACGCGGTCGGCGGCTACCCACGCATGAACCAGGGCGTGTACAAGGGCATCATCGAGGTCCGCGACCTGGCCGACCCGAAGGTCCTGGTTACCAGGCCGGTCTCGCTCGTCCTCGGCGACGGCAGCGGAACTCCGACGATCGCGACGTCCGCACGCTCCTTCTCCGTCAAGCTGGCGCCGGGCAAGTCGACCAGCGTAAACCTGGTCCTGCGAGACGCCTCCGCCGTCTGCGGCTACGCGTACAGCCTCCAGGCAACCCACACCTGGGTGCAGATCAACAGTGATCTCCAGTCCGGAATCGTCGCCCCGACGCCGGCGACCGCGGCTCCCTCGGCGAGCGACACGGGCGGCGGCAACGGGTTCACGCCGATCACACTCAGCGCCGCCGGCCTCAAGGCCGGGGTCTACAAGGCGCAGGTCATCGTTAACTCCCAGAACGCCGGCTCCAGCCCCACAAAGGTGCCGATCAAGCTCACCGTCGGCTCTGGCAAGTCCAAAAAGCACAAGAAGCACAAGAAGTAGGGCGGGAGTCCGAGGGCGATAACGTCACCCTCGCCCAGGCCCGGTGCTCGGGTGTGACGAAGGTCGCCACCACCGGTCGTTTCGTCACGTTCGCGGCCGGCGGCGGGACGAGCGTGACGGTGTTGCGATCCGGCGGTCACCGCCCCCGGGCCCCCTGACCCGACCCGGCGCCAGAACGGCGCTACCGCGCGCGCCCCCGCTTTCGGCGGCGCCGCTCCGCCGGGCTCAGCTTCCGCGGCTTAGGTGGCGCCTTCGAACCCGGCCGCCCACGGTCGCCGCCGGCGCCGCCCGCGACCGCGGCCGCCCCTCGACCGCGCACAGGCGCGCGCCGGCGCGCGTCGCGCCAGATGAAGAAGGAGATCGCGCCGAGCAGGACGATCGCGCCGACGGCGATCACCACCGCGTTGGAGCCGGTCAGCCCGCTGTCGCTCGACCCAGACCCCGAAGAGCCAGTAAGGATCGTCGGCGTAACGGGCGTGGGCGCCGTCGGGATCGACGGCGTCTGTTGGGGGACGCCCGGCGAGAACGGATTGGCCGGCGCGGCGGCAAGGGCGGCCTCGGCGCCCGCCAGCCCGAGCAGCCCGAGCAGCCCGAGCAGACCAACCAGCCCGAGCAGCGCCACCAAGCAGACCAGCACAACCCGCTGGCGAATCAGAACCGACGACCGCACTACGCGAGCGGCTTCTCCATCGCCGGCGTCTCCGGGGCGTCCTTGTAGGGCTGCTCCTCGGGGACGTCCTCCTCGTGGTACACGCTCTCGGCGTTGACCGCCCAGATGTCGTGCTGCGTGCCGAGCAGGATGTTGTCGACCGCGCGCATCGCAGTCAGCATCGAGTGGTCGGAGTTGTTGTAACGGTGCAGGCCGTTGCGCCCGACCTGGATCAGGTTCGGGATCGCCTGAAGCCACTCGCGGATCGTGGCGACGCGCTCTGCATACTCGACGTCGTAGATCGGATAGGCCTTGTGCACGCGCGCGACGAAGCCGAACTTGACCTTGGCCGCCCGCGCCAGGTGCAGTTGCTCGATCTCCCGCGAGGCCATCGCCACCAGATCGTCGTCGGCCATGTTCCAGAGCTCGTCGCCCTCGAAGCAGAAGTACTCCATCCCGATCGATGCGTCGCGATCGTTGGGCACCATCCAAGGGCTCCACGACTTGAAGTTCTGGATCCGCAGGACTCGCACGCCGGGCTGGTGGATGTAGATCCAATTGTCGGGGAACAGGTCCTCGCCCTCGATCACCAACAGCACCGTCAAAAACTCGCGGTAGCGAAGCCCCCGGGCGGCATCGCGCACGTCCACCGGCGCCTCGGGCTCGGCGATCCCGACGGTCGTGCGCAGGGGCAGCGAGGAGATCACGTGCGAGGGCGTGAGCGTTTCCCCTCCGGCGACGATCTCGGAAACGCGCCCATCGTCACCCAGCCGGATCCGCGTCACGGGCGCGTTCAACCTTACTTCGCCGCCCATCGCCCGGATATCGGAGGTCATCTGTTCCCACATCTGCCCGGGCCCGTAGCGCGGGTAGTTGAACTCGGAGAT
>Ga0073928_10009947_pt1 | contig 11462 bp, 12 predicted proteins | sample PaiPotPPA55metaG_FD_76969 | JGI IMG/M metagenome (GOLD analysis project Ga0073928, IMG submission 76969) | Iron sulfur acid spring bacterial and archeal communities from Banff, Canada, to study Microbial Dark Matter (Phase II) - Paint Pots PPA... ...
CAACTCGCAGGCAAGACGGTGCTGATCACCGGCGGCTCGAAAGGCATCGGCAAGGCGTCGGCCGAGGTGCTGGCCGAGGAAGGCTGCAACCTTATTCTGGTGGCTCGCGGTGCCGCGCTGCTAGAGGAAACCGCGGCGGAGATCCGGGCCAAGCGGCAGGTGAACGTGCGCACCATTGCCGCCGACCTCTCGAGCGACGTGTCGGTTCGCAAGGTGGCGCAGGAGGCTGGCGAGATCGACGTGCTGGTGAACAATGCCGGGGCGATCCCGCCGGGCGACGTGCTGTCGGTCGACGACGCAAAGTGGCGTCAGGCTTGGGATTTGAAGGTGTTCGGCTACATTTCGTTCTGCCGGGTAATCTACGCGCAGATGAAGGCGCGCAAGGCCGGCGTGATCGTCAACGTGATCGGCGCTGCTGGTGAAAAATTCCCAACCAATTACATCGCCGGCGCGGCGGGCAATGCCTCGTTGATGGCGTTTACCCGAGCGCTGGGCAAGGGGGCTCCGGCGGACGGGCTGCGGGTGGTGGCGATCAACCCTGGGCCGGTAGAGACCGATCGGCTGGTGATGCTGCGCAAGGCCGAGGCGAAGCAGAAATGGGGGGATGAGAACCGCTGGCGGGAGTTGAGTGCCGGCATGCCGTTTGGCCGGCCGGCGAGCCCGCGGGAGATCGGCAATGCGGTGGCGTTCCTGGCGAGCCCGGCGTCGGGCTACACAACGGGGACGGTGCTGACGATCGACGGCGGGGCTTGAGCCAAACAAATTTACTACAATGGTAGTTTACAAGCGCCTGCTGACTAGCTATATGACCAGTCATCATTCATCTGGGCAGGAGGCCTGCATGCACATCTGGCCGGTACAAGACGCGAAGGCCCGGTTCAGCGAGTTCCTGGATACGTGTCTGGAAGACGGGCCGCAGGTGGTATCCCGGCGCGGCGCCGAAGCCGCGGTGCTGGTGCCGATCGCGCAATGGCGCAAACTGCAGGCCGCCAGCCAGCCCACGTTGAAGGATTTACTGCTGTCAGAGGCGGCGCGCGCCGATCTGGACGTTCCGGCTCGGGGCAAGCGCCATCGCCGCGTGGCGGAGGCGCTTGATTAGGCTGTCGTGGGTCATGGCTTGGCGGTTCTGGGCCATTGAACAGGCGCCGCGGCCAGGATGACTGCGGCGTCGCCGCGCGGGGCGGAGGCGACAGTGTATCTTCTCGATACCAACGTCATATCGGAACTGCGCAAGCGTCGCCCGCACCCGGCTGTCGTCGATTGGCTGCGGGCGGTGCCTTCGGACAAACTGTATTTGTCTGCGATGACGATTGGAGAACTGCAGGCCGGTGTGGAGGTCACCCGGGCTCAGGATCCGGAAAAAGCCGAGGAAATCGAATTCTGGATCGACCAGGTCGCCAACACCTGGAACGTCCTATCGCTTGACGCGCGCGTGATGCGCGCCTGGGCGCGGCTCATGGTGGGACGACAGGATGAGCTGATCGAGGATGGCATGATCGCAGCGGTTGCGGTGGTTCATCGGCTGACGGTGGTGACCCGCAATGTGAGGGACTTCGAGCGGTTCGGCGTGGCGATCGTCAACCCGTTTGCCTGACACGGACCGCGGCAAGCGGCGGCGTCGCGTGCTGACTTATCGCCCTGCGGCGGGGCTGATGTTAACCAAATCTTCGCAAATATCGATCAGATTGCCTTCGCCGGCCGCCGCCGTCACCGAAAACCGTTGCGGCGCATCCGGTTCCATTCAGCCCGGCAGATGGAGGCATCAACGTCTCTGGACAGCCTCTGTCCCCAGGAATCATCCGATGCTGTCCAAACGGTTTTCGCCTTGTCCATCCGTTCTTGTTGCGACCCTGGCGCTCGGCCTGAGTGGCTGCGTTGCCGCGCCGTTCGCGCAGATGGCGGTATCGCAAATGATGCCGGCCAAGCCGCCATGCATGCCCGACGCCGGCTGTGAGACCGATCGGACGAGGAGCGCGATGAGCGACGTATCGAAGGGGATGACCGATTCTTTCAGCAAGCTGATCGGCAGCCCGTCCGACGTGCAGACGCTCGCGACGAGCGCACCGGCGAGGTAGCGGGGCCAACGCGGACCGGGGCAGCGGCCAACGCGGTGAGCAAGATCGTTGTCAGGCTTGGGTCCGTTTGGCCTGCTTCAGTCTGGCCGCCGTGCTACGGCCGCGCGTCGGGTCTTCCGAGGCTCTTTCGCATAAAGATCGTGCCGGTCACCGGGGAGTCGTAATAGGCGGGGGTGATTTCGAACCCAAGCCGGCGATACAGGGTGTGGGCGGCGGCCATGGTTGGCAGCGTGTCGAGACGCATACAGCTATAGCCGGCACGCGTGGCAGCCTCGATCGCCGCTTCAGCGAGTGCCCGTCCGATGCCGGCGCCGCGGGCGTTCGGCCGCGTGTGCAGGCGCTTCATCTCGCAGATCCCCGGCGCGGCGAGCGGGCGGACAGCGACGCACCCGAGCGCATCGCCGGCTTTGGAGAGCGCGAGCAAGAGGGCACCTCCGGGCGGCGCGTAGACGCCGGGCAGCGCTGCGACTTCCGCCTCGAATCCCTGGAACGACAGGTCTACGTCCAGCGCGTTGGCATATTCGCGGAACAGCGTCGCGACCACGCCGATCTGGTTGGTGGTTGCGGGGCGGATCGAGAAGGGGCGGTGCATGCCGCGGTCACCGCTTGGCGAAGTCGATCATTGCGGCGAAGCCGGTTTCACTGCCGACCGCCAATTTGGTTCCGTCCGGGCTCCAGGCCAGTGTGCTGATTGGCCCGTGATCGGGTGGCACGACCGGCAGGACGCGCGACGAGGTGATATCTGCCACCACGACCAGGCCATCGGCGAAGCCGCCCGCGACGATCTCCTCCTTCGGGTTGCAGGCGACCTGGGCGCAGATGATGCCGTCACCCCCAGCGAGTTCGAGCGGCGCCTTGCCCATCGGACCGCCGCCGAAAAACGGCCACAACACCATGGCGTCGGCGCCGCTGCTGGCCATCCATTTGCCGTTGCGACTGAACGATAGGCTGGCGGTCTTGGTGGGATAGCCGCTCATGCGCATGTGCTGACCATCGGGCAGCTTCCAGCCGTGCAGGGCGTTCTCCTGCATCGCGGTGACCACGGCGTCACCTTCAGGATGGATCAGGATGCCGGTGTGGCTGCCCTTCCACTCCAGCTTTCGCGGCGTGTCGGTCTTCGCCGCGACGAACCAGAGCGAGGCGCCGTTGTAGTGCGAGGCGCCGATCCGCTTGCCCTTGCCGTCGAACACCAACCCGGTGACGGTCGAGGGGTGAGTGAGTTCTTTCAATGTCCGCCCAGCGTGATCGAACAGCCGCACGAGCTTGCCGGCGCTGGCGGCGATCAGCCCCTTGTCGTTGTCGAGGGGGTAGGTGGCGACGTGCTCGACCCATTTGGCGCCGAAATCGCCGACTGTCGATCCGGTGCCGTCGGCGGCGACACGGACCAGCTTGCCGTCGTCGCCGCCGGAGATGAAGCCGTGGCCGGTCGGGTCGGCGGCGAAATCAAGGACGGCGCCGTCATGGACGCTAATTTGTGTCCAATCGGTCGATGATCCGACCGGGGCCAGCCACACCGTGCCGTCGCCGAGGGCGAAGCCGGCGCGGCGTCCATCGCGAGAGAATCGGGCGGCAACGACGAATGCCTCCAGGTCGCGGGAAATGCCGCGGGATTTCAGCAGGAAGGCAGGGTCGGCGGTTTGGCTCATGACGCTATACTCGCTCACGTCCCGAACGCAAGGCCTGAAGCATCGCCTCGCGCAGGACCTGGTTGATCCGGGTTTGGTAGCCCGGTCCCTGAGCCTCGAAAAAAGCCAGCACATCGGCGTCGATGCGCAGGCTCTTGAGTTTCTTGACAGGCTTGTAGAAGCGGCCGCGGACGGCTCCGGACCAGTTGCGGACCTCGGAGGCATCGGGGTCGGACAGATCGATCTGGTCGTCCGGCAACGCCGCCGCGGCCCGCAAGCGCGCCAGCGAGGCCGGGTCCAGCTCTTCCGGGGTCGTCGCTCGAGGTTGAGAAGTCACCGTCTTCATACGCCTTCCATTCGCGTGAGGATGCATTTCTCACGCTGATGCTGCGACCGATCTTGCGCCCGTCCGCCACGACAACCGGTAAACGACAAACAGCGTCAGGATGCCGGCAGCCGAACCAACCAGTTGCCATCGATCGTCGTCCGGATGCGGGACGGCCGCGACCGCAAGCGGGTCCGCCAAGGCGGGTAGGCCGTCAGCCAGAGACAGACCTTCATGCCGCTTGTGGTTCGGCCGATTCTTAGTTGGATCCCAGGTCCACTCCGGCCTCTTCCGGCCCGGTCTTCGTACTACAATAATGTTGCTCCGAGGGCTGTCGCGTCAATCCGCCGCGCAGCTTTCGAAGCCGCGCCTTAGCTGCGGGCGGTTCAGGTTGCGGCCGATGAAGACAAGTCGGCTGGTCTTCGGATCGTCGCTTTTCGACGGGCCGATGAAGTCGCCGTCGGCGATCATGTGCACGGCCTGGAAGGCGAAGCGGCGATCTTCGTTGACATAGTGCAGGATGCCCTTGGTGCGCAGGAGATCAGGGCCCTTGTCCTGCAGCAGGACTCCGATCCAGGCGTTGAATTTCTCCGGGTCGATCGGCCTGTCCAGCTCGAAGCTCATGGACGACACGTCCTCGTTGTGTTCGTGGTCGTCGTCGCCGTCGAGAAAATCCGGATGCAGCGCCAGGATGCGCGACAGATCGAATGCGCCCCGGTCCAGCACCTGGGCGATCGGCAGGTCGGCCCGCTGGGTGCGGTGGATGATGGCGAAGCGGTTGATAGAGCGGATGGTCGTCTCGACCGCGTCGAGTTCCTGCGGCGTCACCAGATCGGTTTTGTTCAGCACGATGACGTCGGCGAAGGCGATCTGGTCGGCGGCCTCGTGGCTGTCGGCCAGGCGCGCCGGCAGGTGTTTGGCGTCGACCACGGTGACGATCGCGTCGAGGCGGGTCTTCGCCTTGACGTTGTCATCGACGAAGAAGGTCTGCGCCACGGGGGCGGGGTTGGCCAGGCCGGTGGTCTCGATAATGATGCCGTCGAACTTGTCGCGCCGCTTCATCAGGCCACCCACGATGCGGATCAGGTCGCCGCGCACGGTGCAGCAGATGCAGCCGTTGTTCATCTCGAACACTTCCTCGTCGCTGTCCACGACGAGGTCGTTGTCGACGCCGAGTTCGCCAAATTCATTGATCACCACGGCGTATTTGCGGCCGTGGTGCTCGGTCAGGATGCGGTTGAGCAGGGTGGTCTTGCCGGCGCCGAGATAGCCGGTCAGCACCGTCACCGGCACCTGTGCATTCGCATCAGCCATAATGGTTGGCTCCTGAACTGTTTGGCCGAGCAATATAGGTGTGGCGTGAGGCGTCAACCAGCACCGGCGAGGATGTCGTGGCGCAGGGCTGCCAATTGGGCGGCGATCACCGGCACGTCGAAACGCCGCGCGCGCTGCCGTCCGGCCTCGGCGAGCGCCGCCCGCCGGGGTGTGTCGTGGGCGAGCGCGCGAATGGCGGCGGCGATCTCGCCGGGGCGGTCAGGATCGGCGTACACCGCCGCGTCGCCGGCGACCTCGGGCAGGCCGCCGCGGGGGGAGCAGATCAGCGCTCCGCCGCTCGCCAGGGCCTCCAGGGCGACCAGTCCGAATGGTTCGGGCCAGCGGCTGGGCACCACCACGATCGCGGCGCGGGCCATCGCAGCCAGTACGTCCGGGTGGTCGCGATAGCCGAGCATGCGAACATCGGCGGCCTCGGCGGCGGCGCGGGCGGCCTGGACGAAGCCGGTGTCGGGGCTGTCGAAGCGGAAGCGGTCGGCGCCGATGATCTCGGCGCGCCAGCCGGGCAGGCCGGGCAGTGCGGCGGCGCAGGCGGCGATGAAGGCGTCGGGCGCCTTGTCGGCGACGACGCGGCCGGCGAACAGGATCAGCTTCTCGCGCTGGCGCGGCGGCGGCAGCTGCGTGAGGTCGAGGCAGTTCGGCAGCACCACCGGCGGCCGCGCCGGGTCGGCTGCGCCGTCCAGCACGCGTTGGCGAAGATAGTCCGAGGACGTCATTACCTTGGCAAGCCGGCGCAGCATGTCGGTCCGCTGCGCCGGCGTAGCGGCGTCGCGCATGGCCTGGGGATCGTTGTTCAGGATGAGGCTAACCGGGGTGGCGGGGAGCCGGCTGGCGAGGGTCAGGGCGATTTCGGGGCGGTTGTGGACCTCGACGAGCGCGGGGTTCAGGTGCTTCAGCGTGTTGGCGACGGCTACGGCGTAGCGCAGGTTGGTGTTGCCGAGTTTCCAGGGCGTCGGGTTGACCGGGCGGAAGTCGATGCCGGGGAACACCGGGCCTTCCTGCTTGCCGCCGAAGATGATGGTGTGGAACCCAGGTGTTTGCACCAGCCGTAGCGCCAGCAGGCCGATCGCGCCGGTTCGTCCTGGGCCGAAACCCTCGCGCGGCGGCAAGATGACGGCGACTGTCGGGAGGGTGGGCGGCATGGTGCGCTGGCTATAGAGCAGTTCATGCTGACCGGAAACGCGTTGAATACAGGCTTGATCCGAATATCGCCGCCAGGGCAGGGGTGCAGCGGTTTGTTGGCTAAGCGGCCCGGACCGTCGCCTGCGCGCCGGGGGCGGTTATTCGGTCGTCGCGGGGAGTGCGGGTGCCACTGGGTTTTCGCGATGCCGCGGGATATGATCAGCTTCTTGGTTGAAAACGCGACTCCGCCAGCCCCCAGCCCAACAGCAGGAAGAACCAGCCGCCGACCGGCATGCTGGTGAAGGCGGTGGTGGACTGGATCGGCCAGAGCTGGATGAAGATCGCGGCGAACAGCGCGACCCGCCGTGGCTGCGGATCGCGCCATAGGCCGCGGCCCAGCGGCAGCAGCCAGGCCACCGCCATGGCGCTGAACAGGGCTAACCCGACGAAGCCGCCATCATCCAGTGCCTGCAGGTAGTGATTGTGCGGATGATCCCAGCAGATCACCGCGCCTCCACCATCGGGCTGGCTGCCGTCGAAGCTGGGGCGGAAATAGGCCGGGCGCGGACAGCCGGTACCGAATCCGTCGAAGCCCATGCCGGTGATCGGGTTCTTCAGCGCGACCTGCCAGGCGCGGGCGTACAGCTGGCCATATGGCGAAATGGCGAAATGCTCCATCTGCGTCGAGAACTTGTCTACCAACCGGTAATATGCGCTTGGCGCCACGATCGGCGAGGCGGCCAGTAGCAGCGCGCCGGCGATCGCCGCGGTCAGCACCAAAGGTCGCAGCCGGCGGATCAGGAAAGCGACGATCAGCAGGCCGAACAGCGTCAGCACCAGCGGCATTCGCTGGCCGATCAGCACCATGATGACCACACCGCCGAGCAGCAGCGCGTAGGCGCCGGCGCTCGCGCGTTGGTCTCGGTGGTGCAGCAGCGAGGCGACCGGCGGCAGCACTGCCGGAATGATGATGCGCGCCATCGGCGGGCCGGCTCGGGGGGTGCCGAACGGACCGGTCAGCACCCCTTCGGGGCCGGGCGGCCAGCCGATCAGGTTGCGGCCGAAGATATCCTGGATGACGCTGTTGAGCCCGATCCAGACGGCCGAAGCGGCCACCAGGCGGTAAATCCAGCGGCGCGCCTCCGGCGTCCGCAGGACGAGCCATTCCAGGGCAACGACCAGGAGCAGGAAGCGGACGGTCGCCATCGCCTGGACCAGCGAGCGCGGGCCGCCCTCGCCCAGGGGGAAGGCGGGGATCGGCAGCGAGCAGATGACCAACCAGCCCCACCAGGCCGCGGCGAACCATACCCAACGCGTCCGCAGCCACGCCCATTCGCGGGTCAGGGCGCAGCGCGCCAGGAAACACAGGTCGACCACGCCGATCGCGACCTCGGCCACGCCGTGGGCGTGCAGTAGCAGCAATGGCAGCAGCATGACGCCAGTTAGCGCGATGTTCTCCACAATGGAGACGGGGCGAGATTCAGTCGTGCCGGGCATGGCGCGGGTTGGTGCCAGACAAGGGGTCGGGCGGCAAGGGTGAGACGGCAAGGTTGGAGACGCCAGGGTTGAGACGCCGGGGGTTGAGACGCTGGGGTTGAGACCGGCGCCGATTGGCGTGCCACTATAGATGCAGAACGATCCAGGAGGTTTCGTAATGAGTATCGGGATTGCCGTCATCGTCGTGGTGGTCTTGCTGATCCTGGGGCGGTCGGTGCGCATCGCCTCGGAGTGGCAGCGCGCGGTGATCCTGCGGCTTGGGCGCTTTCATGCGGTCTCGGGCCCCGGCATTTATCTGGTGTTTCCGGTGATCGACGCCGTTGCCCAGATCATCGATCTGCGCATCCAGACGACGATGATCACCGCGGAGCAGGCGCTGACCCGCGATACGGTGGCTGTCGGGGTCGATGCGATCGTGTTCTGGCAGGTGGTGGACGCCGAAGCGGCTGCCATCCGCATCGCCAACTATCGTGAGGCGATCGAGCGGGTGGCGCAGACCAGCCTGCGCGAGATGATCGGCGCCACCGACCTGTCTAAGCTGCTGTCCGACCGGGAGGCCGCCGATGAGCAGCTTCGGCTGACGATCACCACGAAGACCAGCACCTGGGGCGTGACTGCCAGCAGCGTGGAGATCAAGGACGTCGCGATCCCGAGGGAACTGCAGGATGCGATGAGCCGGCAGGCTCAGGCGGAGCGGGAGAAGGCTGCGCGGGTCACGCTGGCCTCGGCGGAGCAGGCGATCGCCGAACAGATCCTGGAGGCGGCAAAGCTGTATGGCAGCGACCCCAACGCGCTGAAGCTGCGGCAGATGAACCTGCTGTATGAGATGAACAAGGAGCGCGGAACGACAGTGCTGATACCGACCGACATGGCCAACAGCCTGGGAACGGTGGTGGCGCTTGGAGGAGCAAGCCAGGGAAATTCTGCCTGATGGGTGAGCAGCGTCGGGATTTGCAGACAGCGCTGCTCAAATATGTGGCAATTATGCCACAGAGCGGCTAGTTGATCAACAAATGCTGCGTCGCAGCAAAAACTTCTTGCGCCCGGCGCGTGCAAACGCCATTGTATCCCCCGCAGGCGCGCTTCGGCGCCCTGCTTTCTTGGACGTTTCCTCCCTAAACTTCGGCGGTGCCAAAAGCACCGCCGTTTTTTTTGCAGCACCGATTTGGGGCAGGGTTTCCGGCGGCAGTGGCGGTCGGTGATTTCGGGCCGCTGTTGGGGCCGATTTCGGCTGGGGCGGGTTTATAGCAGGTTCGAGCTGACCTGAACGTCTATATGGCTGGCTTGTTTCCGCCTCGGGCGCCGCCGCCGGCCTATAAGTGCGACAGGTGGCCCGGACCCCCCTCCTTAAGCTGACTGTGTCATGGTTGGCGCAGGTCAGCCGCCCATACCTTACGGTGGCCCCGCCATCAAGCAGTAGGTGACCGGGCCAACCCTCGCTCGCCCGGTTCATAACACAATAGGACTAACGTGCCACGATGAGGCTAAAACGTGTCGTCCGAACTACCGCCGCCGCTGTCCCATCCGCCGTCGTCGCTGCCGCCACCGCTGTTATCGGTCCACGACGAGTCGTTGCTGGGGTTTGGCTGGTCCCATGTGCTGTTGTCGACGTTGTCCTGATTGCCGGCGGGTGCGGCTCCGCTGCCTTGGTCCCAGGTTCCGGTATCGACGTAATCCTGTGAGGGGGCGGCTGGAGTCGCCCACGGGCTGGCCCCGGCCTCGCCGCCTAATCCACCGCCTCCGAACCCGCCGCCCAAGCCAGTGTGCGGCGAGAACAGGTTCATGAGCGCGTTGCCCGCCACCATGCCTCCGGCGACTCCAGCCGCGGTGGTCAGCGCCGAGCCGAGAAAGCCGGAGCCGCCGCGCTGCTGGAACATGCCTTGCTGGTAGTTCGGCGGGTATTGCGGCGGCGGGGGCGCCGACTGCTGATAATACGGCTGTTGCGGCTGGCCGCCGGGATAGCCGGGCGCGCCTTGCGGGCCGGCCTGTCCACCCCAGCGTGGATCGCCCTGCGGCGGCCCTGGCTGCGGCCGGCTGCCGCCACCGAACAACCCGCTGAAGAAGCCGCCGCCAGACTTCTGGGCGGATTGCTGAGCCTGCTGCGCGGCCTGCTGCGCCTGCCGCAGTTCCCATTCGAGTCGCTGGATGCGGTTCTGCGCCTCCACCAGCGCATGTTCCTGGACGAAGGCGAGTTGAGTGATGCGGTAGCGCGCTTCCGGATTCTGGTCGAAGGCCTGGGCGATGAAGGCGTCGGCATCGCGGTCGATCGGCGGCAGCGCCGGCTGGCTCGCCGGCACTGATCCGCCGACGACGCTGCCCGACGGCTGCGGCGCGCCGCCAACGCGCGCGATGAACCGGCTGATGATGTCGCGTTCTTCGTTCGTCATGGGCTCGCCCCTCTAGTGTCCCGAGTCCAGGGTTCGCCATAGTGGGCGAACCCTGGACTCGCGCCACTGGTTATTTGTTTTCAGTGGCCTGCTGATCCCCTACGTTCGCCGCTTACGGACTTCGGGGGCAGAACACCAGGTCAGGAAAATGAACCGAACGCGGCGAATGTGGCCCCGATCCGGGTTTGGTTCAATGGCGGGGGGCGATTGGACCGATGCGGCGGTACTCGATGACCGGGCAGCGATCCATCACGACGGTGAGGCCCGCGGCGCGTGCTCTCGCGGCGGCGGATCGATCGATGACGCCGAGCTGCATCCAGATGGTGCGCGCGCCGAGCTGGATGGCGTCGTCCACCAATGCGCCGACATGGGCGGATGCGCGGAACACGTCGACCATCTCCAGCGGCGCCGCGCCAGCCAGATCGGGAACGACGATTCGACCATGGAGGTTCTGGCCGGCGAGGCCGGGGTTTACCGGTGTGACGTGGTAGCCGCGGTCGAGCAGGAACCGCATCACCTCGTGCGACGGCCGCCACGGCTTCGCCGAGGCGCCGACCAGGGCAATGCGCCGCGTCGTGGCCAGGATGTCGCGGATAGTGTCGTCGGACTGACCGTCGAGCATCGTTGGGTCCATCAACAGGTCTGTTGGCAAGGGTCGGTTGGGCACGCGTTGAGGTTGTTGACCCTCAAGCGCGCGGATATTCAACCGCGGGGGCATGGAGATGAGGCGTCCGGCCGCTTACAGGCCCAGTTCGGTCAGGCCCGGATGATCCGCTGGCCGCGGGCCGCTATGATCCCAATGGAACAGCCGGGCGGCGGCGGCGATGGGGAGGTCGTTGATGCTGGCGTGCCGGGCGCGCATCAGGCCGTGCGCGTCAAACTCCCAGTTCTCGTTGCCGTAGGCACGGAACCAGGTTCCGGAGTCGTCGTGATATTCGTAGGCGAAGCGCACCGCGATTCGGTTATCGGTGAAGGCCCAGAGCTGCTTGATCAGGCGATAGTCGAGTTCGCGGTGCCATTTGCGGGTCAGGAACGCGACGATGGCCGGGCGGCCCTGAAAGAACTCGCTGCGGTTCCGCCACAGGCTGTCCTCGGTGTA
>Ga0073928_10009948_pt1 | contig 11462 bp, 8 predicted proteins | sample PaiPotPPA55metaG_FD_76969 | JGI IMG/M metagenome (GOLD analysis project Ga0073928, IMG submission 76969) | Iron sulfur acid spring bacterial and archeal communities from Banff, Canada, to study Microbial Dark Matter (Phase II) - Paint Pots PPA... ...
AGCCGCGGACCGGCCCAACAACACAGTCCACAGCGATGCGTGAAGCATTCCCCGTGCCGATCGACAGAAAAAAAGCCGGGACCTAAACCTCAGTCCCGGCCTTAGTGTTGGCTGGTTGCCCGGATAAAACCGAAGGTTTCAAGGTGACCGGGTTTCAGAGTCTCACACCTAAGAGCCTCATCCCTAGAACCTTGAAACTCCGAAACTTTGAACTCTACGCGCTGCGCCGCGGCCGCACCGTCAAGTCCCGCACCTGGGTCAGAATGCTCGACATCTGCATCCCGTTCAGTTGCGCGACAAACGGCAGCAACTCCGCGATAAACTGATCTTTCATCAGTTCATTGACTTCTTCCTGACGGGTACGTTCTCCGCCGCTGAGCAGATCGGGCACAGTGACCTCCAGTGCGCGCGCCAGCCTTTCCAGGGACGACAGCGTAGGCGTGGCCTTCTCGTTTTCAATCTTCGAAACGTAGGTGCGCGGCACTGACATTCGTCCCGCCAGTTGCCGCTGGCTGAGTCCGTTGCGCAAGCGCAGGGAGCGGATGGAGGTCGCGAGATTCAGATGTCCGCGTCCGTTGTTTCCGGGCACAGGCATCATCATCGGCGGCGCTACCAGGATGGGTTCGGGTTCAGGTTCCTCGTCCAGAGACGCATGACAGCGTCGGCAATTATTATTGGATGTACGGAACTGGACCAGCAGGCAGTGATCGCATCGGACGACTTCCCGTGAATCTACCGGGGCAAGTGTCGTGGCCATCGGGTTGTGGGAGTGCCAGAGCGGGCTACTCCGTGCAGTTAACTGCAGGAACCAATTGAGGGAGAGGTTCCAACCGCAGGCTCAATCTGAGGCATCTGCCCTGTGGATGTCAAGGTTAAAATAACAGAAGCCCGCAAATTTGGCGGGTGAAACCATAAGCAACACGACAAAAGGCCGGAGAAAACAGGCGAAACCATGATCGATCGCGAATTCGCGTGGTGTTTACTAACTGAGTTCACCCAGTCGGAAAGTTTGCGCAAGCACGCGCTCTCTGTCGAAGCCTGCATGCGCGCATGCTCCCGCAAGTTGGGGAATGGCTCGCCCGAGGACGAGAATCTGTGGGGCGTCGTCGGGCTGATCCACGACTTCGACTATGAACGCTGGCCCAGCCTGGAAGATCATCCCTACAAAGGCAACGAGATCCTGAAAGAGCGCGGATATTCCGAGGAGATCCGACGGGCCATCATGTCCCACGCCGAATACACGGGCGTAACCCGCGACACGCCCATGGAAAAGGCTCTTTTCGCCTGCGACGAACTCGCCGGATTTATCACCGCCGTTGCACTGATCAAGCCGGGTAAGTCGCTCGCCGAGGTCGACACCAAGTCGGTGCGAAAAAGGATGAAAGATAAGGCCTTCGCCCGCAAGGTGAACCGCGACGACATTGTTCAAGGCGCGGCGGCTCTGGGTGTTGATCTGGACGAGCACATCGCTTTCTGCATCGAGGCTCTGAAGCCAATCGCCGACAAACTCGGTCTCGACGGTAATGCGACCAAGACCAGTTAATTCGTTCTCCGCGGATGAGGGCAGGACAGGGTAGGACGGGTAGGACCGGGTAGGACAAGGATCGATGTGCCGGCTCGGAACCTGTGCTAATATCGGCTGGCCTTTCTTCCCCAAGTTCGCACCTCTGTCTCAGGTGCGGAGAGCCGGTGGGTATGCCGACAAACAGCACCACTACAACCAAGGTCCTGTTGGGATGCAGCCAGTGCGGCGCGACCCTGCCGGACGAGGCGCAGTTCTGCCTGAAATGCGGTAAGCCGGTAAGTTCTCCTGCAAAGGAGCCAAGGGTCGTGGAAGTGATGCCGAGGGCAAAGCTCCCGCTGCCACCACGCAAACGCCGCATATTCCTTTGGATCCTGCTTGCCGTGCTGGTCGGAGTCATGGTGTGGGCTGTGACCAGCGACAGCTCCGGAGCGCAGCAGTTGCAGGAATTTGCAGGGTTGAAACAGGATCGAGTCATTCTCGATTCTTCGTTCTCCGTCGGTCCGCATACCTTTCGCTACTACAAATTCGCCCTCCCCGAAGGCTCGGTGAATATAGCTGTCGTCGGCCGGTTCACATGCCTCCCAGATAGCCTCGGTTCCAGCAACCGCAAGGACAAGAGCGACAAGAGCAAAGAGACGGAAAAGAGCAACGACAGCAATATTGAGGTCTACGTCCTCACCGATTCTGCCTTTACCATCTGGCAGAACGGTTACGCGACCAGTTCTCTCTATGAGAGTGGCAAAGTTGCCGAGGGTACCGTGCAGACGGAGGTTCCGGCAGGCGCGGGAATCTACTATCTCGTCTTCAGCAACAGGGCGGCCCCAAAAACGCCCAAGGCCGTTCACGCCACGATGTTGCTGCGTTACAAGAGCTGGCTGCCCGATTGGTTCCGCCGCATGAAAGGCCGCGTCATGGACTGGGTTGGGTTGTGAATCCGGAGCGAGGACTCAAGTTCCGTTTGCCCTAGCGCGTGGTCTCTTCGATTTCGGAAATCCAGTCTGGACGTTTCAAGACTTCGCGGGGCTTGGGGCCATCGGCGGCGCCGACGATGCCGTCCTGCTCCATCAGATCGATGAGGTGTGCGGCGCGACCATAACCGATGCGCAAACGCCGTTGCAGCAGGGAAGTCGAAGCCTTGCCGAATTCCACGACTAGCTTCACGGCGTCGCCATACATGGGATCGTCTTCGGCTTCGCCGTCCGCGCTGTGCTCTCCGCCGGCGCCGTCCGATCCAGCCTCACGCTCACCCTTCGGTGCTTCCAGGAACTGTTGCTGGTATTCCGCGAGGCCTTGCGCCTTCCAGAACTCAACCACGGCGGCGATTTCCTTCTCTGTGACAAATGGAGCGTGCAGCCTGTGTACGCGCGCCGAGCCGGACGGCAGATACAGCATGTCGCCTTTGCCGAGCAGGGCCTCGGCGCCGTTCGCGTCGAGAATGGTGCGCGAGTCGACCTTCGTAGCAACGCGGAACGAAACGCGCGCCGGGAAGTTCGCCTTGATTAACCCGGTAATGACGTCAACCGAAGGCCGCTGCGTCGCCAGTACCAGGTGAATGCCAACGGCGCGCGCCATTTGCGCCAGGCGTGTGATGGACTCTTCCACGTTGCTGGAATCGAGCATCATCAAATCGGCCAATTCGTCGATGATGATGACGATGTAGGGAATCGGCTTCTCGTCCGATTCCTCGCCGAACAGACTCGGCGTGCCATTCTGATCAAAAAGCTTGTTGTACTGGTCGATGTTGCGCACGCCTTTGGCGGCGAGCAGTTTCAACCGGCGCTCCATCTCGCGCACGGCATTCCGCAGCGCGTTGGCAGCCAATTTCGGTTCCGTGATGATCGGTGTGTAGAGATGCGGAACGCCCTCGTAGTTTCCCAATTCCAGGCGCTTCGGATCCACCAGAATCAGACGCACCTGATCAGGTGTCGCCTTGTACAAGATCGACATGATCATCGCGTTGATCGCGACGCTCTTGCCCGCGCCCGTCGAACCGGCGATCAGAAGATGCGGCATCCCTGCCAGATCGGCGGTGACGATGCGTCCATTGATGTCTTTGCCCATGGCGATCGTCATCTTCGACTTCGAGCCCATGAACTCCTGCGATTCGATGTTTTCGCGCAGCCAGATGATTTCGCGCTGGCGGTTCGGAACCTGAATGCCGACTGTGCTTTTTCCAGCCATGCGCTCGATCAGAATGCTCTCGGCCTTCAGCGCGAGGCAAAGATCGTCGCAAAGGTTGGTGATGCGGCTGTATTTGATTCCGGCTTCCGGCTTGAATTCGAATGTGGTGACGACCGGTCCAGGATTGATCTGAGTAATCTGTCCGTGGATCTCGAACTCCGCGTACTTCTCGGTCAATACTTGCGCCAGCAGCTTGAGTTCGTCGGCGTCGACCAGCTGTTGTTCGTCGGGTCGCTGCAGCAGGCTGCTCGAGGGCAACTTGTATCCACCAGCGATGCGGGGCATCGTTGTCTTGGCTTTGTTCCCGCTGTCGGCGCGCTCGGTGACCTCAGGATCGGCTGCCGCTTCCTGCGCCGCGGAGGCGGCCAAAGATTCGGGGAGAATTCCTCCCGTGGCTGGGGCGGGTTTCGGTCCCTCTTCGGCCATCATGCGCTCAATACCGGTGCGGCGCGCTTCGGCAGGCACTTGCGCGGCGGGCGCAGGGGATCGTGACTGGATTAACTGCGTCTTGACCACGGGCCTCGAGATCCGCCGCTGTTCCAGTTCCTTCTGTTGGCGTTTCTTGGCGCGTTCCTGCTGCCAATCTTTATAGCGGTCCCACGGTGCGGTGACGAAGGCGAAGCGGGTCGGAGCCCAAAGCTGGATCGCCGAGAACGAGAACGCGGTGGAAAGATATAACGCAACCGCGAGCACGGTGGCGCAGACGATGTAAGCGCCCACCACATTTAGATAATGAATCAGCACGTCCCCGACGACGCGACCGAGCAGGCCTTCGATGGGGATTACGCTCATCCAGCGCAGGTGTCCGGGCAACAGCGCCAGCATTGCGGGAACGAACATCAAAAGCCAGATCCCGCCCAGACTCTTGGCCAGCGGAGACTGCACTTTCATGGAGCGGAACCAGCGCGTGCCGAGCGATGCGGGAAAGATGACCAGCAGGAACGCGCCGATGCCGAAAAATTGAAGCATCATGTCGGCGGTAAACGCTCCGACGACGCCAATCCAGTTGCGTGCCGCATGGGAGCCGGTCAGCACCGAGGCGCTGTTCCACGACGGGTCGAGCGGAGAATATGAAACCAGTGCGAGGAAGAGGAGGAGCGCGGAGACGCACATCAGGAATCCGACAAGCTCGTTGAGCCGACGGTTCCCGGTGGGAACAAAAATGCTTGCCAGATAGTCCATTGAGGCAGATTCACACCGAAGACACGACATTCCTCAGTGCCGCAACCGGCCAGAGCCCTTACATTATGCCAAGAAGCGGGAGATCCGACAATGAGGGAAATGGAAGGGAGTGTTCAGCTAGCTTCCTATGGGAAGGACCAGGTTTCAAAGTTTCAGGGTTGCAAGGTGGCAACGTCGCGCGTGGCCGCTGAGTTTGAAACCTTGTGACCTTGAAACCTCGCCTCTAGGCCAGTTTCGCCGCGAAGATCAAAACCAGCGCTCCCACAATAATCCGGTAGACCGCGAAAGGGGCGAAGCCGCGCTTGCGGACGTAGCCCATGAACCAGGCCACCGAACCATAGGCGACGAGGAACGAAACCACGAATCCGATGGCGAGTACGATCCAGCCGTGGGCATCGATCTCGGAGACGCCGATCGGGTTGTCCCCTTGGCCTCGGAGCGATTTGAAGAGCGTGTAAAGCGTGGCCGCAGCCATGGTCGGAATGGAGACGAAAAAGGAGAACTCGAGGGCTGAGGCTCGCGACATGCCCACAAGCTGACCGCCTGCAATGGTCGACATGGATCGTGAAGTTCCGGGGAAGACGGCAGAGAAAATCTGGCAGAAGCCAATCCAGATCGCCTGCATGAGGCTCATGTCTTCCATCTTCCAGGTGTGGAGGCGGCTTCCGCTTGCGCCGGGACCAGCGGCTTCGGAGTGGGCGTTGAGCGCATCGACAAGCCACATTATGATTCCTCCGATCAGGAGCGACCAGCCGATGATCGCAATGTTTTCGAGGTGCTTGCCAATGACCTTGGTCAATAAGAAGGATGGAATCGCGGTGACCACGAAGGCGACCGCGATGAGACCGAGCGGGTGAGTGAATGCAGTACGGTTTCCACTCTCGCCGCGAGGAAAGGTCGACAGAAGTTTCGTGATCCGGCTCCAGAAATAAACTGGCAGACACAGGATTGCGCCCAGTTGGATGACGATGGAGTACATCTTCCAATAGCCGTCGGACAGGCTGATATGCAGCAACAATTCAGAGAGCCGCAGGTGCGCGGTCGAGCTTACGGGCAAGAACTCGGTGAGGCCTTCGACAATTCCCAGGATCAGAGACAACAGGTAGTCGTGCAATTCATCCTCCGAAAAAGCAAGCGAAACAGTATCTCAGGTTGTGGGGTAGTTTGGGCAAGGATCGCGGCTGAGAGCATCACTTTCAAGGGAGAACTCCTCTTGGAGTCCATCCGAGCGGCAGCGCGAAAGCTATCTTGCACTTCGCTGAGGATGACAGGCACTAGAAAAATCTTAGTTGCTGGCGTTTCCCCAGGTCGGGACGCCTTGGTTGATGTAGAAAATCAACATTTGCGCGCGCGAGGACCATGCACTCTGACCGTATTGGACGACAATTTTTTGTGCCAGGTCCAGAGAGCGGTTCTTGGCTTCCTCGGATTTTTTCTGGTTGGCTTCGGTTTTGTAAATCTCGATGAGAGCGGAACGGCGCCAAGCCGCGTCGTACAGGGCTTCGGGCGCGGACGGAGACTGCTCGTGCTCTTTCGCGTATTTCTCGTACATGTCGGCTTCTTTGTCGGGGCACTTCGAGGCGCCTTGCCAGTCGCCGCAGAGTTTGTTTTCGATGAGATGGAAGGCGGCGAGGTCCGCCCATTTGGTTCCGGGGAATTTCTTCATCACCAGCTTCATCCACTGCTCGTCGATCTGGCCGCGCATGTAGGAATCTCTTTCGCGAGCTGACGGACGGGTCAGCACATCCGACCGTTCCATCTGCCAGCGGATATCGGCGGCCCGGTAGAGCGCTTCAGCAGCCAGCGGCGAAGTGGGGAACAGATCGTATACGCGGTAGTAGAGCCGCATGGCGTCTTGCGCGGCCTCGTGGCGGCCGAGGCGGCGGCTGGCCTGGTCTTCGGAGTCGGCGGCCTCTCCGAAAACAATCTTGTCGCCGTTGGGAGTGGTCAGGTTCACAAGCGCTTTGCTGGAAACCCATCCGGTAATGGTCTTGCCTTCGGATTCGGGGTCATCTTCGTCGGCGTCTTTTCTGGGTTCTCGAAGGATCGCTTCGACGTGAGTCCAGTCGCGGCTGGTTTCGATGATGACGAGTTCGTGTCCGCGGCCAGCTTCGCCGAGTCTGGCGGCGTCGGCGGCGGGAGAGACGCGGATGGTTTCTTCGTGAACCAGAGTGCCGCGCTGGGGCTGCGCGGAGGCCGACGCTGTGGAAAATAGCAGTGCGGTCGCGAGGGCGACGACGAAAATTGCTAACTTCCGCAATGGAAGCCGTGGGTTTGAGGAGGGTAGCCCTCCCCCCCGGTCTATGGGAATCATCGAGTTAGGGGAAAATCGCAAGAAAATCTCAGGGATGCAATCAGTTACGGGCAAAGTCTTGTCCACAAAGAGCTTATGGCCGGCGTAGGGCGCTTTTTTCATGGGAGTCCTTAGGCGCTAACAGGATCATCGTTTCGTGCGGTTGAGTCAAGGTCGATTGAACACTGTCGATTGAACACTGCCGGTTGAAACACCTGCGTGTCTGATTCGCCCGCCACCCACAGCTTGCGCTGTGGGCTGCATTCTTGCGCCGCTTCGCGGCTGCTCGTTGGCGGATTCATTTTGCGAATGAATCGATCCGACATTTGTTGAGCCGGGATTTGGCGTGGTCATTCCTAAGGGCGGCGGAGATCCGCCAGCATTTGAGGTTCGATGTTGCCGCCGGAGATGATCGCTACGTTTAACTTTGTTGGCGGCAATTGATTGGCTCGGAATAGGAAACCGGCGGTGGCGACTGCGCCGCTCGGTTCGGCTACCGTGCGGGGATTCCTTGCCAGCATTTTCATAGCGTCGCGAATCTGGTCCTCGGTGACCGTAACGATGCCGTCGACAAAACATCGCATGTGATTGAAGTTGATGGGGCCGACGCTCTGCGTGCGCAATCCGTCGGCGAGGGTGCGCGTGACCTGTTCGGCGGGGAACTGGACGATTTTTCCCGTGCGCAAACTGGCCTGCGCGTCGGCGGCTAATTCGGGTTCGACGCCGAAGACGTTGACCGAAGGCTTGGTCAGCTTGAGGGCTGCGGCGACGCCGCTGATCAGGCCTCCGCCGCCTACCGGGGCGAGCACGGTTTCGACGTCGGGCATATCTTCGAGAATCTCGAGTGCCATGGTGCCTTGTCCGGCGATGATTTTCTCGTCGTTGTACGGCGGCACGATGATGTAGCCGTGCCGGGCGGCTAGTTCTTCAGCTTTGAGCTGACGTTCGGTGCTGCCAGGACCTACCAGTACGATGTCCGCGCCCAGGGCGGCCGTTGCCTCGCGCTTGATGGCGGGGGCGTTGTTCGGCATGACGATAACGGCCTTCACGCCGAGCGCGCGGGCGGCGTAGGCGACGCCTTGCGCGTGGTTGCCGCTGGAGTAGGAGATGACACCGCGCTTGCGTTCTTCCTCGGACAAGGAGGCGATCTTGTTGTAGGCTCCGCGGAGCTTGAAGGCGCCAATGGGTTGCTGGTTTTCGGGCTTGAGGAAGAGGCGCCGGGATGCGTCAGCGTGGTGGAACTCGATGAGTTGCGTGTGGGTCGTGATGCCGCGCAGGCGAGATTGAGCGGAGTGCAGATCAGCGAGGGTGACACATCCGAGCCCGCGGTTCGTCGCTGTGAGATTCATACTCGATCCTAACCTTTCGGCTCGATCTCTAGGACGTATCTAATCTACATCACTGGCATATGTAGAGGATAAAGGGAGGAGTCGAATCACGACCGCTGGTCTGGAAGAGTCATGAATAAGAAGAATCATGAATAAGTGGATAGGTTTCCATCTGGTTTTACATGGAGGATGGAAGCGGAGTTCCATTCCCACATGGGAGCTTGGTTTGTAGGGGGGGCTCGCAAATCCGAGGCGGAGTGGACCGAATCAGTGGGCAGACCCTGACGAATCCGGGCGTTCCTATGTTCCTTGCCGGCACCTGACGACGCTCGTTGCACCCGGCGTGACCGTGAACGGAGTTCAAATTCGGTGCGGCGACTGAACGACGACGGCAGCCATCAACGATGGGGATTTGGTACAGCCCTACTTGGCGATTTCTACCAACTCGATCATCTTGGGCATTGGCGCGAGCCAACGGCCGTTTACATGCAACTTGAACGTTCTCAGGAGATCAGGTTCCCAGACCTAAGGAAAATTCGGTTCGGAGGACATGGCCGACGGTTCCAGTCCTACTCTAGCGAAGACTCGTTACCGGCCGGCCGAGGCAGTTGTTCCCACGTGAGTGGATTAGATTTCCAAGATCACCGGCATGATCAGCGGGCGTTTTTGGGTTTGCTTGGAGATGTAGCGTTTGAGGTCGGAGCGGATTTTTTCCTTGATCACGCCGTAGTCCCCTTTTTCCTCGTCGCTGGAATGGGCGAGCGTGTCTTCGACGATGTGCTTGCAACCTTCCATCAGGCCGTCGTCGCCGGGATTGAAGCCGCGGGTGACGATTTCCGGAGCGGACTCCACATCGCCCGACAGCTTGTTAATCGCGATGATGGGCAGGACAATGCCGTCTTCGCTGAGGTGCAGTCGGTCTTTGATAATCAAATCTTCAACTACATCGGTGCGCGAGCCGGAATCGATGCAGACACGTCCTACCTTGATGCGGCCGCTCTTGCGGGCACCGAGTTCGTCGAATTCGAGAACGTCGCCACTCTCGATGAGCATGACTTTGCCGACGGAACTGTGCATAGCGCCGGCCATTTCGGCGTGCAGCTTCAGTTGCCGGTATTCGCCGTGGACGGGAATGAAGTAGCGCGGCTTGACCAGGTTGATGATGAGCTTGAGTTCTTCCTGGCTGGCGTGTCCGCTGACGTGGATGGGCGGGGAGGTTCCATCTTCATAGATGACGTGGGCTTCGCGGCGGAAGAGGTGGTCGATCATCCGGTAGATGGCTTTTTCGTTGCCGGGGATGATGCGCGAGGAGAGGACGACCGTGTCTCCCTTTTCGATTTTGGCGTGCTTGTGATTGTCGACCGCGGCGCGGGAGAGCGCGGACATGGGTTCGCCCTGGGTGCCGCTGATGAGCACGCAAACTTTTTCGGGCGGGAAATTCTTCATCTCGCCGGGGTTGATGACGAGGCCGTCGGGGACCTGGATGTAGCCGAGGTCTTCGGCAATCTCAGCGGAATTGTTCATGGAGCGGCCGAGGAAGGCGACTTTGCGTCCGTGCTCGTGGGCCAGTTGCACCGCGAGATTGATGCGGTGGATGGATGATGAGAAGCAGGAGATAAAAAGGCGGCGCTTGGTGTGGGCGAAAACTTCGTCGAATTTTCTTCGGACGGCACGCTCGCTGGGGGTGTATCCCTTGCGCTCGACGTTGGTGGGATCCTGAAATAGCGCAAGCACGCCGTTCTTGCCGTACTCGGCGAAGGTGTGCAGGTCGAAAAGTTTGTTGTCGGTGGGAGTGGGATCGACCTTGAAATCGCCGGTGTGGATGATGACGCCGAGCGGCGTGTGGACGGCGAGCGCCACGCACTCGACCAGACTGTGCGTGACCTGGATGGGATGGATGGTGAAGGGGCCGATTTTGAATCGTTCTCCTGCGCGGAATTCTCGCAGATCGGAATCATCGAGAAGTTGGTGTTCGTCGAGTTTGTCTTCGACGTAGGCGAGCGTGAACTCGGTTCCCCAGACGGGGACTTTGAGTTCAGTCAGCATCCAGGGAAGGGCGCCGATGTGGTCCTCGTGGCCGTGGGTGAGGATGATGCCGCGAATGCGTTGGCGGTTCTCGATGAGATACGAAATGTCGGGGACCACGATATCGACACCGAGAAGTTCGACTTCTGGGAACATGAGTCCGGCGTCGATGACGATGATGTCATCTCCCCAGCGGACGGCCATGCAGTTCATACCGAACTCGCCGAGTCCCCCGAGGGGGATGACTTGCAGTTTTCCAGTTGGCATTGAGTAAACATGATGCTAGCACAGTGTCGCCTAGCGTACCGAGCGGGGCGTGCGAGAGTGGACGATGCTGGGGGTTTTTGCATCCAAGGTTTCGGGTGCGTCGGCCGGCGCCCTCAGGGGCCAAAGCCCGGCCAATTTCATGCATCTTACGCGGCCCCTGAAAGGGCCGCTCTGCCGCGGTGATGCAGGCATCCCTGTGATGCATGCATCGGGGTGGTGGGGGCCGTCCGGCGACGCATGCGTACCTGGGGTGCCCGAGTGCAGTGATGCCCGAGTGCAGTGGTACCCGAGTGCAGTGGTGCATGTGTGCACTGAGGCATGAATGTTATGAGGCATGGGTGCGGTCAAGGCGTGCATGTGTTTTTCCGCAACCTCTGGGGCAGAGCTTCTTCCACAGCCGGGGGCGAGTAACCGGTCAGAGGCTGAGAAAGGCTGGAGGCAGAGCGAAGAACTGAGAACTGGTTCTCCCGATGGCTTTCTGGCGGCGCGTGCGCTAAGGTGAAGCAATGGCGAAGCAGGGCAAATCGTGGTTGCGGCGGCGGATTGAGAGTGGGATGGTGAAGGGGCTGACCCGCGCCTACTCGACAGTGCGCGTGGATCCGGACAAATTTTTGCTGCAGCTGCGGGCCGGGTATCGGGTGCCGATCAGCGGGTATCACGG
>Ga0073928_10009949_pt1 | contig 11462 bp, 7 predicted proteins | sample PaiPotPPA55metaG_FD_76969 | JGI IMG/M metagenome (GOLD analysis project Ga0073928, IMG submission 76969) | Iron sulfur acid spring bacterial and archeal communities from Banff, Canada, to study Microbial Dark Matter (Phase II) - Paint Pots PPA... ...
GAAAGAACGCCTTGATGCTCTAAAGCTCCTTAAATTAGCGAATCAATACGCGAAGCAATTGCTAGCGGTCAGGCCTGATGCCAACGATGCATACGTCGCGCTGGGCTCCGCCAATTACATTATTGGAAGCCTCTCCGGCGGCATGCGCTTCTTTCTGTCGTTTGGTGGCGTACACGGAGATAAAAAGCTGGGCATGCAGCAGTTGGGAAAATCGGCGGACTCCGGATTGTATCTGCGGCCCTTCGCAAAAATCATGCTGGCACTTTCGGCGCGGCGGGAAAAACAGGATGTGCTGGCACAAAGACTTTTGCGGGAGCTGAGCGAGGAATTTTCTTCCAGCCCGTTATTTGCCGCGGAATACGCGAAATCCATGGGCCGCCCAGTGCCAGCCGTCATGCATCCCTAAGTGAAAAACCGTTATTTGCAACCCGATCGTTGAGAAAATAAACGGATAGCTTGATCGTTAGAAGTGAAAAACGAGGCTCAACGTCGCCTGGCCGTTGTTCTGCCACTGCCCGAAAAGCTTGGTGCCCACGTAGTCGACCTCAGCTCTAGCGGAGAGACGCGGTAGCAACCTATAGTCCGCGCCTCCTCCCAATTGCACCGCGAATCCATTTTGACTGTTGTGATTGCCGATTTGCGGCAGCGCGTGCGTGCCGCCGAATAATCCGTGAAACCAAGGTTCCCAACGAGGCCGCCGCCACGCGAATTTCGGCCCGAATCCATAATTGACCAGCTTGATATGCTCGTTCTGCCATATGGTAGGAGCAAAAAAAGTATTTACATTTCCCTCTACGCCCAGAAAATCGCTTAGAAAATACCCGAGACTCGTGGTCGTACCCACTGCGCTGGCACTATAAATGGAAGATCTGAAGCGCTCGAAAGAAACTCCCAGCCCAAGCTGCCAGCGGAAATCGTCGCGATCGCTATATATAAACTTTGGACGGGGTGCTGGGGAAGGTTCCGCGGCAGGTTCGCCTATAGCGGCATTCGGCGCCGCCATCGGAAGAGCCAGCGCGGTAGTTACCGTGGCCGGCCCAGCAGCGCTTGAAAAACCTAAATCCAATGTATCGGCTGTGAAGAGTGGGCCAGCCTGCGCCAAGGGCTGCACCAGCGGCACGCGAGCGGCGCTCGTTGCGCTAAAATTGGCCGCCGCATTTGAACCCACAGTGTTCGCGGAGGAGATATTTTCCTGCGCCTGAACAACACAAACGCCGACGCAACCTAATAACAACGACAGCAGTAGCCTCATCATGATCTTCCCCTTGAGGGCTGACCCCACGCCTGGAATCAAACCAATCACTACGGTAAACAACCCTGAGCCTGTTTGTCTATGGCTTTAACTAACATATGTGGTGCCCCACGCCGGATAAGCACACTCGCGGGGCAGAATCCATCCCCGCGTCCTGCCGGACCTAACGGCCGTGCCTCAAGTAGTCATCGGTTTTGTTCAGCCAATCCTCCCGCGGCGGATTGAAAACATCTAGATCGACAGTGTCTTCCTCGGCCCAGGCTTCGTGAGGCATATTCGGTGGAATGCACAACACTTCACCGGCGCGCACTATGATTTCCTTGCCGCCCACGTTGAATTTCAGCGAGCCTTCCAAGATATAAGTGACTTGTTCGTTGTGATGGTGATGCAGCGGAACATGCGCACCCTTCTTCATAAGCACTCGCGCCAGCATAATTTTATCACCCACGACCATTTCGCGGTCGATATGCGGATTGAGGTGCTCGCGTTGCACGTCTTTCCAAGCCAGATATTTTAGCTCCGTATTGCTCATTTTTTGTCTCCGTAAATTTTGGCGGCATTGTCGTGCAAATACATATGCCCGAGCTTCAGCGCTTTCGCTTCGGTGATGGCGTTTTCCGCAACCAGCTCGGCGAGCGCCTCCGCTACGGCCGTGCGCGCGGAGCGTACAGCGAGCCAGAACGTCTCTTCCGCGCCTACGGCGTCGTTGAAGGGGAATGCGTCGGACCCGAACATGATTTTTTCGGGATAAAGAGATATCCACTGTTTCAAAATATTCTTCAACTCGGAGGGATACACGTAATAACCCATTAGCGAAGAATCGGTGTACACGTTTTTCGCAGCAGTCAGCCAGATCATTTCCAAATTGTATGGATAACCGCCGTGGATTAGCACGAATGTTACGTTTTTGTAACGCGGATCCCGCAGAACGTTCTCGAGATTGAGCGGGTTGCCGTTGCGCAGACTGAAATAGTCGCCAATGCCCACCGCGCTGTGAAAATGCACCGGCAGATGTAGTTTCCCAGCTTGATCGATCAGCACGCGAAAGATGTAATCCTGGAAGGTGCGGTATTCATCTTCGGTGGGGACGCCGCCGGAATGATACTTGTTGAATATGGCCTCGGCTTTCTCACGCGGCGGATCGGAAAAATATAAGGACCGGAAATACGCGGCCTCGAACTTCATGGCCACGCCGCCCTTCTTCTGATTGTCGGCCAGCGTCTGGCGAACGAAAGATTCGTAGCCGGCTAGATCGCTGGGCGGAGCGCTGAGGCCCTCCTGTTTTTCGTAGCGCTGCAGAACTTTTTCCTGAAGCGGGATGTACACACCCAGATCGCCATTTTTTGCAGACTGGTCACGGTTGTTGAAAGGGTAGAGAAACGAATCGACGAAGAAAACCCAGTGAAAGCGCTGCGGATTCAGATAAGGAGCCAGTGCGACACGATTGGCGAGGCAGGTCTCGATATTGAGCTTATCGAGGATGCTGTCCCAATACGCAGTGCTGCCGGAAGCTTCGGCGGCTTTCTTTTTATCGATAAGCCATTTAGCGTGTTCGGCGGAAAAATCGTCATAGGGATAGCCGAAAAGCGATTTGGCGGCGGCCACGAATTCGGGATTATCTTCACGCAGCCGTATTACGGCGCTTTCATCCGGAGGAGCAGCTTGCGCGTCCATGTCGGAATCGTCTGGGAAAGTGGCGTGCGAATGATTGTCGTAGATGGGGATTTTGTCGATTTGTGGGAGCAAGCGCTCGTAAATTTTCGCGACCTCCGCTGGCGCGGCGACAGGTTTTGCTTGAGCGCTCGCGATGCAAGCTGCTGCAAGAGTCAGGCCAGCTAAAATCACTGCGTGAATCAAATGTTTCATTTGTAGCTGTTCCTTGTAGCCGCTGTGCGAACAGAGAGCAGTGTTCGTCACTGGGTAGCGAGAGTTCGCTATAAACATATCCGGATTATGCTACCGCGCAACGGCTGCCCGCCAGCGCACCGACACGCGCGTAATGCGGTCCAGCGCTTCTTCCAGAGAATGACGAGCGCTAACCAGCGAAAAGCGTAGATAGTTTTTACCGGCGGTGCCGAATGCCGCGCCCGCAATCCCCGCTACGCCCGCTTCTTCGAGCAATAATCTGGCAACCTCTTCCGCTGCAAGTCCAGTGTCTTCCACATTGACCCAGGCATAGAAAGATCCGTCAGGAATTTGACATCGAAATCCGGGGATGCGATTAAGCCTCGCCACAAACAGATCGCGACGCTTGCGATATTCCGCAACCATGGCGTCCACCGCGTTGGTCGAATCGCGCAGGGCTTCGATAGCGGCAACTTGAGTAAACTCCGCGACGCACGTGAAGGTATTGAGCACCAGCAAATCCATACCGTCCACCACATGTTTCGGCGCCACTGCGTATCCCAGACGCCAGCCGGTCATCGCAAAACTCTTTGAGAAGCCGTCGATGATGACGGTTCGCTCGGCCATGCCAGGCAGCGAGCGAATAGAAACAAATTCACCGTTAAACACGATGCGAGCATAAATTTCGTCAGCCAGAACCCACAAATCATGTTTGCGCGCTAAATCCGCGAGTTGCTCAAGCGTCTCCCGGCTAAATACCGTGCCTGTAGGATTGTTGGGAGAATTAAAAATCAGAACGCTGGTGCGCGGTGTGATTTTCGCTGCGATCTCTTGAAGGTCCGGCCGAAAATTATTTTTTTCTTCCAAGCCAAACGGAATCGCCGTGGCTCCCAGTCCCCGCGTAAACGAAGGATAGATGGGGAAGCCCGGATCGGGGTACAGAACTTCATCCCCGGGCTCGATGAGCGCCATCATGGCCAGCGATAAAGCCATTTTGCAACCCGGAGCCACCAAAACTTCTTCACTGCTTACTTCCAATCGCCGGGTGCGCCTCAAATAGTTAGCAATGGCCGCACGCAAAGCAGGAATGCCGCGCGTGGAAACATAGCGGTCCCGGCCCGAGGCCGCGGCATCACGCAGCGCATCCACCACCGGAGCCGCCGGATGGAAATCCGGTTCGCCAAGTTCGAGATGAATGATGGAGCGCCCCTCGCGCTCGAGCTCTTTGGCGCGTGAAAAAACCGCTAACGCACCTTCACCGGTTAATTGAAACACGCGTGTCGCGACAGGACGCATAAGTAGAATATTTCCCCGAAGAATATTATCACTTCACGGCAGGTGGAGTGACCGGAATGCGCAAGCCGTCGATGAAACGAGGAAACATTTCGAAAGCCGCGGCGGTCAAGAATAATTCTACGAGCGCCGCATCATCGAATACAGATTTAAGTTGGCTGCAAAAGGCGTCGTCGACCTGACGGCCTCCGCCATGCAAATGGCCGGCAAGGCGAAACCCCAGCTTTTCCTTTTCGGTGTACGGCCCATTTTCAAAATCAGCCACGGCAGCGATCTGGGCTGAGGATGCGCCTTTCTTCTGCGCCGAAATACTGTGGGCGCGGACCGCGTACTCGGATTCGCAAAGAATAGAAACACGCACCGCCACGAGCTCCTTATTCCACCCTGGCAATGCGCCATCGCTTAGCAACGGCTTCAAAAATCCCGCCACACCTTTGGCAATCTCCGGCGAGTAAGCCAACGCCTTGAACATGTTGGGAACGACGCCGCGTTGGGCCAGCAGCGCATCGTACAGAGCCGCCGCTTCCGGTGTGACGGCGTCTCGTTCCAACAATTTGACGCGGGAATTTTCATTACTCATGTTGACCTCAATTTATTTGTCAAACTACGGCGCCCCGCAATTGCAAAATCTCACACGCAAATGGCACACGTGATGCGCCCATGGAGCGCGGTTCGTCGAGACTTTCGCGTTAGTAGCCCGCTTAGAAAGCGTAGCGCAAAGAGAATTGAATCAAGCGCGGCGTACCAACGGTAGAGAAAATCCTCCCAAACGCTGCAGGATTCTCGACATCGGTGACCGCGGGGTTGGCGAAGTTAGCATGATTCCAGATGTTGAAGAAATCCGTAGTGAAGCGCACTTCCTGCCGCTCCGTGATACGGAAATTCTTGATCAAGGAAAAATCCCAGTTCTGTTGGAAGGGTCCGCGATAAATATTGCGTCCCAGGTTGCCAAACGCGGTGGTGCACGCATTAACGTCCAGCGCGCATCCAGCCGGATCAGCCGCCGGTGCGAAAGTGAAGTTGGCTGGATTCAGGTAACCATTGTTCACCCGGCTGTGAATATCTCCGTTCGTGGTGCCCGCAGAAATGGACCCACTGGGCGCAAGCTGGGCGCCCGCGCTGCCAGATTGCAATCCGCCGCCGAGATAGGCGCTGCCCGCGGAAGAATCCAGAATCGAGAACGGCGTGCCGGACTGAAAAATGGTAATGCCACTCACCGCCCATCCTCCCAACACGTGGCGCTTGAAACCTTCGGCGTCCTTGAAAAACGGAAGCTCATAACGATAGCTGATCACCGCGCGATGAGTGCGATCGAAGTCCGACAACCCTCTAGACCCGTTCAACGTGCTTTCGTCGTTGAATGCAGTATTCAGAGCTGTATTCCCCGTAGACGTCGCGTCCGTCGATTTCGAGAACGTATATGCTCCCTGGAAATATCCGGCGCCCCAGCGTCGCGAAACGGTTGTTTGCAACGAATGATAATGCGAGTAAGCATCATCGGCAAAAATTTGCATGCCGGCATACCCATTGATGCCCGCATTTCTGGAACGCGCCGGCCCATTCGCCACGGTGCTTTCGGTGATGATGTATTGCGTGCCATCTTGCGCGGTGATCGTAAGAGGATTCGCCGCGGTAGCAAGAGTGGCCTCGATGTCCGTGCGCGTTTCCCGCAAATGAACGGCATGCGTGCCCACATATCCAATTTCCAGCACCCAATCATGTCCAAGGGACCGCTGAATGGTGAGGTTCCACTGTTGCGTGTTGGGAGCCACAAATTTGCGCGGCACCACCAAACCGAAAAGGAATTGCGACGGAATCACACCCGGCCCCGTTCCGCTGCACGCATAATTCGGCGCACCCGCAGTGTTTCCACCGGTAAAACCTTGAAAAGCTCCGAGACACGGAACAAAAGTAGGATCGAGCGTTCCCGCAGCCGGCAACGCGTTGGGATTCGAACCGCCCGGGAAGCACGGGGACGTCGCAGAAAAGAAAGTGGACAAACATCCTGGAGGCCCGCCCCCAAACGCTATAGGCAGAAAAGGCGCCTGGAAAGAAAGCTGGTCCGTTGCGCCGACATCTTCGCGTACGTAATAAATGCCGTAGCCGCCGCGAACGGTGGTGGTGTGATGACCGAACAGGTCATACGCCAGACCAATGCGGGGCCCAAGTCCTCTCGCATAATTGTTCGTGTACGTGGAATCATTTCCGGTAGCTGTCAATCCCGCGACGTTCAAGCCCTTTACACAACCACCGTAAATGAACGGGTACTGCCCGCTGTTGGCTAGCTTCTCGTCAAGATTTCCGATGTGGCAGGCCTCATCTTTAAACGCTCCAAATTCCTCCAAACGCAACCCCAGATTCACCGTGAGATTCGGACGAACTTTCCAATCGTCTTGCGCGAAAACGGCGAAATCGTTGACGCGGTATTGGTGGTTGAAAACTCCCCCGCCGCCGAAGCTGCCATCCGGAGCTCCTTCCAACACCTTCTGGAAATCAGTCAGCCCACCGACTCCAGCTGAAGTAGCCGTCGGCGGGGCTCCCTGCGAATTGAAGAAGAAAAGCTGACCGTTAAAAGTTTGCGGGAAAAGTTTGTCGAGATTCACGCGAGTATATTCCCCGCCAAAGCGGAAGATGTGCGCGCCCTTCACCCAGCTTACGGTGTCCACAAAGTTGTAATTGTTTTGGGTCTGGAACTGGTCCGCCGGAGGTGTCGGACCGAGCTGGAAGCCCGAGCCGAATAACGTGAACTTATAGATCGAAGAGGTAATGTTGTTGGTGGGACGCACGATTCCCAAGTCCGACGCTGTAACTGGGGGAATATTTAGCAGACTGTAGTCTATGCGAACGAAGCCGAACCGAAATTCATTTACCAGGGCCGGCGAGAATAAATGAGTTTCGCTGACACTGAAAAAGCGGCCGCGAACGGGGAGATCATACGGGAAGTTCAAATCGGTGGCCGCGATACTGCTCCCTAACGTGCCGCCGAGAGACGCTTGCAAGCCTCCAGCACCGAAAGGCAGATACGATTCAGCATTGGAGAAAAAGAACCGCGCGGAAACTTTATCCTGGCCGCCGTGGAATTCGCGATCCCAGTTGGCGGTGAACTGGTCATCGGTGTACTTGCCTGGCCGACTGATAATAAACGGCGCCGTATTCAGACTTACGAAGCAGGTGCTCGGGTTCACGGTTACGCCCGGCGTCCCTGGCAGCGAAGGAATCAGATAACCGTTGGCATCGCCGCCGAACTGGTTGCTCTTGAAATTCAAGAGCGCAAGGCTTACCGGGTCGATGGCGATGGGCACGGCGGGGCAACCGCCTGCCGCCGGTGTGCTGAAGATGGCGGCGAGATTTGCAGCGGAACGGTCCGCAGGCAAAATCGGAAGCCCAGGATTGTTGATCTGCGTGCCCGGAGAAAGCGCGCTACGCTGGCGCGTCCCCTGATAATTCACGAAGAAAAATCCTAATTTTTCCCAACCCACGGGCCCGCCCAAGCTGGCGCCGAAAATATTCTGCTTCACCGGAGGACGCGGCTCGCGAGCCGCATTCAGGAAATATTCATTGGCATTCAACGCGTCATTCCTAAAATATTCGTAAACGTCTCCATGCAAACCCTTGGATCCAGAACGCAAGATAGCATTCACGTTGCCGCCTCCATTGCGCCCCTGGCTGGCGTCGTAAAGCGACGTCTGCACCTTGAATTCTTGAATCACGTCGGGATTAGGCAACGGCACGTTGGTGGACTGCGAAACGTTGTAGTCGGTGGAACTGATGCCTTCGATCAAATAATTGTTATTGTCTTCGCGCTGCCCATTTACCACGATGCGCACGTTTCCCCGGCCCAGTTGCGCCGACGCATTCAGCTCGCTGTTCGTTCCAGCAGAGAGCGAAAGAAGTTGCTGGTAATTCTGTGTTGCCAGTGGAAGTTCGCGAATCGTGGCGGTGCCGATGGACTCACCGGTAGTGGCGTTGGTGGTTTCGACGCTCGTGACCTGCGCGGAAATTTCCACGCGCTCGCTGACTTCGCCAGGCTTCAAGGCGATGCTGACACGCGTGGTTTCCGTCACGCGCGCTTCAATATTGTCCGCTCTGGACTGCGAGAAACCGGATTTGTTGACCAGTAGGTAGTACTTGCCCGGAGGGAGCAGCGTCACCGTAAAAGAGCCATCCGATCCGGCAGTGATTTTCCGCGCCAGCGTATCGGTACGGCTGTCCATGATTTGGACTTCGGCATCGGCGATACTGGCTCCGCTGGTATCAACGACCACACCGCTGATCGCCCCAGTTGCACCACCTTGGCCGTAGACCCGGCCGCCCAAAAAGCCGGCTAATAGAAACACTACGACCGCAAATTTATACACGCCTCGCATCGGAAACCCCCTCAGTATAGGACTGCGTCGAACGAAGGATGTTAGCAAGCCAAGGACATGCAGGCCTGTCATTCTCGAGAAAACACTTCGATTTCCCACTTCGTCCGAACAAACCCTACGATGAAACTAACGTTACAGTTTCAAGCTGTCAAGAATCGGTTACCGCAGATGTTGGTTTGAGTGCACTTGCAGAAAAAATAAAAATCGAACTTGCTGGTCCTCACGCGCCAATATAGCGAGCGTAGAGAGACCGCGCCACAGCAGGATCAGTCGTACCCTTCACTATGGCGCGGCCATCGGAAAAGACCGTCATCTCGTAGGGTGCAACGCGAAACCGCAACAGGAAATCGTTTTGTCGAATACCAGTGACGGTACGCGACAGCCGTTCTTGTAAGACGCCAAGATCCAGCGCGCGATTGTGTTCGTGTATCTGTACGGAATCGCGACCACACATCGTTATGTGTGGTTGAGCCTGGCCTTCGAGGTATGAAAAATCGTGCCTGTAACAACACCGGCAATCTGGGCTGCGATCGACATGCACGGACTGAAAATGACCCGTCCACACATCCGCGGAAATGAGCCGCCCGTGAACAGCTTTCTGATTGCCGCTAAGCAGTTTCATGGCTTCGGCAACCTGCAGGGCCGCCACGAGGTTCACGATCGAACCCACGACACCTATGGTGTCGCAAGTATCCTCCATCCCGGTGACGGCGTCAGTTCCTTCGAGAAGGCAAGCGAGACACGCCGTTTTGCCAGGTTGAATCGTCATGGTGAGACCATAACTGGCCACCGCGGCGGCGTAAATCCACGGCTTGCCGGACTTAACAGCAAAATCATTGATCAAAAAGCGCGTTTCGAAGTTGTCGGTCCCGTCTAGAATCACATCGAAATTATTCAGCAACTCCTCGACGTTGCGAGGGTTAATGTCTGCAACGACGCCCTCGACGGTCACGCTGGAATTGATGGCGCGTAATTTGCTCTGCGCAGCAATGGCTTTAGGCAAAGCTTCGCGGGCGTCAGACTCATCGAACAAGGTCTGCCGCTGTAGATTGGAGGGCTCCACGAAATCGCGATCCACAATACAGATGCGGCCGACGCCGGCACGCACCAGAAGATTAGCGGCGGCTGCCCCGATGGCTCCGCACCCGGCCACGACCGCGCTGGAGCCCAGTAGACGCTCCTGCCCGCCAAGCCCAATCCCCTCAAAAAGTATTTGTCTTGAGTATTTTTCTTGAAGAAAATCGTCCACGAATCAGCGGCCCCAGCGGGTTTCACGTTTAGAGACCCGCTATCGCGATGATAACGCCAAACACGACCGACTGGACAACGCCCCTGTGCTACGCTTCGTCTGAGACAAATAGAAGATGAAATCAGCGTGGGCCAATGGGCTGCGAGGTATCCTCGCGCTCGCACTTCTTAGCGGAGTTGCGACAACGCGCGCGCAAACTCCATCGAGCGGAAGTTCCACCACCGAACCTGCTGAACAGCCTGTAGTAGTCGCCACCCGTGTGGTATCGGAAGACGGGCGCGTCCTGAGCGAACCCGTCAAAGGTATAAATGTTGAAATCGGCAAACCGCTGGACAGAACCAAAGTAGCGCAGAGTTTGCGCCTGCTTTACAAAACCGGCGATTATTCCGATCTTCGCGTCACAATCACAACCGTTTCGGGCGGAGTCCGCCTCGATTTTGTAGCACGCGAAAATCTCTTTTTTAATCAGGTATTGATCGATGGCCTGGTCCCGCCGCCGAGCGAAGCTTCCGCAGTCGCTGCAACGCAACTCAATCTAGGCCAAACTTACCGCGCGGAATTAGTTGACGAAGCGGCGGAGCGTCTGCGCGACACGATGCGACAGGAAGGGTTATATACAGCGGAGATTAAGACCGAGACCGTCCCGCACCCCGAAACGCACCAGATGGATGTGATCTTCCACATAAAGCCTGGACCCCGCGCCCGCGTAGGAAGTGTCAAGCTGAAGAACGATACGCAGTATCCGGATGCCGAAATTCTCAAGCGCCTCAAAATGAAACCAGGACGCCCGATTACCTCTGCGCGCTTACAGAGCGGAACCGATCGAATCCGCAAATACCTCGTGAAAAAAGGAAATCTGATTGCCCGCGCTGTGATCCGCCGGGGCACCTACGACGCCACGACGAACACTCTCCCGCTGGATCTCGAAGTATCGCAGGGCCCTGGCGTTAAACTGCAGGTAGTGGGTGCGAAATTCTCGAAAGGTGACCTGAAACGATTGGTGCCGGTATATCAGGAAGGCGCGGTGGACGCCGATCTTCTTGAGGAAGGCAAGCGCAACCTGCGCGAACGTTTGGAGCGCCAGGGATATTTCGATTCCACCGTCGATTACACCACCGAGACACAGACGGCAGCGGCAAATCCAAATGGGTGGAAAGGCACCGAAGAAGTGATCACCTATCACGTGTCAAAAGGAGACAAGCACAAGCTGGTCAACATCGATATCGTCGGGAATAACTATTTCAATGACGAATTGCTCCGCGGCCGGCTGCAGATCTTTAAAGGGGCGTTCGCATCCCCTGGACGCTTTAGCAGGCGCCTGGTGGATTCGGACGCCCAGTCCATGCGTGCTTTATATCAGGCCAACGGTTTTCTGGAAGCCAAAGTGGATGCCGTGACGTTGGACAACTATAAAGGAAAAACCGGCGACCTCGCCATTCGGTTCAATATCCAGGAA
>Ga0073928_10009953_pt1 | contig 11460 bp, 7 predicted proteins | sample PaiPotPPA55metaG_FD_76969 | JGI IMG/M metagenome (GOLD analysis project Ga0073928, IMG submission 76969) | Iron sulfur acid spring bacterial and archeal communities from Banff, Canada, to study Microbial Dark Matter (Phase II) - Paint Pots PPA... ...
GTTGGCGCGCGCGACCGGCATTCACTTGGTCGTCGCCACACAGCGCCCATCGGTCGACGTGATCACAGGCATCATCAAAGCGAACATTCCCTCGCGCATCGCCTTTGCGGTCAGCTCTCAGGTCGACTCGCGCACGATCCTTGACATGGCCGGCGCGGAGCGACTGCTCGGGCGCGGCGACATGTTGTACCTGCCAATCGATGCGCCGAAGCCGATCCGCGCTCAAGGCGCGTTGATCACGGGGAACGAGCTCAGCAGGCTCGTCGCGTTCTGGGCGCGCCAGGCGCGCCCGCGCAACCTGCTCGATGTGGAAGTCTCGCCGGTCGACGACGAGGAACGCCGCAACCTCGATCCGCTGGCGTACGAAGCTGCAAAGTTCATCATCGAGACGAACTATGCGTCGACCGCGCAGCTGCAGTCGCGCTTTTCGATCGGCCATCCGCGGGCGGTACGGATCATGAAGCAGCTCGAGGAGCAGGGTGTCGTGGGGCAGCACGAGGGCACGAAGCCCCGTCGCATCAACCTCACCGTTGGCGAGTTGGAAACCATCGCGGGCCGCCTCGGAAAAGAGGATGCGCAGTCGAACCTCTTCGCAGCGGGCGCTTGATGGTTGCGGCCGCGCGCGTCCCGACGAGCTGGCTGGTCGTCGGAGCCCTTGTTTTCTTCGCCGCGTTCTTCGCGATTGGTGCCGTCGTTTCGCAGGAGCCGCCTTACCCGCGCGACGCCATCGCAACGGCGTTTTTCTTTGGGCAAGCGACCCCGCTCGCAGCGGCGATCACGACCGCGGGAACGTTTCCGTTCTACGCAGCGCTGAGCATCATCGCGCTCGTCGCCGGGTTCGTCCGCCGCGCTTGGTTGCCGCGGGCTGCCCTTGCCGTCGCCACGCTCGTGATCGCGTGGCAGGCCAGCGACGTGTTCAAGGCGCTGTACGACCGCGCGCGGCCACCCCAGTCGTTGGTCTTCCGCGAGACCTCAGCATCGTATCCGAGCGGCCACGCCACGCTGGTCGTCGCTTTTTGGGGAGTCTGGGCGATGTACTTGATGATGGGCCCACGCTCGAGCGCGCGCATCGCCGGCATCGTTGCCATCGTCGTTTGGATCCTTGCGATCGGCTGGTCACGCCTGGCCCTCGGCGCGCACTATCTGAGCGACGTCATAGGTGGCTATCTACTCGGGCTTTCGTTCGTTTACGTCGCGACCATCGTCGCACGCTGGCTCGAACGCCGCACGGCGGCGCAATCCAAAGCCGACTGACGCGCCCATCGTTACCGAAACGCAATCGCCCCGCCGGCTAAGGCGGGGCGATTGCATCAACGTCGTGCGTTGAACCTATGGTCGTCGTGAGGTCAGCGGCGGCGCAAAGATCCCGAGGCCGGTGCCGCGCACGTGAGGGCAGTACCTTGCGAGCACGTGTACATCAGCGATATCGAGATATCGGACTGCCCGGCGGAGCCGACGATGGCAGGTGCCGGGTTGCCATTGCTCTGCGGGTACGACGCCTCGAACCATGGGTAGTCGAAGGCGAGGACTTGCACGGTGAAGGTGTCTCCCTGGACGTTCTTCCCGCTTGGATTCGCCGTGACGTTTTGTGCCGTGGTGCAGAGCGAAGGACTGCCTCCGACACCGAGCGAGTCGGTGAGGGATCCAGTCGTGGCGCCCGCACGTAGGAGCACCGTGTAGTACGTCGGGCCACCGCCCGACGACCCGTTGCAGCTGCTCACTGGTGCGCTCGATGATGACGGCGGTCCCACGTCGACGATCTGAACGTACGCCTCGGTGATGCCGCCTCCCAACGCTGCGTGGAATGTCCCGCCGCCGGCGTTATCGAGCGTCGGTGTCGGCGGGGTTATCGCGGGCAACACGGTGGCAACGGACGCGATCGCAGCAGATTTGCTGGTCGAGAACGTTGCGGCGTTTTGCGGCGTGACGGTCAGCGAAAGCGTATACGGACCAGCCGCCGGTTTCACGCCCATGAAGACGTCGAGACCTTCTTCTTGCCCGAGTTGTCCCGCGTTCGAGACGTTGCGGATGTTTGGAAACGCCGGCGGGCCGCCCCAGGGTACGAAGACGTTGGGGTCGGCGCCGCAGCTGCTGGTGGTGCAGACGCCGGGATCGTAGAGCGGTTGCGCGTACGGCACGATGGTCGCCGGCACACCGTTCTGATTGTTGTAGTTGTATGGCTCGATGCCGAGCCCCGAGATCGTTCCCGCGGTCCCAAACGTGGTGGGACTACTTTGCGTCTGAGCCGTCCCGGTCATGTTGTGCGTACCGAGTTCAATCGGCGCCGGTCCGGTCTCGATCGTAGAGAAGAAATTCCCTACTGCGCCGGCCGTCGCTGGGAGCGCCGAGGGCCCCCCGAAGGTCGGCGTGACGACGGCGAGCGCGCTGTCGCCGGGGTGCAGTCCATTATGCGGCTGCCGGTACGTCGCAACGACGTTTAACCCGGTACTGGTGCCGTAGATGTTTGCCGTTCCGACGGCCAGCTGCAGCACATTCGAGGCGATGTTTTCCTGGTTAGTACCAACCGGGCTGGTACCCGAACCGCTGCATGCTGCGAGGGAGAGGGCGGCGAGCAAGCTCGCCGCCACGTGTCGTCTGAAGATCGCCGGCATCCTCCTATAGGCTCCGCTGGAAGTAAAGTTGGAAGTTCATCGGTTGGTTCGGGATCAGCAGATACGCGCCGTTCGTGAACGCGTATGCGTCGCGCGGAATATTCGTGAACCCACGCGATGGATTGTAAAACGGATTGACTCCGGTCAACGGTCCCGAGATGCCGGTGCCGACCGGCTGGTAGTACGGATTGATCTCCGGAACGGTGTTGTTGTAGGCGTTGCCGAGCAAGTTCTGCGCAAGCACGCCGAACGTGTTCCTCCCGCGCTTATACTCGACGGTCATCTGGGCGTTGAGGTTCGGCTTCCACAGCACTCCGCCGCTCGACGGCGTCGAAGGTGTACCCCGCGTCCACGCGATGTTCGGATGGAGCGCCGTGCCGGGACTCGCCGGATCGAAGTAGTTCGTCGCGTTGCTCGCTCCCGCGCTCGACTGGAATCCCGGAACGCCTGTTGTGCCGGGTCCGAAGTTTACTTGCGGGATGTTCGCGAACGCGCCGTTGAGGAAAGGCGAACTCGACGCGATGAGGTTACCGACGTTGTACGGGTAGCCACGGTCGTACTGGAGGATCGGGTTGATGCGCCAGCCCGACCTAGTCTTATAGTCGGCGCCCAGACGCGCCGAGAACGGGGAGACATAGCCCGCGCGATAGACGTCGCCAAGTCCGAGCGAACCCGATCCGTTGAGCGGCAGGGCGTCCTCGCCGCCGATGAGCGGCGGAGTCGAGCCGAGCACGTTCTGGTACGTCATTGAGAGGAACCCGGAGATACCGACGGGCCGGTCGGGAGTCGTAATGCCGAACTCGGCGCCGGTCGTCCGGTTGATGCCTCTGTTGTTGACGGTGAAGACCGCTGCGCCGGCGGCGAGCCCCGTGAGGAGCGCGAACGACGGCAGGTTGCTTCCCAGCTTGTAGAAGGGCGTCAGGCGCATGCCCCAGCCATTGGAGAACTGGTGCTGGTACGTGATGTCGTAGTTGTTATACGTAGCATTCAACGCGCCACCGAGGTCGGGAGCGTCGAAGTGCTGGTCGTACAGCCAGTACAACTGCTGCGCGTAGTTTTGGCACGGAACGACGTGGCCCGGAGTCGGGTTGGTGCCGCTTCCGCACGTGAAGCCGGGGATTGCCGGCACGTTCTCGTATGCCTGCGCATTGAATAGGCCGGCCGGCGTGCCGGCCGTCTGCGCGACGAGGAAGACGGTCGAACGGCCATAGCCGGCGCGCAACGAGTCGTTGGGATCCATCTGGTAGCTGAGCGCGATGCGCGGTTCCGTCTCACGCGGCTGGAAGTAGTGAGGCGTAATCGTCGCCGGGTTTACGTCTGATGGATTCCCAGGTTCGGTCGGATTGAACGGGTTGAAGCCGTAGTGCTGGTTCTGTCCGTCCCAGCGCAGGCCGACGTCTGCCTTGATCTTGTCGTTCGGCGCCCACTGTTCGCGGATGCCGACGCCGAAGTTCTGGAACCACGCCCCGTTGTAGTTGATCCCCGAGGACGGGATGCGGGGCATGCCGTTCGGGAAATACTTATCCAGGTAGCCGCAGCCAGGCAGCGAGGAACCGCTGCAAGCAGACGCTGGGAGGAAGTTCCCATAGTTGAAGTTCTGCGGACCAAACGCACCGGTCAAGCCGTTGAACCCAAGCAAGAACGTCAGCGCGTTGGGGTCGTAGCCGTTCCAGATCGGGTGGGCGGTCTCGTAAAGACCGTCCAGCGTTACCGTGTTCTTGGAACTGAACTGATGCGTGAGGTCCAGTCTCGTGCCGACCTTCGGTCCGCCGGTCTCGTTCCAAGTCGGATACGCGCCGAGGCCGAGGCTGTTGGGGTTGTTACCGGTCGTGCCGAGGTTGTCGCTGCTACCCTGCAGGTTCTCCCAGTTGTAGTACTTTAGGGCAAGGAACGTCGTCGCGTTGAAGTTGTTGTCGTACTCGAACTTCAGATAGCGCGTAGGGTTCCAGCCGATGAGTTCGGGGCCCCGGACTGAACTGAAGTTCTGCGGGGTGCCGGGATTGAGTCCAATGAGTCGGGGATAGGCTGCTAACCCGCCTGGATATGCAGCGATGATCTCCTGCGCGACGTAGTTCGCCGAGTCCACCGGGTAGAACGACGTCGGGTTCTGTCCGGTGGTGGTGACGCCGCCGTAGTTGCCCCACTGCTGGAGGTTACGCCAGAGGCTTAGGACCTGCAGCGACTGGTTGTTCTCTTTGCCGAACTTGTAGACGAAGTTGTTGACCAGGTCGTCGTTGGCTTCGAACGACGTGTTGTAGAAGTTGTTGTACGCGGCCGCATTCGCGTTCGAATAGCCGTTGTACGGAACGTCGCGTTGGCCGGTGTAGGCGATGTAGTCGGAGAAGCGGCCGTTGGGGGTCGCGAAACCGTACTCGAGCGCGAGCTGGTGGAAGTAGTTCGGTCCGCCCATCTCTACGTCGAGGAGGCCGGAACCGGGGGCGGTTCCGCGCTTCGGAATCAGGTTGACGACGCCGCCGCCGATGTTGCCTTGCGTTGCGTCGCCGGCGCCTTCGACGATTTGCAGCGAACCGATGCCACTGTATCTGCCGTTCGAACCGCTCTGGGCGAAGAACGGCTCGGTGAAGTCGACGCCGTCGTACTGGTAGCCGACCTCGGTGCGCAGGCCACCACGGATGGTGATGCCTTGTGCGCCCATGACGTTGGTCAACGTCACGCCCGGGACCGCGAGGACGAGGTTGTTCTCGTTGGTCGCGGCGGCCTTACCGGTCGTCTGGATCATGCGCTCACCAGAGACTTGGTAGGCGTCGATGGTCTGTTTGGGTTGGAAGACGGCCGACGCCGAGCGAGCCGTGACGCGGCCGATCGTGCGTAGCTGCTTCGAAATCAAAACGTCACCCATGCTGACCGTCTGGTCGCCCTGGACGGTGACGCCCTGGATGGTCTGGGGGTCGTAGCCCTGGGCTTGGACCGAAACCGCGTAGGTGTCGACGACCATGCCCAGGATGGTGAAGAACCCGTGCGCGTCGGTGCGCGCGGAATAAGTACCGGTCGGCGCAGCAGCGCTGACCGTGGCGTTTGCCACGGGCGCCTTTGTCTGCTGATCGACGACGGTTCCGTTAAGGTTACCGTTCTGGCCACCGGCGGCGAAGGCCGGGACCGTTGTGCCGCCGACGATCCCAAAGACCGCGGCCGCGACAAGCAGCGTTCGGGCGAGCCGTGTAAGGCTCGCCGCTCGTAGATGCGCGAAGCTCATGTTGCCCCTCGTGTGGAGTGTTACCAAGGAGACGTGCCGGACAAGCCGCGACCTCTCGAGGGTACCGCGGCATACCGTCCGTTAGGGGCCTTCCCGCAGTGCGGAGGTGAGCCCCTTCTTAGCCAACCTTTAATGTGGCAATTTCATGTCTCACTTAATCTGTTTCTAATGAAAAAATCTCCGGGTGGTTGCCCTGCCCGGCAGCGTCTTGCGGCGAACGTCCTTGCGGAGCCGACGGCCTGGGGATACGCTAGCCGCGGAGTGCCTGTCGTAAGGAAGAATGCATGATCGCCCGACCACTCGCTGAACCCGATGCCGCTCTCCTCGATATAGAAGCCAAGCTGGCGAATGGCGAGTCGCTGAGCGTGGAAGACGGGGTGGCGCTCTTTCGGACCCGCGATTTGCACACGCTGGGGCGCCTGGCGCTGGCTGCGAAGCGCCGCAAGAGCGCGGATCGTGTTTACTATGTGCTCAACCGCTACATCAACTCGACGAACGTCTGCTACGCCGGCTGCCGCTTCTGTTCGTTCGCCGCCGACGAGTTCAAGGAGCGGGACCGGGTCGTACGGATGTCGTCCGACGCGGTGCTCGCGAAGGCCCTCGAGACGGGGCGGAACTTCAACCAGATCCACATCGTGGGCGGCCACGACCCGCGGCAGCTTTCGCTCGACTACTGGCTTCCGCTGATGCGCCGCATGCGCAGCGAGGTGCCGCACGCGCAGCTGTCGCTCTTCACCGCGGCCGAGATCGACTACATGGCCCGGCGCCACCGGCTTTCATATGAAGAGATCCTCACGCGCTTGCGCGACGCGGGGTTGGAGAACATCAACGGCGGCGGTGCTGAGGTCTTCAGCGCTCGCTTTCGAGCGCTCGTGTGTCCGAATAAGGTCGACGCGGCCCATTGGCTCGAGGTGCACGAGACGGCGCACCGTCTCGGGATCGCTTCGAACGCGACGATGCTCTACGGAACGATCGAGACGCTCGAGGAGCGCGCCGAGCACCTGGTGATGCTGCGCGAGTCGCAGCGGCGCTCGCCCGGCTACAATGCGTTCATACCGCTCGCGTTCCATCCCGACGGCAACGAGATGAGCCACCACGGCTGGACGAGCGGCCTCGACGACATTCGCATGTTCGCCACCGCTCGCCTGATGCTCGACAACTTCGACCACATCAAGGCCTACTGGATGATCCAAGGTCTGGGCGTCTGCCAACTTGCGCTGCAGTTCGGCGCTGACGACATGGACGGCACGCACGGCAGCACCGACGAGGAGTTGATCTACCACAGCGCGGGCACGCGCTCCGGGCAGCACGTCGACGATCGTGAGTTTCGCCGCCTCATCGAGGAGGCCGGGTTCGTCCCGGTGCGGCGCAACTCGACGTATACCGAATATGCCGCCGATTGGGCACCCGCCGTCTAGTGCTGCGCGCCGGCCGCATCTCGTACACGAACGATCTGCCGATCTACTGCGCGTTCGATTCCGGAGCCGTCCAGTTTCCGGGCGCACTGGTTTCAGACGTCCCAACCGCCCTCAACGCGCGCCTGCTCGACGGCCGCCTCGACCTCAGCCCGGTCAGTGCGTTCTTTTACGCGCAACACGCCGATCGGCTCGCGCTCCTGCCCGATTTGTGCATCGGCTCGCGCGATCAGGTGTGGTCGGTAACGCTCATCAGCGGGCTTGCACCCGAGCAACTCGACGGTCAACAGATCGCGGTCACCTCCGAATCCGCTAGCGGCCGCAACCTGCTGCACGTTCTGCTCGAACGCCGGTTCGGCGTGCGCGCCAAGTTCGTCGACGACCCTGATCCCCTCGCAGCGGCGGTGGCGGGAAGGCCGGCGCTCTTGATCGGCGACCGTGCGATCGATGCGCAGCGCGCCGTTGTGCCCGAGCACGTCTACGACTTGGGGTCGCTCTGGCACGCTTGGACCGGCCTCGACATGGTCTATGCAGTCTGGGCGGTGCGCCGCGACGTGCTCTCGGCGCATGAACAGCTAGTTGCTAGAGCGCACGAGGCGCTGCTCAATGCGCGAGCGTGGGGCGTCGCGAACCTCGAACGCGTCATCGCCGCAGCGCAAGAGACGCGGCCCCGCGGCGAAGGGTTCTACGCCGCCTACTACCGGACGCTGAACTTTGACTTCGATGCACGTGCCCGCGCGGGGCTCGCACGCTTCATCGAGGAGTCGGTCGCTGCGGGCACGCTCGAGCGTTCGTGCAGCGTCGAGCCGGAGGTCTTTCATGTCGGTCGCTGACCTGCTCGACCGTGGCGCGAGCGGCGAGCGCTTAACGTTCGACGAGGCGGTGCTGCTGTACCGCGATGCGCCGCTGCATGCGCTGGGCGCCGCCGCGCACGCGCGGCGCAGCGCACTCTATCCCGGTGACGACGTCACGTACGTGATCGACACAACGATCAACTACACGAACATCTGCAACGTGCACTGCACGTTCTGTGCGTTCTTCCGGCCGGAGCATCACCCCGAAGGCTATACAATGTCGCACGATCGAGTGCTCGAGCGCGTTCGATGGGCGGCCGATCAGGGCGCGACGCAGATCATGATTCAAGGCGGCGTGAATCCCGAACTGCGGCTCGAGTGGTTCGACCAGCTCTTCCGCCGCGTGCAGCGCGAGCATCCACAGGTCGACATCCACTCGCTTTCCGTTTCCGAAGTCGTGGGATTGTCGCGCGTCGAGAGCTTGAGCCCGCGCGAAATTCTGGTGCGGTTGCGCGAGGCCGGAATGAAATCGTTGCCGGGTGCCGGCGCGGAGATTCTCGTGGAACGCGTGCGCAGGCGCATCAGCGCACGCAAAGTGAAGCCGGACGAGTGGCTCGGAGTCATGCGCGACGCGCAGTCGCTCGGCATGCCGACCACCGCAACGATGATGTTCGGCTCGATCGAAACGCTCGAAGAGCGCATCGAGCACCTCGATGCGATTCGCCGCTTGCAGGATGAGACCGCCGGCTTCACGGCGTTCATCGCTTGGTATTACGTGCCATTCAAGACGCCGCTGCGCGGAAAGGAGGCGAGCGGTCTAGATTACCTGCGCCTGCTTGCAATCGCGCGGCTTTACCTCGACAACGTGCCGCACCTCCAGGCGTCGTGGTTGACGCCGGGGCTCAAGCTCGGTCAACTCGCGCTCTTCTATGGATGCGACGACATGGGCGGAACGATCCTCGAAGAGCAGGTCGTCCACGACGCCGGAGCAACCAACGAAGCAACCCGCAGCCAACTCGAAGAGCTGATTCGCGGCGCGGGCTATCGCCCCGTCATCCGCGATACGTATTGGAACCTGCGTCCCGAGATGCCACTCGCCTTGTAGGGGCACGGGCGCGGGTATATCATCGGTTCATGAACCGCTCACTAGCTCGCTTGCTGTTCGTTGCGGGACTTCTCGCAGGCACGCTCGGGCTCGCGCCCGGTGTCACCGGCATTCCGGACTTCAGCGGTAACGCCGGCTGGCTCAACAGTCCGCCATTGAGCGCGGCCGATTTGCGCGGGAAAGTTGTGCTCGTCGATTTCTGGGAGTATACATGCGTCAATTGTCTGCGCACGCTGCCCTACTTGCGCGCGTGGTACAAGCGCTATCAGGGCGACGGCTTCGTGATCATCGGCGTGCACACACCCGAGTTCGGATTCTCCGGCGACAAGAGCAACGTGCAAGCCGCCGACAAGCGCCTCGAAGTCGACTGGCCCGTCGTGCTCGACGACAAGAACGAGATTTGGAAGCGGTTCGACAACGACGGCTGGCCGCATGAGTATCTGTTCGATCAAAGCGGCCACCTCGTCGATAGCGTCACGGGCGAGGGGCTCTATCCGCAGACTGAAGCCAAGATACAGAGCCTGCTGCGGGCCCAGAACCCCAACCTCTCGCTACCGCCGGTGATGGCGTTGCTTCCAGAAGACAGCTACGACAAGCCAGGAGCGCTGTGTTACCCGAAGACCAACGAGGTGCTACTCGAGTCGACGCCGATCAGCAACGCGACCGCAGATAAAGCGTTCAGCAACTTCTATACCGATGAAGATGCGACGCACAAGGACGGTGCTGTGTACCTTCAGGGCCTCTGGCACCTCACGCCCCAAGCGGCGGTTTCCGAAGGTTCGCGCACGCATCTCGCCTTGCACTACCATGCCATCCAAGTCGTCAGCGTCCTCGCGCCGGACGGCGGGAAGAGCGTGCGCGTCGACGTGACCCAAGACGGTGCGCCGATCGCGAAAGCGGACGCCGGCGCCGATTTGCATTACGACACGGATGGAACGTCGTACGTGACGGTCGATTCCTCGCGCGAATACGACCTCGTGATGAACAAGAAGTTCGGCCAGCACGAGCTGCGCTTGGCCCCGGCCGCCCAGGGAGTCGGCGTCTACAGCTTCGCTTTCGAATCGTGCGAAGCCGGTGGACAGTAGGTTTCGGGCCTAACGCAGCGCGCTCTCGTCGACGATCTCGACCGCATCCGAGCGAAAGTTCGTGAGGTAAAGCGTCGCGTGGTTGGGTGCTTCCGCGAATTCGCGTGGAAATGCACCGGTGGGCAGCGATTTCTGCACGGCGTCCGCGTGCGCCAGCGCCTTCGCCGTATCGACGACATCCATCGTCGATTTCGCCGCCTTTGCAAACCGGTCCGAGTTTGCGACGACGACGAGCGCACCGTCGTCGACGACCGCCAAGCCCACGGGAGCGCTACCAACGGGCACGCTCGCGGCGAGCGCGTGCTGCGGATCGGCGTGCATTTTCTGCGTATCGAACGCGAGCAAACGGTTTTCACCGCGCGCCGTCACCCAGGCGAAGTCGCCCTTGGGCGAGAGAACGACACGCACCGGCGCGCAGCCCGCCGCAAACGTGGCCACAACTGCACCGGGATCGGCGGCTTGCGCCTTCTCTGTGTCGATGACGGTGAGGGTGCCGTTGCGCGTGCCGTTCTCCGCACAGCGATCGCGCACGGCCTGGGAATCGCCGGCGTTCGCGAAGTCCGCGCGCGGGCGCGCGATTTCGCTCGCAACGTACAGAAGCGCACCGTCGGCTGATAGAGCTATTCCGACCGGCAGGCGACCGGTGGGTACCTTTCCCAGCAGCGAAAGCTGCGTGCTTCCGTCCGAAGCGCGAGCGAGGCGTACGACGCTCATGTCGCCGCGCGACTCGTTGCTAACGAACGCGTAGGTGCCGTCGCGGGAGGGAGCGACCTCGATGGAGCCGGCGAGCGAGTCGCGCAGGTAGGCCGGCACACTCTGCTCGTCCCGCGCGAGAGCGCGAGCGTCCAGCTCTGCAAGTCCCGTGCCGTTTGCAACGAGAAGCGTCGTGCCGTCGGGCATGAGGGCGATTCCGTGCGGCTCGCCTTCGAGCGCAACGAACGTTCCGTTCGCGACCTGATCGCCGGCGAGGTGAAAGACGCGAATTCCGCCGCGCTCCCCGGACGTACCGCTAACCGAGACGAACAGCGTTGCACCATCGGGACTCACCGCCACGGCAAATGGGCGTCCCGGCACGCGGAACGAGCGAATTGCATCGGCCGCTAGCGAGCGCGGCGGCTGTGCGAGCAACGCGAGCGCGCAGAGGGCTACGGCGATGAAGCGCGCCGACCGTCGCACGCTCAACGCGCCTCGACGATGGTCGCGGCGCCCAGCACCTCGTCGCTCGCCGTGTCGTA
>Ga0073928_10009954_pt1 | contig 11459 bp, 13 predicted proteins | sample PaiPotPPA55metaG_FD_76969 | JGI IMG/M metagenome (GOLD analysis project Ga0073928, IMG submission 76969) | Iron sulfur acid spring bacterial and archeal communities from Banff, Canada, to study Microbial Dark Matter (Phase II) - Paint Pots PPA... ...
AAATAGGTTGGCGTACAGGCTGAAAGCGCTGGTCGCCAACTGCTGAGAGTAGACCCTCGCGGCACCAGCCAGCGTTGTCCTTGTGGTCAGCCTGCCCCGAAGAAACTAGCAGCCAGGCAGCACGTTTGCACTTGCGGACTGCGGACCACCAGAGACCACGCCAGCAGTTTAGAAATACTCAGGCTCGGACTGAGCCTGCAACCGTTAACGGCGGTGCAGTAATGCTGTCGTGGGCTGAGAAGCCGACGCCTTTTGGGCGGCGGAGAAGTCACCAGAATTCTAGGATTCATTCAGGATGGCCTCAAGGAGCGGCGGGAACAGCAGCGGCGTGGCGGAGCGGAACGGTGGCGGTGACCGTAGTTCCTTTCTCGCTCGACCATAATTCAAGGTTACCTTCGATTTGTCGCATGCGCTCGCGCATGCCGCGCAAGCCAACGCCGTGCGTGCCGGTCCAGTCCCGGCCCGGCAGCTCGAAGTTATTGAGGCTGACGCCTTTACCTTGGTCAGAAACCCGCAAGATAAAGTTGTCGTCATCGAGCAACAAGCGAACGTCGGCGGTGGGGCTGCCCGAATGGCAGTGCACATTTGTAAGGGATTCCTGCAAGACACGAAAGATGGCGAGTTCCACGTTGGGCGCCAGACGACCGAGAGCTGAGGAAACTTCAAAAGTTGTGCGGATACCGCTGCGTTTGGTAAATCCATCGAGATACCAGGAAATGGCAGATTTGAGGCCCATCTCTTCCAGCATGGGCGGATAAAGCAGATATGAAATGGTACGGACTTCCTTCACGGCATCTTCGGTAATTTGCGCGCAGTTGCTCAACTCAACGAGATCGCTAGCAGACATTTTCGATGGAGAAGATTTCAGGGAGTCCAGTTTCATCTTCAAAACGGAAAGGTATTGGCCCAGGCTATCGTGAAGATCCCTGCCGATGCGCTGGCGCTCTTCATCCTGAGTGCGCAGCAGATGGAATGAGAGTTCGCGAAGAGAGCGTTCGGAATCCTGCAATTTGCGCTGGGAATCCTGAAGAGCTTTCTGGGCAAGCATTCTTTCCGTGAAGTCGCGGGTTACTTTGGAAAAGCCGATTACCCCGCCGTGGGCGTCTTTGGTCGCGGTGATGACCACGTTGGCCCAGAATCTGGAACCGTCTTTGCGGAGGCGCCAACCTTCATCCTCGACCCGGCCTTGGCTGATGGCGATAGCAAGCTCGCGTTGTGGCTTGCCGGCCTGAATGTCCTCGGCCGGATAGAATCTGGAAAAATGCTGACCGATAATCTCGGAAGCTTCGTAGCCTTTAAGGCGTTTGGCGCCGACGTTCCAGCTGTTGACGCAACCGTCGGCATCGAGCGTGAAGATGGCGTAGTCCTGCACTGCTTCGACCAGCAGCCGAAAGCGGCGTTCCGTTTCGCGCAGTGTGCTCTCGTATTCGAGAACTTGTAGCTTCAGCTGTAAAGCGACGATGGTGCGCTGCTGGTCATCGTTGAGGACCAGGGCGCGAGATCCGAATGGAAGGACGGAGGAGTGCGCGGCGCAGATTTTGGCAAAAGAGTCGGCGTGCTCCTGCTTGTGAAAGCCGTTCATCGGATAAGCGCAGCGCAGAGAAAAAGAATATTGGGCTGCCAAATCGTTCCAAAGCTCTTCCAGGCGAATCGCAGCCTGATGTTTTCCTTCGGTCCAAAGAATGGCCACCATTTCGCCAAAAATGACCAGTCCTACCTGCTCACTTTTAGCGGCCGTTCTGGCGCTGGTAATTAATCCGCCTATCAGATGTGAGAAGCGTTCGGAATCGGGCATGCCGTTTAACATGATGCGCGCCAGGGTCTCTGATGCATCCAGACAAACAAAGCGGCCATCGGCAATAGCTCTGGTGGTATTCAGATCGCGGTCCTTCAATTCACGAGCCAGCGTTTCGCGGTGGACTTTAGTGGCGATGACAATGGCGGCGTCTCTACTGACAAGAGCGGTCGCAACTAACCCGGCAAGTCCTTCGATCATGAGACGGTCTTCAAAGTAAAACTGAACGGAGTGAGCCGAATGATTCAGCGGGGCAGGTAAGGCATTTTTTGCGCTTTGTAGCACGGATGCTTCTTTTGCGGCCATCAAAGCGCTCCGAGGTGGGGATGAGAGTATATTACAAACCCTAAGTTAAAATTGGACGCGTTAGCCCGATTATCTTGCGAGAATATGGAACGCTGCGAAATACAGGAAAATCCGTATGACGGTCAGGGAGTAATTGAACTGGCCTGTCAATTGCGGCCTGGAGTTTGCGAAAGTTAGCTCGAGCTCTTTGCGGTGCGCCACGAACTGGCGATGGCCAGCAGGAAGAACAGCGCGGCGCCGTGGAAAAAACTTGTGTAGGAAATAACGAGTCCAGTGGAGGAGCCGATGCCTGGCGGGTGGGAATCAAAAGCAAGAAACACGCGAGAAATGAGTGCGAGGACGCTACAAACCACGCCTAACCAATAGCCTGCCGCTGAGAGATATTTCGTTCGGTGAAATATGCCAGCGTGTCATCGCTAAAGATCCTGCTCACCAACAAGGCGCGGCATCCCGAGATGCGCACCAGGGATTCCACACCGTGAAAGGTGCATTCGCGAAGCAGTTGGCCGAGGAGCAGTGCCCACAGCAAAGTCCTCGCAGGAATCTGAGGATACTTGCGACCGTCTCCGGGAGCTTCGCAATAGGAACGTAAACCGAGCCGCCGCGTCACATAAAACCAGAGTCGCCGCGGACTCGGTCGTTTCATCGGCGCCGCTGCTTCTTCGCCAGCACCAGCAACTGGGCGTTGGCTGCCAATACGTCGCGCACGGCGTCCTGAAACTCGCGTCCGGCATCGACGCGCTTCTGTACATCTTCGACCCAGGCCTTGGGAATGTGCTGGACCTGCTTCTTGCCGTCCACCATGAACGTTAAGGACCAAGCCGCATGGCCGGCACCCTTCCTGCAGTGGCAGTTAGGCTTGCCGCAGTGCAGATGAGAGAGCGAGAGCGAGCCCGGGAGGAGATCGGGAGGAATGGCAAAGCGGCGCAGGATGTCGAACTTGCGCTGGCGCAAGCGTGCGGCCTGCGAGCCTTTGGGCTTGCTCTTCATCTTATTGTGTATATACCATAGGATTTAATAAATTTCAACCTCCTGAACGAACGCGAAAATAGAAAGGTGTCCCGCCAGGGCACCAGACACCAGTTAACTGTAGGCTTTTCAGAGGCTCACTTCAGCTACTGTAGGTGAGGTTCCGAAACTGCTGATGGGCGGAGCGGGCGGAACCGGCGGAGCGCTCGGAATATTGGGCTGTGGAATTTTGACGAGAATGCAGACTAAGAGCACGAAATGTTGCGCCCCCTACAACGGATTCCGCGAGAATTTGGGCTAGCGCCAGAGGGTCAGGATGGCGGACATGCAGAGGTAGCAGACGAGTTGGTAGCCGGTGTTGATGGCGAAGAGTTTCATGGACTGCTTCATGAAAAGTGCGCCTGTGAGCTGAACGGTAGCGACGAAACCAAGCCAAACGTGGCAGCCGATCAGCAAACCATATTCGAGATTGTGAGCGTTCATGTGATGGAGGAACAGCGCAAGGATAAAGGCGGAAACCAGGCTCGCGATGAAGGCGACAAAGTAGGTTGGGCCAGCGCTTTTTTGCATCTCCTTGATGCGTTCTTTGTCGTCGGGGTCGTAGCCCATCTCGCGCATCCAGGGATCGGCGAAGATCAGTGGGGAATACCAGAGGAAGCCGATGGGCATGGTGACGATGGCAGCGACAAGAATGGCGAGCAGGTTGAGATTGTGCATGTGCATGGCTGGACTCCTCTGGATCAGAGCGAGAATGCGAGTGATGCGCGGGACATAGTATTCGGAATCTGCTGGAATGCAAACAAAGAAAGAATCATGGATTGTAGTTACGCCGCAAAAAGCGCCCCTCAGAAGGCGGCCGTTACCACCGAAAGCCAGCTACCCGTTTGGATTGGGGCCGGCTAGCATGCCGCCGTCCAGAGTGATGTAGTGGCCGGTCATGAAGGAGGATTTATCGGAGCAGAGCCAGAGGACGGCTTCGGCGATTTCAGTTGGCTTTCCGAAGCGGCCCAGAGGGTGCAAAGCAAGGACGCGTTTGTTGACTTGCGGATCGGCGAAGGCGCGGTCGGCCATGGCGGTTTCGATTACAGCGGGGCAGACTGCGTTGACGCGAATATTTTTGGCGGCGCATTCAATTGCTGCGGTTCTGGTGAGGCCGATGACGCCGTGCTTGCTGGCGACATAGATGGCAGCGCCTGCGGAGCCCATCAAGCCGGCGACGGAAGACATGTTGACGATGGCGCCCGGGCTGCCTTGCTTGAGCATCTGGAGAATTTCGTATTTGAGGCATAGCCAGGTGCCTTTGAGATTGATGTTGATGACGGAGTTCCAATCTTCCTCGGACTGTTCGATGATGGGCTTCCATTGTCCTTCGATGCCTGCGTTGTTGAAGGCCAGATCGAGGCGGCCGAATTTTTCGACGGTTTTTTGCACCAAGGATTGAACGTCGGCGGACTTGGAGACATCGGATTTTACGAACAGGCCATCGCCGCCCGCAGCGCGGACGAGGTTGATGGTTTCATTGCCTTCGGTCTCGCGGCGGCCGGAGACAACTACTCTTGCGCCGTTTTTTGCGAAGAGGATGGCGGTGTCGCGCCCGATGCCAGTGGTTCCACCGGTGAGCAGGGCGACTTTTCCGTCCAGGTCGCCATGCGATTGAGCGGTCATGATTTCTCTCCGTAGATCATTTGTGGATGGCGGCGCGCCGTTTCGCTTCGAAGTATATATTGCAAACGGAAAAAATAATCGTGTTTTTGTCTTTGCTGAGAAGGGTGCCACCGGGAATTTCACTGGTTGCCCCGGTGATGCTGGCGTTGGGATGGGAAATCTTGATCTCGAGCACGTGGTTTGTTTTGATGCCGACCTGTGCCAAAGTCACCTGCGAACTGTTGGAGCCAGCGCCGGAATTCTCATCGTGAAACTGCTGAGCGGTCAAAGTTCTGGTGGTCGCGGTGGGATTTTTCGCCCGGACATCCTTCCAGCGAAAACTTTGCGCCGAGTAGGCGAGCTCGGTACCAATCAACTTTTTGGCTTCGGCTTCTCCCCAGCACGAGATTGTGGGGGCTGGCAGTTGACGAGTGACGATCGAGCGCGCCCAGTTGTTTTTCGGCACGGTCTGGGTGGGAAGGAAGGGACTGCGCCGGAGCGGAACTTGCCACGCCGAGCAAGACCATCAGCAGGTAGAACAGTTTTTTCATGGCGCGTGTTTGACTAGTGCTAATCGGAAGCGATTTGCGCGGCTTGAACAGGCTGGAGCGCAGGAATCCGCGCGGGAACAGTGCGCGCGGGGGAGAAGTCCCGCCATTGCAGGACGATGTCTGCGAAGAGCAGAGAGAAGGCGACGCACATCCAGACGGTGGTTTCGATTGCGGACTCGCTTTTCCAGCCGGTGACGCCTGCGACCACACGGACCTCAAGAAAGACGATGGCGACGGCGAAGCTGCGGGTCATCCACTGACGGTGCTGCTGGACTTTTCCTTTCAGGATGAAAAAGATGGCGATAGCAGTGGTCAGCATCCACAAAGCCGCGTCGGTTCCAGCAGCGAAGCTGAAGGAACGCGCGCCGCCCATGCGTTCCTCAAAATACTGAATATATAAACCCATGGGTGCTCCGATAAAGACGCCGGCGACATAAAAGCGGCCGACGACGCGATGGAACTTGGCAAAACGCTGGCGGAGACGATCGGAGAACTGCAAGGGACCAAGAAGCAAAGCGCAAGCGCCCATGATGCCGTGGGGCAAGAGGTACCATCGGAAAGGATGGATGTGCGCCCAGTTGGGATCCTTGGCGTCGATGAGAAAGTGCTCGTTGTGGCGAAGGACGTAGGCGAGCATCAGGCCAATAAAGGCGAAGAGCAGATATTTTGGGCGGAGCCACGAGACCCGTTGCAAGGGCAGCGCCGCGCTGGAAACGGTAGCCATTGAACATCCTAACGGTGAAGGGATTTGTTACATGCAAGATACGCTAAGAAGGCTCGCGAGCCAAGCGAAATAATGAGTGGATGGACATTGCCCCGAGGATGCCGGAGAGTTTTTTGTGCCGCCGGAGCGCGGCAAGTCTACGGGAATCAGGCAAAACTGCAGCTGTAGCGCTGCATGCGGTTATGGGTGTGCTCCCGCACGATTTGATTCGGTGAGGCGCTGCTCGCACAGAGAGAGAAGAGTTTTTGCGGCCGGCAGGTTGGGATGCAGCCGGAGTTCCGCGCGGAACTCGTCGCAGGCTTGATGATAATCGTTTTGCGCCATGAACGCAGTGCCCAGGGCGACATGATATCCCTCTCCGGCCGGATCAATAGTGATCGCGTGCCGAAGAAGTTCCACGGCCTCGGCCAGGCGGCCGGTTCGATAACAGATCATTCCCAAATCAAGATATTGCTGCGGAGACGCAGGGTTTAGCGAGATGGCGCGGCGAAGATATTGTTCGGCAGCGGGAAAGTCGCCGAGACGATAATTGGCCGTACCCATATTCGCATTGGCGAGGGCGAAGTTCGGGTCGCGCTGCAGAACAGGAACCAGGACCGACCGAGCCAACGAATATTGACCGTGGCCAATGAACGCAACCGCCAGATTGTTGCAGGCAATAGAGTTATTAGGCGCCAGGGAGCAGGCGCGTTTGTAGAGGGAGAAATCATTTCTCCAGGGGCGTAACTGCAAAAGGGTAGAGCTGGCCATCAATGCGAGAGCAGCGGAAAGAGGAAAGAGCAAATGGCGGGAAGTCAACCGGCCGAAGGAAACCAGGACGCGAAGAGCAATCGCAAGAAAAAGTGCCGCGCCGATGCTTGGTATATAGAGGTAACGATCGTGGGCCATGTCATTAGCTGGAAAAAGAGAAAATAAGAGAACCGGGGCAAGAGGAAACAGGAGCCAGGCAAATGCGGCAGGGGTCGAGCGATCATGCCAGCGGTACGCGAGGTAAATAAAGAGCACGAGCAATGAAATGACGATGATCGACGGAAACCAAAACGAGCTCCAGCCAAACGATGGGACAGGCTGAAGGTCATAGAACAACGAAAGAGGCGCGGGCCAAAGCAAATGGCGAAAATAAAAAAGCAGAAGCAGGGGCGCCGAAGCGATGGAAGATCCAACGGGGATTGTAAAGCCGTTGCCGTGAGGAGCGCCCAGAACGAAACTTCGAAGGACCAGAAAGAGCGCGGCGGTCAGCGCAACCGGAACAGTCTTCCGGAAAGCGTCGGCAAGGGAATGTCCTTTAGCATCTGTGCCTGAGGATGGAATTGGAGGGAAAAGCCACGCACAAGTGAAAATGATAAACGGAAACACGATCGAGGTTTCCTTGGAAAGCAACGCGAAACAATAAGCCAGTAGTGAAGCGACGAGCAGCGGAAGAGAACGAGATTCAACCCAGCGCCACCACAGGAGCAGGCTTGCAAGCATGCCCAAGCAAGCCAGCAGGTCGGTTGAGCCGGAAATCCAGGCAACCGATTCAATGTGGGCGGAGTGCAAGCCGAAGTAGAGAGCCGAGACGAATGCAATCCACGGTGGAAATCCGTGACGCTGAAGCAGCAGGAACAAAAGTCCGGCGATCGCTGCGTGCAGGCAGATGGAAGCAAAGTGCCAACCGGCAGGCCGCAGGCCAAAGAGATGGTGATTGAGGCTCAGCCAGATGAGAAACATCGGACGGTAGTAATTGGCGATGGTTGCGGGATAGAGAAAACTCCAGGACTGGTGAGTGAAGAAGGAGGGGAGCGAGCGCCAGGAGTTCAGGAGCGGATTCTGCAGGATCTGAGCGTCATCGTCGTAAACGAAACCGAAGGTTAAACACGGCAGATAAGGCAAGACAGAAAGCAACACCACCAGCGCTAATTGCAAGTGGTGGTACGACCAAAAACCGCTAAGCCGACGGTCGGAATTGGCGGGTATCGCGCCAGGGGCGGGAGAAGTGACATTCATAAAAAACAAACATTAACACGCGCGAAGGAATTCGCAGGCCTCAGGAGCAGAATGCGTGACGAAAGAAGAACGAATCGGGCGAAAATTTGCCTGCCGGGAATGCGATCTAACGAACAGTGGCTGGTTGAATTCAGGCGGCGAGTGATTTTCGGGGGCGCGATTTGGAACGCCTGGAGGCTTTGCGGATCATGGGGAGATTGGGTGGGATGCCGAGGTGGCGAGTGCCCCAGTGGCACAGCTCGGTCATCATGGGAATGAGTTCGTCGCCGGCCTTGGTCAGGCGGTAAGAGACTTGCGGTGGAATCGATGTCTTGATGTTGCGCTGGATGACGCCGTCTTTTTCCAGTTGACGCAATTGTGCGGTGAGAACTTTTTCGCTGACGCCAGGGAGCAGCTTGCGCATTTCCGCAAAGCGGCGGGGCATAAAACCCAAGTGCCAGACGACCAGGACTTTCCATTTTCCGCTTAAAACATTAATGGTGCCCTGAACCGGGCAGCCGAAGTTGGTCTTCATGAAGCGCTCCGGGGGCTTACAAAATTGTGCGTACTTCCAGCGGGCGTAACAGAAATTATACCATTTCGTTGTGATTCGCGTGCCGGGTAGAAGCTGTGGCAGACGCGTGTTTAGGGAAATTATAAATTGGAGAATGATCATGATTCTGATTACGGGCGCCAGTGGAAATGTCGGGAGAACTGTTCTGCAGGCAGTGGCGAAAAACGGCCCGAAGCACCGGGCGATGTACAGATCGGCGGCGGAAGCGGCGAAAGCCTCTGCGGGAACCGAGACGGTGGTTGCGGATTTCGCGAAGCCGGAAACGCTGGGTGCGGCGTTGAAGAATGTGGACAGCGTGTATTTGGTGTGTTCGCCGATTCCCGACTTGGTGCAGCTGGAATCGAACATGATCGATGCGTGCGTAGCCGCTGGCGTGAAGCATGTGGTGCTGAATTCTGCGCTGGGCGCGGGAGATTATGACAAATCGTTTCCGAGCTGGCATCGCAAGGTAGAAGATAAGTTGAAGGGCACACGGCTAAGCTGGACCATTCTTCGTCCGAACTCTTTTCATCAGAATGTGGTGGCGTTTTTTGCGCCAACGATTCGAACCCAAGGCGTGTTTTATAACTCGATGCGCGATGCAAAAAATAGTCTTCTGGACGTGCGCGACATTGCGGCGGTGGCGGCGAAAGCTTTGACCGGCGGCGAGCACGCTGGGAAAATTTATGAGCTGAACGGGCCGGAGGCGATCAACTACACGGAATTGGCGAAGAAGATTTGCAAAGTTGCCGGGCGAGAAGTGAAGTACGTGGACATTCCGATGGGCGCGCAAAAGAAAGCGATGCTCGATCAGGGAATGCCGGAATGGCTGACGACGGCGCTGTTGGACCTGCAGCAGTATTATGTGAACGGAAAGGGCGGGGAGACCGACGGATTATTGCAAAAACTTCTGGGTCGCGCACCGATCATGATGGACGACTTTCTGAAAGAAAATGCGGCAGAGTTCCGTCCGCAGGCGGCAAAGGCTTAGGCGGGCTTCGATGGAACCTGTGAACACCAAGACAGGAATGACGCACAGCGAAGCGCGCGAATTTATCCGCAATCATTTTGAAGAATTCGTGAATAAGAAAAACGTGGAAATTGGAAATGTGAATTTTGCGGCCAATTTTGTGGATCATGGAGTGGATGTGCCGCCGGGAACACCGCCTGGGCCTGCGGGAGCGATCGCGTATGTCGGCGGGGCGTTGAAGAAATTTCCAGATTTGCGTGTGACGATCGAAGACATGATTGCGGAAGACGATCGCGTGGTGGTGCGGAATCATTGGGCGGCTACGGATTTGCAGACTGGCAAGAAACTGGAATTTCACGGGATTGTGATTTGGAGAATTGCAGCGCGGCAGATCGTGGAGCGGTGGGCGTATTTGGAAGCGCCGCGTGCGATGTAGATGGTGCGGAGCAGCGACGGGATAGCCAACCGATACGGAATGCCAAGAAAGATGGCTACCTGAAGGTCTTCGCTCTCCGGGGGATTACAAACTGGTGCGTATTCCCCGCGCCGAGGACTCCGTTATAGCACTTTCTTTCAGCCGCCTGCACCAAGCCGGGTTAGAGGTTGCCGCGGAGGCCCAAGGCGTCAGCGTTTTCGCGCATGGCGCCAATACAGAACGCGATGTGTTCTTCGATGGGAATGCCGAGCTCGGCGGCGCCGTTGCGAACGTCGTCGCGAGAAACACCTTTGGCAAACGCTTTGTCTTTCAATTTCTTTCTCACCGATTCCATTTCCAGATCTAGAATGCTTTTTGACGGGCGGACATAGCAGCAGGCGGTGATGAATCCGGCGATTTCGTCACAGGCGAAGAGCGTGTGTTCGAGCGAAGTTTGGCGCGGTGTGTTGCAGTAGTCGGCGTGGGACATTACCGCGCGGACAACTTCCTCGGGATAACCGCGTTCGCGCAGAATTTTTGCACCTTCGGCGGGATGTTCGCGGTCGGGGGCGTGATCTGTGTTGGGCCAGCGCTCGTAGTCGAAATCGTGAACTAGCGCGGTTATGCCCCAGAGTTCTTCGTCGGCGCCGGATTTGCGGGCGTACCCGCGGACGCAGGTTTCTACGGCCAGCATGTGCTTGCGCAGCGATTCAGATTGCGTATATTCGCAGACAAGATTCCAGGCGTCTTCGCGGGATAGCAAGCGATTCCTCCCTGTTAGTAGCAAATCAAATCGAGTGCAGCGAAACAGGTCATGTTTGGAGCTTCCACAATTCTAGCAGTCGTTGCCGGACCGGTGCGAGCTTAGGGCCGACCAAACCGATTTTGGGGTGATATCGAAAGCCGGAATGGTCCATCTGCGCTGCCTCAAGTGCTCTGAGTGAGTGTTCTCTCGCGGCCTTGTGGTCTAGTGTCATGGTAATGAGCGCACAAGCGGCGTGCCACTGGAATCTATCGACTGGAAAGCGTGCTTGCGATTTATTTTGCAGGAGCAGGTCCGGAACCTCCGCAAAGTGAGTTCGGATTTCGTGAGTGGCCACCAGCATCGCAAATTCGAGCCACGCCGACGCGCGAACGTTCGGGAATTCGCGTTCCCGAGCTAAGGCTGCTTTGAAAGAATGGAGGGCGTTTTCGATTTGTCCACACGCCAGGTACACATTGGCTTGGTGGACATACGCTTGAGCGAGGTCGACCTTTCTGCCTAAGGCAAAGTACTTTTCGAGCAGGGCCAAGGCCACAGTTGGGTGTTTTGCAGTCAAATGATACGCCTGGATGCTTAGATACTGCGACTTCTCGCGGGCGCGATACAATTTCTAAAAAAATGTGCCTCAATTTCAGGGTCCAGTCGCTGTTTTCTAAACCATGCGGCTTTCATGTGTGGGCCTTGTCAGCGATCATGTGAATCTGCATTTTTTTGAACGCTCGCCGGATGGGATTCTTCAGGGGTGATCTTTTTCCCGGCGAAGGGCTGCATTTTGCGTCGAAGGTATTCGATGTAAGTGTCGGG
>Ga0073928_10009956_pt1 | contig 11456 bp, 14 predicted proteins | sample PaiPotPPA55metaG_FD_76969 | JGI IMG/M metagenome (GOLD analysis project Ga0073928, IMG submission 76969) | Iron sulfur acid spring bacterial and archeal communities from Banff, Canada, to study Microbial Dark Matter (Phase II) - Paint Pots PPA... ...
ATCGCGGCGATCAATAAATGATCTGGTTCTGACCGCCAAACTGGCGAGCGGGTGTAGCTCAGTTGGTAGAGCGTGTGCTTGCCAAGCACAAGGTCGTCGGTTCGAAACCGATCACCCGCTCCAGTTAAACGCTAGATAATCCACGAAAGCAAAAGGAAATCTCCGAAACGCCAGTCCTCAGTACTGCCGATAATTGCCAGTGAATGCTGGCAATTACGGAACATTGCGCCTACACTGTGCCTACATGGCACATCTCACAAAGCAGATCGTCTATGCCGCCACGGCGCCGGCGGCCGGTCAACGCTTCATCCGGGACGATCAGATCCGAGGCCTCGCGCTTCGAATTACGGCGAACGGGGTGAAGTCCTTCGTATGGGAAGGCAGAGTCAAAGGCCGTATGCGCCGGATCACCCTTGGACAATATCCCGCGCTCACCGTGGTATTGGCGCGGGATAAAGCGCTCGAGACAAAAGCGGGGATCGCGCGCGGGGGCGACCCGGCACTGGAGCGCGAGCGGGAGCGTGACCCGCCGACTTTCCAAAATCTCACTACGCGTTACCTCGACGAGCATGCCAAGCCGCGTAAAATAAGTTGGAAGCGGGACGAGTCGCGGATAAAAACGCATTTCTCGAAGTGGAATAGCCGACGAGTCGGCGATATCTCCGCGGACGAGGTTGCGCGGCTACACTACGCGATCTCGGAGGCCAACGGAAAGATCGCCGCAAATCGCGCGATCGAGCTTCTGCGAGTCATCTTCAACCTAGGCCGCGACTGGGGGTATTTTACCGGACCTAACCCAGGTGCGCGGGTGAAACGCTTCCACGAAAATAAACGGGAACGGTTTCTGTCTCCCGACGAGATGCACCGCCTTAATTCCGCGTTGGCGGATGAGCCGAACAGCTATTGGCGCGCTTTTTTTGGCCTGAGTTTGATGATCGGAACGCGCAAGAACGAGCTGCTTTCGGCGCGATGGTCTGATCTCGATCTCGAAAAACGGACCTGGATAATTCCTACGACGAAGGCTGGTCGATCGCATCTCCTACCGCTGCCCTCGCCGGCCGTGGAGGTGCTGAGCCTGTTGCCGAGCCGCGATCATAGCGAATTCGTTTTTCCAGGCCGAGGTGCGGCGGGCCATCTTCGGGAGCCGCGCAAGGCCTGGGAACGGATACTCAAGAGAGCGTCCATTGAGGGTGTCTGGATCCACGATCTCAGAAGGACATTTGGCAGTTGGCTCGCTGCTCAAGGTTACAGCCTGCCGCTGATCGGCCGCGCGCTGAACCATTCGAACGCAGCATCGACGTCTATCTACGCTCGAATCGACCTCGATCCGGTGCGAGCCGCACTTGAGAGTAACGCTGCCCTGATGCTCGCGCCAGCGCCGCCAAAAATCGAATCCAGCGCCCCCGCGAAGTGAGAGGCCGCCTTATGCCGTTTCTCGACATCTGTGACGGTAAAGGGAAACTTGATACATTTGCTGGCTCGAGACTGCTCGTGACCATGCTTTATCCAGCTGAGATCGATGACGAGAAACGTAAACTATTTTTCGAGAGAATGGTCGTTTCCGGACTAAATAGCGTTGAATTTGAGGGCAGCACAGTTTCCGAAGAGGACCGTAGAAACCTTGATCAGATTGAATTGATCGCCCTTCGCAATCTGGACCGCGCCGAAATCACAAGTACGACACTTTTCGAGGATGGCGCCCGTTGCGGTGCAAAGGGCTTCCTAGCCGGCATGGTGCTCCGATTCCTGCTTCGAACTGCGGTACACGCACCTGAGCATTCAAGCCTGAATAAGGCCTTTTACGTTGTGAACGGGCTCAGCAATCTTAAGGAAAATTCTAGAGGGAAAGGTAAAATCGGGGTCGCGGTGTCCAAACTTAAAGAGTATTGGAAGGATCACCTTTCAGATTGCCATTTACACGCCGCGGCGGTGGCACTTATCCTCGACGGACATCCCGATTGGTACATGGAGGAAAATATCCCCGCGTTTTTATTTATTTCGGAGATTTACCGAGCCTTGGGCGAATCAATGGGCTACCTGAATCCATCGCATTCATGGCGGAAGCCCACGAATCTCCGGTTTTCCGACTTCGGTATCCCGGACCTGCCCTCCTCAGAGACGATTATCATTCTATTCAGCGCGCTCAGCGCTGACGAAATGACTATTCTGAAAACCTACCGGGCCGATCATTAGAAAATCGCTGGCTCCGCATTTTCCGACTAAACGAGAAACCTAAAAAAGTGATTTCGACTCACCTTATCGGACAGTCGCAGTCCCGCGACAGGTGGGCCAGCCCTTGGGTAACCCACTATAAAGTGAGCCATCCCCCGCCTGGCCCACTCGATCTGACTCGAGCCGAGTTCTTATGCTGCCGGTATGGAACGAGCAGCACTACTGAGAAACGAACAGCGCCTCGGATTAAGTGAACGTAGGCACGTCGACGAGAAAGAGCTCGCTCAGATAATCGGCGTTCCGGTAGGAACGCTCCGCTACTGGCGCCTTCACCGCAAAGGGCCGAAGTTCGCGAAGCTCGGCCGCGGCGTCAAATACGATCTCCGCGACGTCGAAGCCTGGATCGCGGCGTGCACCGTCGAGACGTACGAAACTGCGGGCGCCCGATAAGTGCGAACGGCGATGAGTCATCGATGGCAGCGCCCTCGGGCGGTTGCGGCTGAAGCTGCCGGTCAAGCCGGTCACTTCTCGCGGAGTCCGACGTGCAGACCAGACCAGCCGGCGACCAATCATGCGGCGCATGACGGGCACATCCGGTCGGGCGCGAACGGCCGGAGGGCGCCGGCGCTCTCATATGTTCGCGCGCATCCGAATTCCATCATCACCGAATTGACGAGCTTTGCGTCGGACGATCATCCCAACGTCGATCGCTATAGCTTTAGCCGGCGATTGCCCGAATTGGCGCGTGCTGGACTGGTCATCCGGACGGGCGAGCGCCCGTGCCGTCTTACCGGCCGGCTGCGCACGACCTGGGGTGTGACCGATTGAACGCGGTGCCAGAAACTGTACACGTGGCGGGCTTCAGTTTTAGGCGATTCAATACCGGGGCTATAGGTGCGGAAGCCTGTCCTCATAGCGCCCCCATTTTTGCGTCGTTCGATCCGAGGCTTAACGACTGGAAAATGCATGCTTCGTGTGGCGCGTGCTCGCTTGAGACTTGGCGTCCACTGTTCAATGAGGCTGAGGCCTTACTGCCGTACCGGAACGGAAACCCTGCTGCATTACAGCCGGCGCTGAGCAACGATAATCGGAACGGAAACGGTGCGGGGCGTATGCCCCCGCCGCGTCATCATCCTGGATCAAACGGCCACCACTCCAAGGTACGCGGGATTTCCTTGGGCGAACTTGCCGAGCAGGTTCAGGGCGTCAGCTGGCGCGGTGACGATCAATTTAGTTTCCAATGCCCGGGCCATGACGATCGTCAAGCGTCAGCCTCGGCCACCAGAAAAAACGGCAGGATCCTTTTGAAATGCTTCGCTGGCTGTAGCATCGAGCGGATCATCGAACCGCTCGGACTAACGACCGCCCAACTATTCGAAAGTTCGAACGGTGAAGTACTCCGGCAAGCGGCCCGGCGCCCCGGTGATCAGGTCCGTTATCCGGTCAAAGAAATCGACGGCACGTTGGCTGCGATCCATGTGGCCGAGTACAGCGACGAAGGAAAGCGCATGTGGTGGGAATTGCCGGACGGCCGGAAAGGCTTGGGTGGTAGGCCGACTAGCGATCTTCCACTGTTCGGGATCGAACGAATACCACCCGATGCCGACGAGGTGATCGTCTGCGAGGGTGAGAAGGCCGCGGCCGCACTCCAGCGTCGCGGGCTAGCTGCGGTTGGGACCGTCACCGGTGCATCGAGTTGCCCGTCAGATAAGGTCTGGACCGCGCTGATGGGCCGTGAGCTGGTGCTGTGGCCGGATAACGACGATCAGGGCCGCAAGCATATGGCTGCGGCCGCGGGCCACCTCGGAGCGCTCGGAATACATCATCGCATGATCGATTGGGCCGATGCCCCGCCGAAAGGTGATGCGGCGGATTTTGAGGGTTCGAACGAGGAAATCGGCGGTTTGATCGCCGCGTCCGCGCTGGCGCTGAGCACGCGCAATGGTCATATCGCGCTGGCATCCGCCGCGCGCGAGGTGATCGTCTGCGAAGATTACGATACCGCGGTTGCGGCCAACGAGGAATATCTCAAGCGCAAGCCCATCATCGATCGCCTGTTTTATAGCCAGACCATCTCCCTATTCGTCGGCGGCAAACATCACGGCAAGAGCACGGCAGCGCGGACCTCGGCTATGTGCGTAATGCGTGGCTTGCCATTTCTCGGGCGAGCGGTGCAACAGGGGCCGGTTCTCTATTGTGCCTCTGGTGATGAGGTACCGGTCGCGCGCATGGAACTGCTGCGGATGGGCTGGGACAGCCGCAAAGATCCACTGCGATTGGTTCATATTAAACCAGGCATCGACGACGCGGATGAAGTACTCGGACAGATTGGCGACCTCGCGCTCAAAGATGGGGCAGTTTACATCGTGGCCGATATGCTCTTCGATTTCGCTCCGATCCGTGACGAGATGAGTTATGCCGGCACGCGGGCCGCGATCGGGAAGATTCAGGCGCTGGCGGACCGCACGCTGGCAAGCGTGGCGCCCACACATCACTCGCCCAAATACATGGGCGATGCGGCGACAGCAGGGCAGGCGGCGCTTGGTTCTCAAGGCATCGCCGCGCGCTTCTCGCCTATCGTTTTGAGCCGGAAATGGGCTGAGGGACTCTTCAGTATATCGAGCACCACGACGCGCGACCCGCGCGGCGCGGCGCTGATTGAGACCTGTATCGAGACCAATGCGCTTGGTTGGACCCAATCCGCCGGCGAATTCAAGTCGTGGATGAAATGGAAGGTTTACGCGGCGCGCGTTATCGCGCTGTTCGAGGGCGACGAGCCGGGCAAGGAACTCTCGGTTGATGCGGTCGCGCGCGGGCTCGATATCAGCCGACCGGACGCGCAGAACGCGCTCTATCGACTTTGGAAGGACAGGCAGCTCGACCGCGAAAAGAAGGGCCACGGTTATCGTTATTGGTTGCCGACGCAGAACCAAGAAATCCTGAAACAGACCGACGAGGCGTTCGAGAGCAACCTGCCGGGTGAGTCGCATGAATAAGATATTCGAATCGAAAGAATGGCGGATGTGGGACTTGGGGAAGCCGATTGCCAATGGAAGGCCGAACGATTCCCCGCGGCGGTTTCGCCTGGAACGTCAGCTATCCGGAGGCTGGACGACGGTGAAAGGCGGCGTCAGTCGGCCCGAGTTGATGGAGTTGATCGAGGCCTTCGGCGGCTTCCTGCTCCAGCTCGAAGGGCAATGAGCGAACTGTATCTCCCTGGAGACACGTCTACAGCACAGTTCGTTATCAGACGCCTTTTGCATCGCAGAGCTAGAGGATCCAAAAAACTTATGGAATTCGTGATTCCGGATTACGCGAGAAGAATGATTTCGGCGATTAAGCGCAACGCGGACCTGTTCCCGAAAAGGCGGGGCGGGATCCACCATTTCGTGTTCCACGACGCTTGGTGCTCCCGGCTGGTCCGTCCGGGCGAAGCCTGCGCCTCCACTCCGAATGTCGAAGTTGAGATCAAGGGTCACCGCGATCACATCCTGGCGGAATGGAAAGCTCGTGGCCGTCGGGCCATCGTCGGAGCAAATACATTGACGCCGGTTCCGTTCCAACTCGCGTCAGAAAAAGCAATCTGATGGCTAACCTCGAAACGAAGGTGCGAATGGCGCGGCGCGAAGAGGTCCAGCGATTAATGTGCGAGCGTAAGCGTCGCCGCCGCGAAGAGCGCCAAGCAGAATCAAAGTCTGGAGGTGCGCGCTGATGGCTGACGAATAGGCGAAAAACTCAGATCGGGAAGCCGGCGAAAACACCCTGATGGATCGGCTGCTCGGAGATCAGGCGGCGTACGTCGAGCTTATGCGGCCGCTGATCTCGGCGGTCTCATAGATCCACCGATGTCTTGAGGCGGCGCGCTGGGAGGGATCAGGGTGCTTATAGGACAATAATATGACCTTTTACAGCTGGCTGAGACGGCAGAAAAAACGACGCGATCTCATCGGCACGCTGGCGGGAGACTATTGCACCGAGCCGGTCTGTTGTCCGCTCGATCCCGTAAACGCTGCTGAGGTCATGGCGCATCTTGAGGCACACCATCGCGGCTACTTGCCCAGCGTCCGCAAGGCTGTGCTGCTGGCGTGGCAGGAATATCACCTTACGGTTTGGGCATCCAAAAACGCGGGCGCTATCGAGCGCGAGGCGGACGGCTCGCCGAAGGAATGAACCTTGGCAAGTGTCCGCGAAAACCCACGTCATCGGATGCGCCTGCACTGGACTTTACGACCGGCGCAACGATGATATTAGTGTGGGTGAAAGTCGAGAGGATTGGAATTTGAAAATCGGGCGGCGGCGGCCTCCCGACCGGGGGCCGTCACACGATTGCTGATACTAGCAATGGAAGAAGTCAAGCTTACAAATCTGGGGAAGTTGATTGAGCGCTGCTGGAACCAAGCGGAAGCCGAGACCGCGAAGGCCGTCGCAGAGAAGTACTTCTCTCCGAACGAGGATGATGTCACTTTTCTGTTCATCGGTGAGCTGGGCATGGCTGTTGACAAGGCCAGCGCGGCCCGTGAGGTAGGGAAGGCGTTTCTGACAGACTTGCGTAGGTCGATCCCGAGCCTCGATGACGCCGTTGCCCAACGTGTCAGCGGCAGGTTGGTAGCGCGGGTCAACCATTATAAGCGGTGGTATGAAGGTAGGACAAGCGCCTCGGATGTAGGCATCGTTATCAGACGACCGCTCGTTCAACGTACATCCTACTCTACGCGCGTCGAGCTACATCAAGACCATGCGATAGGGCTGCTGGCACAGGCGAAGCTAGGGCATTGCGCAGCCGAAACCAACAGCATCTATACTTGGAAGTCGGGTCTCACACGGAAACAAGTGCGCTTGTTTCCGGAACGGTGCGACTACTACTCGCTTCTCCTGTATCGCCTGGCCGGCGACAAGGAACTGAGGCCCTTCCTTTGGCAACTCTGCAAATCTCACACGGTTGAAGAGGTCAAGCATTGGTTGCATTCGGACACTTTTCCGGAGGAAGTATCCTCTTCCCACGTGATCCAAAAGTTGTTTGCTGGGACGATTGGCACCAAAAATAAAGAGGTCATTCAGACCATCATCGATGCCCCTCCGTCGGCTGCTCGTTTCATCGACCTCCATATATTCTGGCCTGATGATGCGGCACCTCCGCCGTTCCTTCAACTCCAGCAGCACAAGCAAAACAAACAGATAGTGCAGCAATTAAACCGGTGATGATGGAGACCGTCTAACCCTTTTAAAACCAAGGTGTTTCAGGGAGGCTAACTGCGATGAAGATCATCTCGTTGGCGACCGTATTCCCAAATTGACGCAGCGCTAGTCGGTCGAGACGCGGGCATAGCCGTATTTCATGCCTCCTAATTTGAAACCTCAAACCTGAAACATCCAAGCCCTTTACTTATGGGCCTTTCCAGCGTGTTTCAAATTCTACCCATTTTGCGCCTTGTTCCTTTGTGTATAGTGTCACTCAATATGCCACTGGAGAAAAAAAGATGGCGACTACACCTGAATGGATGCCTGTCTTCTGTGTAATTCCGGCGATGAAAACTGCTTATGCCGCCCACTCTGATGTCAAGGTTGTCACGCAGCCTCCGCACGAAAAGGAAACGCAGGACTACTGGCAGCGCATCGGAACTGCCGTAGCCAATTCGCAGGGGGGCTTCACGATACAACTCAACGCAATCCCGCTCAACGGCGTCTTGGTTATGCGCCCTCCTGAGTTAAACGAACAGATGGATCCCACCCAGAGAGGATAGAGCCATGCCACAACATTTTCGACATTTCTGAGGTCCGCGGACTACCGGTACCTTCAATTTTCAGTGGGACATAATTCGTCATGATTCATTTGTCGTGGTCACGGCCAGTGAAGGGCCGGGCTACGATGTTGCGCCAGCACCCCAACGCTTCCTTGGGCACGCCTACTTCCAAGTCAGCAGCGTCGCGCCCCACGACGGCGGGGTGACTTTTTGGGTCATCATTGGAGATATTTGGGACGGCGGGCCGTGGAATCACTGGCCGCCTGGCCCTCTAAATCTGTGGACGGACATTACGGTCTTCGATCCGTCAGATCCATCGGGCCAGAATTAGGTATGCGCAAATATTCCTTGATCTGACGGCTTTTAGATTTCTCGCCAAGCTGCACGAATGGCAAAAGAACGGGCGAGGCGTCGGTATCGTCGCGCTCGATGCACAAAGGACCCTTTGTGCATCGTCGGAAATGGCGGTGTCAGATTTTCCGTTTCGTGAGCTGACCCCATTTAGCTCGGGCTCCGGTCGCGGCGGGCTATCTTTTTTCCGTTCTCGGGTCTCTCGCCATATTTCTCTAAAGTGGCCCACGCGGCATTAGGGTTGAAGCCGAGGTCGCAGAGCGCCCGCGCACCGTCCACTAGGGAAATCTCGTTGTCTTTCCATCGGCGGATGATTTCGTCGTGGCGGCGTTGCCACCAATTCGGTTTGTTCATAATCCCTTCATCTCCTTCAATAGCCTTCTTGGCTTGTGAAATCCGGGCGTCTCACATTCTACCCTTTGTGAAACGTCATGCTGGCTTCAGGAATGAAGCGACGAGCGGCCACACGTAAAGCCGAGAAAGCTAACGGTCTGAGTAGCGCTCAATGATACGTCTCAAAGCCTCTTGGTATCCGAGAAGTGTGTTCAGACTTCGGTCGGGCTGTTCGTCGCTCCTATAGGGACCGATAAAGCCGCCGCCGGGTACCTCGCGAGACAGTGCAGCTTCAGCTTGGGAAATATTCGTTTCAATCAGTTCGCGTGTTTTCGCGAACCAAGCGCTAAACTCAATATTCCAAGCATTGATGTCAGCAGCGCTGGTAGCGCGTTGGCCCGCTGCGAACAAGTTCCCAGATTGTGTCATCTGATTAGCAAGCATGTTGATTAGTGTCGGGTAGATGCGCCGCCGCGCCAATTCATCATCTTTGCTTTTCCAAGCTAAAAATGTGGCAAGGAAAAGTCCTAAGAGGGCAAGTGAGGATGTTAGACGGGCACCGATATTCGCGGTCATCCAGTTTTGGGCAGCTTGGGCACTTTTGGCTGGCAGGAACTCGAAGAGTTGCGGCAACGATGTGACGAAGAGACCATAGGTCAACCAGCTCATGACCGCCTCGCCGCAAAACCGAAACAGTTGACCAAAAAGCGGTAAAGTTGCGTCGTCGTTCATAACGCGAACGATAGCGGCAGGTTGCGGGTCTAGGGAAGGGGCGAAACTTACCCATTTTGAAACGCAATGTGCCGCCCCGCGGATTTAAGGACCGCCCTCCAATTTGGGCTGTGCCTTCTAAACCTGATACATTTATCTGATTATGGCTGACGAACATTTTGACGAAGAGTTTGACAGGGTTATGAAGAAGGTTATGGCGCTTGAAAAGGAGGTGGCAGCGCTCAAGGGAGCGCAAAGTCGGGTCACATTGACTTCGCCAAAGGGCAGATTTCAAATCGCCCTGGAGCTGTTTGACACTGGATTACTACAAGCCCTTCTCTGGGTTAAGCAGCCTGATGGCACCTACAAACAACAGCCATCAGAAAAGAAAATAACACAGGCGCTTGAACAGCAGACAATGAAGGGCACTTGGTATCTAGACTGAATGGGCAAGACGTGGTTTTCCTCCCTCAGCTTGCTGCCAGAGTTTGGCCGACGACTCCGGAATCATTGGGTAGCGGCTGTGATGGGCGGTACGGTGCCAGGTATTGGTTTGTTTGTGTGGAGCCTAATCGGCTCTCTGCCGCACTGGACAGTCGGATTGATTCTAGTAGGTGCGCTTCTTTTCTCTGCTTATTTCACATGGCGAGATGAATATCTCGCCAGACAACAAACCGAACAGAAAATTCGCGTCAAAATCACTTCCGCTATAGCGTCTGACGGCTGGACTTGGAGTCCAATTTCTCTAGAGGCCCCCGCCACAGAACCAAACAAACCAATCAGCGCTCTGTTAGGTGTGCGGTTAGAGCTAATAGTTTTCAATGCTGGTCCCCCTACCGTTATTGACGATTGGGAGTTGTTGCTACCTGATGGAAGTGTCGCGGTAGCTTTTGACACTCTGGAAAAGAGACTTAAGAGCCCTTGGCCACCCTCGAAGACGGCTGAGGAATTTAGGTTGACCAACAACGTTAGAGAGCTTGCCGAATCTCCTTTACCAACCGGGCAACGAAAGGAGTTGTTGTTAGACTTCCAAAGCGCTGATTTAGAAATCGCCAAATCTGAAGAACTAAAAAAAGATGGTTCACTCTGGGTTCTGATGTTTGGTGACGCATCGGGCACCAGATATGAAGTCAACCTTCTGAGGAGGCGTGGCCATATATATGAGCAGGCGGACGAGTTTTCGCCGGACTGGAAACCTAATGCTATGGCCGTCAGTCAATCCTTATGACAAATTACCTTACTGCCCCGCCGCACCGGTCGGGGCAGCTCTGTCAAAGTCGCATAAGGTCAGGATACGTAAACCTCGAACGCGCCGAGGCGAAATCCACCCTTTGTGAAACCAGAACGCACAATCAATAGACACCCGGCCCGTTAGTAGCTGCGCTAAAAGCGCTGCGAGACAGAACTGTCCTTTTCGGATAGTTTTGCCTTGAAGGGGACGGTCATGCTTCATGAGCCAAAATTTCAAATTTTGGCGGCTGTTTTGGTCGCAGTATTTGCTGGAGGGATAGCGCTGGCGTGGCCAAAAAAAAGTCGGGTGGCGGGTATAGCGATGATGGCCGTCAGCGCAATCGGCCTAATACTGATGTATTTTTATTGGCCGGAATCGTCAGCCGCACAATCATCACCGTCCATTTCAACTTCAACTCAAAGCGGCGGCACTGGCGGAAGTTACGCGGGGGGTGGCGGTGGTGGAGCTGGTGCTCCGGGCGGTCCCGGCGGCACGGATATCCAGAATCAGTATAACTATGGCCAATCATCCCCCGCTCCGGCGACGACCCCCGCACGTCCAGACGTAACTCTTCGCTTCATATATCCGACAGAACCCGCACTCCAACTCATCAACCAATCAGGAGTAACTGCACGTGACATAAAATGGGTGGTGTCAGTTTGGGATCTTGATTTGCCGGATCGCAGAAATCCATTACCCATACCAGTGACGCCTTTTGATTTTATCATGCCGCATTCATCGGGCGGCCCGCAGGGTCTGTTTGATGCTCCGATGGTGGCTTCTCTTTTACACACAGGTGATCACTTAATTGGATCGGCGTCGGTTAGTTGTCCCGATTGCGCCAGGGGGCGCACCTTCATCGTCTATATCATTTGGGGACACAAAGGATGGTTCACTGAAGTACTTGATAAAACTAG
>Ga0073928_10009957_pt1 | contig 11456 bp, 15 predicted proteins | sample PaiPotPPA55metaG_FD_76969 | JGI IMG/M metagenome (GOLD analysis project Ga0073928, IMG submission 76969) | Iron sulfur acid spring bacterial and archeal communities from Banff, Canada, to study Microbial Dark Matter (Phase II) - Paint Pots PPA... ...
CTCCCCCGCCTCCACCACCAATATTTTCAATAATTAGTTCGATATCTTGGACATCTACTGTGGGTGGCACGGTAGCCTCAATGCAACGTCAGAACCGGAAGAGAGAGAATAGAAGCTCAGAATTTAACTGACCAGCTTACGCCGTTATGACCATAAGCCACTTGCTGCAAAAAAATGGTGCGGTCGAGAGGACTCGAACCTCCACGCCTTGCGGCGCTAGCACCTCAAGCTAGTGCGTCTGCCAGTTCCGCCACGACCGCCCCGTGTTTTCAACTGCTTACGGCCTGCTTTGCAGCATCGCCCGCGTCTGCGACCATTTTGCGACTAATTTCCCGGCGAGCCTGAATCATCGCAGCAGCATCTGCCAAATCGTTTTCGTCCGTAATATTATAACGGCTAAAAACTGAATCGGTTTGATGACCGCTGATCTTTTTTGCCACGTCTCGGGAAACTCCTGCCCTGGTCATATTGCGGACTGCTGACCGCCGAAAGTCGTGAAGCAGTACTGAGACCTTGGCGGCTTTGCACATCTTACGCCAAGAGACCCGGAAGTCCAAAACCTGATCGCCATTCGGCCACGTAAATAGGAAATCTTCCGCTTGCTTACCCTTCACAAGAGGATTCACAAGATCAAAAACTTCCGGCGTCATTACTACCTTGCGCCCCTGGCCGCTTTTGGTTTCGCCAGTCCAAAGGCAGATCGTCCGGCCCTCTAAATCTATTTGGTCAACGCGGAGCCCGAGCAACTCCGACTTACGAAACCCGAAGTTGTAAGCAATCGCCATAAGTGCTCGAAGCCAAGGGTACGGGCAATTTGCCTGAAGCGCGTCGTACTGCGCGTCAATCAAGAATCCTTTACGCGGGGCAGGCTCCTGTAGCTTCTCGGGGAACTTTGGGACGCGGGATACCTTCGCTGGCGTGTAGTCCTCGAAGCCGTGGTAGAACCTAGCGCGAAAAACGGTCAATTCCCTGTTCACAGTTCCCGGCCCCGCCCCAGCTTCTAACCGTTCGGCGCGATACTGCAAAATCTTTTCGGTATTGATGCGCGATGCTCTAAAGCCGCCAAAAAACGGCTTCAGATGAACACGCCAAACCAGTTCTATCCAGTCGATAGACTTGGGCGCAGTGCCCCGGCACTTCGTTATATAGAGGTCCGCCAGTGCGTCGGTCGTTATCCGGCTTTCGGCTTCATCTAGCTTGCCTACGCTGCGGAGCGTGAGCTTTTGATTGAGAGTTTTCTCGGCTTTACTACGAGTAGTGAATGACTCACGCCGACGCCGACCCTCCGCGTCGTAAAATGCAATTTGGAATCGGTCGCCCCTTTGGGTTATTGACCCCTTGCCGTACTCTCCCCTTCTCTTGGGAATCTCCAACACCGGGGCCATCGCTACGTTTGAGTTGCTCATGCGCTCTCCTTTTTGGTCTTGGATATTTTCTTAGTCGATTTCTGCTTGCTGGTCCGCCAGTTTTGACCGTGCTCGCCCCACCAAGCTTTTTTGGCTTCTTTACGCGACTTTTGGAAACAATTGTCCCCACAGAATTGCTGACGAGGATGTGCTGCTGCATAGCGGCTTCCGCACGAACTGCAAAAACGTACCCTCCAAGAATCTACTCCCAGGAACATCACCGCCCGCTGGCAGGGCCACACTTCAGGCTCGGGTAAGGAATATGCTGGTGGCACAACGCTCTTCCGCAGAATCTCGGCGTATTCGGCAACAGCCTTCTGTTGCTTGGACAACTGCCCGATGTTGGTTATCTGCCGAACACAGCTGTCCAATTCAAACTTATTTTGCCAAGCATCCCGGACAAGTTTCTGATGCAAGAGCCAAGCAGGTGTGGACGGCCCGATGATCTCCCTTAATACCGCCCCTCCGCCCCGAGGTACGCTAAGGGCTTGCGTATCCCATAACGCGGCAGGAAAAAAGTCCGAATAATTGTTTCGAAAGTATTCAAGATTCGTAGGACTCAATGGGTCTGCGTCCATGGGGTCAATATTTGAGAACTTCGCTAATGTTTCGGCTTCTTGGTATAGCTCGTCAACTTTCGCCACAGCGACTCCCCTGCTAGACAGTAGCAATGTTACTACCATAATTCTAATTGACTGCCTGCTGGCTGTCAAGTAGTATTTTCACGTGGACAGACACCAACCAATCGACGCCAATGCCCTCCAAGCGGCGGCTAAGGGAGCGGACGCCAGTCTTTTGTTGGACATCCGCGCCGCGAGCCGCTTCTTAGGTTTAAGCACTTGGCAATGTAGGTCGCTCATTTCTGATGGCTCATTGCCAATCGTAAAGGTCGGTCGCAAGTTCTATTTTCGCCGGACCACTCTGGTGCGATGGGCCGAACGCGCCGAGGAGCGGGCGGCGTGAGCCCTCAAAAGCGGGAAGTTTTGACCATCTTGCACAACACCCGGGGCGACGCTAGTCCGCCAGAAGAGACACCAAATCTTTCGTTTTCCTGATGGCCGTATCTGGGTCGTTCCAAAAACTCCGTCTGACACGCACGCATGGAGGAATAACCTTTCCGATTTGCGTCGCAAACTCGATTTGCGAAAACTCAAGCCCCACAGTGCGGTGCCGCAATGAGAGCTTGGCTATTTTGGGTGGGAATGGCGCTGATTTTTCTCGGCTGGGTGAATCCCGCAACTGTTATCGCCGCAGTGCTCCTGTTTCTGATTTGTTTTTCTAGAACCGAAGTGCGGTGAGTAACAACTTTTGCGGGCCGATAATCCCCCCAAGGAGAATTTAAAATGGCAGCAACTGAGAGCAACACGATTTACCTTGGGCCACGTCCGGTACAAAGATTCGAGTCTGGTTCGCCCGACTGGTTCGACAAATTGGCGGAAAGCGATGGGCTCGATTGCAGTCCGAGCGACTTCGGTTTAGATCATCCCCGCAAATTTAAAAATGTGGCGCTGTTCGCGTCTTACGGCACGTATGGGGAAAACCTACTGGAGTTACTGACGGCCTGCAAAAACAGGGGGCTTGAAGTAGACATCGGCGGGCGTAGTTATTATTCGTCCGACACTTACAGAATCGCTATCTTCCGCCCCGAAGACGCCGAACAGTTTGCCGAATATACCCGCGTAGTACGAAATACGCCAACCGAGACCGGGGCATGATCGACTTGCGAGACGCGGTTCTAGCGGAAAACCTTGCCGATGCCGGGCAGAAATTTAGTTTCGACTTCCTCTGTCCAAATTGCGGCCAGCGACACTGGGCGGAAGAAATCATTACCGAGCGGCCTACCGTTATGGCATGGGTGCTCGAATGCGGACCCGTCAAAGTCAGAATGCCCTGGGCATCTACCCCGGCAAGAGACGAAAAAGACGTATACGGGAATCTGTTCAGTAAGTGAACAAGTTTCTGTACGAGATTCGGGCGGGCTGAACCCTCTCCCGATAGCGGAAAAACCGCGAGGGGCGGACCCTCTGACAGTCTGCCCCGATTATTTTAAGCGTCAGAAGAAAAGAGAAAATAAGTTCAAAAATAACGCATAGGATGACTGTTAATTTAATCTCCGAGAAAATCTCCGAGCACGATGTAAAACCTCCTATCGGTGCCCCCGATCCCAACGCCACACCCTGGATTCGAGAAATCCGCTACGCCGTTTCTAAGTTTGGTCATCTTGCGAAATCCTTTCTCGCAACTGAGGGCAGAGACGGGCTACGAAACGAAATATTAGTCGCTTTGCTTGAGGTCGCGAAAACCCGTCCTCATCTGCAAGCATCGCGTTACCGAACAGAGGGTAAGTTAGACCCATATGCAATTGAAATAGCTAAGAATTTGCTTAAGGACCTCGCCGAACCGAAGCATGGCAGCGAGTGGGTTTTGAACGAAGCTGAAGGACAGCAAGAAAAAAGAAAACGCCAAGTACAAGAAATTCCATTTTACGACGCTACGATTCTCTTGTCCGGCAAGCCAACAAAACTCATCAATTATCAGGAATCCGGTAGTGAGACCGGAGACGCCGCGTTCACAAGTCACAATACGATACCGGAAGGTGAAGACAATCTCGCGGATGACTCGTTGCCTGATTTGGATGACGCGATTGATTCGGCCAGCGGAATCGCTCGACTAGCGCACATTTATCGTCAACTAAAACCCGCGTACCAAAGCGCATTAATTCTCGCAAAGATTTATCGGCATCCTAAACGCGAACGGCCCGCCTTGTTGACTAAATTCAGTCTCGAACCCTGGCTAGGATTGTCCGCGAAGGGATGGGACAAGCGTTGGGCGCGAACAAAAATTGAGATTCGTCGGTTAACTGCTCCATACGCGGTGCGGGCCGTCACCGGGGGGCGGATTAGTCCAAGCAACTTCAAGTTTTCAACCTTTAGCCTCGATTGGTTTGAAGCGTACCAGGCAAATGTCGCGAAGGATACGCTGCGAAAATTCGGAGACGCGTGGCCCGAACTTAAATCTTTGCTTGAAAATGGCGCGGCATTGTCGGATGCAGAACTGATTGCCGCTGCGGATCAAATCAAGGGCAGGCATGCTAAGACCGATTTCTATGTTGGTCGGGCCATGACGATTTACTGGGCGTCGCAAGCAACGAATTACGCGACGATGAAAACTAAAGCGGTCAAACGCAAAGACGTGCGGGCCGTAGTCAGCGTATATGCGCGAAGTTTTGTAGACCTCTTTTTGGAACGAGAATATAAATTAACCGAATTTCGACAGGCCGGATACGAGCCGCCATGCCAGGTTCCTCAAAACACTAAAAAGCCTGGCCGCAAATCTCGCCCGAAGAAGTTGGCGGAGTCCCCTTATCGTTCGCCGTGGGTCGGCTCCAGCCCGAGCACCAGACCATTCCATGAAGTTGCACTGGTTTTGACAGACTCGGGCACGCCTGCGATTGATGCCACCTATCGGCCAAGGACGTTCTTTTTGAAATGCAGGGTTTGCCAACGGTACCGGGCCACGAAGACCGCCGCGCCGGAACACGTCAATCAAGAAATCGAGATAAGAATCGCTGTCGAACTTACCGGCGTCGGGAACTACGGGCCACCCGACGAAGTTCTCTATGCTTGCCGAGAGTGCTGCAGAATTCCGTTCCTTCATTTTGTTTGTGAGGCCAGGACACCCGCACCTGTCCGAAAACTGATTGGCGACAAGTGGGAAAGGATTCTGGGGTCTGTCAGATGCCGAGCGCGGCGGGCAGTCGGGTGTATTTATTGCTTCCGCCATTTAAAGGATCGACTGGAACCAGTCTCACCGAGCTTTAAACCACTACCGACCTTGGCTGAAGTGGAAGACATGCGGATTTTAGATTGGATGCAGGGAGACTTCGCGCCTTGGACGACCAAAATGAGCCCGCCTAAAATATTGCTTGACAATTTTGTTAAAAAGTGGGGGGTGTAGGGCGTTTGGGGAGTATATCTGTTATGAGAAAGGGATAAGTCATGCCCCGATTTTTTTCGCCTCTTTTAAAGGCATAAGAAAATAACTCTTAAGGTGAAACAAGGGAAATGGGCGACAAAAGAAAGCAAATCGCAACAACAATGCGGGTTCAGGGAATTAAAAAGACCGATATCGCTGAAATGGTTGCGAACGGCCAAATTTATAAGTTTAAACCATGCCAAATTTCGGACTATCTTCGCGGGCGGCCTTTAAGTGAGGAGAAGGCCGCCCGGCTCGAAAAAATCGTCGAGGACGTTGAACGAGTTTGGACCACGCTTGGTATTCGGACAGACCTTTCGGACCTTGAGGGATTTACCAAGCTTCTGGCGCACGTCAACCGTTGTGAAACTGAGCAACTTGTCAGCGAAACCGCAGAATTCGCTCGGCAAGCGGAACAGGGCCTGGCCGGGCAGTTCAGTAAGTGAACAAAGGAGAAAAAATGGCTACGAACGCAGAATTGTCCCAGATGGTATTAAAACAGATATGGACCGAGAAGGTGGTTGCAGAAACTTTCGACGGCGAGCCGGACACTTTCAATAAGAAAATGGCGCAAATGGCGATGGCGCAGGCTAGGGAACACTTGGAGGCGGTGATTGATAGCCGACTCCAGTCCAACGACTAAATTTTAACTTTGTAGCAATATCCCGGCAGAGACCTTCCGCAGTCGAAGTCCCCGCCCGCGTTTCTGTTGTTTCCAACGCGATATAAACCCCGAGCAACGGTAATCGTGTCCGAAACGGGTCAAAGTTTAGCCCCGAACGAAATTCGAAAGTAGAGACGAAGACGAAGAAATGAGAACACGAGCGACAGTTATAAAGTGGAACCGATCCGCTGGATACGGTTTCTTAGCGCCTGAGAATGGCGACGATGATTTATTCGTGCATGTTTCCGCATTGCAGGGACGGCGACGATTAGACGAGGGCGAGCTAGTCGAATTCGAACGCGGCGAGCACAACGGCAAACCGCTGGCCCAACACGTGGTCGTTATCGGCGGTGCAAAGTGAGCGCCGATTTCAAACCAAAATTCGTTCCGTGGTACGAAGATGATTTTCAAGCAGACCGTGCGGTCAAGCGTTGGACGAGCGTTCAACGAGCGTTGTATAGAAATTTGCTGATGGAGTCGTATTACAACGATTTACGACCGAACCTCCCGAATGATGACAGCCAGCTCTGGTTATTAGCCGATGCCGAAAGCCTGCAACAGTGGCTGGATAACAAGGAGCCGATCCTAGTTAAGTTTTATGAAGATGTGGACAGCGACGGGGTGTCTATCCTTTGGAATAAGCGGGTACGCCAGGAATGGGGAGAGATGCAAGAGCGTCTTGAACAACGGCGCAACGCCGGGGCCGCGTCCGCTAAAGCTCGCCTCTTGAAATCGTCCGGCAACAAAAAATCCGCCCGCGCACAGGACACTAAAACACAAGACATAAAAGTAAAAGACACTACACAACAACACACAACAACACATAAGAGCGTTGAACATACGTTCAACGACCGTTCAACGGACGTTCAACCCGTTGTTGCTGTTGATGTTGTTGAACCTAGCCCCGTTTTGGCGGGCAAAGCTGAAAATCTGCTTCGTAATTCCAAGATCATTGCCGAATTCAGAAAAGCGGCTACTAACTCAGGCGTTCACTTCGACGCCACCGACGATCATATCGAGTCGGCTGTTGCTTTCCACGACTCTGTTGGAGCTTTGTTGGCAATGACCGCCTGGACGTGCTGGGTGAACGATAGCGAACACCTCATAGACCAAATCGTTAACGGAAAGAAAACAAAAGTAGACCGCGCCTGGCCGCTTCAAGAATTCATTGAGAAGGGGCACTCAGTGGAATGGGTTGAAAAGGTGACGCCATACGTCAATGCCGGGATATGCGATCCCGACACTATCCGCTTCTTTGAAAAACACTTTGATTTCGAAAGTGTGGCAGAGGCCAGCTTAACCCGTGACGACATCGCCCTATTGAAGTCCCAATCGAACCTGCTTGAGTTTCGCTACAAAAGGTCAAATGCGGATGATGTGCGGGGATTCGTAGATTCATTTCAGGCAAAATCAGAAGTCAACAAACGTTCAGCGCCCGTTCAGCAAGTGAACAACTGAAAGTTTGCCGGGATTGGGAGAGCTTAAAACTCACCACCATTGATGTTTCCGCTAATCCGATCCCGGCGAATTCAATCTGTTCAGTTAGTGAACAACTTTCGTATCACCGGGGAAGCTGCTACAAAATGAACAAAACCCATCAGGTTGCATCGTTGTAATCGGAAGGGCCCCCAATATAGAAATCTAAAGGAGCTGGAGCCATCAAATCTTGCGCAGCCTTTAGCTGATAGCAATATTTGGTCCGATGCTCAGTGTCGTAAATATCCCGGTATTCAATAAATCCGGTCAGGTACAGTACTTTGTCCTTTTTAGCGACTGCGATCAATTGTTCATTTGTCAGAGGAAAGCCTTGGAGCATGAACGCTGTCGGGGGCAAGACAGAACCTCTTTTGCTGAACGGCCCGGCCTTAGTGTAGGGAGGAACCTTTGGCAACTCCGTTTCACTGTTTCGCATGAGCCCAACTGAACCCGCCGCAGTTACCCAAGCAGGAGTTCGCCCATTATTTACAAGCTGGCAAATCACCTGAAAAGTTCCTTTCGTTTTAGTTTCCTCGATTGAACCGATATGTGGAACCATCCAGGCCCGTTCACCTATTTTTGTTGCATCAAGTTGGCTCCGCAGGTTGAAGTACGTGAAAGCAGTAAAAAGAGCAATTATGGCCGTAGTGATAATGTCGATAGGAGCTTTCCAATGGTCCCATTTATTCTCAGTGTCGCGTTGGTTTGTATTGCCATCTGGTGCTGTCACCAAAGTGTGGCCCGCACCGGGGACAGGAGGGAGTGGATTTATTTCTGCCTGGCCTTTCTCACTGGCATTCCCGGCTTTTTCGGGCTGTTTCGGTAGGTCCGCCCGAGCACAAAGGTTAATAGACAACAACGTCACTATGGCAACGAAGAAGCGCATGAAGCGATGCCTCCAACATAACAATGTTTAGACATCTAGGTTCCAACGTAAAGGGAACCAAGTGCTCTTGGTATTCTTGACGCTATTAGTTCTCCCGCGTCCGAAGAGGAGCACATCATGGACGGCAAATGAAACTGGAATATCTGACCATCGAAGAAAGGGAAAAACTTTGGCAAGAAGACCCAGAAGCTTACGCGCAGCTCGCGGCGGAATATCTCCCGCAACCCTTGCAGATGATCCGCGCAACGAACGGACAGCGGGATGCAGTGGATAAAATCGTCATCCAGAACCCGACACTTCGTCCGGTAAGTGAACAGACGCCCTATATGGAAAACATCAATAAACCGCCGACCTTCAAAGGATATTCTCGGGCGACCGGCGAGGCCCTCTGCGAATTTAAGTTTAATTGCCTAACGGAAGAGTTCGAATGGTTCACTCTCGTGCCTGAAGAAAAATGGAACGCCGAGGAAGCGGCTAGCGTCTGCAGATACCTGGCACATTTAAACACGAACCGCGAGGAGTTGACGCGGGGAATAAGAATCCGGCAGTCAATCGGCTAGTGATGTATCGCGGTTTAGGTTTAATGAGTGAGCGTTGATGTAAGCCGCCCGCACTGCCCGCTTGCGGTGATTCCGCAGAAGATTGAACGCTCGGGAATCATTCTTGCGAACGCGGTCCAGAATTCCCCGAAGATCAATGCGGCCCATGGGCTCACCCGTCAGATAGAATCTGAAGCTCTCTGCGAAAAACTCATCGTTGATTTCTAAACAGTAGGCATCGAACCGCGAATCCCGCCGTCCCATGTTGGTAGGCGTATTCCATCCTTCTTGGAACCCCAAGCCCGCGAGAACATGAACGATGTGGTGTCCTATTTCATGGCTAAGGATTTCGCAAGCATCATCGGTGAAGACATTCACGATAATAACCGCGCCACCGCTTAAAACTAGTTTGCGAAACATGCTTTTCTGTCTTGTGGGTAAAATCCAGTCGTCAAACTGTAATTTGGAAAGCGGCAAGTTGAAATAGTAACTCCCCTGGTGGGTATCATGTGCCGTCAGCGTTGCTCTTTGTGCCAGCACGATCCGATCTACACCCAGCGAATGACCTAGCTTTTTCAAAGAGCAGAAAACGGGGTCAGCGAGCCAAATTGCTCTGGCTTCCTGATATGGATTGTCGTGCGAATCAGCCTCAACGTCTCCCAAGTCCCGCATATCTATAACAGGGATCATAAGAGTCCTCCAGGTCTTCAATGTAGCGGGCAGCGTCTTGTAAACCAATAGTCCATCAGTCCTAAAACAGTACTAAAAATATAACTAACAAAATGAGTATCAAGAATAAGACTCGGCGTAAGACTAAATTTAAACCATAAAATAAAAGGTGCTTTAAAAAATGTTGCCTAGCGAGTGGCCTCGTTTTACCCACGACTTCACTTTCCAATCCAGTGAGTGGGTCGCAGTAATCCGCACCGATGACACCGTCGCCAACGAGCCTATTTGGATTCGCTCGGACGGCGAGTGCTTCGTGAAACAGTACGGATTGCTCGTTCCCGCCGAAAGCGTGCCGGGATTTATAAAATTTGAAGAAAGACCTTGGCGTAAGTGTAAGAGACTGCTGAACACGTCAACACTCGAAACGATTGAGGTTCCCGCTGTTCAGTAAGTGAACGGACATAGCAGCGGCGAGGGAGACTGAAAATGTAGATTGAGACTGTGGTAACGATTCGAGAGAACGACATAATCATAGGCGGTGAAGGGTTTGAGCCCGACAAGTACCCGACCCTGAAAGAGTGGGAATCTAAAATTCAGTGGGCGCAAGATCGCCTGAAGAAAATCCTTCGAGACCTGCAAACGAGAGAGATGCGGTCGCACAGCAACTTGTTCACTAACTGAACAGATTAAGGTTCTATATGGACGATAAAAAGAAAAAGCGTCTCGCGGCGCTAAAGGCCGAAACTGCAGAGACTGTGGCGAAGCCGCCGCGCAAGCAAATAGAAAAGTTGGACCTATGGGACGAGTTGGCTTTAAGCAAGCCCGTCATCAAGAGTCTTCCGACACGGCCCGAAGCTGCATCCCGCAACGCGGTATCGCCGACTCCTATTGCCACGGCTCCAATCCTCAACGTCGCCATGATCGCGCCAACAAGCTCGCCAAGGCCCGAGCCGGTCAAGCAAGAGCCAATTGCGCCCCCGGCAGAGCGGACAAAGATATATCGCTGGCCGGATGGCTATTACCTGGCGAGCGGCAAGCTAATCGAACTGGCCGATCCCGAGTACGCCACTGCAGAGCGATTTAAGATTTTCAAACCGCCCTCAGGATGGATCGCCAAGACAGAAGACGGCACCCAACGAGAGTACAAGATCGAAGTCGAGATGGACTTTTGGGACCGAGCCGAACTTAAACGAGTAAATAGAGTCCTCAACCACGATAGGGACCCGATCATCCACAACCCATACAACGATGTCCAGTAAATCTGTTCAGTAACTGAACAACCGCTTATAGTTTCAAGCCAAAACTTAAATATCGGACCGCTAAGAGCTTGTCCGGGAACTGAACAACATGACTCCAGAACACGCAAAGAAAATTACCACGCGCATAAGGAACGGCAACGGCATACCTGGCCGAATGTCTCCGAAGGCGATAAGGGGCGCAATCAACAAAGCGTTGAGGGACCTCGGCAGCAAAACGCTAAAATTCACCGTCCCGCAACGACTAAAGATTTATGCAATGATCGAAGGGTGGCGACAGGAACTAAAGATAGTCGAGTTGGAAAGTCTCCAAGCCGAAGAAATAGAGGAAGCGCCAGCACAATCGCCAGCGCCAGGGACCTCGACCGTAGACCCGCGCAGCCCCTTCTTTGAGGAGTTCAGTAAGTGAACAAGGTCCGAACGTCGGGTGTAATACAAAGCAAACCCGATAGACAGCCCGTAACAACTCATTTTATTTTCGCAATCGGCAATGGCAGACCAGGACCCAAAACGATTGTCTACCAGCCAAATCCTCCGGGAAATTGCGGAAGATTACCTCAACCTTGCTAAAGAGGCTGACGGCAG
>Ga0073928_10009958_pt1 | contig 11455 bp, 8 predicted proteins | sample PaiPotPPA55metaG_FD_76969 | JGI IMG/M metagenome (GOLD analysis project Ga0073928, IMG submission 76969) | Iron sulfur acid spring bacterial and archeal communities from Banff, Canada, to study Microbial Dark Matter (Phase II) - Paint Pots PPA... ...
CGCTTCCATCTGCTTCAACGCCCCAATCATCTCCGCTTCGCTGTGCTTTCCCTTCGACATCACACTCCTCCTCGTTCCGCAGAATCATATACACTTCCCTGCGGATTGCGGGGGGCAGGTCAGTTCCGCCATCGGGACTGCAGACGGGGCCCCTAAAAGGCCTTCCTGATTCTGCATCTTGAGCAGTCGATCGGAATTCACGACTGCACAATTTTCCTGTGGCAGAGAAACGCGGAGGGTGCCCCAGGTTCGGGGTGGGAACCTGGGTCTTAGGGTTCCCTCTCGTCGCCCTCAAACATCCAAGGGAAGCAGCGGCTTCTCCTCGCCAAAGTAATACACCCAGCTACTCCACGGCCAATCCTTCGGATGACGGAGACGCGCACTCCCGGCCTCAATGCGTTTGTTTGCGAAAGACTAAATAAAACGTCGTGGCAGTCGTTTGCTCGCCCGTACTGAATTGAACGAGTTCCCAACCATCGGTGGTGCGTTTATCCAGTTCTGTTTGGACTGGTCCGAGCCTGTTCATTGCGGCGTTCATTGCGATGACCGCATATTGGTACTGATTCTTAGCGAGTGCTGGCGTTGGGTTAATGACCGGGCGTAGGGCAATGACCGCGAGCAACAGAACAATAATCATCAAACACGCCTTATGGAATTTCATTTTGTGTTCGCCTCCGGTTTTCGACTGATCCATCATCTGACAATTTTTCACCTCAAACTCATCGCTCCTCAAAAAAGAAAAGAGGCCCGCAAATTAGCAGGCCCCTTCCCATGCCTATGCTTTTATCGGTTTCCTCCGGCTCCGGTAGTTGCCAGCATTCCAATTTTCTTTGTCGGAACCTGACACTTACCTCCTGCCGGAATCAGCGGAATGATGTTCTTAGTCGTAGTGTCCGTTGTTACGAAGAACACATCGTAGGCCATTCGGCCTGCGCTGGTGGCGCTACCCGGATTCACTTGGGCGCGATAGTGAAACACATTACCCCATTGATCCGTTCGCTGGTCTGCCTTATACGTCAAGCTGATGGAATTCACTCCAAGGGATGGGAGTGTGTGTAGCTCCTCCGGTTGTGAGATGCCGTCATGGTTCGTATCAATCCATAAACGCAATAAGCTGAACACCGCATCTCTCGCGTCAATGATGCCGTCTCCGTTCCCACCGTTCTTCGGATCATCATAAACCGCAAGGGCTGCGAAGCCGTTGGGGATAGCGGAAGCGGGTTGCGGCGTGTGGTTGCCGAAGAGTTGAGTGCCGTTGTGAATGAGACCATCTGTACCGGGCAACGCAAGAAACGCATTGTCGGCACCGGGAGCGGTCCATCCCATCTGAATTGATGTCCCTGTGCCAGCGATGTCGAATTTCACGCCATTGGTCGCGCTGGTCAGAATGAAGCCCTGTCCGCTCGTATCAAGGATGATTGGCGTACCGCCGCATTGGGTAGGGTCAGCATCAGGATTACAACTCGGATCACAACGGTAATTGCAATTGCTGGCAACCGTGGGACATGCCGCTGTTGCCACCTGCGACGGAGTAGGACATTGGCTGATTGGTGCTTGGGTAGAAGTTATTGTGCAGGCTCCTGTTGAATCGGGACCCGTTCTACTCTTGCCATAACTTTGAAAGGTAGATGAAGCGGTACCGTCGGTTGGCGTATTAGTTGGTGTTGGGAATAACGGACTGCAAGCAACAAACGGTCCCGTTCCCCCTGTGAATCCTCCCTGTCCGGTAGCCGTAACCACGTTATTCGGAGTGGAAGGGGTTGTATTGCAAGATTTTTGCGTGCTTGAATTGATGCATTGAATGACGTAAGTATCGGTTTCTGTCGAGATATAGGTTCCGCCGGGGTTGTTTCCCTGCGCTGGAACTTGCACCAAAGTTGGATTTGACTGAACAGGACCGGGCACGACGTTGCAGCAATTTGTTTGTGCATGGACTGAATGAAAGCCAATGAGCATTATGAGAAGGGCGAGGGTTACGCGGAATTTCACTGGCGCACCCCCTGTATATGAGACGCCAGAAGAGTGATGTGACTCTCGTGGGTTTTGATGAGCATACGGAGGTGATCGTCCTCTACGGCACGCTCTTTTGGACTGTTGCCGATGTTCTGTGCCGCATTGAGTAGAGTGCCCTCCTCATACGATGCGGGGTCATTTGCGTCTTTGGTCGTGACATGGGCCAGTGCTTTTAATTGCGCCGCAACTGTGGTGCTTGGATGTTCGACTGCGGGATCGGCGAGTGCTGCCGCGAGAAGTTGGTTGGTCTTTTCCAGCGCCAACATTTCCCCTTTCCTTTGCAGCATGATCCGATTGAAAGCCATTCTATTTTGCACATCCGCCGTGCCATCGGCGTATATGACCATGTCCACGGTCGGCTTAAAACTTGCGATGGGTGGCGACACCGGAACATCCAAGTCGCGGGAATCTCCAGGTGCGATGCCGTGCCTTGCACCTGGAGCGACCTCATATCCACGCTCGATAGAAGCGATGATTCCGTCCACAAAGTCGTAGGAGTACCCAAGAGAAGCAGCAGCACCATTCCCCGTTGGGTACGTCACGCTGATTCCAAAGTTTATCGCCGTAATGTCCTTGCTCCCGGTGTTGCTAACCCGGAGAGTTATGATGTTGGTTTGCGGATTGTAGTGAGAATTCTGGATTACCGCTGCAATCGGCGAACTCCGCAATGGGATGACGAATATGAACAGTAGAGCCGCTAGGTAGAGCAAACGTTTGGTCATGGCGTCCTTTCAATCGAATTGCGGGACACCCCGAGCACGAGTAGAATTTCGCAACAGGCATCCGGGTTTCCTGATTACGCTCGGATTGCACAGGGGTGCGTTCGTGTTCGCTGCACGGCGCATCCCGCTAGGCGTGGGAACCTACTCCCTCGTACTCCTGAAGTCAATGGAACTCGCCAGAAATACACAAGCACACATAAAAACAATTGAATAACTGTCACTGATAGTGCCATTGACAATGAACCATCGGGAACCATCGGGGACAGACGGAACGTTTTCTGAGCTTTAGAAATCGAACACTTGCACTCGAACCGTCCGTCCGACCAGTTGTCCCCGCGTACCCCCTCCTGCTATTGTGAGCCCGAAATTCGGATCAATGTCTCGCTCTCGAGCGGTCTCTATAACGGATCGTGAGTTCAAGATTAAGAGTTTGCTGACAATGTCCCCGCTTCGCCCCTCCTTCCTTCAGCCACCCGGAGTGCATCCCGCAAACAATCGATTTTTTACCCCTTTGTTTTCAGCACCTTCTGAGTTGCTATTTTCCCAACTCCTTTGTTTTCACAACCATCTGCGTTGCCCCCTAGTTTTTCAATTCGCGAACTTCCTGACGCTGAAAGCAGGGGATCGACTATGCCCGCCTCAGGTACGATTCAACATTTCGTGCAATCCGTTAAGTCCCTTTAGAATGAACACTTGCAAAAGTGTATCAAAACAAAGGACTTTAACTACCTTCAGAATGAACACTTATGCAAAAACCGGGGGAGGGGGTCTACCGCGGCAAACGCAATCGCGCCTCGCAGCCCTTCTGCCCGCGCCGATTCTGCAGGGTCAGCGTGCCACCGTGAGCCTCCGCGATCTGCCGGCTCAGGGCCAAGCCAATACCAGTGCCGCCTGGCTTGGTGGTAAAGAAGGGCACGAAGACGTTGGCTGTGTTCTGAATTCCCGGGCCGTCGTCCGTCACCCAGACCTCCAGTTGCGAATCCTGGCTCGACCATCCCACGTTGGCCTGCGTGCCGCATTCCAGCACCGCGTCCGCAGCATTGTGCAGCAAATTGATCAGCAGTTGTTCCAGCTGGTCCGCATCACCTGCAATAGTCACTTCCGGCCCCTCTTGGATTTTCACCTTCACGCGTGTTTCCAGCTTCGCCACGCGCGAAATCCAGTCCCTCACGCTGAGCGGAGCCAGCTTCGGCGCTGGCAACCGCGCCAGCCGCGAGTACGCCGCCATAAATCGGCCCAGCGCTTCCGTCCGCGACCGAATAATGCCAAATCCCTGCTGAATGTCATCCATCAATGCGCGCTGCGTTTCCGGCTGCAGGTCACCCTCATTGCGCAGCGAATTGACTCCGCTCTCCAGACTCTGTGCCACGGACTGAATCGGCGCGAGCGAATTATTCAGCTCATGCCCCATCACGCGAATCAGCCGCTGCCAAGCTTGCCGCTCTTCGTCGCGCAGCGCCCGGCTCAAGTCGCTGAGCACCACCAAGTGATGTGGCAAGCCCGCCTGGCGAAAAGAACCCCGGCGCATTCCCCATCGACCCGAGCCGCCTGGAAAAGTGAGCTCCATGGTGCGCACCGCTTCGCCTTCGAGAGTAGCGCCGAGACCCAGCTCGGCGGCGGTAAAGCCCAGCAGCCGCTCAACGGGCCGCGCGAGCAACCGCTCGCCAGCGCGATTCACCAGGCGCAGCTTGTTTTCATTGTCGAACGTGAAAATCGCCACATCGATTTCTTCCATCACCGTACGCAGCAGCGCAGTCGCTTCCAGAGCCCCCAGCCGCTGCTCGCGCAGAGTCTCGCTCAGCGAGTTCACCTCGATCATCACTTCGCCCATCGCGTCGTCCCGGCTCGCGCCGCGTGCGCGCACAGAAAAATCCTCCTCGCGCATCGCGGCAAGCAGGTTGGACAGAGTTTGCAGGGAGAAAACGACGCGGTGGCGCACGGAAAACGCGAATCCCAGCCACAGCCCAATGATGAGTAGTGCCAAAGTCCAGATCGTGCGAGAGGAATAGTCGCCGGTCCACAGCAGAATCAACGCAATGAGGGAGCCCGGCAGGCCCGCTGCGACGGCCAGCAGTTGGATTCGGTGTTCGTAGCTGAGCGGCTTCATTCCAAGCCGTGTTTTTGCAAACGGCGATACATCGCGCTACGGCTCAAGCCCAAAGCCTTTGCGGCTTGGCTGACATTGCCGTCGTGGCGCGCCAGCGTGCGCTGAATCAGGTGATGCTCCACTTCGTCGAGGCTCATCTCTTCCAGCCGAGCACTAGTGCCTGGCGCCGCCGCACGCAAGCCCAAGTCGGCAGCGCGCACGAGCGGCCCCGTCGCAAGCAGCACGCCGCGCTCGATCGCGTGATCCAGCTCGCGAACGTTGCCAGGCCACAGATGCTCGTGGAGAACCTGCGCGGCGACGGGATCGAATCCGCTGATCGTTTTGCGATAGCGCTGCGCATAGCCGCGCAAGAAATGGTGCGCAAGCAAATCGATATCCTCTTTGCGCTCGCGCAGCGGCGGCAAATGAATCTCAATCGTATTCAAGCGAAAAAGCAAATCCTGACGAAAGCGTCCGGCAGCAGCTTCTGCAGTTACATCCACATTGGTCGCGGCAATCACGCGCACATCTACGCGCCGCGTACTCGAGGAGCCAACTCGCTCGAGTTCACCGGTCTCCAGAACTCGCAGCAGCTTGGCTTGCAGCTTGAGCGGCACGTTCGCAATCTCGTCGAGAAAGAGTGTGCCATTGTCGGCCAGCTCAAAACGCCCCACGCGATCGACACGCGCATCCGTGAACGCGCCTTTAACATGCCCAAACAGTTCGCTCTCGAAAACGCCCTCGGAAAGCCCGCCGGCGTTCACGGTAACCATAGGAGTATTCGTGCGCGGAGATAACGCATGAAGCGTTTGCGCAACAACTTCTTTGCCGGTGCCATGCTCACCCGTGATCAGCACGTTCGCATCGGAAGGTCCGATGCGGCCAATAATGTCCAGCACCGGACGCATCGCCCCCGATTCCGCGATCATCGTCGGGCGCGATTCCGCGCGCAGCAAACGATTTTCCGCTTCGAGCCGCGAGGCTTGCCGCAGCGCCTGCCGCAAATCAATCTGTGTGCGAATTACGGTGACAAGGCGCGTGTTCTCCCACGGCTTGGGAATAAAATCGCGCGCCCCGCGCCGCATGGCCTCCACGGCAACTTCCACGCTGCTCCACGCCGTCATCACAATCACCGGCAGCGTGCTGTCCATCATCTGAATCCGCGGCAGCAAATCCAGCCCTTCCTGGCCGGACGTCGTGTCGCGCGCATAATTCAAATCCATCAGCACGGCATCAAATTCCCGCGCCTCCAGCGCAGCCAAAGCTTCGCTAGGCGAAGCCGCCCCGTGAATCTCGTAACCCTCGCGCCGCAGCAACAAGCGAAGCGCGTCGCGAATATCCGCTTGATCGTCAGCAACAAGCACGCGATGAGGATGTGAGTTAGTCGGTTTCATTCCGCTCGTAATCTAGAGTCTATTCTACAGGCCGCAAAGCCTACAAACGGGCAAGCCGGGCGAACCCGGTTCTATAGCCATCCGCTTGGGATACGCTCCATCACAGGTGGAACCTACGCAAGCTTGGCGTGCCAGTATCTAACTCAGAAACGATGGAATAGGCGAGACGTTTCCACAGATTGGACTTCGGCTTAACCGACGCGGGCGGCGGCGGTGTCCTCGCTGACCACCCAGCCGTCTTTAAGCTGGATGATGCGGTTGCCGAACGTGGCGTTGCGCTCGGAATGCGTGACCTGAATGATGGTTGTGCCGCCGTCGTTCAGGCGCTTGAAGAGCTGCATGATCTCTTCGCCTTGAGCAGAGTGCAGATTGCCCGTCGGCTCGTCGGCCAGAATGAGCTTGGGATTTTGAATCACAGCGCGAGCGACGCCGACAAGCTGCTGCTGACCGCCCGAAAGCTGATTCGGGAAGAGATCCTTTTTGCCGACAATATTGAAGCGGTCGAGGATGTCGCAGACCAGGCTGACGCGCTCTTTGTGCGGAACGTTTTTGTAGGAAAGCGGGATTTCCAGATTTTCAAAAACGGTGAGATTGTCAATCAGGTGATAACTCTGGAAAACGAAACCGATATTCGCTTTATGCAGCTCATTGCGCTTCTTCACATTTAATTTGTGCACCGGCTGATCGAGAAAGTAGTATTCGCCGTTCCACGCGCTGTCGAGCATGCCGATAATGCTGAGCAGCGTGGATTTTCCCGCGCCCGATGGGCCCATAAAAGTGACGAACTCGCCGCGCTGAATTTCGAGCGTGATCCGGCGCAGGACAAAAAATTTGCTGCCGCCCGCCTCAAAGACCTTCTCGAGATTGCGCATCTGTATCAAAGGTTCCACAAACGCTCCTTAAATCGCTCGAATGAGCTCGCTCTAGTGTACCCTTCGCAACGCCATCGCTCTACTCATAGCGCAGCGCTTTCAGCGGATCGAGGCGGGCGGCGCGGCGCGCGGGGAGATAGCACGCCAGGGCGGCGACGCCGGCAAGCAGCAACGGCAAGCCGATAAACGAGAATGGATCGGCGGCTTCCACGCCAAAAAGCAGCGCAGCGAGCGCGCGGGCCAGCGCGAACGCGATGGGCAATCCAATCCCCAAGCCAAGCACCGTCAGCGTCATGCCGCTGCGCAACACCATGCGCAAGATATCTTTGGTTTGCGCGCCCATCGACATGCGAATGCCGATCTCATGTGCGCGCTCGCTCACCGAGTAAGACATCACACCGAAAACTCCGACAGACGCAAGCACCAGCGCAATCACGCCGAGCACTGCCATCATCGCCGCGACGTAGGCGATACCAATGATCGACTCGGTTATGACCTTGTCCATCGGCTTGATGTTGTAGAGCGGCAGATCGGGGTCGACGCCGGCAATCTGCTCGCGGACGGGAGAGATCAGTTGCAACGGATCGCGAGGGCTACGGAGAACGATCGTGGTGTAATACGGTGGCGCCTGGCGAAACGGACCGTAAATTGTAGGCACTTCTTCCTTATTGATCCAACTGTAGTGAACATCGGTTACAACGCCCACAATGGTCATCCACGGACGCTCGGCATCCATACCGCCGACCTTGATATGTTTGCCCAGCGGGTCTTCTCCTGAGAAATAGCGTCGCGCGAGACTTTCACTAATCACTGCAACGGGCGTAGTCTCCGCTCCATCGGCGTCGTTCAAGAATCGTCCCTGGCGAAGGCTGATGTTGAGCAATTGGAAGTAATTCGGAGTCGTCGTTTCGATAATTGCATCGCGGAGCTCGCCTCGCCGGCTTAGCGGGCGCCCTTCGATTGAAAACGTATATGTGCTGACTCCACCCCCATCTGAGTACGGCACATGCGTGACCAGCGCCGCGGATTGCACGCTTGGGAGCGAATTGAGCCGCTGCAGCACTTGCTCATGAAACGCCAGTCGCGCGGCCGGCTTGGCATACTGCATTTCGGGCAGCGTCAGGTTCATGGTCAGGAGTGTTTGCGGCGCATAGCTTTCATTGATATTCAAGAGGCCCTGGAAGTTTTTCACCAGCAGGCCGGCGCCGACCAGCAACACAAGCGCCAGCGAAACTTCCGCCACCACCAGCGCATTGCGCAGGCGACCCCGCGCACGGCCGAGCGACGTGCCGCGGCCGCTTTCCTTCAGCGTGTCGCTCAAGTTGGTCCGCGAATTCATGAAGGAAGGAGCGATGCCCGACAAAAGGCCGCTCGCCACCGCGATGGCCAAGGTGAAAAGAAACGCGCCGGAATCCAGGCTGATCGTTTTCCAACCGGCGACAAATTTTGAGACGTCGGGCGGCATGTGCGCGAGAATCAGCGCCAGCGCCCATTCAGCCAAGAACAGGCCCAGGACCGCTCCACCCAGCGACAGCAGAATGCTCTCGATCAGCAATTGCCGAACGATGCGTATGCGGCTGCCGCCAAGCGCGGTGCGAATGGCGATCTCATTGGCGCGGCCAGTGATGCGCGCGAACTGCACATTGGCCACGTCGGCGCAGGCGATCAGCAAAACAAATCCCACGGCGCCCAGGAGCAAGATCGTGTACTGCCGCGTCAAATAGCCGGTCATGAATTCAGCGAGCGGCATGGTGTGAACCTGCCAGCCCTTGTTGGTGTCCGGATACGCGTCGGCCTGGCGCTCCGCGATGGCCTTCATCTCCGCTCCGGCTTCCGAGAAGGACACGCCCGGTTTCAAGCGGCCCAACACCCAGAGCCAGCGGTGGTCGCGGCGCTCGCGCTCTTTGAGGGTCATCGAGAGAGGAACCCAAGCCTCGGCGGGCAATGGAAAATCAAAGCCCTTTGTCATGATGCCGATAACGGTGTAGCTCTTTCCGTCTACTTTCACACTTTTGCCCAGAATTTGCGGATCGGAAGCGTAGCGCTGCTCCCATAACGCGTGGCCGAGTATGATTTCTTGATCTTTTCCAGGCTGTTCTTCGTCGGCAACAAAGACGCGCCCGAGTTGCGGATGGACCCCGAGAATGCCGAAGAAATTTGTGGAAACTTGAAACGCCTGCACCTTTTGAGCGTGGCCGTCGCCAGTAAGGCTTACTTCGTCCCAGGAGTAAGCGCCGAGTTGATCGAACGAATGCGCTTCCTTCTGCCAGTCGAAATACGTGGCGGGTGCGATGGCGTTCATGTCGCCAATCAGTGGACCTGCCGGGCCACCGTTTTGTTGAAGACGCGAGTCCACCAGAGCGACGATGCGATGAGCATTCTCGAAGGGCGCCGGATGCAGCAGGAAAGCCTCCGCCATACTGAACATCGCCGTGTTTGCGCCGATGCCGAGCGCCAGCGCCACAATCGACACCAGCGTCGCCAGCCGATGCTTCATAAGCATGCGCAACCCGAACCGCACATCTTGCAGAATGGAGAACATAGCAACTCCTATTCGTAACGCAAGCGACGAGCGGATCGACCTGAGTGGCTCGCCGCGCAGGAATCACGCTGGCGGCAGTGGCTCCACAGAGTTTTCATTTACTTCCCCCATACGAACCTCCGACGGGCACACGTATAGACTGATCGCGCAGAGCATTTCGATTTAGGCCGGAGCTAGTTCGCTCCGACGCGGGCTTCCTGGGTTTCTTCCACGATGCGGCCGTCGAAGAGGTGGATGGTGCGCTCGGCGAAGTTGGCGTAGCGCTGGTCGTGGGTAACCATGCAGATGGTCGCGCCGTTGCGGTGCAAGTCGCGCAGCAGTTCCATGACGGCTTCGCCGTTTTTCGAGTCCAAGTTTCCCGTGGGCTCGTCGGCCATTAGAATGAGCGGATCGCCGACCAACGCGCGTGCTACCGCAACACGCTGCTGCTGACCTCCCGAGAGTTGCGATGGATAATGGCGCAGGCGATGAGCCATGCCGACGCGCTCGAGCGCGTTTTGCACTTTTTGCTTGCGCTCGCTGGAGCTAGTGCCGCGATAGGTGAGCGGCAGCTCAACGTTTTCGTACACGGTGAGGTCGCCGATCAGGTTGAACGCCTGAAAGATGAAGCCAATCTCGCGGTTGCGAATGCGGGTGCGCTCGCTGATAGTGAGTTTGGCAACGGGCTGGCCATTCAGCTCATAGTTGCCGTCTGTCGGAGAGTCGAGCAGCCCAAGAATGGATAGCAATGTCGATTTGCCGCAACCGGAAGGCCCGGCAATCGAGATGTACGTTCCTTTCTTGATCTCGAGATGGATTTCCTCGAGCGCGTGGGTTTCCACTTCATCCGTGAAGAAAACTTTCTTCACGCCTTCCATCTTGATAAGTGTGCTGTTTGCGTCCGCCATTGCCTCTCCTTTGGATCCGTATTCGTGTTCAAGAAACTCGTGTACATCACCCCGGGGCTTTCAAAGTCTTTGCTTCATTCGTAACGCAACGCCACCAACGGATCGACGCGCGTAGCACGTCGCGCCGGAATGTAGCACGCAGCCAAAGCGATCAACGCAATCAAAGCCAAGCCCAGCGCATACACAGTGGGATCGCTCGCATGCACGCCGAACAGCAGCGATTCACTCAGCCGCGCAAGTCCATAAGCCAGCGGCAAGCCTACCGCCACGCCAAGCAGAACCATCGTGCCCACTTCTTTCACGATAAGAAATCGCACGTGCGCCGTCTCCGCGCCAAGCGCCATGCGAATTCCAATTTCACGCGTGCGTTGCACCACAAGATACGCCAACACACCGTAAATGCCCATAGCTGCGAGCAACGCCGCCAAAGTCCCGAAGCCGGCGGAAAGTCCCGCAGTCATGCGCTCGCCGAAGAGGTCTTCGTCAATGACCTGCTCCAAAGTTTTCACGTTATAAATGGGCAAATTCGGATCCAGCTCACGCACCTGATCGCGCAACGCCGTGGTCATCAGCAGCGGCTGTTGCTGCGTGTAAGCGTAGAGCGTCATTTCTCGCAGGCTGGTCCGCTGCGCGTACGGCAGATAAATGTAGGGCACGTCGGCGTCGTGCACATGGCTCTGCTTCATATCCTTGACCACGCCAACAATTTCTATATTGGGCTTGACGTCGTTCCCAGCCCCAAATGCAAAATGCAGGCCCAGCGGATTGCGTCCCACGAAATATTTCTTGGCCATGGCTTCGCTGATTACAGCAACCTTAGGCCGAGCTGCTGTGTCGCCATCATTGAACTCGCGGCCGGAAAGTAGCGGAACGCCGAGCGCCGAGAAATATCCAGGGCTCACTGGGTCCCAATTTATGTGCGAGTCTTCTGTGGAAAGA
>Ga0073928_10009962_pt1 | contig 11453 bp, 9 predicted proteins | sample PaiPotPPA55metaG_FD_76969 | JGI IMG/M metagenome (GOLD analysis project Ga0073928, IMG submission 76969) | Iron sulfur acid spring bacterial and archeal communities from Banff, Canada, to study Microbial Dark Matter (Phase II) - Paint Pots PPA... ...
TGCACGCCATTCGAATTGCGATGTTGGTGGGTGCGATCGCGATACCGATTCAGTTTGTGGTCGGAGATCTTTCCGCGCGATTCGACGCGCACGCGGAGCCTGCCAAGCTGGCCGCGCTCGAGGGCCAATTTCAAACCCAAGCGGGCGCTCCGCTTCGGATCGGCGGCCTACCCGATGCGGCACAGCACCGCACACGCTATGCAATCGAAATTCCAAAACTGCTCAGCATCCTGTCCTTCGAAAATCCGAACGCGGTCGTGCGTGGTCTGGATTCGTTTGCGGCGGACCGCCGTCCGCCGGTCCTCTTCGTGCACTTAAGCTTTCAGCTCATGGTCGGCTCCGCGACGCTCTTGCTGCTGATCGCCATATGGTGGTTCGTCCTCCAGTGTAAACGCGCGGAGTTTTCGCGCTTATTTCTGTGGGCATTGGTGGGGAGCGGTGTGCTTGGATTTCTGGCGATGGAAGCCGGCTGGATGGTGACCGAAGAAGGCCGACAGCCGTGGATCGTGCAGGGGTATTGGCTGACGCGCGACGCGGTGACGCCTGCGCCCGCGCTCGACGTCGCATTTGCGATTTTCACGCTGATCTATATACTGCTCTCGATTACGCTGGCATGGCTGCTGATCCGCATCGATCGAGGCATGGACAGCGTCCAATGACGCCCGAACACGCGGCCATGCTCCTGATAGTGTGCGCGATCGTGTTATATGCGATTTTCGGCGGCGCGGATTTCGGCGGCGGCGTGTGGGATTTGTTGGCCACCGGTCCGCGCCGCGAGGCGCAGCGTGAGGCGATCGGGCTTGCGATGGGGCCGGTGTGGGAAACCAACCATGTGTGGCTGATCTTCGCACTGGTCGCCCTGTTCACGTGTTTCCCGCCCGTCTTTGCTAAACTGTCAATTGCATTGTACTTTCCGCTCACGTTTGCGCTGGTTGGAATCATCGCACGCGGCGCTGCATTCGCGTTCCGCGGTCCGTCCACGCGCGATCTCTGGATCCATCGTGCGTGGGGACAAGTCTTCGGCGCCGCATCGATCCTTACGCCGTTTTTCTTCGGGGCGGCTGCCGCCGGGGTCGCGACAGGCACGTTCGATTGGCTGCGGCCTTTTAGTTGGTGCGTTGGCCTGCTGGCCGTCAGCCTGTGCGCGCAGCTAGCCGCGACGTTCTTGTGCGCGGAAACCCGCGCCGCCGATCTGGAAAACGATTTTCGCTTGCGAGCCGTTGCGGCCACCTTCGCCGTCGCGACGTTCGGTTTGATCGCATTGCTCGCGGCCGCAAAGTACGCTCCCGCGATCTTCAAGGGATTGGTGCACGCGTGGCCCGCCGTCGCCCTTGCGATGCTTGCGGGCCTCGTCGTGCTCACCTTGCTGTGGCGGCGGCGCTTCCACAGTGCGCGCGTTGCCGTGGCAATCGAAGCGGCGGCGATCTTCACGGGCTGGTACGTCGCCCAGGCTCCCGTCCTGCGCGTGGACCTTGGCCTGCAAACGCTGGCGGCCTCGCCGGCGACGATCGTGACGTTTCTCTGGATCGCCCTGGTCGGCTCGGCTGTGTTGATACCGTCGCTGCTGCTGCTCTTTACGATCTTCAAGCGCGACGTAAGTTTTCCACCGGATCCCTTGCGGGATGCGCGCGATGCCGATGAGAACGTCGGTACGATCTAAAGGGATGACAAGAAGTATGAAAGCAAGGACACCGTCAATCGATCTTACCGACACGCTGATGCGCGCAAGTCAACGCTTCGCGAACACGCTGCAACGGCGCGCGGGTGTGCTACCGAACGTTGCCTCCGAGCGGACCGCGAAGCTCCAGGGCCGAGTTTCGAATGCCAAGGCGGTGCCGAGCTTGTGCTGTTATTGTGCGGTTGGATGCAGCACGCTCGCGTACGTGAGCGACGAAGGCACGTTGCTCGATGTGGAAGGGAACCCCGATAGCCCGATCAATGCGGGCCGGCTGTGCCCGAAAGGCGCCGCCCTATTCGGTCTGGTCGTCAACTCGGCGCGCTGGACGACCGTAAAGCACCGCGCGCCATACAGCGATCGCTGGGAAGAAAAGCCTCTCACTTGGGCGATGGACCGAATCGCGCATCTCGTCAAAGAGACGCGCGAGGCAACCTTCGTGCGCGAACGCGACGGTAAGCGAGTCAATCACACGCTCGGCATCGCTTCCCTCGGCGGCGCGACGTTCGGTCTGGAAGAGAATTATTTGCTCGGCAAATTGATGCACAGCCTGGGCGTCGTGTCGATCGAGAATCAAGCCCGGATATGACATAGCTCGACGGTGCCTGGTCTAGGCACCTCGCTCGGCCGCGGCGGCGCGACAACCTTCCTTGAAGACCTCAAGAACGCGGACTGCATCCTGATCGAGGGGTCGAATTTTGCGGAGTGCCACCCCGTCGGTTTCCGGTTTGTCATGGAAGCCAAGGAACGAGGCGCGAAGATCATTCACGTCGATCCACGCTTCACGCGCACGTCCGCTCTGGCGAATTTGTACGTTTCGATTCGCAGCGGCTCGGATATCGTATTCCTGGGCGCCATCATTCACTGGGTGCTCGAGAACGAACGGTACTTTAGGGAGTACGTGCGCGATTTCACCAACGCATCAAACATCGTCTGCGAAGCCTACCAAGATACGGAAGACCTCGATGGTCTTTTCTCCGGCTGGCGCGGCGCCGCTCATCCCGAAGCCGAGCCGCGCGCGTACGATGTGGATACCTGGAAGTTCGAGCACGATAAAAAGGGGCGGCCGCTTCGCGATCCGACGCTGCAGCATCCGCGATGCGTCTTTCAGATACTGCGGCGCCACTTCTCCCGCTACACGACCGAAATGGTCGAGACGATTTGCGGCACGCCGCGCAAGAAATTCCTCGAAGTCTGCCAAGCCCTGGCCGATAACAGCGGCCGCGAGCGTACCACGGCTTTTGCCTATGCGGTAGGTTGGACGCAACACACCGTCGGGGTGCAGTACATCCGCACGGCTGCGATCCTGCAGTTGCTGCTTGGCAACATCGGACGGCCCGGCGGCGGGATCATGGCGCTCCGCGGCCATGCAAACATCCAAGGCGCGACGGACATCGCAACGCTTTACGACTTGCTTCCCGGATACTTGCCGATGCCGGCCGTTCAACGCGACGAACAAACGCTGGCCGCTTACTTGAAGACCAACCGCAAGCCCACCGGCTGGTGGGCAAACCTGCCGAAATACGTCGTGTCGATCCTCAAAGCGTTTTACGGCGATGCGGCCACCGCGGAAAACGATTTCTGTTTTTCTTATCTGCCGCAGCTCACCGGCGATCACTCAACGCTGCCGACGCAAATTGCCATGAAAGACGGGCTCGTCAAGGGCTACATCGTGCTGGGTCAAAATCCGGGCGCCTCGGGACTCAACGCCGAGATGGCGCGCGCCGCGATGGAACGCCTGGAGTGGATGGTCAACGTCGACTTCTACGAAACTGAAACGGCTTCTTTTTGGAAGCGTGAAGGCGTCGACCCGGCGACGATCGCGACCGAATGCTTCTTTATTCCCGGGGCAACCGTGGTCGAAAAAGAAGGCACGATGACCAATACGAACCGGTTGCTGCAGTTTCACGAGAAGGCCGTTCAGCCGGCCGGACAGAGCGTCAGCGATCTGTGGTTCGTTCATCAGCTTGGCCTGCGTCTGAAGGCCTTGTATGCAGATTCCGCCGATCCAAAGGATCGGCCGATCTTGGATCTGACGTGGGAGTATGCGCACGAAGACGAAGCCGAACGTCGCCGCGGCGAACCATCGGTGCTCAAGGTGATGCAGGAAATCAACGGTTATTATGTGGCCACAGGCGAGCAAGTGGGCAGCTTCACCGATCTGCGGGACGACGGAAGCACCGCAGCCGGCGGCTGGATTTATTCAGGGGTCTGTCCCGATAAAACAACGCACCGGGCCCGCAACCGCAAGGGTGACGGGTGGACCTCCCTCGAGTGGGGATTTTCATGGCCCGCCAACCGCCGCATGCTCTACAATCGCGCCTCCGCCGATGCGGACGGCAAGCCGTGGAGCGAACGGAAAAAATACATCTGGTGGGACGAGGAGCAACAATGCTGGACCGGCTTCGACGTTCCCGATTTTCCCGCTAAAAAAAGCCCGCAGACGCCGGCGAAGGCGGGCGGTTTTGGACTTGACGCGCACTCGGGAGCCGACCCATTCATCATGCAATTGGACGGGCGCGGCGCCCTGTTTGTCGGGGGTGCGCTCAAGGACGGACCGCTTCCAACGCATTACGAGCCGCAGAACTCGGTCCTGCCGAATCTGCTGTACAAGCAGCAGCACAACCCGACGATGCGCGAGTGGAAACGGCACGATAATCCGGTGATGGGCGTCGAAAATCCGGATTACCCGTATGTCTTAACGACGTACCGTCTGACCGAGCATTCGGGCATCATGACGCGCAACGTTGCGTGGCTGGCCGAGTTGCAGCCGGAGCTCTTTGCAGAAATCGATCCGGAGCTCGCCGTCGAGCGGGGCATTCGCAACGGCGATTGGATCACGATCAACACCGCCGTTGGCGAAATTGAAGCGCATGCACTCGTCAGCGGTCGAATGCGCCCCTTGCGCCTGGGAAAAGGCAAGCGCGTGCACCAGATCGGCCTGCCGTACAACTATTCGAACCTCGGCGGCCTCGCGCGCGGCGATAGTTCAGGCGATTTGGTTCCGCTTGCCATGGACCCCAACGTTTCCATCCACGAGGGCAAGACCTTGACGTGCAACATTCGCCCGGGCCGGCGAGCTGCACGCACGTCGTCGCCGATCGATCGAAACGTGCCGCTCGATCAGCAGACTCCCGAAGGACAGCCGACCATGCACGGGCGAGACGAACCCCATGGCTAGCGGGTTCTTCACGGACACGACTCTGTGCATCGGGTGCAAGGCGTGCGAAGTCGCCTGTAAACAGTGGAACGAATTGCCCTCTGACGGGTTCGAATTTTCCGGAAAGTCATACGACAATACGGGCGCCCTTTCCGGGACGACCTGGCGGCACGTTTCATTCGTCGAACAAATGGAGCTCGCCGAGCCGCGCTGGCTGATGATGAGCGACGTGTGCAAGCACTGCACGCATGCGGGTTGTCTAGAAGCCTGTCCCACCGGGGCCATCATTCGCAACGAATTCGACAACGTCTATATTCAGCCGGATATTTGCAACGGGTGTGGGTATTGCGTGCCGGCGTGCCCTTTCGGCGTCGTCGATCTGATCCAGGCGCTTTCCAATCCGGTGGGCCAACGGATCAACTACAACACCGACAGTTTGAACCCGGATCGCATGGCGCAGAGCGCGCTGCAAGCGACCGGAGGCGTCGCCGGAAAGTGCACGCTGTGCTACGACCGGCAGCGCTCCGGATTGACGCCGGCCTGCGCGAAAGCATGTCCTACCGATTCGATTCAGTTCGGCGACGTCGAAGAACTCAAAGCGAGAGCCAAGCAGCGCGTACAGGAGTTGGACCAGCGCGGCGTACCGGCGTACTTGTACGGCGTCGACAGCGAGGGGTCCGTCGGCGACCTGAACGCGTTCTTCTTGCTGACGGACCGCCCGGAGGCTTACAACCTGCCGCCGCGACCGGTGCTTCCGTCGACGCACCAGCCCGCGGGTTACGCGACCGCTGCGATCACCGCGGCTGCGCTGGCGCTGCTTGGCGCGGCGATTTTCAGAAGCCGATGATGTCGGTCGAACCACCCCGCGATCAAGAACCGGCCGTATCGTATTACGGGCAGCCGGTGCTCAAACGGCCCCGTTGGGGATGGAACGTCGTCACGTACCTGTTCTTAGGCGGCATCATGGGCGGAAGCAGCCTCATCGCCGCGCTTGCGGATGCGGGCGCGTCCCAATCCCAACGGCGGCTCGTGCGCAACGCCAACCGGACATCGCTTGCGCTCTCCATCATCTGTCCGCTGGTCCTCATTTCCCATCTCGGACGCCCCGAACGTTTTTTGCACATGCTGCGAATTCTTAAATTGAAGTCGCCGATGTCGCTTGGCGTGTGGAGCCTCGTTGCGTTTTCAACGATCGCAACCGCGAGCGTGGCCGGGCTCTCACCGCCGGGCATCGTTTTTGTACAAGCCGTCATCGGCTCGTTCATCGCCGGCTACACGGGGGTGCTTATCAGTGCGACCGCGATTCCGATTTGGGCTAAGGGCAAGCGTCACATTCCTGCGGTCAGCGTCTGCTCGGGCATCGCCTCGGCCGCTGCGCTCCAAAGCCTGCTGCTCGTGCGCGAGGGCGATGACGCGCGCGAAAAACTCGAACGGCTCGAACTTGCGGCCTCGGCTGCCGAGTTGTTGATCCTCTTAGACTTCCGGCGCTACGCTGGTGACTATGGGGCGCCGATGTACACCGGACCACGCGGCGAGCGGTTTCGGGCGCTGACGTTGATGGCCGGGTTGACCGTGCCGCTGATCTTGAATTCCTCTCGTGCCGTCCTCAAGGTGCGCGGCACGTTGGGCCGGGTCTTGACGGTGCTTTCGGCCGCAATGACGCTGCTTGGCGGATACGTCTTGCGCGAAACGCTGATCGAGGCGGGTAAAACGTCAGCCGACGATCCTCGGGCTGCGTTCGCCCAACCTGAGTGAATCGAACAGGAGTTCGATTTGCGGGGCCTGAATAGGAGCCTTCCGTGAGCCTCTTGGGCAGGGTCCGGGCCGCTTTTGGGCGGTCTCGCGAGACCCTTGCGGGCGTCCAGACGCTGGGCCGGGCCCGCAAGCCGGTCGATGCGGCCTTCTGGGAGGAGCTGGAAGAGCTGCTGCTGCTGGCGGATTTTGGCGTTCCGACGACCCAGAAAATCGTTGGCGGCTTGCGGACGGTCGCTAAGCAAGAGATGTGGCGCACGAGCGACCAAGCGATCGCGCGTTTTCGCAAGGACGTTCAAAACTTTCTTACGCTGCCGCACCCGGCGTTAAATCTGGCTCATAAGCCTGCGGTCGTGCTCGTGGTCGGCGTCAACGGAAGCGGGAAGACGACCAGCATCGGAAAACTCGCGGCGCGCCTGCAAGATGCTCGCCAGAACGTGCTGCTCGTCGCGGCGGACACCTTTCGCGCGGCAGCTGCCGAGCAGCTTGGGATTTGGGCGGAGCGCAGCGGAGCGGGCTTCGTGCGAGGTCGCGAAGGCGCGGATCCCTCGTCGGTTGTCTTCGACGGCATCGTGGCCGGCAAGGCCCGGCGCGCCGACGTGATCTTCATCGATACCGCCGGGCGCCTTCAGACGAAGAGCAACCTGATGGAAGAGCTCAAGAAGATGCGGCGCGTCATCGAACGCGAGCTTGGGGAACCGCCGGCGGAAACACTGCTCGTGCTGGACGGCACGACGGGCCAAAATGCCGTTTCGCAGGGGCGGCTCTTTCACGAGACGACCGAGTTGACGGGCGTCGTGGTGACCAAACTCGATTCGACCGCCAAGGGCGGCGTGCTGGTCGCGGTCGTCGATGCGCTGGAAATCCCGATCAAATTTGTCGGCCTGGGCGAATCGATTGACGCCCTGCGGGCTTTCGATCCGGCGGAGTTCATCGACGCCCTCTTCGAGGATACGCCGGAAAAGGCGACCGCATAGTGCCATACTGTTGGCATTCGGACGAGATAACGTGACTGTGAAGACAAATCAAGTGGAGTCCAGAAACGGAGATTACCATGGCGCAAGACGACCGACAAGTTGCCCTTAACAACGCGCTCGCGCAGATCGAGCGGCAATTCGGCAGGGGCGCAATCATGAAGATGGGCGATTTTCAGGAACGCATGGCTTTTGAAGTCGTGCCGAGCGGCTCGATAGCGCTCGACTTCGCCCTTGGGGTGGGCGGATTTCCGAGAGGGCGAGTAGTCGAAATTTACGGGCCGGAAGCTAGCGGCAAAACGACCCTCGCGCTGCACGCAATTGCCGAAGCGCAGAAGATGGGCGGGACGGCGGCCTTCATCGACGTCGAGCACGCGCTGGATCCAACGTACTCTTCGGCGCTCGGGGTGGACCTCGACAACTTGCTGGTCTCTCAACCCGATACGGGCGAACAAGCGCTGGACATCGCCGAAATGCTCGTGCGCAGCAACGCGGTCGACGTGGTTGTTGTCGATTCCGTTGCTGCGCTCGTCACCAAGGCGGAGCTGGAAGGCGACATGGGTGACGCGCACGTCGGCCTTCAGGCCCGCTTGATGTCGCAGGCGCTGCGCAAACTGACTTCAGCCATTTCGCGCTCGAAGTCGGTCATGATCTTCATCAATCAGTTGCGCGAGAAGGTCGGGGTCATGTTCGGCAATCCTGAAACGACCTCGGGCGGACGCGCGCTCAAGTTCTACGCGTCCATTCGTCTGGACGTCCGTAAGCTCGAGCAGATCAAAATTGGGCAAGAAGTCGTCGGTTCGCGCACCCGGGTCAAGGTCGTGAAAAACAAAGTCGCACCGCCCTTCCGGCAAGCGGAGTTTGATATCACCTACGGGCACGGGATCTCGAAGATGGGGTCGATTCTCGACGTTGCGCTCGAGCGCAATGTCGTCGGCAAGAGCGGCTCGTGGTATACGTATGGGGAAACGCGGATCGGCCAAGGACGTGAGAATGCCAAAGCCTACTTGGAAGAACATACGGAACTTGCCGAAGAGATAACAACCCGATTGCGCGAATCCGTGAGCGCAGCGCCGTCGCGTAACGGCACGGTCGCAGCCATAGAATAATGGGCGCCGCGCGCGTCGCGGCCCTGCGCATGCTTGCGCAGCGGCGTCTTACCGAGGCGCAGCTCTGGGCGCGCCTCGAGCGCAAAGGGCATGCGGCAGATCAAGTGCGCGAAGCGGTCGCGTCTTGCAAGCGCGACGGCTACCTCGACGACCGGCTCTTTGCCGAGCTTTTCGTAGAACAAAAACGCAAAGCCGTAGGTAATGTGCGACTGACCGGCGAGCTCATTAAGCGCGGTATCGCTCGCGAAATTGCCGCTGCTGCCGTGCAAAAGGCATCGGTCAGCGAGACGGCCAGGCTCGAGCTTGCGATCGCGAAGATTTTTCGAACGAGAGCCGCTATCAGTTATCCATCGGCAGCGCGCACGCTCGAACGGCTCGGCTTCCCGGCCTCGCTGATCTACAGCCAGCTTCGTGAGCTCGCCGCGTTGTCACCCTGAGCTTGACGAAGGGGGCTGCGCAGCACTGAGCCTGCCGACCTCTCTATCGGGCCTCCCACGGGCGCATCGCTTCTAGCTTCTGGGCGATGCTGCCGGCCATCACCTCATTGCCGTAGGGCGTCAAGTGTCCGTCAACCGCTAGGAACAGCGGTTGGTGTTGCGGCGATCGGAGATCGGCGTCAAACACACTCCACATGTTCAGCCAGGGCGCACCGGAAGCGGATATGGGTGCGTTGAAGAGTTGTTCTAAGCGGCCATCTGGCGAAACATGAATGAGGGGCGAAATAATAGTCGCGTAAGGCTGTTCGGCCATGCTGATCTCATCGCCAAGCGGTTGACTGACGATCAGCAAGGCAATTCCCGCATTTCTTAATCCATCTCTCAGTTTTCTTAGATGGGCAAGTGTGGGACCTTGCCACGTCTGGGCGAGGCGGACGAGATTTCTTGAGCCAAGCGGAATATTAAAGGTTTCAGAAGCAAAGAATGAATTGAGCTGAAGCACCACCGCGTCGACCGCTCGCGTCGATGCCAGCACACCCAGATACTGCTCGAGCGGGTCAAACTTTGAGCCCAGGCGCACCGTGATGACGCGGGGATGTTTTCCGAGACCGGCCAGCGCCCGATCCTGTTCGAGTCGCCTCTGCACCATACCGCCTATTGAATCGTTCAAGTGCGCATTCGTCCAAACGAATGAATTGCCGAGGTAGGCGATGCGATAGTCATCCGGAGCAAAGGCCCCAGCGGGCACGACTTGCGCCGTCGGATCGAGTGGCTCAGTTCGATCCACGTCGCGAATAATCCGAATCCGTTTATTTCCGGAATCTGCCACCGCGATCAAACCGTCCTGCCGTGCAGCAATCCCCATCGGTGCATCGAATCGGGACTGCGCTGATCGGCCGTTCGAAAAACCCGCACCATGATTAGCCGCATCTTCGATCGCCTGCCCGCCGAGGATCGATGTGTCTTGGTAGGTCGTGTCAAGGTAGCGCACGGTGTGCGTTCGCAAGTCCGTATACACGACCGCGTGTCCATCGAGCGCCGCAATCGCAAAGGGATATCCAATCGACCGTTCGCCCTCGGCCGCGCGTAACCACACGCCACCGGTCTCTGGTTGCCCCTCATCGGCGGTAAAGAAGTTGCGTGGCCCGGCAAAGAATCGGCTCACACGTAGGACGTTGCTCGGGCCTTTGAGGCTCGAGAGCTCGACAATCCAGAGTCCTACAACATTCGTGACAAACAGGATGGGCTCGCCTGTCGGACTCACCGCGAGTTGCACTGGCGCCTTAAACGGCAGCGCGATCGTGGACACCATCCCTTCGGAAGTGATTTTTCTCACTCCGCTCATCGGGTCCGCCACGAAAAGGTCGCCATAACGGTCGATGGCGATGCTGCGCGGGAGCGTGAAGCTGGCGGCTCGACGTTCACCATTGTCACGACCAATGCGTTGTGGGTTTCCGGCAAACGTCGTGACACGTCCCGAATCGCCGATCATGCGAATGCAGTGGTTGTTCGTGTCGGCAACATAGATCTCGCCGTGCAGACCGACGGCAAGGGCGCTGGGAAAATTGAACATAGCCGCGGCGCCGTCGCCATCGGCATAGCCGCCCGCCACCCAAAGCCCATTTCTGGCCGGCCGTCCCGAGCCGGCTATCGTTTCTACGCGCCCGCTCGGAAGCACGACGCGTATCCGCTGGGCCGCCGCATCAGCCACATACAGTTGCCCGTCGCGGCCCCAAGCGACGCCGGTGGGCAACAGGAATGTCGCCATGCTGGATGGGCCGTCGCTAATTCCGGCGCTTCCGGAGCCCGCTAGCGTCGAGACGCTCGCGGCCGCCGCGCTTACCGTGCATGCAAGCGCCTGGGCTATCGACAAGCCGCTCGCCAGAACGCCACGTCTGATCTGTCGCGTCATCCCTATTTCTAAGACCTCTACACGCCCCGAGCTCGATTCGGTACGCACCGTTCTCGCAAACGCGTCGAAATCTTGTCGGCGTCTGTCGACGGGAAGCATGGCGGAATGGGCACTGCAAGCGCATATATGGCGCCGGCTAGAGTGCTCATCGCAGAGGACGATGCTGCGATTCGCGATTTGCTCGCACATCACGTGCGAAGCGAAGGGTTCGATGCGCTGAGCGTCAGCGACGGGATGGCCGCGCTTCGCGCGGCGCGCGAGTGGGCCGATTTTGTGGTGCTCGACATCGGGTTACCGGGGATCGACGGGTTTGAGGTCGTGCGTACGCTGCGACGAGAGAAGTGTGCCGTGCCGCTGCTGATGCTGACTGCCAGAGCCGATGAAATCGATCGCATCATCGGATTCGAATTGGGCGCCGACGATTATGTCTGCAA
>Ga0073928_10009963_pt1 | contig 11452 bp, 10 predicted proteins | sample PaiPotPPA55metaG_FD_76969 | JGI IMG/M metagenome (GOLD analysis project Ga0073928, IMG submission 76969) | Iron sulfur acid spring bacterial and archeal communities from Banff, Canada, to study Microbial Dark Matter (Phase II) - Paint Pots PPA... ...
CGCCCAGGAGCTGCTTCGCCATCATCTGTCCCGGCCGGAGCGCCGCGCCGGGAAGCGCGAGGTACCAGGCCTCGCGGAGAGGTGCGGCGGCGTCAAGCTCCACGGGTTGTATGCGGCTCCGGAAGGGGATGGGCAGGGCGGCAGGAGCTTACCCTTGCCGGCGCCTCGGGCGGAAGGGCCTCGGCGGCCTGCGCGCAGGGCGGCGATCCCAAGGCGAACACGGCCCGGCGCATTGGCCTTCCGCCCTATTGCTACTGCGAGATGTTATTGCGGTTGGTCTCTCAAGCCCCCGTTAACCCCTTGATGTCAGGCTGTCCTTGTAGATTCCAACGCGAGCCGCTACTGTGCAGCGCACAAATTTTTGGGTGTGACGGGTAAACAATGGACGGCGTGCGTCGCCTACGGAGTTCGCAGGCGGGCTACTCTCTGGAGGAGCTTTCCGTCGGCATGTCCGCGAGCTATGCGCGGACGGTGACCGAGGCCGATCTCGTGCTGTTCGCCGGCATCTCCGGCGACAGCAATCCGGTCCATATGGACCAGGATTATGCGTCGAAGACGCAGTTCGGCGGTCGCATCGCCCATGGCATGCTGTCGGCGAGCTTTCTCTCGACCGCGATCAGCTCGAAGCTTCCGGGGCCCGGCGCGATCTACCTGCGGCAAAACCTGATCTTTCGTGCGCCGGTGCGCATCGGCGACACCGTCAAGGCCTCCGTCACCATCGTCGACATCATCCGCGAGAAAGCCCGCATCCTCCTCAAAACCGTCTGCCAGGTCGGCGAGACCGTGGTGATCGACGGCGACGCCCTCGTCATGGTGCCCGCGCGCGGCTGAAGCGTATTCATCGTACCGAGGCCGCTACCGGCGCGCATGAATTGATCTGGGATCGGAATCTCGACGCGCGCTACTGAGTGCCCCACGATCTATTCCATCGGTGATTCGCGAAGTCCGCGTCATCATTCAGCGGCGGCCATGAGCGGTGGCGGCGCGCAATCGCTGCGCACAGCACCATGCGTCTCAGCGCGGCGGACGCGTGCATATTCCATGGCGCCAAACCGAACCGCAATGGCAGGACCCTGACGGGTACGATCCACGCGCGCTCGATAAAATTTAGCGGAGTTTTCAGATGTGATTGTCTCTCAGTCGATTCTTTGATTCTCGCAATCATTACTTTCGGAGACTAAGGTCGTCGGATCATCCAATCGGATCGTCCAAGGAGAAATAAGATGCGTCTCATCAAGAGACTTTTCGTGCGCCGCGAGGGCGCGACCGCGATCGAATATGGGTTGATCGCGGCGCTCATCGCGGTGGTTACGATCGCGGGCCTCACCGCGATCGGCACGAACCTCAACGCCAAGTACAACACGATCGCGACCAACGTGCAGAACGCCGGCTAATGAACTCGATCGCTGCGGATCCGGCTTCGCATCTCGCGGCGCGCACAGAGAGGCATTGGTAAACGCCACCTTTACGGCCGGGTCAATATCGTCTGCGGCAAGATCGCCCAAAATTTATCAAGGAGTCCCCGTGGTGCTCAAGGCCCTGTTGGCTCAAACGCGTGGAGGAGTGAGCGCGCTGAGCGCGGTGCTGATCGTCGCTTTGATCGGCGGCTCGGCGCTCGCGACCGAGTATGGCCACGGACTCTTGATGGACGCCGAGAACCAGCGCGTCGCAGATCTTGCCGCCTATAGCGGCGCGGTGATCTACAACGCGACCTCTTCCAACTCGGCGCTCACCGCGGCGGTCAACAACGTGGTGGCGCTCAACGGTTTAACCGCCTCGACCGCCACGCCCAGCGTCGTCACCTCGCCTTCAGGCAGCGGCAATCAGGCGGTAAAGGTCGTCGTCACCACCAGCAGCCCGCTCTTCCTCGCGCGCGTCATCACTTCGGCTACCACGTTGCCGGTGAGTGCGGTTGCCTTTGCGGAGATGTCGGGAGGCGCGCCCGGTTGCATCATCGCGCTCAATCATGCCGGTACCGGCGTGACCCTAACCGGCGGAACGTCAATCTCCGCGCCGGGCTGCACCGTCGTCTCGAACAATACCGTCTCGGTGCATTGCGGCGACACGATCACCACCCCGACGATCGACTACAATTCTTCCACAGCGCCAAACCAATCTTGCAATCCCTTTCTGCCGCCTCCAGGGCATACTTCCGTCGCTGTCCGCAAGATCCCGGCAACCGATCCCCTGGCCGGCAACTCGTCGGTCAGCGCGGCGGAGGCGCATCTCCCTGCCGTCATCGCTCTGACCTCGCCGGCGACTCCCACTGTGCCAACGAGCGGGCACAACATCACCTTCAATTTCAGCGTCGCCACCACTCAAGCGGCGATTGCCGCCGACGGCTGCTCCGGCAGTTTCGCCAGCAGCACGTGGACCGTGACGTGCAGCGGCAACGGACCCTTCAACTTCGGCACCATCAGCTTGCAGGGTGGCATCACCGTCAATTTCAGCGTGAGTGGCTCTCCGTCGGCCACCTACAACTTCAACGGCATGATCGACTTCTCTTCGGGGACAGCGCTGAATTTCGGCCCCGGCAAATTCAACATCAAACAAGGCATCGTTACCGGCGGTGGCAGCACCATGAGCTTCGGCGCCGGTACCTTCAACATCGGCCCGCTCCCGAGCGGCAAATGCAGCGTCAATGGCGAGAGCATCTGCGATAAGGGGACATCGCTGACCTTCGGGGGGCCGAGCACTTTCGTTCTCAGCGGCGGAATCTCCGTCCCCGGCGGGTACACGCTGACCATGGGCAGCGGCAGCACCAACAGCTTCACTATCGGTGCCGACAACAATGGCGATTCGCTCAACGGCGGTGGCGGCTCAAAGATCACCTTTGCCGATGCGACCGGCGGCGGCGATTTGTTCCAGATGGCGGGAAACTTGAATGACGGTGGCGGCGGCGGCAGCTGCATCACCGTCAGCGCCGCGGCCAATCACGACATCAACGGCTTCTTCACGGTCGCCGGTGGGATCACGCTCGGTGCCGGAATATACACCGTGGATGACTATGTCGGCATCGGGGTAAGCAACGGCGGCGATGTGACCTGCAACGGGGTGAGCGTCGGGGTGAACGCTGTGGGCGTCACCTTCGTCATTGGCGGTAACGCCACGGTAACCTGCGCCGATGGGTCTAATCAGGTGTTCTGCATTGGCGCCGGGTACGCCCACGTCACGGTGACCGCGCCGACCTCGGGCACCATGGAGGGACTTGCCGTTATCGGGCCGAATTCGGGCACCGGCGGCGCCGATCTGTCCAACGGCGCCAGCAACACGACGGTCTCCGGCGCCTTCTACTTTCCGAACGGCCCGATCACGATGAGCGGCGCGGCGACGCTGGGAAACGGCTCTAGCAATTGCCTCGAGATGATCGGCTCGCAGATCTCGCTCTCGGGAGGCTCCGCAGTCGGCACCACCTGCACTCTCGCGAGCGGCAGCGGCGGCGGGACTCCGCTCTCCGTGGTCCTGGTGCAATGAGCAAGGTGGGCGCCATGATGATTTCAGCATTTGCGCACAGCCTTCACCGCGTCGTGTCGCGGGGCGAGAGAGCGGGCGTTGCCGCGATCGAGTTCGCGCTCTATTCGACGGTGTTCCTCGCCATCCTCGCCGGTACCGTCGACATCGGTAATCTCATCTTTTCCGAGTTTCAGCTCGACGCCCAGGTCGCCGCCGGCGCGCAATACGCCGTCATCGGCGCGAGCAACGTGGACTCCAGCTCCGGGGCATCGCTAGCGAGCTCGGTCTCGACGATCGTCAACAACAGCCGCGGCTCGGGCGCCGGATGGTCGAACACTGTTGTCATCAACAACGGCCCGAGCGTCACCACCACCAACGGCACACCGTCCTCGAGCGGCACGGCGGCCAATGCCGATAGCTGCTACTGCCTCACGGGCACGCCGGGAAGCTGGAGCTGGGGTGGCGCCCAGAGCTGCGGCAACACCTGCACCGGCGGCGGCACCGCGGGCAAGTTCGTCACCATTACGGCGACCCGGACCATCGTTCCGTTCTTCCCGAGCTGGGCATATTTCTCGAACAACACGCTCGCGCGCTCTGCCGTGGTGCAGACGCAATGAGGTCGGGCTTCCTACGCACCTTGCTCCGCGCCGCCCCAGGGAGCACCGCTGTCGAGTTCGCCTTGGTGCTGGCGCCGCTACTCGGGCTTACCTTCGGCATCATCGAATATGCTCGCTTCTTCTGGACGCAAGAGGCTCTCGAGCAGACCGCGATTGCCACCGCGCGCTGTATGGGAATCCCTCAAAGCAATTGTGCGACCAGTGGCGCCTACAGCACGTCGAAGACGCAGACTTTCATCACCAATACCTCGAATACCTGGGGCATCAGCGTGCCGACCGGCAATATGACGTTGAACAACAGCGCAAGCTGCGCCGGCACCTCTGGCTTCTCGCAAGTAACGCTCACCTCGACCTTCGTGACGGCGGTGCCGGGAATTCTTCCGCTTCCCAGCGGCGGCAATACCCTGACGGCGACCGCATGCTTCCCCAATAATTCCTAAGCTGAGCTGTCGCGCGCGGCTGGACCTCTCCGGCGTGGGGCCGCTCCCGCGGCACCGGCGGGGATAGCACGCTTGCCAATCCACCGTCGCCATGGGCCACGCGACGATCCCGGCCCGATCGCGCGAATGGTGCGCCTCTGGATGATCGGGGCGATCATGATCCTTCCCTTGCGCCGCCTCTTATCCCGTCTCGCTGTGGTCCGCCGCGCTCAACAATTCCCGCATCCGATAGGTGATTAGGGCTCAAAGTTTTCACGCAATTCGTAGGGGTGCGATCGGTCTCGCCTGACAGCGACTGTCGGTGTTGGGTCGCCAGTGTCGCCAATTTTGACAGTTCGCCGTAGCCGATTTTTTCACGATTCGATAACCAACTGACTCCATGACAAACTTGCGACATCCCCCTGTCTGGCCCGAATCTTGCTCATGTGCTCCCGTCGCCGGCAAATACACTTCGCGCGGCTGGGAGAGTTGCATGGAATTGAAATTGGGTTGGCTCGGAGCGTCCCTCTTGGCCGCGGTATGCGTGAGCGTCCCGGCATGGGCAGGCTCAACCATTCACGTGGGATCGGGCGCCGGTACGGCGTGCGCGACCGGGGGCTGCCCGCAATTTTTGGGGGAGACGAACAATTTCGGAGCGACCGGGCTGGATCTTTATCAGAATTCCGGAGGGGCGAGCGCCTCAACCGACCCCGTTCTGCTTATTTTTGCAGTCCCAAACGACACCACGACCGGCGACCTCACCGCCGCCGGCAAGAACACCATTACGTCAGCAAGCCTCTTCGACCCCTATCCCGGCACGGGCTCCCCAATCAGCTTTGCCTTTGGAACGACGTCGTATGGCCTGAACGGCAGCGGATTTGAGGGGCTCATGACGTCCGGTGATATCTATGGCTTCCTTGGTCTGAACGCGAACAACTCAAACAATTTCCCCAATCTGACAGCATGGGATTTGGGCGTCGACGGCATCACCGCGACCGATTTTGGTATCTATGTTTATGCCTTCAACACCTTGGATTTTGCCGGCAAGGATTTGATCAATGTCGGCCTTACCGGTGTGCCAGAGGGTACGTTTGCCGTGGGGTTCGGCGAGAATTCGAAAGGCAAATCCTTTGATACACCGTTCACCGAAGCCGGCCTGAGGGATGTGCCAGTGCCGCGGGTCCCGGAGCCGGCCACCTTGGCTCTCTTCGGTGCCGGCCTCGCCGGCTTGGGCATCCTGCGGCGGCGCAAGCGCACGTAGGGCATTTCCTCTCGACGAAGGCGTTTTGGCTTCGGTCCTCGCGCGGCCGGCAGAAAGCTGCGGCCGCCGTTGCCGAGTGGCGTGGGCCTCGTCTCCACTGACGGCCGGGCGCCCTTGCTGCCGGCATAGGGCCTGCTAGGCTCTCTGGCGCGATCACGGACTGCCGAGGGTTCAGCTCAGTCATGTCGGAGGTGACCAACGCCAGGATCGAGTATTACTTTCCGCATCCCTTCATGCGGCATGTCTGGACCGACTGCGCCGAGCTCAACGAGCAATTGCGTGAGCGCATCCTCGCTCACCAGGAAGCGCAGCCGGGCCGTGGGCGCAGTAATATCGGTGGCTGGCATTCCGAGCTCGGGTTGTTGGAATTCTGCGGCGACGCCGGCAAGGCGCTGGTCGAGCGCCTGGTCGAGATGGCGAACCAGGCGAGCGGCCAGGTGTTCACGGCGTATGGCCGCCAGCCGACGCCCTTCACCTGGACGGTGCAGGCCTGGGCGAACGTCAACCGTGCCGGCGACTTCAATCGCGTCCACGCCCACCCCGGCTCGACCTGGTCCGGCACCTACTATGTCCACTCCGGTGTCGCGCCCGGCGAATCAGAGACGACGCCGCTGCATCTCATCGACCCGTGCCAGGGGCGCGCCGCGACCTTCTTTCCGATCACCGTCCCCGAGTCCGTTCACGTCTTTCCCGAGCCCGGACTGATGATCCTGTTCCCCAGCTACATTCCCCACATGGTCTATCCCCACAAGGGCTCGCTCCCGCGCATCTCGGTCGCCTTCAATCTCCGCAAGGAGCCATTTCCGTGATGCAGTAGGGCTGCGGCGAGCCGCCCTCGGCAATCTCCGCGCCGAGAGTTTTCCTGTTCCGCGCCGCCCGCCCGCACTATCGTCCGCTGCCATGCGCATTCTCCGCCATCCCAGCGTGCTCGATCCCGCCGACCGCGGCGCGGTGGTGGCGGTCGGCAATTTCGACGGCGTCCATCTGGGCCATCAGGCGGTCGTCGCCTACACCGGCGAGGAAGCGCGGCGCGGGGGCGCCAAGCTCGCGGTCCTCACCTTCGAGCCGCATCCCTACCAGGTCTTTCATCCGCAGGTTCCGCCGTTCCGCCTGACGCCATTTCGCGCCAAAGCGCACCGGATCGCGGCCCTGGGGGTCGATTTGCTGGTGGTGCTGCATTTCGATCTCGAACTCGCCAAGGTCAGCGCCGAGGATTTCGTGCGCAAGATTCTCGTGGAGGGCGTAGCGGCTCGCCACGTGGTGGTCGGCTACGATTTCCACTTCGGCAATCGCCGTCGCGGCACGCCGGCGCTCTTGCAGGAGTTGGGTGCCCAGAGCGGCTTCGCCGTGAGCGTGCTGCAGCCGGTATCGGCCGCCGCCGGCGAGATCTATTCCTCGACCACGATCCGCCAGCATTTGACGGCGGGCGCCCCTCGGCAGGCGGCGGCGCTGCTGGGCCGGCCGTTCGAGATCGAAGGGCGCGTCGAGACCGGCGATCGCCGCGGGCGCACCATTGGGTTTCCCACCGCCAATGTGAGTCTCGGCGACTATCTGCGGCCCGCAGGCGGCGTCTACGCCGTCAGGGTCGCGATCGAGGCGGCGGATGGCGCGCTGGACTGGCACGACGGCGTCGCCAATCTCGGCACGCGGCCCACCGTCGGCGGCAGCGATCTGCGCCTCGAAGCGCATCTCTTCGACTTCGCCGGCGATCTCTATGGCCGCCATCTCCGCGTGGCGCTCATCGAGCATCTGAGGCCAGAGCTGAAATTTTCCGGCCTCGACGCGCTCAAGACGCAGATCGCGGAGGATGCGACACGGGCGCGCGCGGTGCTGGCGGAGATTGCCGACGGGCCGGGGAAGTCGCGGTAGCGGCGCTTTGAGCCACGGGCGCCCTTTGGTTGACGCGGCAATGCGCCATCCCTATGGTCCACGCCATGGCTCCTCCGTTCCTCGGACGTTGCTCGCGAATTAGCCGCCCGGCCCTTTTCTGAGGGCCGGGGACGCGCGCGTCTTGCCGTCGATTGCCGCCATCGACGGCCTTCCCGACTGATCTTCCGAGCCCGGAGCCATGCCGACCGATTATCGACCGACCGTGTTCCTGCCGCAGACCGCCTTTCCCATGAAAGGCGAGCTGCCGACCCGCGAGCCGCTGTTGTTGAAGCGCTGGCAGGAGATCGACCTCTATCGACGCGAGCGCGAGACCGCGCGGGGGCGCGAGAAATTCATTCTGCATGACGGACCGCCCTACGCGAACGGCAACCTTCACATCGGCCATGCGCTCAATAAGATCCTGAAGGACGTCGTCAACCGCGTGCAGCAGAAGCTCGGCAAGGACGCGATCTACGTGCCCGGCTGGGACTGCCACGGTCTGCCGATCGAATGGAAGATCGAGGAGAAATATCGCGCGGCCAAGCAGAACAAGGACGACGTGCCGATCGACCTGTTCCGCAAGGAGTGCCGCGACTTCGCCGCGCACTGGATCGACGTGCAGCGCGAGGAATTCCGCCGCCTCGGCGTCGAAGGCGATTGGGACCATCCCTACACCACCATGGACTACGCCGCCGAGGCGCAGATCGTGCGCGAGATCGGCAAGTTTCTGATGAATGGCGGTCTCTTCAAGGGCGCCAAGCCGGTATTGTGGTCGGTGGTGGAGCAGACCGCGCTCGCCGAGGCCGAGATCGAGTATCACGATCACGTCTCGACCACGGTCTGGGTGCGGTTTCCCGTCATCGAGGCATCGCACCCCGCGCTCGACGGGGCTTCGGTGGTGATCTGGACCACCACGCCCTGGACGCTCCCCGGCAACCGCGCGATCGCATACGGGCCGGAGTTCGACTACGTCGTAGTCGAGGTCGCTTCTATCGGCGAAAACAGCGGCGCGCGCGTGGGCGAGAAACTGGTGCTCGCGAAGTCGCGCCTCGTGGCCGCCGAGGCGGAGATCGGCTTCACCGCCAAGGTCGTCGCCGAGCTTGGAGCCGCGTCGCTTGCCGGCAGCATCGCGCGGCATCCGCTGCGCGGGCGCGGCTATGAGTTCGACGTGCCGCTCCATCCCGGCGATTTCGTCACCGACACCGACGGCAGCGGCTTCGTCCACATTGCGCCGGGCGCCGGCGTCGACGACTACGAACTCGGTCGCGCCCATGGTCTGGAGATCGCCGATACCGTCGCGGGCGATGGAACCTATTATTCCCACGTGCCGCTCTTCGCTTGTGCGGTGGTCTATCGACCGAACGGCAAGCCGGGCGACGCCAACGACAAGGTGATCGCGGCGTTGGAGGAGGCGGGCGCGCTGCTGCGGCGCGGCAAGCTCACGCATTCCTATCCGCATTCCTGGCGCTCCCGGGCGCCGCTGATCTTCCGCAACACGCCCCAGTGGTTCATCAGCATGGAGACCAATGGGCTCCGGCAGACGGCGCTGACCGCCATCGACGAGACGCGCTGGATCCCTCCGCAAGGCCGCAACCGCATCCGCGCCATGATCGAGAGCCGGCCGGATTGGTGCATCTCGCGCCAGCGCGCCTGGGGCGTTCCGATCGCGGTCTTCGTCGACAAGACGACCGGCGAGCCGCTGCGCGACCAGGCGGTGGTCGATCGCGTCGCCCAGGCCGTCGAGCGCCACGGCGCCGACATCTGGTTCACCGCCGATCCCGCCGAGTTCCTCGGCAACCAGTACGATGCCGACCGCTACGAGCGCGTCACCGACATCGTCGACGTCTGGTTCGATTCGGGCTCGACCCACAGTTTCGTGCTGGAGCAGCGCAGCGACCTTCAGTGGCCCGCCTCGCTCTATCTCGAAGGCTCCGACCAGCATCGCGGCTGGTTCCACTCCTCGCTGCTGGAATCCTGCGGAACTCGAGGTCGCGCGCCCTATGAGGCCGTGCTGACCCACGGTTTCGTGCTCGACGAGCAGGGACGCAAGATGTCGAAGTCCCTGGGCAACGTCGTCTCGCCGCAGGACGTAGTGTCGAAAAGCGGCGCCGACATCCTCCGCCTCTGGGTGGTGGCGTCGGATTATTCCGAGGATCTGCGCATCGGGCCCGAGATTCTCAAATATCAAGGCGACGTCTACCGCCGGCTGCGCAACACGCTGCGCTACCTGCTGGGGGCGCTCGCCGGGTTTTCCCAGAGCGAGCGCATCGCCGAAAGCGAGATGCCTGAACTGGAACGCTGGGTGCTGCATCGCCTCTCCGAGGTCGACGCCGTGGTGCGCCAGGCGGCGGGGGACTACGCCTTCCACACCATGTTCACGGCGCTACACAATTTTTGCGCCGTCGACCTCTCCGCCTTTTATTTCGACGTGCGCAAGGACGCGCTCTATTGCGACCGGCCGGACGCCGCGCGGCGGCGCGCGGCGCGCACGGTGCTCGACCGCGTGTTCGATTGTCTCGCGCGGTGGCTCGCGCCGGTGCTGTGCTTTACCGCCGAGGAGGCGTGGCTCCAGCGCCATGGCGAGGCGCCGGAGGTCAGCGTCCATCTGGAGACCTATGCCGAGGTGCCAGCGCATTGGCGCGACGAGACGCTCGGACGGAAATGGGCGGATCTGCGAGACCTTCGCCGGGTGGTGACCGGAGCGCTCGAGATCGCGCGCGCGCAAAAGCGCGTGGGCTCGGGTTTGCAGGCGGGGGCACGGCTTTATGTGCCGGAGGTCTATCGCGCGTCGCTCGACGGCGTCGATCTCGCGGAGCTTTGCATCACGTCCGAGGGCACGGTCGCCTTCGCGCCGCCGCCGGAGGGAGCCTTTGCGCTCTCCGACGTCGCTGGTGTCGGCGTCGTCATCGAGCGCGCGGCCGGCGAGAAATGCCAGCGCTGTTGGCGCGTGCTGCCGGAAGTCGGGACCGTCGAGCGCCATGCCGATCTCTGCCGGCGCTGCGCCGATGCGGTGGACCCTCTCGCCGTCGCGGAGCGCCGGTGAGCCGCATTGTGAGCCTCGCGCTGGCGATCCTGGTCGTCGTCGCCGACCAACTCAGCAAGGCTTGGGTGGTCGCCTTCCTGGGAGTGGCTTCCGGCGGTCCTCCGTATCGCACCGTTACCTCGGTCTTCAATCTGGTGCTCGCCTTGAACCCGGGCGTCAGCTTCGGCCTGCTGCGCGGCGACTCGCCCTGGAACGTGGTGGTGCTTTCGCTGCTCGCGGTCGCCATCGTCGGGGGATTGCTGTTCTGGATGTGGCGAACGCCGAGCGCGTTGGTGGCGTCAGCGATCGGTCTCGTCTGCGGCGGCGCGCTTGGCAACGTGATCGACCGTCTGCGCCATGGCGCGGTCACCGATTTTCTCGATTTTCACTGGGGCGGCTTGCATTTCTGGGCGTTCAACCTGGCCGATTCCGCGATCAGCGTCGGGGTGTTCCTGCTGATCACGGAGAGCTTGCTCGCCCGGCGCAAAAGTCCTAAATAAGGACCCGATACGCCTGGAAATGAGGCAGGACTTGAAGACGCGTCTCGCCATTCCCGTCCTCGCGCTCGCGGCCGCATCGCTTGCCGGCTGTCAGGATTTCCGTCAAGCGATCGGACTGGAAAAAAACATCCCGGACGAGTTCTCGGTCGTCTCGCGGGCACCCCTCGCGATTCCGCCGGACTATTCGCTGCGACCGCCTCAGCCGGGCGCGCCGCCGAGCCAGGAGGTTCCGGCACAGGAACGTGCGCGCGAGGCGGTGTTCCGTGCCGGTCCGCAGCAGGCCAGCCTTCCGCCGCCGGCTGCCGCCGACC
>Ga0073928_10009964_pt1 | contig 11452 bp, 8 predicted proteins | sample PaiPotPPA55metaG_FD_76969 | JGI IMG/M metagenome (GOLD analysis project Ga0073928, IMG submission 76969) | Iron sulfur acid spring bacterial and archeal communities from Banff, Canada, to study Microbial Dark Matter (Phase II) - Paint Pots PPA... ...
AGCCAGCCGGGCGTGCAGTGCTACACGGGCAATTTCCTCGACGGCGTGCACGGCAAAGGCGGCAAGGTGTACGGGCCGCGGTCTGCCTTCTGCTTGGAGACGCAGCACTTCCCGGATTCACCGAATCATCCGAGCTTCCCAACGGTGGTGTTGAAGCCGGGCGAGCGGTATCACACGACGACGGTGTTTCGGTTTTCCGCGGTCTAGGCGGGAATAAAGCCCGACATTTAGGTGCACTACTGTTCACCTAAAATAGTGGCGCAGGCTGGCAAGCCTGCTGAGCCGGGATTAGATTCATCTCGGCTTTCGCTGACGCTCCTCTCGTTCGGTGACAGGCTCGGGCCGAGGTTCAGCGCCGGTGCGATGCAAGTGGCGTATAATTAAGAAGACGCTGTAGTGAGGGCCACTTACCCCAACAAGGATCAACGATAGATGTCAACGTTAGAGGTGTCGCCGGCAGAGACTCGTTTCGACGAGCCCCGGCACACCGTAATCAATGATTTTTCCATTCAAATTGCAACCGTGAACGGGTCGGGCAGTCAGACGGCCAACACCGTGATGATGCGCTCCATTTTTCAGATGGGCATACCGGTGTCGGACAAGAACATGTTCCCGTCGAACATCGCCGGGCTGCCGACGTGCTTCACCATTCGCGCGAGCGCTCGCGGCTACATCGCGCGCAAGAAGGAGATCGACCTCCTCGTGGCCATGAACCCGGAGACCGCGCGCGAGGACGTTATGAACCTGGATCGCGGCGCCGTGGTGGTTTACGACGAGCCGTTGAAGCTCGACGCGCTGCGCTCGGACCTGCACTTCTATCCGGTGCCCTTCGACAAGCTGGTGGTGCCGGCTTGCCCGGAGGCCAAGCTGCGCAAGCTGGTGCGCAACATGATTTACGACGGCATCGTGGCGTGGCTGCTCGGCATCGACATGGAAGAAGTGCGCAAGGCGCTGCTGAAGCAGTTCGGCAAGCGCAAGGCCAAGGCCGCCGAATTGAACTGGGGCGCCGCGCAGGCCGGCCACGATTACGCCGCGAAGACGTTCACCAAGAGCGATCCCTACCGCGTCGAGCGCATGCACGCCAACACGGGCAAGATCATCATCGAAGGCAACAGCGCGTGTGCGCTGGGCGCTATGTTCGCGGGCGTCACGGTGGTGACGTGGTATCCGATCACGCCGTCGTCATCGCTGGTCGAATCGCTGATCGGCTATCTAAAGCGCTTCCGCATCGACAAGGAAACCGGACGCGCCACGTACGCCGTGGTGCAGGGCGAAGATGAGTTGGCCTCTATCGGCATGGCGATTGGCGCCGGATGGGCGGGCGCGCGCTCCATGACCGCCACCGCCGGGCCGGGCATCTCGCTGATGTCGGAATTCGTCGGCCTCGGTTATTACGCCGAGGTGCCCACCGTGATCTTCGATGTCGAGCGCGTAGGCCCTTCCACCGGACTGCCCACGCGCACCATGCAGGGCGACATCCTGTCCACGGCGCTGCTCTCCCACGGCGACACCAAGCATCCGATGCTGTTCCCATGCTCGCCGGAAGAGTGCTTCACCTTGTCGATTGAAGCATTCGATTTGGCCGAGCGCTTCCAGACGCCGGTGTTCGTGATGACCGATCTCGACCTGGGGATGAATAACTGGATGGCCGATCCGTTTGTGTACCCGGAGCAGCCGATCAAGCGCGGCAAGGTGCTGAGCGCCGAAGATCTGGAAAAGCTGGGCGGCTTCGCGCGTTACAAGGACGTGGATGGCGATGGCGTCGGCTATCGCACGCTGCCTGCTACGAATCATCCGGCGGCGGCTTATTTCACCCGCGGTAGCGGACACAACGAGCGCGCGCAATACTCCGAGCGCGAGGACGATTACATCCGCAACATGGAGCGGCTGGCGCACAAGTTCGAGACGATGCGCGGCGCGGTTCCGGCGCCTGCCGTGAAATATAACGACGCCGCCGAGATCGGTTTCATCGCCGCCGGCACGTCGGATTACGCGGTGCGCGAGAGCTGCGATCAGTTGCAGCAGGAGTATAGCATCCCGGCCAGCTATCTGCGGCTGAAAGCGTATCCCTTCACCGCGGAACTGCGCCGGTTCATTGACCGGCACGAGCGCGTCTACGTGGTGGATCAGAACCGCGACGCGCAGTTGTTGGCGCTGATGCGCCTGGAAATGGATCCCGAGGAGATCGCGAAATTGAGAAGCATACGATATTATGGCGGGCTGCCGCTGGACGCCCGGACGATCACTGACGAAGTCGTCCGTCAGGAGGGCAGATGAGCACCACCGTCACTCCCCCCAAAAAGGTCAATCGCGTTGGCCTGGAGATCCTGAATTACAAAGGCGCGAAGACCACGCTGTGCGCGGGCTGCGGCCACAACTCCATCTCGGAGCGCATCATCGAATGCTTCTATGAGCTGGGCGTGGACCCGTGGCGGGTGGGCAAGTTTTCCGGCATCGGCTGCTCTTCGAAATCGCCGGCTTACTTCCTGAATATGTCGCACGGCTTCAACAGCGTGCACGGGCGCATGCCGTCGGTCGCGACCGGCGCGGTGCTGGCCAATCGCAATATCCTGGGCCTCGGCGTCACGGGCGACGGAGACACGGCGTCCATCGGCATCGGCCAGTTCATGCACCTGGTGCGGCGTAATCTGCCGATGATTTACATCATCGAAGACAACGGCGTGTACGGCTTGACCAAGGGGCAGTTCTCGGCCACGGCGGACCTCGGCTCGAAGCTGAAGACCGGCGTGATCAACGATCTGCCGCCGTTCGATTGCTGCGCGCTGGCGCTCAAGTGGGGCGCGACGTTTGTGGCGCGCTCGTTCTCAGGCGACAAGCGCCAGCTTCAAACGATCCTGAAGACGGCCATCGCGCACGACGGGCTTTCGGTGATCGACGTGGTCTCGCCCTGCGTGACGTTCAATGATCACGACGGATCCACCAAGAGCTACAGCTACATGAAGGAGCACGAATCCATGCTGCACGAGCTGGATTTCGTGCCGTTCTACGAAGACATTGCGGTGGAGATTCCGGAAGGCGAAGTGCGCGACGTCGAGATGCACGACGGTTCGCACCTGCGCATCCGCAAGCTCCATCGCGATTACGACCCGACCAACCGGCTCGCCGCGCTGGCGGCGATCGAAGAGGCCGAGAAGCAGCACGAAGTGCTGACCGGCGTGCTGTACGTCAACACCGAGAAGCCGAATTTCCTGGAGTTGCTGCATCTCGCCGAAGAGCCGCTGGCCACTCTGCCGGAGTCGAAAGTGCGGCCGCCGCAGGCGGCGCTCGACGAGATCATGGAAGAGCTGCGGTAGCGGCGTCGGGAGACGAAGCGCCTGCTCGACGCCGTATTAGGCATGGGATCGTAGGTGCACGGGTACCTTGATTGATACCGGCCGCCGTCGTGCCTTGAGCCGCTCGATATCGTGGCAGTGGATGCGCCTGCCATCCCAAGCTCCAGGGCGGCAGCTTCCACGGCGCTGATAGAGTTGTACAGCCTTAGCGATAAGGGAAAAGCAGGCAAAGGGCATGGGATGGGAGATGAAATCCAGCACCCAATGCGCAATGTCCGGGAATCCCCATGAGTTCTCTGATTCAGTTTTGTTCCGTAACAACGCAACTCCACACTGCCGGCTAGCAGGCGTTGTTCCACTGTGTAATGACGCGCGTGTCGTGCTCGAAGCCCAGGATGCTCAGGGAAGCCGTGCCGAGCGCGAAGAACCGGCCGGCGTCGGGCGGCAGGCCCAGCCAACAGGCGGTCAGGACGCGCAGAAAATGGCCGTGGGAGAAGCGCGCGGCGGGAGCATGTGACAGGCTGCCACGCCTGCGTGAGAGTAAAGCTCCAAGCCCAAAAGATTGGGCCATTCTTCCTTGGTTTGCGCCTATATAATTGGGCATGCTTTGGCATGACTACACCAGCAAGGTAGGACAATGGAGGGAAGAATGGTAACCTGCAAGCGAATTCTAGGATACGCGGCGATCCGGCGCTGCTGAACGTGCTAACCAACAACACTCCGGCGCGCTGAGTGCCGCCGTTCAGTTCGGCCTAGCATGCGTTGTTCCACTGCGTGGCCAGCAGGCGGTCAGGACGCGGAGAAAATGCCCGCGGGCGAAGAGCGCTGTATCGGCGACGCGCGGCGGCTTGACTTAAGCCGCCACGTGCACTACCTGACCAGGGCGAACCTCTTGAACCGCGTTCAGCAACTCTCTTCGCATAGCTCGATAGAATGCGATCTGATTCTTGGGCACGTGAGCGACGACGATCCCCATTTCAAGCCGCGCGATGTTCTGCTGGTATTCGACACTGCGGTCAATCGTGAGCAGCACGTCAAACTCTCGCTGGGCCAATCTCAGGAGCGGACCATCGTCAAGCCTTCCCCAACCACGCTCGTGCACTGTGGCGGCTTCGTGATCGCCAAAAAGCTCTTTGACTCGAGGATCTACGCATTCATCAATGAGGATGCGCATTCCAGAATCTGGCTGTTAGCAAAGTCCAAGACGGTGAATACCTGCTCCCGCGTGATAGCCGGATACAGTTCAAGGAACTGATCGACGGTTTCGCCCCCTTCGAGGAAATCTATCAAACTTTGGACGGGTACGCGCGTCCCGCGAAAGCATGGCGTTCCGCTCACACGTGTGGAACTCACCCACACGGCCTGCTCCAGGCGGCTTCTTTGTTCAGCGGTCACACCCTTACCTTACGCCATTCGCCTTGGCACCGCAACCACGCCGCCGGTTAACAAGCGTTGTTCCACTGTGTAATGACGCGCGTGTCGTGCTCGAAGCCCAGGATGCTCAGGGAAGCCGTGCCGAGCGCGAAGAACCGGCCGGCGTCGGGTGGGAGTCCCAGCCAGCAGGCTGTCAGGACGCGCAGAAAATGGCCATGGGCAAACAGCGCCACATCGCCGTTGGCGGCCTGAGCGCGCTCGATCACCTGGTTGGCGCGCGCGGCGACCTGTTGGATGGTTTCGCCTTGGGGAACGGGCGAGGTCCAGATGCTCCAGTCCGGCACGTCTTTCTTGATCTCCGCGCTGGTGCGGCCCTCGTAAATGCCGTAATCCCACTCGTGCAGGAGCGGCTCGATCTGGGCCACATCGCCGTAACCCGCCAGGCGGCAGGTTTCGCGCGCGCGGCCCAGCGGGCTGGTCAGGACCAGCGCGAAACGCCGGCCCCCCAGCCGCCGCCCGATCAGCTCGGCTTGCGCCTCCCCAGCCTTGGTGAGCGGCAGGTCGGTGCGCCCGGTGTGCGCCCCCGACAGGGTCCATTCAGTCTCGCCGTGACGAAGCAGCCAAATTTCTGAGTGCATGGGTATTCTCAAGGATACACCGAATGGAGCGAAAATAAGGGAGCATGGCACTCCATCCGAATGCGGGTAAGCCCGCTACACCATCGATGCTGGTAAACGTACCCCGGTTGCTGACGGCTTACTACACGAGCCGGCCGGACCCCGGCGTACCGGCGCAGCGCGTAGCCTTTGGCACGTCCGGCCACCGCGGCTCTTCATTCGCGCTGTCGTTCAACGAAGCGCACATCCTGGCGATCACCCAGGCCATCTGCCAATACCGCGCGCAGGAGCGCGTCACCGGTCCGCTGTTCCTGGCGATGGACACGCACGCGCTCTCCGAGCCCGCCTGGGTCACGGCGCTCGAGGTGCTGGCGGCCAACGGCGTCGACGTCATGATCGACAGCGCGGGCGGATATACGCCCACGCCGGCGCTGTCGCACGCCATCCTCACGCACAATCGGGGTCGGAAGAAGAACCTGGCGGACGGCATCGTAATCACGCCGTCGCACAATCCACCCGAAGATGGCGGCTTTAAATACAATCCGCCCGAAGGGGGGCCAGCGGATACCGGCGCCACCCGCTGGATCGAGAATCGCGCCAACGAATTGCTGGCCGCCAACCTGCGCGAAGTGCTGCGCATGCCCCTGGCGGGCGCGCTTAAAATCGCCACTACACATCGTTACGATTATGTTTCGGCGTACGTGAACGATCTGGAGAGCGTGCTGGATATGGAGGCTATCCGCGGTGCGCATTTGAACGCCGCGGTGGATCCGCTGGGCGGCGCGGGCGTAGCGTATTGGGGCCGCATCAGCGAGCGCTACGGCGTGCCGTTGACGGTACTCAACGACACGGTGGACCCGACGTTCCGCTTCATGTCGGTGGATTGGGACGGCAGGATCCGGATGGACTGCTCGTCGCCATACGCGATGGCGGGGCTGATTTCGCTGAAGGAGCGCTTCGACGTGGCCTTCGCCTGCGATACGGATCACGACCGCCACGGCGTGGTGACCCGCAGCGCGGGACTGCTGAATCCGAATCATTACCTTTCCGTGGCGATCTGGTTTCTGTTCCAGCACCGGCCCGGCTGGCGCCCGGACGCCGCGGTGGGCAAGACGCTGGTGAGCAGCAGCATGATCGACCGCGTGGGCGCCAGCTTGCAGCGCAAAGTGGTCGAGGTGCCGGTGGGATTTAAGTACTTCGTCGATGGCCTCGTGAGCGGCGCGTTCGGATTCGGTGGCGAAGAAAGCGCAGGCGCGTCATTCCTGCGGCGGGACGGCACGGTGTGGACCACCGACAAGGACGGCATCATCATGGGGCTGCTGGCGGCCGAGATGATGGCGCGGTTGGGGCGTGATCCGGGCGAGCTGTATCGCGACTTGACGCGGCAGTTCGACGCGCCGGTGTACGAGCGGATCGACGCCCCCGCTACGCCCGAGCAAAAGGCGGTGTTGCAGAAGCTCTCGCCCGTCGAGGTGCAGGCGACTGAACTAGCCGGCGAGAAGATCGAAACGATGCTGACCACCGCGCCGGGCAACGGCCAGCCGATCGGCGGGCTGAAGGTGGTGACGGCCAACGGATGGTTCGCCGCGCGGCCGTCGGGCACAGAGAGCGTGTACAAATTGTACGCGGAGAGCTTCCTTGGCGAGCGGCATCTGCACCGAATTCAGCAGGAGGCGCGGGAGCTGATCGCGCGGACCTTCGCCAGTGCGCGGCCGGCAGCGGGGGCGTGAGGGGCCTAAGTCCCGGTACCTATCAGCGTAGCGGTCTGGGGGCTCCCGCCTCCGTTGTCTGTGACCGAAACGGTGGCCGTCCGCTGTCCGCTGGCGCTGGGCGTGAACGTCACGCTTATTAAACAACTCGCTCCGGCCGCCACACCCGGCAAACAGGTATTCGTCTGAGCAAAGTCCGCGGCATCGGCGCCGCCGATCGAAATCCCCGTGATGGTCACCGCCGTGCTGCCTTTGTTGCTGACCGTGATCTTCTTGGGAAGGCTGGTAGTGCCTACCGGCTGGTGCCCGAGCTTCAAGGTCGTGGGAGCAAGCTGAATCAGGGTGCCTGTGCCATTCAAGGACACCTGCTGCGGGCTGCCGGGCGCGTTGTCGGTAATCGAAATGGAGCCGGTCAATGCCCCCTGCGACGTTGGTATGAAGGTCACGCTAATGGTGCAGGTCGCGCCTGGGGCAATCGCTGCGCTGCAAGTGTTGGTCTCGTGGAACGGCCCGGTCGCCGCCACTTGAGAGATGCTCAGGGATCCGTTGCCAGTGTTGGTGAGCGTCACGGTCTGGGCGACGCTGGTGGTGAAGACGACTTGCGTGGGAAACGTGAGGCTGGCAGGCGAGAGTGTCACGTCCGGCTGGGTACCGATGCCCGCAAGCAAGACCATTTGGGGGCTGTTCGGAGCATCGTCGTTAATGAGCACGGTCGCGCTGCGAGCGCCCGGGGCCAAGGGCGCAAAGGTTATGTTGATGGCGCAAGACGCGCCTCCGGCCAGCGAACTGTCGCACGTGTTGGTCTGTGCGAAATCGCCCTCGTTGGCGCCCGTGATGCTGATGCTAGAGATGCGAAGGGTGGCGCTCAGACTGTTGGATAGGGTGGCAGTCAGTGGTGAGCTGGTGCTTCCTACCGCCTGCTTGCCGAAGTTGAGACTCAGAGGCCAGACCTGTTCGCCGAGCACGAACTTCACAATGAAGACATCGTAATAACCGTTGGCACAACCGTTGCAAACACGCTGGAAGGCTCCAGGTGTAACGGGGAAGTTAGGGGAAGCGGTGTACCCGGTGAGGTAGGCGTTACCCGAAGGGTCCAGCGCCACGCCGTATCCGCCGTCATCGTCTTTACCGCCCAGGAAGGTCGAGTAAAGCAGCGCCGAGCCAGCCGGGTTTAGCTCAGTGATGAAGGCATCCGAGGTTTGGTTGCAGCCCCCACCGCATCTCGTTTGGAAGGCGCCGGGGGTGACCGGAAAGTCGCTCGAATAGGTGAAGCCGGTCACGACAGCATTGCCCAGCGGGTCAATTGCGATGCCCTCGCTGACGTCGGCAAGGCTCCCACCCAGATAAGTCGAATAGACCAGCCCTGAGCCAGCCGCGTTGAATTCCGTGACAAATCCGTCGCTCTTTCCGATGTTACAGGTACTGCAGGAACTCTGAAAGGCGCCGGGCGTCGTCGGGAAATTAGCAGCATAAGATGTTCCGGTCACGTATGCGTTGCCCGCGGAGTTCACCGCGATACCCGCCACGCTACCAGTGCCGCCCAGGTAGCTGGAGTAGATCAGGCTCGCGCCGGCGGGGTCCAGCTTGCTTACAAATGCAGCTCCGACGTTGATCCTCGTGCAGTTGCCGCCATTATTCATAGTTTGAAAAGCTCCGGGAGTCACAGGAAAATTGGTAGAGCACGTATAGCCGCCCACATAAGCGCTGCCGGAGGAATCGATCGCGATGGCGTAGCCATTCTCATTGCTGCTACCTCCCAGATAGGTCGAATAGACCAAGCTGGCGCCTGTGGGACCAACCTTGGTGACAAATACGTCACCATACTTACCGTTAACGCACGTACCGCCCCCGTAGACGGTCTGGAAAGCGCCCAACGTGACCGGGAAATTGGTCGAGCAGGTAGAACCGACGATGTAGGCATCGCCGGAGGAGTCTACAGCAAGCTGCGATGCGCTGTCGCCGCCGCTCCCGCCCAAAAAGCTAGAGTAGACTAGCGCCGAACCGGTTGAATTCAGCTTGGAGATAAAGGCCGTACCGTTGCTGCCTCCGGGGTACATAGTCTGGAATGCACCCGGAGTGGTAGGAAAGTCCGGAGAAAAAGTAAAGCCAGTGACATAGGCATTACCGGAACCGTCCACCGCGAGTCCCAGGATAGCGTTCTGGCTGCTTCCGCCCAAGTACGTAGAGTAGATCAACTCCGAACCTGACGAGTTGAGTTTCGTTACGAACGCATTCGTGTCTAGGCAGCTAGGGCCGCACATTGTCTGAAGTGCACCTGGCGTGGTGGGGAAGTCGGTGGAGGTGGTGGCGCCCGCGACGTAGATATTACCCGAAGCATCCGCCGTGATTGAAGTTGCATTATCATAACCGCTGCCACCCAGAAAGGTGGACAGACTGACTGCTGGGTCGATTACTAATGGCAGGCTTCGATCGTATGCTCTAACCCGAAAAGCAATGTATCCTCGCTTGCGAACTACATAGCCTCCATCTACTACGCGGCGTTCGCCGCTCCGCGCGGTCTGATAGATCACGGGCTTGTGCAAGTGGAGTTCGGCGCCCTCGATGCCTGCCACCAGTTCGCCGTCCTTAGTGACCCGCGGCCTGCGAGTCCCGACCCCGATGGCAATCTGGTTGGGATTGGCGCCAGGCGACAATACAAAATCGTATTCCAATTGACCCTGGTTGCCGTAGTATTCCAAATCCACTCCAGGGTAGACGTCTTGATACCTCACCCTGGCATACGTGGGGACATGGGTGCGCCACTTCTTCGGATCGTTGCCAATGAGGTAGTTGGTTCGCCCAGGCAGTTGCTCAGTGGCTTCTGAAACGGCGTGGAGAGATCCGCCCACCAGGTTCATCCGGACGATGTGGTGATCCGGAAGCGTCATCACCGCCTCATGCGCTGTCAGGAACAACGTGTACCCACGCCCTCGAGCGAGGTATTGGACCGCACTGGCGCTTTGTCCCTGATTGGCTTCGAAGCTGAGCGGCAGCCGGTCGAGGGTCTCCGCGAAGCTCAGGCCGGCCAACACGACAAAGCTCCCGAGGCGACCACAATACACGTGAGCCTTCATACGGTAATCTCCAGATCTTCACTATGATACCGCCGTAGGCGCGTCGGCTCAATGGAATGCAGCGCGCCGGCGCGGCCGTGACGCGGACTTCCAGAGGTTCTAGCCACCCGGTACCAGCCTGGTACGACTGGATCTTGCCGGCCTTTAGCCGCGTTTCCTACAATCCGAAATGAGCGCGCCGATCATCACCTGGCAGAGTGTAACGATTGGGCGTCGAATTGCACTAACGTGTGAGGTCTGTTTTTTAGAGGTGTATATTGTGCTCAGCAACCGATACTTTTCTTGGTTCGTTGTTACCGTTCTCTGTGCGGGAACGTCCGTGTGCGCTTGGGGACAGCAGTCGTGCAAGATGCCGGGCGCCGCTTACCTGGCTCCTGGAAACGCGGTGTTTCCTGGTGAGGTGCCCTCGGGAACCGATCCGGGAACGCCGGTAGGCCTGCCGGTAAGCTCGAGCTTTACGATTACGACAACGGCCGGCACCACTACTGGCACAGTTGTTTCCGCCGCTTACCACAAAGGCGGAACGCTGGACTTCTACTACCAGGTATCGAATGATACTACGTCTGCCTTTCCGCTAGCCGCGCTCGAAGCCACCAGCTTCGCCGGTTTTAAGACTTGCGTAGCCTTTCGCACGGACGGGTCCAGCCTGTCTGGATTTCAGGATGGAATCAATCCTCCGGTGACCACAACCAGCAGCAATCCGCCGCCCGCCGCGGGCTTTGAGATCGGTTTTCAATTCTATCCTCCCGCGTCTACCCCGACCGAGATTGCGCCCGGTATGTCGTCGCTGGTGATGATCATCAGCACCAACGCTACGCGCGCCAATCGCATGGGAGCCGCTATCGTGCTGGATCAAGCAGCCGGCGCCACCGTGCCGGCCTATGCGCCAGTGGCGTCGAAGGCTCTCCACTACCCTCAGCAATAGGTGGTTTGACCGTATTTGGTCAAAGAAGCCTCATTCGCTAGCCTGCGCTCTCGCAATCCTTCTCTCACCGGCCGCAGCCTTGATCGCCGCGCCCGCCAACGTCAACGCCGGCACCATCACCCTGGTCGCGTACCCGGGCCGCTCACGGAGGTCGCGCCAGGCCTCTTCGCCGGCTTCGCCAACGTGCCCAACGGGGCCGCGTTCCTCATGACCAGCAAAGGCACGCTTACGCCGCTTTACACCTTCCCAGCCAATACGGGCTTGGCATACGCCCACCCCCTCCAAGCCGTCAACGGCAGGTTTTACGGCTACGAGGGTACTAACGCCGGCACGCCCTCCACCTCGGCAAACTTCAGCCTCAGCCTGGGCGGGAAGCCCGAGACGTACCCGCCCACGGTGACCAAGTACGCACCAATTCTCTCCATCCAGCTACCGGACGGCAGTCTGTACGGGACGGAAT
>Ga0073928_10009965_pt1 | contig 11447 bp, 13 predicted proteins | sample PaiPotPPA55metaG_FD_76969 | JGI IMG/M metagenome (GOLD analysis project Ga0073928, IMG submission 76969) | Iron sulfur acid spring bacterial and archeal communities from Banff, Canada, to study Microbial Dark Matter (Phase II) - Paint Pots PPA... ...
CTTCAGGAGTGCCGCGCGTCGCTCGATGCGCGGCATCGGAATTCGTCTAAGAATGGAGGAGACCATGCGGCCGACGACCGCTTTCGACGACAATATTTTCGACATCAACGCGCTTCTACATCCCGGCACCATCTTCGATCATCCAAGGGACGTGCTGGCGCACCCCTCGCTGTCGGTTTCAGAAAAACGCGCCATCCTGGCGTCCTGGGCATCCGATGCTTCGGCAGTCGCTTCCTGCCCCTCGCTGCGGGCACCGGCAGGCCTCGAGGCGCTTGTCACCATCGACGAGATCCTTGAAGCCCTATGCGAACTGGACGGCGGCCCCCGCAATCCGCCGGGCGGCAAGCCAAACCGTCTGTGTTCGACGTCAAGGGTCCTGGCGGCTTAGTAGGGAGGGGCGCCATAACTGAAATCAGATTCTCGACCGTGCACCCTTACTGCCCTTCGATCGTGTCAACAGTCGCGTAGCGGCGGAGGTTCCGCAGCTCAAGGAACTGCATTTCCCTTCCGTAGTTCTGTCCGAAACGAAACGATAGGAACCGAAGCCATGTCAAATCGTGCGCAGCAGATCTTCAAGCCCGAGTTTCGCTTCGGACTCGGCGGGGTGTCCCTAGGCAACGAGTTCAACAAGCATACGGACAAAGAAGCCGAGCGCACGCTCGAAGCTGGATGGGAACTAGGTGAGAGATATTTCGACGTCGCTCCATGGTATGGGTTCGGTCTCGCCGAGCGGCGCTTCGGACACTTTCTGCACAACAAGAAGCGCGACGACTATTTGCTTTCATCCAAAGTAGGAAAACTATTCAAGGCGTCGAAGAACAATCGACATGCAGAAATCTATCCGCTGTCCGATTCTCCGAATGACATCATTTTCGATTACACGGCCGACGGCGTGCGTCGCTCGATCGAGGACAGCATACAACGGCTCGGTGTGGACAGCCTGGACGTCGCGTTCGTGCACGACATTTCCCCGGACTTCGCCTTCTTCCCGAACGGCTGGGAGGAGCAATACGAAATCGCACGTAAAGGCGCCTTTCCGGCACTCTTGAAGATGCGCGACGAGGGCATCATACGGGCTTGGGGGATCGGCGTAAACACGCCGCAACCCATCCTCAAGGCCATCGATGATGCCGATCCCGATGTCTGTTTGTGCGCCCGACAGTATTCTCTGATTGATCACGCCAACGCCGTGAACGAAGTTTTTCCGGCCGTGCGCAAGAAGAACGTTTCGCTCGTCATCGGATCCTCGCTCAACGCCGGCTTCATGTCTGGGAGCCCGCGCTACTACTATGGCAAGGAGAATTTCAAGATTCCCGCGTTGGTGATCGAAAAGCGCGAAAAGCTCCGAGCGGTAGCCGATCGCTATGGTGTCGATCTGCGCACCGCTGCGCTTCAATTCTCGGCAGCGCCCGATGTTGCCGTCGCCCTCGTCGTAGGAGCTCGAAGCGATCGGCAAATTCAAGAGGACTACAATTCCCTGCAAGCCAAAATCCCGTCCGAATTTTGGGCCGAGCTTAGACAACTAGGTTTGATCGAAGCCAACGCGTCGCTTCCCGCAGCGCCCGTCTGATGATGGGCGGAGGCACCAAGAGCGGTTGTTTTCTGTCAAGAAGTCTGGTGGGACTTGTGAATTCCGGACGACAAAATCGTCCGAGAAGTCCGTAATTTCGGTCGATGGGATCACACGAAGGCACTTTTCCCTGAGCCACCGTTACCGTGGCCCATTTCCGAAAGAGGTCGATTGACTCGCGCGGCCGCGCTTCGGCGCTTGCCGGCGCGCTTCTGGTTAATGAGATCGACGAGCTGGCCCCCTTTCATTCACACAGGCATCCCGGCTTAAACTTGTCATCGGCCACATGGGGGGATGCTGCCGATGATGCTCGCGCGGATCGAGGGCATGTCTCAAGTCGACGTCGTGCACTGGGACGCCGAGCGCCTGCTGAAGCTCACGTTCTGCCGCCACGCGGATCGGTCAACAGGATGTCCAAACAGAACGAAGGCCCGGTGTGCCTAGGAGTCGGCCCTCGTAACCCAAACGGCCCACTATGGCAGGTGCTCAGTATAGAAGCATTCTTCGAAAGCTTCGCGGTGGCCGTTTTGAGTTGGCGCGAAGAGGTCCGCGGCAAAGCGGCGCTGCTCATGCGCTGGCACAGATCGGCCGGCCATAAAATAAAATCTGAAAGCGAAATTTAATTTTACGGCCAACTCTCGCGGACATCGCAAGTCAAGGCGGACGACAAATGAAAAGAGGCCGCCAATCGACGGCGGCGTCGATCCGGAACTTTCGGCAACTCTGGAAATTTTACTCGCGGCTGGCCATCGCCCGAATTGAAGACTGGGCAATTGGAAGTGGCTGGCAAGGGGCCGCCGGCCATTTTTATCCGGGAAGTTGTTTATCCGGGAAGTTGGCGGCCCCGCTTCACGTAATGTTGGGAGCCTCAAACCAATACTGGCCGAATTAGGTAACTCCGTGATCATCCCGGCAGCACCTGCAGAGCCGTCTGCATGATCGAACAAACCAGTTGGCGGAGCCGAAACCAACCGGCCCCGCCGTTTCTCGCTGCAGTCGCTCAGGGTATCTGCGTCATCGGGTACCCTCGACGAACGCGACTGGAGTACCCTTGACCACCCGATCCGCGACCCGTTCGGCATCCCAGTTAGTGAGACGAACGCAGCCATGGGACTCGGCCTTCGAGACCTTTCCCGGCGAAGGCGTGCCGTGAATGCCGTAGCCGTCGGCAGATAGGTTGATCCAGATCGTGCCGACCGGATTGTTCGGTCCGGGCTTGATGGTGAAAGGCTTGCGGGAATGGACGCCCTTGAAGTGGTAGTGCGGATTGTACCGGGCACACCGGCATCCATCCCGACTATCCGGCCCCGATCGTGCGCAACGGCCTCTCCGGACGCGAACTCGCGATGGCGCGGTGGGGGCATGCCGTCGTCGCAGAAGGCGCTGCTCGACGCCGAGGAATTGCTCCGGATAGAGCCCGACAGCGGCACCACCAACATCGGCAACGTCTCAAGCGCCCATTGGAAGAGGTGGCCCGGCGCAGACAACCGGTGCCTGGTGCCGTTCACGTCGTTTTCCGAATACGACATCATCGATGGGAAGAACGTGCCGGTCTGGTTCTCAGCCAAAAAAAACGACCGTTGACGTGTTTCGCCGGGCTGTGGACGACCTGGACCAGCGTCTGGAAGGCCAAGGGAGGGCGAAGTCACCGCCGACGTCTTCGGATTCCTCACTTCCCACGATCCAGCAATCGGCGAGATCATATCCGGCGGCTTTGTTTCCAAGCCGGAAAGCCATGCGCGGAGCATCGACGAGCGAAAGACAAGCAATGAATGGTTGATCCGCCGATATCTGCCAGTCGAACCTTCATCGCAGACATGCGTTCGGCTTTGGGGAGCATTGTTGCCGCTTTCCTTGAGATGCGCTGCGACAGGGAACTAAACCGCACTTGCAGAATATTTTGAAGAACCAATCCGTAACGGCTCCAATCTCGTAGACGTAAACGTGGCACTCTCCAATCCCGACAGACCGATCCGCAATCACATCTCGACAAAGATTAGCTGAGCGAAAGGTCAAGGGCGGAACGGTTCCCATCACGTGGCGTTTTACGTGAAATGGAGGCATTCATGAGTATAGCTGAATACAGGGTTGTAGCAAAAGGAAACGGCTGGAGCGTGCTGCACGATGGGGCGGCCGCGAACGATTATGCAAGCAAGGAGGCAGCATTCGAATCCGCTGTCGCTGCGGCTTCCCTCGCAATTAGGGAGGGACATGAAGTGCGCGTTTGTGTTCCAGGACGCGCACCGGGCAATGGCACAGCGCTCGGCGTAAATGATCAATAGCGCATTAGAATTCCAATCTTCCATTTTCCCGACAGCTTCGGCTTTTTGCCTTACAATCGGACTTCAGGCCCCATGGCGGTTACCACGCAGGTTGAACCGGTATCGAATGCCGTGCAGCTTGCGATCGATATGCAGAATGTCTTTGCGCGAGGCGGCATCTGGGAAACGCCCTGGATGGAGCGGGTCCTCCCGCTGATCGTCGAGGTGACCGGGCGGTACGCCGACCGCACCATTTTCACGAGGTTTTTAACGCCCTTTCGTGCGGACGACCGGCCCGGACGGTGGCAGCGGTATTTCAGCAAATGGCGATGCGCCACCCGCGCCGAACTTCCTTCATCGCAGCTTGAACTGGTCCCCGCGCTCCGGAGATTTTCCCCGCCGGCGCATACTATCGACAAACCCGGTTATTCGGCATTTGCGGCATCATCGCTTGCTGCATTCTTATCCGAGAAGAACGTTGCCACCCTCGTCGTCACCGGCTCCGAAACGGACGTCTGCGTGCTTGCGACGGTGCTGGACGCCGTCGATCGCGGCTTTCGGGTCGTTATCCTGGAGGATGCCATTTGCAGTTCGTCCGATGCCGGCCACGAAGCGCTTATGACAATCTATCGCAATCGCTTTTCGGAGCAGATCGACCTCATCAAGGCCGAGGAGTTGCCGGCGCTCTGGCGGGAAGGCGACTAACACCGGCTTTTCACTCCCGCAATCCATCGAGAACTGCCAGTCAAATATCCGTCGCACTGCGCCACCAGACCTCGCCGGAAACCTCTCGGTCATGCTCCGGGTTAGCCCGAGTGCCGCCCTCAGGCGGGCAATGATTTAAAAGCCCGGAAGCCTTCGCTTCGATTTTCTCGCTCGCCGCTAGTTCCTCCATTATCGACTTCAAGCAAGGGCGTTCACGTAGTTATTCATCGGAACGCGCTCTTACAACATTCACAGTTCCAAACCGTTCGATCACGGCTCGTCGTCCGGCGTGCAACAGGGCATCATATGTTTTCTCGCCTTGATAAGCGCATTCCAAAATCTTCGAGGCGATAAAAACCCGCGCATCCGTTGATTGTTCAGGGATGTGGCTGCAAACTTCCGCTAAAGCAGCTCGCATCGCGGCAACAGTTTCGGTGCTGAATTGGCTCATCGTTGCCACCAAAACAATAGAACAGCCACGACCGGCGCGGCTCGCCCCGCAGCGAATGATCCAACTCGGACATGTTTCCATCGCGATTCCACGATCATCGTGCAGAGTCAATATGCTGTGAGGTGGAACGTTCCAAACGCAGGGGTCACTAAGATTAAATTCATCGCATGTTCGTTGATGCAATGTCGCACTGCTGGAACTTTGAAACGCTATGCGTGGGGAACCAGAGGCGGCTGACTGTCGGCGGTCTCGCTCACCTGAAGGCCGTTAAGCTACTTCCGTCGGCGCCGTGTTCGCTTGAGCGCACGGTTTCGGCTTTGGCTCGAATTAAACCTACCCAGCCGTTTCGCATTTGCCGCTACATGCCGTCGATATCGATGGACTATTTCATCGCCCGAAGCACCAGCCTTTAGACTTGCGGTAGCTTCGAAAGCCGCACGTATCTTTTCGCTGACCATTAGTTCAGCTTCGCGACGGGCGCTTCTGCCCCGCGCATCAGCTCCATCATCCGCAGCGCAACTACGCCATTTGCTTCGACTGCCAGCATCATCAAAGAATTGACCATCCGCCGCCCGCGGAAATGGTTCCGGACTCAGCTTGATCAACAGCGCGCGCGAACAAAGCTTAGAGTCGAGCGCGCTTGCGTCACCGGAACAACGTCAGCCGCTTCTCAGAGTCCTTGCCGCGACGGAAATTATTTACCGTTCCGCCGCTGGAACCAAAGTCCCACCATCGACGATGGCGGCGAGTTCGCGTTGCAAGGGTTCGAACACGGGGTCGGCGAAACGACTGCGATAGCGTTGTTCGAATTCCGCCCGGGACAGCTTAACCGGGGGCATTCCCCTGCGAACTTCAACCTCGGGCAAAGACGCCACCTCTGAAACGGACAATCGAAGTTAACGCGGAGATTGCATCCGCGTTCCTGAAAGCCGTCGCATCGGCAGTCTTTGAAACGCCGGAACGATGTTCGTTGTCGCCAATTGGTTGGACATCAACACAAGGAGGATCCAATGGATTTGAACGGCAGGAAGATCGCCATTCTGGCAACGAACGGCTTTGAGCAGGCGGAACTCGAGGTGCCGCGGGACCGGCTGAAGAAGGCCGGCGCCACCGTCGACGTCGTTTCGCTGGCCAGTGGCGAGATCAAGGGTTGGGACAAGAAGGACTGGGGCCGGCCGGTGAAGGTCGACAAGACGCTCGATGAGGTTTCTGCGACCGACTACGACGCCTTGGTGTTGCCGGGCGGGCAGATCAATCCCGATCTCCTGCGGGTCGAACCGAAAGCGCTGAAATTCATCAAGGACATTTTCGATGCCAAGAAGGTGGTCGCTGCGGTCTGCCACGCGCCGTGGCTATTGATCGAAACTGGCATGGCCAAGGGCCGCAAGATGACGTCCTACAAATCGATTAAGACCGACGTGGCCAATGCCGGCGCGAAATGGGAGGATTCCGAGGTTGTCGTCGACCAGGGCGTCATCACCTCGCGCAATCCGGGCGACCTGGAGGCTTTCAGCGCAAAGATCATCGAAGAGGTCAAGGAAGGCCGCCATACCCAGCGCAGCGCGGCCTGACGGCGATGAAGACCGCGAAAATAGCCGGCGACGCGGGAGCCGAGACCCGCATCGTCATTCTCGATACCGGCGAAGAGGCCTTTTCGGCGCTGACGAAAGCCGCCAACGACGCCGGCATCACCGCGGCCTCCCTGACCGCCATCGGCGCCTTCGAAAGCGCCGTTGTCGGCTGGTTCGATTTCGAGAAGAAGACCTACAGGAAAATCGAGATCGCCCAGCAGTGCGAGGTCCTGAGCGCGATCGGCGACGTTGCCGTCGGTGACGACGGTAACGCGAGCCTTCACGTTCACGTCGTGCTTGGGCTGTCCGACGGCACGACGCGGGGCGGACACCTGCTCGAGGGCAAGGTCCGGCCGACGCTAGAGGTAGTTCTGACCGACACGCCAGCCAGATTGAGACGAAAGAAGCAGGCCGATCTCGGCATCGCCCTGATCGACCTGGCCTGATCCGGAGCCGGGGGAACGCCGAATTTCAGCGCATCCCCAGCGCATTCTCCAACTGCCGCTTGCTCATCTTCGAACGCCCCTCGATATGCCGGCGCTTGGCCTTGGCATAGAGTTGCTGACGCGTATTGCCGTCGGGCTTGCGGGCGCGGGCCGTTGCAGCCTTGCGTCCGCGCGCGGTGGTCTTGCGCGCGTCTTTCCCGGACATGGTGACTTTCACGCTGACGATAGGCGCCGACGCGGGACTTGCCCTCGCGCTCCTGCTGTCCGGTTCGTCCCGCGGCTTCCTTCTTTTCGGTGCGCCGCAGGTTGCGCCGGTTGCGGGCGCCGCTCTCGTATTTCGACGCGCCGGCCTCCTCCAGCGCAATAGCGATGGCTTGCCGCCGGCTCTTGACCTTGCCGCCTTTGCCGCCTCGGCCGCTCCTGAGCTCGCCATGTTTGAACTCATGCATGACCCGGCCGGTGATCCGCTTCTGTCGTGCGGTTTCGCTTGCCATATCGAGTTCTCCTGGTCGATTTCGCCTGGCTTTGACCTGCCGAAAACGGCGAGCCTGCGCCCCGGGTTCCGCGGGCCCGGGAACGACGACGCGGCGCCACCGTTGATTGGACATCCACGGAGACCATTCATGGCACCGATCACAAAGATGCGAATCCACCGCTTCGGCGGCAAGGAAGTCCTGCAGGCCGACACGATCGAGCCGTCGCTGCCGGATGCCGGTCAGGTGCTGGTCGCCGTGCACGCGGCCAGCGTCAATCCCGTCGACTTCAAGATCCGATCCGGGAAATATCCGGCCGTGAAGGACGACCGGCTGGCCGGGTCGCCGCTCTCGCCGATCAAACGTCACTCGCCTTTGCCCGATGAGTTTTCCCTTCAAGTTGGCGAGGAGTTCACACGGCTAGTCTCGATAGAGGACACGGAAGCGGTCTGATGTGGGAGCGAATGGACGAGGAAGAAACGCAGCATTTCCCGCGTTGCATCCGGTCCCAGAGGATCGGTGTAGGAGCCCGAAGTGCTACCTCCTGACCATGCGTGGCCAGCGCCGTGGATATTCCACTGCTCCAGGATTTCGCGCCCGCCCGCGTCGGTATGGGTCGTGCGGGTATAGGCATGCCCTCCAGGTATCTGCCCGCGACGAACCTTTTTTTGCGTGTTCATCGTACCAATGGCCTGCTCACGAACTTGATCGCCATTATTTGGATGCACCATGGTGTCGCGGTCGCCGTGGAAAATAATAGCTGGAACAGGGGGCCCGCCGCTTGAGATGACACTGCGACCGGGTCCGCCGCCTTGCCGCATGGCTGCAAATGCGGAGGACATGTCAGTGGCGGCCCCGCAGGCGAGGCCGGAATGGATTCCGACCGCCGCATACAGATCGGGGTAGGTTGCCCCCAGGATGGCTGCAGCGGCCGCACCGGCCGACAATCCGCCGACATAAACGCGCCTGCGATCAACCGAATAATCGCGCATGACCCGGCGGGTAATGCCGGCGATAAGCGAGGGCTCGCCTTCGCCGCGCCGCTGGTCGGCCGTGCGAAACCAGTTCCAGCATTTTGATTGGTTGGCGTCGCTACGTTGTGCAGGATAGACCACGAAGCACGTTTGTTCTTCTGCGATGAAATTCATCCTCGTGCCGGCGGCGAAATCGTCTGGCGACTGGGTGCAGCCATGAAGCATTACGACCAAGGGAAGCGGCTGCCCCTGATAACCGCTTGGGACGAAAAGCTTGTAGGAGCGGGTGCCCGCCGGATTGCTGTAGGTGTCTTCGATGAACTTCGCGCCCTCCGGCGCGATCTCCGAGGGGTACGGCGGGTTGCGCTTCGCCCCTCGCATTCCGAGCCAGGAGCCATCCTTCGCACGAGCGAATAAAGGCCGGAGCCTGCGCGCTGGAGCGGATGGGGCTCGCGCCAGGTGCGCCGGTTCGGTTTCCTCAACGTCCTTAGCGTTCGCGTCGATGGTAGGCGGCTCGCGGCCTGGAAGGGAGATGCGCGCCGGGGTACGCGATGCCGCGTCCGATGCGCGCTCACCGCGGAGCATGCGCTGCAGGAGCGCGGTGGCTTCAGCAAGTTGGCCTGCATGCGTCAGCCGTGTGGCTTCGCGAAGTATGTCCTGGTTCAGCATCGTCTTCACCTCGTCCTGTCGGCGAGAGCGGCCTTGACCGCCGGACTGGCGTGCAAGGCTCCCAGCACGGAGACCGAGGCAATGGTGGCGCGGGCGAGGTCGGCCGTGACGTCATCGGCGATGCTGGCAAGCCCCAGAACATTGATGTGCAGCATTTCACCGGCCCGCCGCGCCGCTTCGAGATCCTCCCGGCTGTAGGTTCGCAAACCGAGCTCCAGGCTTTTTCGGACCGTGGACTGTTTGACTACGTCCGCATGGCGCTCAAGTTGGTTACGGATCGCCGGTCGAATGAAATCGGTGCGGTTGGAGTAGAACCTGTCCTGCACCATTAAATCGACCTGACCCAAGTCGACGTAACCGAGATTGATCGTGATTTTTTCGGTTTTCGGAGGCCTCGGTCTTAGTTCGTGGACATTACGGGTCATCTTTTCCCATCCATTTAACATCTGCGTGGATGGTATATGGATGGTTCACAGAGCTTTTCAAGGGCTGACGCACTAATCAGCGGTCGGTTGTTTGAACTGGAATGCCGGCCAGCCCCATGGATTTCGGGTCTCATAAGCGCAGCAAGACGCCGCAAGGTACGGCGGGATGGCACCTCGTCTCGGCAAAAGTTCCGGGTGTCGATGGCCCCGCTGAGGCGCCATACGTTACGTATGCAACAGGGCTCAGGCTGACCAAAATTCTTATCGTTGCCAACCGATGGATCCGCGGTCGTTGCGATACCGGACTTCGAGTGGCCCCTCATCGACAAGGTCTCGAAGTCTGCGGCCGGCATGATCATTAGTGGGTGCGTACCGTGCTCGGCGCTGCTTGCGGCGATACCCATGGAACCAATTGCCACTTTTTCGCATTGGGATGTCGGAGGAGCACTATGAAGTGGACGCTTTTTGCGGCCGGGATTTACACGGTGATTTTGCTGACTATGGCCGAGCGGCAAGCGAGCGCGGGCATCGAACTGCTCACCAAGAGCATCATGCGTGGTGACGATTATACATTACTTAAACGAGCCTCCCTGCAGAGCCCGTAGATTGATGCTTTGGCAGACGTCAGGAGGGTCAGCCGTGAAGTGGACCTCTTGGGGCTTTCTCGCAATTGTCGGATCTCTCCTTTTCCTGGCCTTGTACCTCAAGGACACGGAAATCAGAGACGGTGCCGATCGGCTTTCTCATTTTCAACTGTCGCCTCATTTGTAGAATCCTGTGGCACACATTTTTACGCCCATCCCTGCACAAACGTGTGCGCGATGGATGTTAATCGCCAGGACACCGTCGCATTACTCACAAGAGCACAGTTAACGCACGAGATCGCAGGAGTTCAGCGTGGAAGAAATGAGAAGCGGAACGGTAAAACGTCCTCGACCATGGCGGTAGCTTTCAATGTCAGCTCGGCCCTGCTCAGGAGCTGGATTTGGGCGACGATGTCGGCAAGTGTTCTCATTGGCTCCGGCGCCCCAATCGTGGGCCTCCAAATCCATCGGTTACATGGCACAAACGGCCCACGCGGGCGTTGAGGGGAAACGGCGGCAGTACTTGGCGCCGCCCAGTCACGGGAGGTACGCGATGAAACTTGCTGGACCCGTTGCTATCGCCTTTTCTTGCTTGTGCTTCCCCGCCGGGATTGCTTTAGCCGATGACACCTCGCAGCCCAAGACCACCGCTACTAGGCCGGCAAAGGAGCTTCCCGGACAAACCTCCTTGCCGAGCAACGCTCCTCCGGCGACGAGGATACAACCAACCGAGTCGACTGATCAGAGTCCCACCGTCAAGCAGATGAACGAGGAAGCGAAGAAGAAACTGGAGATCGTGGGGAAGTAGCAGCATTTATTCCCGGTGCGAAGTCTGGACTAACCCGGCCAACAGAAATTCTCCACTTCATCATTTGGAGCGAGGGCGCGGTAGATGTCCTCCTCACTGGCGGCCGGCCCTTGTGCGGCCGCTGCGCGGGAGTAGGCCTTCGTCGACAGGGATTCCCCGCGCAGGGCCGTCCGCTGCGGGTACTCGCGAAGCACTCGGCTACCGCCCGTGCATCTCGGTTAGACATCAGTTCATGCCTACGACGTTTTTCCTCGGTCCTACCGAGCCAACCGCTTAATTTTCTTTACGGCGTGGAGAGGACCGCGCCATCCCAGGAACTCGAGCTTCTTGTCCTCGAGCGCGTTGGTCGCGAGGAAGAACTGTTCCAACTCCTCGCGCGCGCGGGAGGGGAGATGTCGCACGTCCTTCAAATCGGTCTCGAGAGGGGATCGGTCCGGCACCGCGAACACGCGGTCGTTCCTCTCCTTCCTACCCTTCGACTTCTGTTCGACCTCAAGAATTCCGATGGGC
>Ga0073928_10009966_pt1 | contig 11447 bp, 8 predicted proteins | sample PaiPotPPA55metaG_FD_76969 | JGI IMG/M metagenome (GOLD analysis project Ga0073928, IMG submission 76969) | Iron sulfur acid spring bacterial and archeal communities from Banff, Canada, to study Microbial Dark Matter (Phase II) - Paint Pots PPA... ...
GGTTCCAGCGACAAGCTTCCATCACGCTCGTACGAGAAATTTCGCCGCAAGTCTTGCCAGCGGAGAGATTCTGGTTTTTCTATCGCAGGATGCGATTCCGACGTCGGATCGATGGCTTGAGGCGATGGTCGCCAATTTCTCTGATTCCAGCGTTGGAGCAGTTTACGGACGACAGGTACCGAGACCGGGCTCCTCTCCGGAGAGGGAGGACGCTCTCGACGCACTCTATGGCAAGCAGAAATTTGTGAAAGATCCGGCCCATCGGAACGGGTTAGGTTACCGTTTTTATCATTTCTCCGATGCTAATTCCGCGATGAGACGCAGCGTTTGGGAGGCGACCTGCTTTCCGGAGGATCTCAAAGTCTTCGAGGATCTGGGAATTGCGAAGCGCATTCTTGATTCGGGCTGGAAAATCGTATACGAGCCGGAGGCCTGTGTGTTTCACTCCCATGCTCATACGACAATCGATCTGTTCAAGCGCTACTTCGACATTGGTTACACGCTGAAGATTTTGAATATCTGGGGCGCGCCCGGAACGCGAAAGTCGATGCTCCGGGACGTTTGGAAATTGCTGAAAAGCAAAGCGCGGCGCTTTGGGGAAAAGGGTGCGGGACGGTCGGCGGGGGAGGGAATTCGGCAGGATATCGCCAAGTCGGCCGGATTGTTTTTGGGACTGCACCAGAATTTTCTGCCGCTGGTGGTGAAAAGGCGACTCAGTGCCTTTGGGGTCTTTGAATGAAGCGGATGGTGTTAAGACCGTGGACCCCATCGTCGTCCTTTTCCTGAGTGCATCGTTCGCCTTGGCATGATAATGGGCCATTTTGGTTCTGGCAGTCTGCTGCACTATCAAGGAGCCGAACCCGTGAAGCTAGACACTTACCAAAGTGATTTCAGCAAGGGAATACTGCATCCTATTGACAAATACGGTCTTCGGCGTCTAGCTTGTTGCCAGATCGTTTACAGAATCCGCCCCGGCGATGACAGACTTCTCCGTCCAGCCAAGCGACTCTGGCTGCTACTTCCCTCCGGAACGTTACGCCAGCGGTTCGCTGATGGAACACCTTAGAGTTTTGGGAAGAGCGATTGGCTCGATCAAGATTCAGGGCATCCTTTCCGCGAGGTTGTTGCAACTCACAGGCTGCCAGGTCGGCCGCTTCCGCATGCTCTTTCGTCGTACCAGAGAACAGGGTGTTGCCGGGCCCTTCGTCGTTCCATTCTGAGGAAGCTGATTTCGCATGATTCGCAGTCGTCTTAGCTACGTCCGCTTCAACTTGAAGATTCTGACGTTGTTGCTGCCTGCCTGCTCTTACTTCATCGCAGTCAAAGTGCGCTTCGGTTTCAACCTCTTCTTCTCGCATTCCGCACCGCCGGGATTGCCCTCTTACTTGGGCATTGTGTTGCTTACGACGATCGTCTGGGCAATCGCAGCCGAAGAGTCGGGCCTATGGAATGTGGAGCAATTGTATGCGCCGGGCGGCAAGAGCCGGCGATTGCTGGAAGCGCTCGCGTTTACCTACGCCGTGGTTACGACCGTTGGGTTCCTGTACCGTCAGGCCAGCTACTCGCGGCTGGTTGTCGGCGTCAGTGCCGTCGCCCTTTTTGTTCTGGCAACCGCGGCACGCATCCTTTCACGGGTTTTGCTGGAGCTCTTGCGAAAGAATGGCAGGAACGAAGTCAAGATTCTAATGGTCGGCACAGATCGGTTTGCGCGCCGGGTCGCGACTTCCCTTTCGAACGGGGAGGTCCTTCCCTGTAGGGTAGTGGGCTTCGTGCGCCTGCCGGATCAGGAAATCGCCGTCGAAGGCCCTGTGTACGAGGTGAACCAGATCCCGAATTTCTCGAATGGGCACTCGATCGATGACATTGTGATTGCTCTTCCCGCTGCCCGCTTGAGCGACGTTCAAGGAATTTCGCCATCCCTGGAGAAGTTATGCGTGCCAACTCGAGTTGTCATCGATCTTGGAGACGGGGTTGGCATTCGGGATCGACTTATCGACCTTGGCGGAATTCACATGTTGGATCTGCGGCCGACGTTAGCGGAGACTGGCTCTTATTTGTTTCAAAAACGCGCCTTCGATCTTGTCCTGTCGCTGCTTATTTTATTACTCTCTTTGCCACTTTTTCTCTTGATCGCGCTTGCCGTTAAGCTGTCCAGCCGCGGCCCCGTCTTCTTCGCCCAAGAGCGCGTTGGACTCAACGGCCGGGTGTTCAACATGCTAAAGTTTCGCACCATGCGGGTCGGGAGCAAGGAAGAAGGAGATACCCGCTGGACCTCAGACAATGATCCACGGCGAACCGCCATCGGCGTCTTCTTGCGAAAAACGAATCTCGACGAACTCCCTCAGTTCCTGAATGTTTTCAAGGGGGATATGAGCATCGTTGGCCCGCGGCCGGAACGAGCTTATTTTGTGGAGAGGTTCCTGGAGGAGATCGATCGGTACAACTTCCGCCACACGTTCAAGGTCGGCATCACCGGTTGGGCGCAAGTGAACGGCTGGCGCGGGGACACTTCGATCGCCAAGCGCGTGGAATACGATTTGTACTATCTCCGCAATTGGAGCCTGACCTTCGACCTACAGATCATCACCATGACCCTGCTGCGCATCTTCAACAGCAAAAATGCTTATTGAAAGTTTGTCGTTCTGATTCCGCAGGCTTGCTGCGCACTCATCCCTGAAACAACCACCGATCTTCCTGCATTCCAGCATTTGTCATCTGGCGAGACGTCCGCTCACCTCTCCGCCTGGGCTGAGCAAGCCCCGGATTGGACTGTAGACAGACTTAGGGGACCAATCTTCGACAAGGTGGCGAATCATTACATCATTACATCATTACCTCGCGGTCGATTCCCGTCCTTTTCCTTGTTAAGGGTATGGCCCGACGAAACGACGAAAGGACCATTTTGCCCTCAATTCCCCCGATGCCGATGAAAGATGAAAGAGCGAAGTTCTCAATGTTCAGCGCGAAGCCGAAGATAGGTCGTGACGAAAGGTGTATTCCTTGTGTACATTATTGTGCGGTAAGATCGGGAGGGCAATCGCGAGACCCAGCTTGCGGATGCCTTATATCGCGACTCACATTGCTGTAACCAGCTAAACCATCATCAGGCGAGGAAGAGGCGCAAAGCCAACATGTGCAAGGCTCGTGAACCGGAGAATGCGCCAGCATGAACGTGCTCAAGAACTGGATCGGTACGACATTGATCTTTTTACTGGGCTGCAGTGCGATTCCTTTCACGATGGGCTGTTCGCGCTCGCTTCCGAGGGGAGCCGTCGGCAACCTCGGGCTCTATAACTATTCGCCCTCCGTGATTCAAACCGGAGACACGAGGCAGATCTGGTGGTGCAGTCAGGGCGTCAATCCCAGCAACAGCTCTCAGAATACGGATGCGATTTATTTCGAATCGATCAATTTGTCGACGCACGAGTCCTTCGGCCCCGTACAAGTTCTGTCCGAGACTCCGGATGCGTGGGATTCTGCTTTCACGTGCAATCCGAAGGTAATTGGAGGCGTATTCGAGGGCCCTCTTGGCGATGGGCAGACCTACAGCTTTGCGATGTACTACGTGGCCACGGCGCAAGGAGACGGCACCAACAATAGGATCGGTGTGGCCTTTTCGAACGACGGCATCCTCTGGAAGAAGTATCCACAACCGGTCATCCAGTCAACTTCTCAGACCGGATACGGCGTTGGCCAGCCGGCTCTTTACAATGCCGATCACAAATCCGCGATCACAATGTTTTATGAGGATAACTATCCAACTGTACACTACGTAGCCGCGGTTTCAACCGACGGGCTGCACTTCAAGGTGCATGGGACGCTGACGTCCAATGGTTTGGATCAGGACGACCCTGAAGCAAGTTGGGGGGATATGACTTTTGATGTGAAGGCGGGGGAGTGGTACGCGGTTTTCAATCGCCCGACTCGTCCGCCGTCGGCCACCGGAGGCGTATTGGAGCGCGGGCAGTACGGCATTGAACTCTACAAGATCCCGCAGGATGCACTCCTGACCGGGACCTCGCCGTGGCGACAACTGGTCACGCTGGATACGAATACGACCGGTTTCGAATCGAATTTCCTGGCGGCTTTTGTACGCGATTTCTACGGCAACATCGACCTGACATCAGTCCCAACATCGCGATGTACGTGTCCGTCTCCGATCCGCCGCCGGACTGGGATGCGACTCCGGCCGAGGCAGGAAATTCGGCGATCATTCAAACTTGGATCCTCATACCCATGGAGTGGATGCCGGACCCCGGCGCAACCGCCCCCTTGTACCGGTATTTCAATGGGAACGTTCATGAAGTTACTACCGGCTGGGTTAGCCCGGATGGAGGTTTTCAATTACAGGAACTTCTCGGCCATCTTCATGCGAATCCACTGCAAGGCGCGACGGTGCCTTTCTACGGCTGCAAGCGAGCGCAAACGGACTACTTTGTATCGCTTGATATCGGTTGCGAAGGTCAGCGGATTCTCGGCAAGCAAGGTTATGGATACCCGCAGCCGGTTCCGGGACTCAAATTGGTAGCGCTATACCGCTGCAGCACCGGATACGATCATTTCGTTAGCCAAGACCCCAAATGCGAAGGCCAGACGACGGACGAACTTTTGGGTTACGTTGTTCCTTAAAGCAGGTTGGCCGAACGGGATGAGCTTTAGCCGCTCCAGTCGTGCTGCCCCCTGTCTGCGCGACAGGCCAACTCTAAACAGCCATGCATCTCTATCCGTTTTAGGATACAATCCGGCGCCAAGCTGATTCCTGAGAGCATTCGTCTCCAGCTCGCCTCGACTTCGAAGAGTCACAATGTTAGGAGGAATTGCGAAATATGAAGCTCATCCGACTACGAATGGTCCTTTCGTTGGCAGTGTTAACCTTGTGCGGTTTCACGGTTGCGTGCGGCGGGGGAGGAGGTCCCGTTTCGCCCACTATGACGGCGGCGGTTGCGCAGACGCAAAATCCTTTGGTGGCACAGGTCTCCATCGTGAGCTCCTGTGAAGGAACAGCCAGCGTCGAATTTGGTCCCGATCTTTCTTACGGACGAATCACATCTCCGTATCCGGTGAACGGTGGTAATCAAGGGGTCAACGTTCTGGTTGCAGGCATGCGGGCATCCACGACCTACCACATGCTCCCGTCCGTGCAATGTGCGAGCGGCACGCTGACCGGCCAGGACCTGACCTTTCAGACCGGAGCACTGCCGCCCATTCCTGTTCCGCAGATGACGGTCACCCGTCCGAGTCCCTCCACCAGTTCCCCGGAAAATCCAGGCATAGAATTGGTAAACGTAGTCGCCCCGGGCCAAAACAAAATTCAAGCTTACTTCACCGACCGGGACGCCAATCCGATCTGGTATTACGACGTAGGCAGCGCCAGCGGCAATTACCCCTTCGCCGTGAAATTGCTTCCCAACGGTCACGTGATCTTGTCCATTGACAGTTCTTCTAATGGCTCAATTTCTAGTGGGAACTCAACTTTGCGGGAAATCGATCTGGCGGGGAACACGATACGCGAAATGGACACCGCCGCCTTGGATCAAAAGACCCAGGCGGCCGGGTATGATTTTACTCCTACGTTCTATCACCACGACGTTCTCCCCTTGGACAATGGCCACGTGATTGTGCTCGTAAATACCCTCAAGGACTTCACTGATCTTACCGGTCTTCCCGGCACGATCCACGTTCTGGGAGATGCCTTAATCGATCTGGACTCAAATTGGAATCCGGTTTGGTCGTGGAACGGATTCGACCATCTGGACGTGAACCGTCATCTTTTCGGCCTGCCCGCTGGCAGTGACGTTCTCGATTGGACTCACGGCAATGGTCTCGCCTACTCTGCGAGCGATGGCAACCTGCTATTATCCATGCGCCACCAGTCCTGGGTTCTGAAGATCGACTACAACAATGGCACTGGTACGGGGAATATTTTGTGGCGGTTAGGCTATCAGGGCGATTTCGCGTTAACCGTAGGCGGTGTCCCGACTACTGATCCTAGTGAATGGTTCTCATTTCAGCACTTTCCGTCCATCGTCAGTCAAACTGGGTCGCAGACTACGGTGGCCATCTGGGATAACGGAGATTCTCGGGTCGTAAATACTAGTGGCGGAGAATGCGGCCCCCCCCCCAGCCCGGCGTGCTATTCCCGGTCCACCATCTTTCAAGTCGATGAGAGCGCAATGGTGGCAGATCTGCTTTGGGACACGTTGCCCGGTTATTTTTCAATATGGGGCGGCAGCATCAATCAGTTGGCAAACCAAAACGTGGAGTTTGACATAAACAGTCCTCAAACACCCACCACCATAACTTCAGAGGTGCAGGAGGTAACCCAAACTTCCAGCCCGCAGATCGTTTGGCAAATGGTGTTTTCGGACTCCAATGCATATCGGGCGTACCGGGTTCCGAGCCTGTATCCCGGCGTTGCTTGGCAATACTGATATCGCTATCATGGCAAATTATCTTTCGGGGTAGGTCGCGATTTTGCTTCCGCCCGCACCAATTTTCATGGAACATGGTGCGTCGAAGGCGCATCGGACCTATTGAGTTCGGACCTATTGAGTGAAGACTGTTTCCTTGCTCAGCCTGGCTGTCGAAATCGGCATCTTGGCTTGAATTCGCAGGGTATACGCGGTTGACGGTACCAAGAGAGATTCGATTCTATTCGCGGGAGGGTCCGGGACGAAACCTTTCACTTTTGGGCCGGTCAACTATTCTCTCTGGCTAGGGTCCAGGATGGAAAGGAGCTTCAGAATGAGCAGTATCTGGAAAAAGTCCGCGATGAAGGCTGCGGCCAGTTTGCCAGGCGTTCGTAGCGTAGTTCAGATCGGCGACCAGCTGTGGGGTCGATCTCCGCAATTTCGTGATGTCTACTCCCGCGAAGCCCCGTCCCCTGCCACTCCGTTCAACATCTTCAGGAACGCCTGGAGTTCGGCGGTCCCCGGCTTCGAAACCGGCAGTTCCTCTCTCTTCGATGACTTCCGCATCAAATGGTTAGAAGCCCAGCTCGGTTCATTTTCGGGGCAACGCGTGCTGGAACTTGGTCCGCTGGAAGGCGGTCACACTTGCATGATGGAGCGTGCCGGCGCAAGCGTGGTGGCGATCGAGGGTAACCAGCGAGCTTTTCTGAAATGCCTTATCGTCAAAGACGCACTTCATCTGAAATCTGAGTTTCTCTACGGGGATTTTCGCCCCTACCTCGAAACGGCGCAATCCGGCCGTTTCGATTTTATCCTGGCAATCGGCGTGCTCTACCACATGCTTGAGCCGCTCAAATTGTTACACGATATGGCCCGAGTGACCAATGCCTTCGGTCTATGGACGCACTACTATGACCCGGATATCATCGGCAAAACTCTTCACTTTGACCCCAAGCCTTTTCTTCAGACGGTCGATGGAAACTCAGCAGAAGTGTACCGACAGCATTATCTGTCCTCTCTCGCCGCGCCAACGTTTTGCGGCGGCAGCGCACCAACCAGTTACTGGCTGACCAAAAATGGGCTGCTTCAGTACCTGGAGCGTCTCGGTTATCAGGTTCGGGTCGGCGACGATGCCCCTCATCATCCAAACGGCCCCAGCATCCTGTTGTTTGCGAAACGTGCGACTCAAACTGGACCCACAGATCGGTGAATCTTTTCGGGTGCTCTTTGCCGGAAATTGTGGGGAGAGCCGGAATGTCGGTTGATCCAGTTGACTCGGAGGCGATTGCCCACGGAATTCGCCGCCTCGCGGAAGGCGACGCTCAGATCGCGGACTTGTTTCGGCAAGGGCTTTGCGCGCGCGGAACGATTTACATGGCAAAGGAGGGCGGCTAGGACTTTGGCTGCCTTGCAGACTGCGTTGGCGGACGGCAGGTCTTCCACGCGTACAAGCGCCGATCAAAGAAAAGCGCAAAACTCCGGACCGGTGAAAAGCGTTTGGTTCGCCCGTCCGATAACTTTCGCGCGCGCTGACCTCTAAATCGTTTACAGTAGCCAGATTGCATCCCTGCGGTCAAATCGCCGCACCACGACGCCGGCAGCCTGCAGAGAACTTTGATCTGCGAGATGCCCTCACGGAGGAGACAGTGAAGAAGAATCAGGCTCAGTCTCGAAGCCACCACCCGGTCTCGCGGCGCAGGTTTCTCGGACAAACCGCCGCAGCCGCGGTTGGTTTTGCCATCGTTCCGCGTCACGTCCTGGGGGGCGCAGGCTATGTGCCGCCCAGCGACAAAGTCAATATCGCTTTCATCGGCGTCGGAGCCCAGGGCTTGCGCGTGATGCTTCACTTCTTGAAGGAGCCCGATGTGCAAGGCGTTGCGGTCTGCGATGTAAACAAATCGGGCGCGAATTATCCGCAATGGGAAACCCATGAGTTCTGCAATTCCGTCCGCAAACTGCTCGGCGTCGATAACGGCTGGGATTGGCTCAGCCCCGACCAGCCGATTCAGTTGACTCACTCTCTCCGCGTCACCAGCGGGGTTGCCGGCCGCGAGCCTTGCCAGAAAATCGTCGACGGATATTACGGTACCGAGCGGCGCTCCGGCCAGTATCACGGCTGTGCGGCCTACACCGACTTCCGCGAACTGCTCGAGAAGCAGAAAGACCTCGATGCCGTGGTGGTGTGCACCACCGACAACCTGCATGCGGCGGTATCCGCCGCGGCCATGAAGAAGCGCAAACACGTCTTTTGCCAGAAGCCTTTAACGCACACGATTTATGAGGCGCGGCGCATCGCAGAAATCGCACGGGAGACCGGCGTGGCCACCCAGATCGCCGTTGCCAACCAGGCATCGGAGGCCACCCGCTCGCTTTGCGAATGGATTTGGGGAGGTGCCATTGGGCCGGTGCGCGAGGTCCTGAACTGGTCCAGTCGCCCTTATTGGGCACAGGGCATGGAACGGCCCCAGGGAACCGAACCGGTTCCCGAAGGTCTCGATTGGGATCTCTGGCTTGGCCCGGCGGCCGAACGTCCCTTCAACCATGCGTACCTCCCCTTCGTATGGCGCGGGTGGAGCGATTTCGGTTGTGGCGCTCTCGGCGATATGGGCTCTTACAGTTTCGACACAATTTTTCGCGTCTTGAAGCTGGACGCACCCATAAGTGTCGACGCGAGTTCTACCGACCGCTACGAAGAGACCTACCCCGTTGCTTCGATCGTCCGCCACAGCTTCCCGGCCCGCGGGGATATGGCTCCTGTGAAATTCACCTGGTATGACGGCGGTCTTAAGCCGTCCCGTCCAGAGGAACTGGAAGAAGATCGTCCGTTCAAAGGCGAAGGTGAAGAAGAGGACGAAGGACTCCTGTTCGTCGGAGATCGCGGAAAAATTCTCTGCGCCTTCAACGGTGGCAAGCCAAAGCTCATTCCCCAAACAAAAATGGATAGCTACCAACCGCCTCCAAAAACGCTGCCCAGGTCTCCTGGCAACGAGCGGGAATGGCTCGACGCTTGCAAAGGCGGCACGGTTAAGCCGGGGGGAAACTTCAAATTCGAGGGCCTGGTCACTGAGACGTTGCTTCTGGGTAACGTCGCCACTCGCGTGGGACAAAAACTGACTTGGGATCGCTCCAACCTGCGCGTGAACTCTGAGGTTGGGCAGAAGTACGTCCAGCCCGAACGACGGAACGGTTGGGAGCTCTAGGGAGAATGTGGCTTCGGTCGAGTTGGCGGCGGTCTTCGTGATGGCAACCGCCCCGCACCTCTGAGACGCTTATCCGCAAATCGAACGAGGCTATAATGCGTACGGCCGGTTTGGTGACGATGATTTTGTTCACCTATCGCGCCAGGGAGGTCCCCAATGTCCACGGTCTCGAGAAGAGAGTTTCTGAAGAGTGCGGCGATGTACACCACTGCGGCTGGCTTTCTTTCCGCAGCGCCCGTGAAGCTTCGCGCCAACCCGCTAGGGATGCCACTCGGATGCCAGACGTGGCCCGTCCGGGACATGATCGCAAAGAACTTTCCCGGAACCATCAAGCAACTGGCAGATGCCGGATTTCAGATGATTGAACTCTGCTCGCCGGTAGGTTATGCCGATTCGGGCTTCGCGGGCCTTGCCAAATACAAGGGACCCGAGCTTCGCCGAATTTTGGGCGACGCCGGTGTCGGTTGCGTAAGCTCTCATTTCGGAATCGAGGAACTTCGAGAAAATCAGGAGCGCGCAATTGCCTGGGCGAAAGATGTCGGTCTCACCCAAATGATGGTGCCTAGCCTCGGTGGTCCTGAGAAACCGACCATGGATGACGTGAAGAAGGCCGCCGACGAATACAACAAAATGGGTGAACAATCGGCCAAGGCCGGCATCCAGCAGGGCCTCCACAACGAGGGATTTGAGCTCTCGATGGTCGACGGGAAACGGACCTACGATCTATTGCTGGGCCTGCTCGATCCAATATTGGTCAAGTTCCAGTTCCAGGTTTCCACCATTAGCCGCGGCTACGACGCCGCCGAATATTTCACGAAGTATCCGGGCCGCTTTATTTCCATGCATGTACAGGGATGGTCCGTGGAGGCCAAGAAAATAATGCCGCTCGGACAGGACTCCTTGAACTGGAAGCGCATCTTTAGCTCCGCGAAAACGGGCGGCATAAAAAACTACTTCGTCGAAATGGATTTGCCCATGATGAAGGCCAGCGTTCCCTACCTTCGCAACCTCAAGGTCTGATGCGCCCCGTTTTTCTTCCCCAACGTGAAAGCTCAGACGATCTGAGCTTTCAGGGAAACTCGGCCTAGAGTCACTTTGATTTCTGTTCCGCTATCCATTTGTCGGTGCGGGCTTCCAGCAAATCCAGGGGAAGCGTCCCACCGTCGAGCATCTTGTCGTGGAAGGCGCGAATGTCAAACTTGGATCCCAACTCTTTCTGGGCGCGATCCCGCAGTTCGCGGAACTTAAGCTGCCCCAGTTTGTAACTAAGGGCTTGCGCGGGCCAGGCAATATAACGATCCGTCTCCGATTGAATGGTAGGATCGTCCACCGCGCCGGACTTGCGGAAGAAGTCCACGACCTGGTCGCGGGTCCATCCCTTCGAGTGAATGCCGGTGTCGACCACCAAACGCACCGCGCGGAACAGTTCCGACGACAGGCGCCCATAGTCCGACACTGGGTCCTGGTAAAAGCCGACTTCCTTGCCCAGTTGCTCCGCGTACAGCGCCCATCCTTCGACATATGCATTGAAGCCAAGACCATGCAGTCGGAACTTTGGCAAGCCGGTAAGCTGCTGCTGAACCGACAGCTGCATGTGATGTCCCGGGACTCCTTCGTGGTAGGCGATAGCTTCGTCGTCGATGAGCGACCGCTCAGCGAACTTGGAGGTGGCGACGACAACCCGGCCCGGACGCTTGCCGTCCGGGGTACCCGTTATGTAGTGAGTTGCGGCGGCCGCTTGAAAGTCCGGTATTGCTTCGACGGTAACCGGCGATTTGGGAAGCAGGTTGAACAGGTCTGGAAGCTTCGGCTCCATCTGGGCGATGTAGCGGCGGAA
>Ga0073928_10009970_pt1 | contig 11444 bp, 7 predicted proteins | sample PaiPotPPA55metaG_FD_76969 | JGI IMG/M metagenome (GOLD analysis project Ga0073928, IMG submission 76969) | Iron sulfur acid spring bacterial and archeal communities from Banff, Canada, to study Microbial Dark Matter (Phase II) - Paint Pots PPA... ...
CGCGGCGGTTCCGCGCTTCACAACTTGCGAAACGGGAAACCATTCCCGCAACCGTTCGGGAACTCACCGATGCACAATGCCTCGAACTGCAACTCATCGAAAATCTGCAACGCGCCGATGTGCACGAACTCGATGAAGCGCGAGGCTACGCTGCCCTCATGCAATTACAACCTGAAACCTACAGTGTCGAAACGCTTGCCGAGAAAATCGGACGTTCCGAGAAATACGTCTATGCCCGATTGCGCCTGATGCATTTAACCGAAGAAGTGCAGGAGGCGTTCTATGTCGATAGGCTGACCGTCGCGCATGCGTTTGAAATTGCGCGGCTCCAGCCGGGCGACCAGCGCCGTGCCCTTCAAGAATGCTTTCCACAACACAAGACGGCATCGGCGATCTTGAAAGACAAGAAAGCCGAAGCTGTTACCGTTCGGCAACTCCGCGAATGGATTGAACGGGAAATCCATCTAGATATCTCAAACGCGCCATTCGACGCCCAAGACGAGAAACTACTACCAGCAGCCGGAAGTTGTGCTGCCTGCCCCAAGCGCACAGGTAACAATCCGCTTCTCTTTCCCGAAGTGCGGTTGAAATCTATCTGCACCGACCGAGCCTGCTATCGCGCGAAAGTCGAAGCCTTCGTCCAGATTCGGATGAAGCCACTCGAAGCGGCTGGCGAGAAGCCACTACGCATTTCACTAGCTCCCTCGTGGCAGGCCAGAAACCGGAACCCGGATGTCCTCTATGAAGGACAATACCGTCCCGTGAAGAAAGCAGAGTGCGAGCAGACGAAGGCCGCCGTCGTGACGGATGGACCGCAAGCCGGAACGATTCTTCATATATGCCGCGACGAAAAATGTCACGTGCACTCACGCGACACGCGCTATCAAGCCTCGCCGCAAGAACGCGCTGCGCGAGCTAAAGAACTTCTCGCGGAGCGCATCGAAAAACAATCCCGCGTGCGCGTTCTCGGAGCCATCCGCAAAAAGCTGCCGGGGACGTTTGCGCGTCCGGACCTCGAAATGGTCGTTCTCGATTATTTCCGGAAGCTCGGCCATGACAATCATCGCCGCCTTTGCCGTGTGTACGGTTGGGAGGAGAAGAAATCCAAAGCGTCTTGGGGCGGGACGACCGTCGATTACGAAGCCATAGGTGGGAAAGCCGTTCGCGAGATGACCGCGCCGGACCTCCAGCGCTTTCTCGTCGTATGCGCTCTTGTTTCCGACCTGTATTGTCCCGGATTCAACCCGAGACAATGGCCTGCGAAGGATACAAACCTTGCCTGCACCGCCACGCGATACAAAATCGATGCGGCAAAAATCACTGTCGAGGTTCGCGCGGAACTATCGAAGGGGGCAGACAAGAAGGACAAGGCCGAACCGAAACCCAAAAGCTCACTCAAACGTAACTAGTTCAGTTCCTGCAGGGCTGCGTTCTCGGGCGCGGCCCTTTCTTTCTTTATGCTTCAGCAGAAACACGGCGATTACGCTCGCCCGCCATTTTCTGTGCCATCACCATGATGAGTTTAAGGTCGGGCTCATCGACATATGCAACATCTCTTCGATCAAGACGGACCGCAGGATCGAGGCCGTGTCTGGCATGAATCATTTCTTCAACGATAACAACGCGCTCAGGTAGATGGGGATGACTGTGTGCTCGAGTTCTATGGCACCCTGACGTGGCGATAGAGATCTTGCGGCTGCTGGGCGGCAAGAATTGCTTGGATTCTAGCTCTATCTACTCTCCAACATAATGTTCCTCGGGTGCTTCCGCTCGCACTTTCCGGCAGCGATCAATCTAAATTATTTCGGCCGCGCAACAAGTTCAGCATCGCTTATGGAGACACCACTGCGTTCCGTTTCGCTGACACAGCGGCCAAATACGCGGCCGCATCGGAACGGGTTTTCAGGGCCGCTACTTTGGCGATGATCCTGTTGCGCTCCCCTAACGGAGAGAGTTGTATGTCTTGCCGCATCGCGGCTTGCAGGATGACCGGAAGGCTCCCATCATTCACGGAATCATGAGGCCTAGAACCAGTTGCTTGTGCATAGATCGCAGAGGGCGCTATCACCATCGAGAGCATTTCCCTTTCTTGAACACCCGCGGGAGAAGGCAGAGTGGTTGGAGTATTGTCGCGCGCGGCATCCAAGGAGAGCAGTGGAAGCACCGAATTCGCCGCACGATCACGCTCTGTCAAGGGATCAATACCAAACAGCTTTTCGACGGTCGCCGGAATTGAGGAATGATCGTAAAGACGATGGTCAACAACGTTTCTCGGAATCCATGGCGAAATTACCACCGCCGGGACCCGGGGGCCATATTGCTCAAACGTAAAGCCGTACTTGTTGTGGTCGGCAGTCGGAGTGGTGTCTCCGGGAGCAACGGCTGCAGGAGGCAAAGCATGATCAAAGAAACCACCGTGCTCGTCCCAAGTAATGATAAGAACACTGTTCTCCCAGACCGCTGAATTGCGAATGGCTTCGTACGTCGATTTGATCAAGCCTTCGCCCAGTCTGACATCGTCGAGGGGGTGCTCCGATGTGCTCCCCTTATAATCATTCAGAAGCGCGTAACTCGGTTCAATAAACACATAGTTGTAGGCGAAGGGACCTTGCAGGTCGGCTGCAAATTTCTCGTATGGGCGAATGTCGTCGAGCTGAATTCCCTTTAGTGCGGCCATCATTGGAAAGCTGTCGCCTGCGTAGAGCCGGCGCTGCAATCCCTTAGAGCTGATGCGATCAAAGATATCTCCGTTCGGAAACGAAAAACCGGATGCGATCTCCCATAAAGCTATTTCTGCTGTCGTTGGACTGTGATCAAGCCCGGCGGACGATGCCGCATGGACAAACATGCGGTTGGGCCAGGTGGGGCCCGGCATCGAGGCGTGCCAGCAGTCGCAAACCGCGAACTCCTGTGCCAGAGCGCTCAGTACAGGCAACTGGTCCAGGGAGTAGCACTTCAATATTTCCGATACGTCTCTCTGTTGGTTTGCCTTGCTGCAGACTCCTGCATACGAGGCGGCAAATCCGGAATTGTCGATCGCAGGATACTTCCCACTCGGAGTGTACTTGGCGGCGGGACCGCTTAGTTGGCAGAGTACGTCTGAAAATTCGTGTCCCGGATCCACCACCATGGCAAAGTCCGCAGGGTGAGAAACCGTTGCGACTTTTCCATTGTAGGAATTTGTTTCCGTGCCTGAGAGACCATTCACGGTTGTATTCCGGCCGGACACGGCATCGGTTCCGAAGATCCTGGAAAAACCAAGCAGATGATCGAAGGAACGATTCTCGAGCATCAACACAAATACATGCTTGATCTGAGTGAATGCCATTGTTCGCCTCAACCCTCTCCGCACAATCTGTCTTCGACAGGCTGCCTGTCGTCGAAAGTTACCGGGAGCTTAAACGGAATGAGCGCTGCTTGCGATCATCCGAGCCTCCCAGATTTTGTTCGCTTCGGGTATACCTTCGCTCCGCGCAATGGTTTGAGCAGCGTGCAGACCAGATTGCAGTGCAGACTCCATGTAGCCAAAAAACGCCGTGCAGCAATGTTCTCCAGCCCAAACGAGCCGTCCATCCGCTTCGTAGAGCTTTTTTGCTGCTGTTCTGACCTGACCCCGAGTCGGGCATGAATAGCCGCCCCAGGTCCACTTTTCCCCAGGCCAGTCCATGAAATGATCGGCAGCCGTCTGCGAGGCAAAACCCGCGTAAACCTTTTCTACCCCGGTGCGGCAGTATTCTTTCGGGTTAGACGCATTCATCGCCTTCTGCGCAAGCTCGCCGCCCGCGAATAACGTTAGCTCCGCACCATTTTCAATCGGGCCGATTTGGTTGTCTGTTCCCTCCCAAATCATTCCCAATCTGTCGTCGCTTCCACTCGGGGCCAGGTTGTTTTGTAGCCAAAAGCGTGATTTCGTCTCCGTCAAATACTTGACTGCCGGGCCCATTCGAATTTTGATGGAGTCCAAATCCACTCCTGGCAGCATCTTGCTATCCCAGCAGTTAGGAGGAACCGCTACAACTACCCAATCCGCAGGGAACGGCTCTCGCTTCTCTGTAAATACTTTCGGCTTCGCATCCATTTCGATTTTCTCGACCGGATGCTCGAGCAAGACTTTACCTCCGGCCTCAACCGTTTCTGCCATGAGGCGTCGCGCCAGCTCTTGATTGCCTGCAGCACAGCGGAAGACTTCGCTGTCAGTCCAGAATTCCGAAGGTCCGCGTCTTGGTTTCCACAAGTCTGTAAGGCTGCCTCCCTTTACGGCCGCCAGCAGTCCCAAGTAACTCTGTTCCTTGACAGGCACTGTCTGATTCGTTGAAATCTCAAACCGAAGCTCGGCTTTCGCTGCCGCGCTGCATCGCATCAACGACGCAATCCAATCTTCGACGGACCGGTTGTCCCACAACTTGGCCTCGATCGCATTCCACGGCATGTGCGTGTCCACCCTCGCTGCGTCCTGGTTCAGAGTTTCGTACGCTGCTGTCATGTTGTGGTACATATTCTCCTGGTCCTTCGAATCTACTAGTTGCCCGCTCACCCACATCGGTGCATCAAGGCTTAGGTAATCGTCGTCGGGCGTGATCAGACTTAATCCGAGACCGAATTCACTCGCCAATCTTAGCCACGTAGGGTGATTTCGTCCGATCAGCTCACCACCCCATTCAATCATCTGTGACTTCTCAGGATCATAGTGAGTCCATACCCTGCCGCCAACCCGATCGCGAGCTTCGAGCACCGTCACTCCAGCTCCGTGCCGCGACAGCCACCAAGCTGCAGTTAGTCCCGCGAATCCGGCACCTACGACGACCACAGATTTGCCCGACAGGCTACGCTGCGCAACGTCCAGTCGTGTGAGCTCGAACGGGTAATCTGCACCACTTAAGCGAATCTTCTCCTGGGTCGCAGACTGCCTCTCCGCTAGCGACGGGATGGATCCAAACTTACGGTTCAAACGGGAATAGATAGATCGTCCCATCGCATTTCCTCTTTCGACGGATGCACCTCGAAGGCCATCAATGGGGCGCAAATGTAGTTCGCCGTGAGGTAATTGTCGAGTGCGTTAAGCCATGGGGGATCAGCCTGAGCAGACCCAGGATGTTCACTGGAAGATGGGGTTTACTTCTGGTGCGCATAACAGGCTCCGAAGGCTGGCAAAAAGCGAACTCGAAACTGCCATGTTCAGAAGGCCATCGAGCTCGATCTGAAGTACGCGGTGGCGTCAGTTCAAACTCTGCCCCCCGCAACCAGTCTTACTGATTTACTGGAACTTCCTGGAATACAAATTTTCGAAAGAAATCAATCCGGGCGAGGAATCTTCTCTTTGAGCAGGCCCTGAGCAACGCGCTACATTCGGCGGCCAGTTGAAATCGATCGGTCGGATCTACTGTTCTTTGTTCCTGCCTGCTCGATTTTGTTTCTAGTTATCACCCTTCGCACCACACACCTGACATAAAATCGAACCTGGCCCATGCCTGACTACCTGCCGCTTTCGGTCGAAGCTACAGCAGCGTGTCAACCCCTATTTGAAATGGCCGGTAGGATCGCCGCGCTGCTATCTTCGCAGCGAATTCAATCGAGTGTCTCTATGCAAGCTTCGCTCGACGATTTGCTTGGGGCAGTCTACAGTCTGATTTACGCGCGGCACTACGAATACAGCGAGAGGAAGCACCCTCTCAGTCCCGAAGACATTCGGAATGTTCAAATCCGAGCCGTAAGCATTGGCAATTCTAAAGTGCGGACGGAAGGAAAGTGGACAGCGGGCTACTACTTCAACAACGCACTCTTCAGGATAGCCGCTGTGTACCACCGGGCACTTAAGACGGTCGTCGGTAAAGACGGCGAAGAGGAATATGTCAGCAAGCTTCTGCCGATCGTAAGCAAGCAGTTTCAGAGTTGGACACACCAACCCTGGACGCATGAGAAGGCGACGAACGTCTACCGACAGGTGAATAAGCTAAAGCATAAAGCAGATGGAATCTACGAGGGCCGGGCTGTGGCCTTCGATGAAGCGGTCCGAGCACTAAACGAACTGCTGAAGCTTATAGAAGCCTGGAAATAGCTTCATTGATAATGCGCTACATATAGTAGCGATACAGCGGATTTGGTTCGTCGTCCTCACCAAGTTCTGTCATTGTTACGCCGACCCTGCGAGCGAAGGTTATGGTTATTGGGTGCCGACCAATTCCATCAGCGTTGTTCCAATTTGCTTTCGTGAGTGACAAAACTTCGTGGGAGCGCTCAGAAATATCCGTTTGAATCGGCGAGCTTATATCCAGCGGAGAAGGAATGTGAGGTCCGGGATATTCCTTCCACCACCTGACATATCCCGTCGTGAATAGGTAATTCTTAGAATCTTCAACCGTGCAGAGAGTGCCCCTATCTGGCTCTTCGACCCCGCGTCTGAGAAGGCGAAATCCTGTCGGGACGAGCGACACGAGTTCGCAATTCGGCACCTGTGATAAGAGTTCACCTCGAAATCCCTCAATTTCTTCCGGCTCGTATCTTGAGGTCTTGTGAATCACAAGTCGTGAAGGCGGCGACCCCTGCGTTCGAGATTTGTATTCTGAAATGACGCGACCGGCTAACTTTGCTGCTTGGTCTGCGGTCAGGTAAGGACGTTTGTTCCGGGTTTGGTCTCTTGGGATTGTGTCGCCTTTGAGAGCGAATGGTTCGAGTTGATTTGAAAAAGCTTGCGCCACACTTGCGTACACCAAATCGCCAGACCTTCTCTTTAAGTGATGGAAACTGACGCCCACGAAGCAACAGTCTGAGGGCAAACCGTACGGCTGCCAGGGGATATTGCCAGACTTGTAGTACAGGGCTGTGCCTAGATTCCAGGCTCGCGTCGCTTTGCTCTGTTTCGCCTCTTCGTTAATGAAGGTCTGCCTTCGGATGATTTGCAAGGGAACGCAATTCTGTTCGAGCATACACTTTGCCTTCAGTGCGCGATGAAATACGCGGAATAGCAAATCTTCAGCTTGCGGAGCTAACTCTTTCGCTGCCTTCTTTTCTTCTTCTGTGGGTTCAAATAATTCACGCTGCTGTTCCTCGTCTTCGGCCTGGATTCTCTGTAGTGCTCTTTGCTCGGCATAGGTAAGGCGGGGATTGTTAATTCGAAGAGTCGCTACCGGCTCAGGAAAATCCACAAGAATGCAATGCGGTCCCTGGTCTATGAATAAGGACTTGATGGCGTCGGCGTACAGGTCAAGCAACCCGCTGAATCGCTGCGGCGCTGAGCTTTCTAAGCACGCTCGAAATTTTTCCTCGTCAAGCTCACGAACAAATTGAAGTTCAAATCGAGCACGGAACGCCCTTTCAGCACCGGGATATTCCCGGAATCTCTTGATATTCGTCTCGTCATCAAGCAATGGGCCATTCATCGAATCTATCCAGAATCGGATTGGTCCTCTGTTTTCAGGCAGGCAGACAAGTCCGAGGGGAATAGTTTTTGTCGTCTTGGTGTAAATCGAACCAAACGGCCCTCCGTCCGGCAGGAGGAGCTTTGGTTCCGCACCCCGCAGGCCGTGACCGACTTCGATTTCTGGTTCGGGTAACACGTTAATTCGAAGCTTCAAACGCAGACTCCTCACCGCCAGATTTCGGCACTTCTGCGGACAAGTACTCTGAATCAAGAATGAGGTCGTTGACACCAACATTGCCTAGACTGATGGCTGGCTGTCCTTGAGACAAATATCGCGCCCAAAAAACAAGATCGTTATCGACCGCGGGATTGCGGTCAAATTTCATACGTCTTGTTGCACGTCGTGTTTGGGCCAATGGACTCAGAGGAGTTTCACCGTCACTGCGCGTGAACACGTATGCAGGTCGAAGCTGCAACGCCCACGACCCGAAAAATTCAACAGTGCTGTAACGTATGGCTTCATTCTCGAACGAGACGTGAGGGTATTCGCCACGTTTTTTCACCACTTCGCGTGTAGCTTTACGGTTCATTTTCGAGAGATACGTGATACTCATACCTTCCTTACCAGCAGGTAGACGGAAGAACGCCCTTTTCTTTTGCTTTTCAACTATCAGCGGCCAGTTATAAAGAAAAAATTCCCAATGTTTGTTGATAAGCCAAACGAACAGGTTTCTGGAGTCCGGACCCTGAATAAGCTCTTCGCAGGAGCGCTGCTCGATTTTCTCTAGAAACCCTCGTTTATCAGCAAACGAGGAGAAGTCTGCAAAATTCGAGAAGCTCCAAAGAAATCCAGAACTCTTAATAACAACAGGCGCTTCTCTTGGAACATCGCTGGCGTCGAACAGGGGAGCTTCAACGAACTTTTCTCGCAGCGGTAGGAGATAGACAGTTCTCGGCAAGACGCGGAACGGCAGAAGGTTTGTGACATACAACTCTGTGCGCGAAACCGGTCGCGCTACGCGGGACTTGCCAGGAGCCTCTTGTACTGGTTGCAGGAGCAAGACCCGAACAGAACTATTTTCTGTTCCAACGCTGTATTCGGCCCTGCCGCCAGATTCCGAGGCTAAATCGCTGACATCTGCAAGCCCTGAACCTTCTTTGTCCATCGAACCGATTCCAAAGAAAACATCAGCCAAGAGCGGATTCCGCATCTCGGTGAGGCCGCGAACCGGTTTAAATTTCCCTTTATTATCGAACTGCACGCCTTTCTTGACGTTCGGTAACAACCCACCTGAGTTCTCGAAACAGAGCGAGCGTCCTCGCGTGAAATCTATTCGACTGTAGTTCTGAGCCTCATAATCACGATGGACAAGCAAATTGACCGTCAGTTCGGTTAAAGCTCTGGTTGGATAAGCATCTTGTTCTTCTGCAACCCGGTCAGCCTTCAGCCGAACACGAGGATTGACTTCTTCTGAAGACAATAGGCCACTTAGTTTTCTGAACTGTGTAACAAGGTTTCCGTCGATAAAAACACGATTCTTCTCGTTCTGCGTAAACGAGATGCATGCATACGGAAATCGCTCTTGCACGCTGACGCCGAAGAGCAAGAAACAACCTGTCGAGGGCACAACTTCATTTTGTCTTCGATGCAAAAATCCTTGCCGTTCGAGAAAAACCAAATAGTTGTCTTTGTCCAGTTCGGGGAGCTTGAAGCGTTTGCAGTACTGCGAAAACGTCGAAAGAATTAAGTCGTGGTCCAAATCTTGAAGGGTGGTGCCATCTAGCGGTTGCAAATCAAACCTGTGGTCGAGAGATATAGCAGGCGGCGATGCTTTTGTCGGGCCGATGAACCACCACTGGTCTTCCAGTTCTTTGTCGAGCGACGTCAGTAGCTCATCAAAACCACTAATTTCTACAACGGACAAATTACTTCCTAATTTCTCACGTAGACTCTTCACGTTGTCATGCAGTATTTCGCCCGGTCGAACACACCAGTACACTCCGCAGTGGTAGTTATGACTTTCCTCAATTCCTTCCTCAAGCAGGTGTTGCATGACAGAGGGCTCTGCGCCGCGATAGCCAACAACGATTAGGGGCGAGTCATTCAGCAGAGGGCGAATTCTCTTTGCCAGCTTCTCGTCCAGCCGTTCCGTCTCTTGACGGAGATTTTGGTCTCTATAGTGCTCGACGGAGCCGTGCAGATGAACAATTTGGAAATCGTTGCTCAACCCGAATCTAACTCGGTCGTCCGGCGTTTTTATTTCAATGATGGCAGGCGGTTTCGGAGTTTGTTCCCGAAGAGCTTCTGATATTAAACCATCAAAGTTCGTGGTGAATACGCTCCCAACCAACCGTCTTACCATCATCCTTGCGAGAGATTTGTACCCCTCACTAGCGCCTTGAGACGAATGAATTAGGTCCTGAAAAAACTCACGGCGAAACTCCCGTGGCGTCAGAAAATGTTCAACTGCTAAAGGAAAATTCTCAGCAAAGCGAGTAAGGTCTGGAATGAACCAGGGCTGGCTGTGCAGGTAAGGCAACCAATCACTTAGCATCAGATGGGAGGCAGCGAGATTCAGACCGAATTTATCGCGTGCGTACGCTGCCTGGGCAATTTTCCTTACCGTGTCGTCCGCAAGCGGGATACCGGAGCGGAAAGATGCTCCTGCCCCAAGGAGCAGCACAGGACGTGCTTTGCTGTTGGTCCTGAAGAGATACGCCAGAGTCTTTATTGCGTCTGACAAAACCGGCCTCGCTTCAAACTATACGAGCGATTTACTCAAAATCACGCTCATGCTCACGCGACCGACAATGGATGAGATATTACCATAGGCGAAGTTAAAGCGAACGACGGGCCGCGGATTTACCTGTGGAAATTCTACGTGGCTTTGAGGATTTTAGGCAGGAGTCACACCACAGTGCGATGACGCGCAACTCGGCTCAAAGCTCTTCCAAGGCGAATGGCAGAGCTTATCGAACCAACGGAATGCGCCCTAGTTTCTACGCTCGTTGCAAACCCTGACCTTGCGTGGCGAGATTGACGCCATCATTCACTGAACACAATTACACCTGAGGATTGCATTCGAATCACTCCAAGAGCCCAAAATTCCATTTCTCGGGTCACGCTGTCATGCGAGAAGCGGGGCCGGAGCGTTCTGCCGACCGATATCGATCGATGGTGATCAGTTTACGATTAGCTCGGACTTGTGAAAGCTGATTCCTTGCGAATCTCTTCCGAACATTGCGTAGGCTTTGCTATGCTCGCGGCGGGAGGGAAACCTATGACGGCCCCTGGAGCTAAACTCGAATACCGGATTGAGCGGGAGGGCGACAAGTTTATCGCCATCGATTCGGAGCAAGACACCGTGGGAGTCTACGCGACCGAGACGCAGGCGCAGGCGGACATTGAGCGCGCGAAAAAGGAGGACGCCATCTGGGAACGTTCCAAGGAGTTGATGCGCAATGCTGTTCGGACGATTATGGCGGAATTCGATGTGGACCTTGAGACTGCACTCGGCTGGGTCAATTCCGCATCGGGGATGACTGCATTGGCAATGGACGATGAGCCTAGGCGTTGAAGGGCAATTTTGCGGGCCAATGTCAGTTTCCCTTCTACGGCTTGCCGTGGTCCCCTCGCGGCAATTCCGATAATGCGGCCAATCCACCGGTGACAATCCTCATAGCCACTCCAGTGACCCGGCCGATGATTTCGGCTTCATCGAGATGCGAGAACCTGCGAATCAGCTGAGGTGAGGTTGTGTGGGGCACCAGGATGAGGTGTCCATCTCTTAGTTCGCACCACCCGCAGGCATACTCCTCTCGAAGTTCGATGAAATAGATTGGGCGCTCCAATTCGTGTCGCCATACGCCAGTTTTGATCTTTGTCTCCGTCGGGTCGATCTGCAGGAACGACCCGGGAAGGATGACCGGGAAGAGTGAGTAGTCGTGCAAGCCCAGATATCCGTAGAGCGACTTCCGCAGATCAAGCTGGCGAACTAGCGCCACCGGGACCTCTCCCCACACTTGTACTAGTCTCGTGAGAAGTTGCGTCCCCTCGGCATGGAATTCCTGCCGTACTCGCACTGGA
>Ga0073928_10009973_pt1 | contig 11443 bp, 13 predicted proteins | sample PaiPotPPA55metaG_FD_76969 | JGI IMG/M metagenome (GOLD analysis project Ga0073928, IMG submission 76969) | Iron sulfur acid spring bacterial and archeal communities from Banff, Canada, to study Microbial Dark Matter (Phase II) - Paint Pots PPA... ...
CCGTTCCGGCTCCGAAAATGACGACGCGGCCCTTTTCCAAATGCCGAATCGCCCGGCGGCGGATGTAAGGCTCCGCGATCTGTTGCATCTGAATCGCGGTCTGCACGCGGGACTGGACGCCGATGCGTTCCAGCGCGTCCTGCAGCGCCAGCGCATTGATCACGGTCGCGAGCATCCCCATGTAGTCGGCCGTCGCGCGGTCCATCCCGACCGCTTCGTGCTCCTCGCCGCGCCAAATGTTCCCGCCCCCAACGACGACGGCAACACCGACGCCGCTGGCTGTGATCTCCGCAATCTGCGCCGCCATCGCCGCCGTCGTCACGACGTCGAGCGCGCTACCTGCCCCGGCGAATGCCTCGCCGGAGAGCTTGAGCAGAACCCGTTTGTACGCCGGCCCGGAGGCGTTCATGCAGTCCGCTCAGCCCTCGCCGAGCGCAAACTTGGCGAAGCGCCGGACGGCGATCTTTTCGCCGAGCACGCCGACTGCAGAGCCGATCAGCTCGCCCACCGTCTGTTCGTCGTTTTTCACGAAAGGCTGGTCGAGCAGCAGGTGCTCCTCTAACCATTTGTTGAGCTTGCCCTCGATGATCCGTTCCAGTACCTCGGGCTTCTTGTCTTGCGGCGCGCTCTTGCGCAGCTCGTCCCGCTGCGCGCTGACGACATCTTCGGGAACGTCGGCGCGGTTGACGTACTGTGGCGACATCGCGGCGATGTGCATCGCCACATCCTTGACCAGCTCGCCGAACTTAGCGCTGCGTGCGACGAAATCGGTCTCGCAGTTCACCTCAACGAGCACGCCGATCTTACCGCCGGCGTGGATGTACTGGCCGACGAGCCCTTCCTTGGCAACACGCTCGCTTTTCTTCGCAGCGCGCGCCTGCCCCAGCTCGTCCAACTCCTTTTTGGCTGCCTCGTAGTCTCCACCGGCGCGCACGAGCGCGTTGCGGCAATCCATCACGCCGGCGCCGGTCGCGGTGCGGAGGTTGGTCACCTCCTCGGCTGACGGTTTATAGGCCATCGCGGAACTCAACGGGATCCTCTCTTATGTGGGTTGATGGTACGTAATTGACTGGTGAGCGCCGAACCTATGTGCCGGCTTCCTGCATTTCTTCGGTGAAGCTCCGAGGCGGCTCGCCGCCGTCGTCGCTGTAGGCAGCGTACTGCTCGTCGTACGTCGTCTCGTCGTAGCCGCTCTCCGCCTCAGTGCGACCTTCGATGATCGCATCGGCGATCTTCGATACCATCAGCTTCACTGCACGGATGGCATCGTCGTTGCCGGGCACGAGATAATCGATTTCATCCGGGTCGCAGTTGGTGTCGACGACCGCGATGATCGGAATCTTCAGCTTGCGCGCCTCGAGCACCGCGATGCGCTCCTTCTTCGGATCGACGATGAAGATCGCATCGGGCAGACGGTGCATGTCCTTGATTCCGCCTAGGAAGCGCTCGAGTTTCTCCAGCTCGTCCCCGAGCTTTGCGACTTCTTTCTTGGGAAGGCGATCGAAATCGCCTTGGGCGCGCATACCTTCCAACTCGCGTAACCGCGCAATGCGCTTCTGAATCGTGGCGAAGTTGGTGAGCGTACCACCGAGCCAGCGCTGGTTGACGAAAAACGTCCCGGCGCGCTCGGCCTCTTCTTTGACCGCTTCCTGGGCCTGCTTCTTGGTGCCGACGAAAAGGATGACTTTCCCATCGCGCGCCATCTGCTTGACGACCGCGTAGACCTCGCGCAAAAGAATCACCGTCTTTTGCAGGTCGATGATGTAAATGCCGTTGCGCTCTTGGAAGATGTACGGCTTCATCTTCGGATTCCAGCGGCGCGTTTGATGACCAAAGTGCACGCCTGCTTCGAGGAGCGCCTTCATCGAGATAACTGATGCCAACGTACGAAACCTTTCTGATCTCGCGTTCCCGCTGTCCGTAGCGCGCAACGCTCAGAGTGAGACCATCGCACCCAGCCGCCGTGCCGGGTGAACTGAAGCCCACCGCGCGCGGCGCAGCGGGCCAACCAAGCGGCGTTCGCGCAAGGCGGGCCGCCGGCCTTCGACTTGAACCCCGTTTACTCGGGCGGGGGTTTCGGGCGCTTGCGCTCAGCCGCCGAGGAGCGTCCTGTCCGCTTGATCTCCTCGTAGATCTCCGAGCGGTGCACGGAGATCTCTCGCGGCGCCTCGACGCCGAGCTTCACCTGGTCGCGGTCAACCGCAACGATGACGATCCTCACGTCGTCGCCGATCATGATCGCTTGATTCACTTTTCGGCTCAGGACGAGCACGGGGCGCCCTCCTTGGCGGAGACAGGCGGGGTCGCTGCATCTTCGCGGTGTTGGCGGGGGGGACCGCCCTCCGTTCGTTCGGCAGGCACCCTCGCTTGCCTCGTTCGGTGTCTTAGCCGAGGCTCGCCGGGGCGAACTGAGCGGCGTACAGGCGGGCGTAGGCGTTGCCGAGGGCGAGCAGTTCTTCGTGGGTCCCCGTCTCGAGGACCCGGCCAGCTTCGACGTACAGGATCTTTGTGGCGCGGCGCACAGTCGAGAGGCGATGGGCGATGATCAGCGTCGTCCGGCCTGCCAGCAACAAGTCGAGGGCTTCTTCGATGAGCCGCTCGGAGTGGCTGTCGAGCGCGCTGGTCGCCTCATCTAAAATGAGGATGCGCGGATCTCGCAGCACGGCGCGAGCGATCGAGATGCGCTGGCGCTGTCCACCCGAGAGGCGGATCCCGCGGTCACCGACGGGCGTGTCGTAGCCGAGCGGCAAATCGAGGATGAATTCCTCGGCATTCGCTTCGCGCGCCGCTGCTTCGATCTCGGGTTGCGTCGCTTCGAGCCTGCCGTAGCGGATGTTTTCGGCGATTGTGCCGCTGAACAACAGCGGCTCTTGCGGTACGATGGCGATCGCGCCTCGCAGCTGCCCCAGCGAGAGCCTCGCAAGGTCGACCCCGTCCAGCGTCACGCGCCCGCTCTGCGGTTCGTAAAAGCGCGGAACGAGATTGACGATCGTCGTTTTCCCCGCGCCGGAAGGGCCGACGATAGCGACGATTTGCCCGGCTTCGATCTGCGCATCGAAGTTCGCGAGAACCGGCGATCCGGAGGGCGAGTAAGCGAAGGTCACGTTCTCATAGCGAATCCCGCCGTCGATGCTCGGTAGGACGATCGCTTCGCGCGCATCGTCGCGCTCGGTCGGCAAGTCGAGAATCTCGTAGACGCGCGACGCGCCGACGATGCCTTTCGAGAGGTCGCCGATGTAAGTGGCAAAGCGGTTCATCGGATTGATTGCCAGCACGACGTAGCCCCAGAATGCGACGACTTGACCCTGGTTCATGCGGCCGACGATGACTTCGCGCGCCGAGAACGCTACGATCGCGAGGAGCGCGATCGTGATGATCATCGCGACGACCGGCGTTTGAGTTTGCCCGAGTTGCGTTACCTTCATGTACGCGCCGAAGAAGTTTTCGTTGATGTCGGTAAAGCGGCGTACTTCGTAATCCTCGCGCCGGAAGGCTTTGACGATACGCTCGGCTTGCAGGACCTCGGAGATGTTGGCGGCGAGGTCGGCGATGCGCTCCTGCGCGCGCTTCGTCCCGCCGGAGATCAACTTGGTGAACGTCGCGACGGCATAGTTAACTGCGGGCGCGCATGCGAAAAGGAACAGCGTGAGCAGCCAGTCGGTGCGAAACATCAGCACGAGCGCACCGATGAAGGTGATGAGGGTTTGGAACATCTGCGGGAGCGAGATGCTCACCGCGTCCGTCATCAGCGCGAGGTCGTTCGTGAAGCGCGCGAGAAACTCGCCGGCCCGCCACTTGTCGAACTCGCCTAGCGGCAGGTGTAACACGCGCTCGAAGAGGCGAACGCGCAGCGAGGCGATCAGGCGCTGGCCGCTCCATGCCGTCAGGTAGCTCTGTCCGTACGAGGCGGCGTTCGAAATCGCCGTCACGAGGAACAGGCCGCCAATGATCCAGTACAGCAGGCGCAGATCGTGGTGCGGATCGCCGATGACCCGTACCGTCACGAGTTCGAAGGCGTAGGGGTAGGCTAAGACGCCCGAGCCTGCGATGGCTCCGAGGATCAACGAAACTGCGAGCCGCGGATAGTACGGCCGTGCCTCTCGCAGAAGCCGCAGAAGCACGGCCTTGCGATCGAGGTTCGAGGGCGCTGCGGTGTCCAACGCGAGGCGCTTACGCACCCCGGGCACGAAACCTTCGGCAACGCCTAGGGGTAAATTCGGCGTAGCTCGTCGGTCGAGCGCAAATTGCGCCTCAGCCGACACGCCGCCAGCACGGCGGCAAGATGTGGAGGGTCGAGCCTCGTGGACTGCTTCTTTCATTCGAACGTACCGTCGACGACACGCTGTACCGACTGCTCGCGCCCAATCTGCGCGACGTGCCGGGACAGCACCGGGATTTGCCCGAGCTGCCGCCTCGCCGAACGCATCGACGCTGCCGCCGGGAGCCACACGGAGTTGCCGGGTGGGGTACGGCAAGGTCCGGGCCCGGGTCCACAGTGGACGAGTGGGGCGAATCCGAACGCCGGCAGCACCGCGCGACCCTACAATGAAAGGAGCACTGCCGTGGCTACCGTTTCTCCCGAGACCCGCGCGCTCGTCGCGCTCGGTTACCCTTTCTGGCCGCTGGCTGCGCTCGCACTGCTCGACTCGAAGCGTTCGCCGTACGTTCGCCGCCAGGCTATTCAGGCAATCGGACTGACGTTCGGTTTCGGCGGCCTTTGGGCTGCGCTCGCGGTGATCTCGAACATTCCGATCCTCTCGATCAGCGCGTTCCCGCTCCTGTGGCTGCTTGCGCCCCTCTACGTGGTCGCGACGGTCGTCTACGGCTTCAAGGCTTGGCAGGGAGAGAACGTGCGCGTCCCGCTCATCAGCGACTGGCTCGACCAGCGCTGGCCGGAAGACGCAGCGGCGTAGTTACGACCGCCCGGTCTCGCCGCGCGTGAACGCTGCATAGCGTTTGAGGAACGCACGCGCGGCGAGGTCGTGGTCGACGACGGGCGATGAGTACGTCGCGCCGTCGAAGAGCGCAAAAGTCATTTGCGCCCTGCGCGAGCGGGCCTCGGGGTCGAGAATCTCCGCTGCCGGAAGCGCGGCGAGCTCAGGGATCCAGCGCCGCACGTAGTCGCCTTCCGGATCGAGCCTGCGGGCTTGCCGCCGTGGGTTGAAAATGCGTGGAAACTGCGCGAGGTCCGCACCGACCCCCGCGACCCACTGCCAGTTGCCGGTCGCAAGCGCCGGGTCGTCCTCGACGAGCAGATGGTCCCATGCCTCGCGACCCACGCGCCAGTCGACGCCCAAATCGAAGCAGAGAAACGATGCCGCGATTTGCCGCGCACGCGGGTGCATCGTTCCGGTCGCCCGCAACTCGCGCATCCCTGCGTCCACGAGAGGGTATCCGGTCGTCCCCTCGCGCCAGGCGTCGAGCGCTCGGTGCGTTCGCGCAAAGGCAAAGCGCCGCATCCGCGCTTGCAGTGGCGCATCGGCCGCTTCCGCATAAAACCAAGCGAGTTGATAGAAGAAATCGCGCCGTGCCACGGCGCGCGTAAACGCCGCCAGCGAAAGCCGTTCTTCGGCGAGCAAGAATGGGTCTGCGGCACGCTCGTCGATGGCATGCAGCACCGTCCGCGCACCCACAGTTCCAAAGGAAAGGTGCGCAGAAAGCCGCGAGGTTGGCAGAGCCAAGACGTTCCGCGCGGTGACGTAGCTCAAGAGCGGTCCACGCACAAAGCGCTCCAGCGCGGCGCGTGCACCGCTCTCGCCGGCATCCTGCACGACCGGCTCCTGCGAACCAAAGCGGTCCGGCGAAGGAAGCTTCTCCGACTCGAGCGCGGTGCGCTCGAAGGTCGAACGCGAGGTAACGACTGCGTGCGCGGCGCCGGCCCAGGCGGCGAGATACGGTCCAAGCGCGCGGTAACCGGCGCCCCCCCCGCTCCGCACAGCCGTGGTCTCTTCGGGCGGGACTGCCGGCGCGTCGTGGACGACGAATGCGCGCAGCCCCATCTCCTCGACCGCCGCCTGGAGTGCACGGTCGGCTTCCATCCCGGCGGCATCGTACGCCGCAGACCACACGACGCTGTGTGCGCCCGCTTCCCGCGCAAGCCTGCGGACCGCGTTGCGTCGCGGCCCGCTGCGCACGACGAGTTGCGCTCCCTCTTCGCGCAGCGCACAATCGAGCGAACGCGCGGCGCCGCAAAAGAATGCGGCTCGCCGCGGCGAGCGGCGCAAACGCTCTTCGAAGCTGCGGTCGAGAATCAGCGCTGGGACGACAGGGCCTGACGCAGCTGCCTTTGCCAGCCCGCAGTTGTCCGCGAGCCGCAGGTCGTGAGAGAAGAGGAAGAGCGACGGCGCGTTAATTGCCGGGCTGTCTAGAGTGTTTCGACGTAAGCCGCAAGGTCGTCGACGTCCTTATCGGAGAGCGGCGAGGGATAGAGCTTGGGCATCGGTGGCCGTGGATTCTTGATCCAGGCGACGGCTGCAGCGGCGTCCTTGCGCGCCTTCTCGTTGCGCAGGCTTGGTCCGACCCCACCTTCCGTTCCGGTCGCGCCGTGACACGTCGCGCAGTTCTGCGTAAAAAGCTGCTTGCCGCGCGCCGCGTCGCCGATGGCGCTCATGCCGCTGGGCCCGGTTTGCGCGTTACCCGCCGAACTCGACGAGCTTTGGCTCGACGAACCCTTCGAGCAACCCGTTACCAAAAGACCGGCGAGCGCGCCGGTGACGACGATCGTGATCAGACGCTTCACGCGAAGAAACCCTCACTGCGACGGTTGCAGCGGGTCCTTTAGCGTGCGTCCTTTCGACTTCCCCTCGCGCAGTTAGCGGCGGCCGCGCTCGAGCGGCTCGCTCGAGAGCGGGAGCGTCACGAGAATCGCAGGCAGCGCGGGACCCTGCTGCGCAGATGCTTGCGCGGGATCGACCGTGAGCACGGACTCAGGCCGCGCACGTGCGGCAGAATGCTTGCGTGCGGGCACGGCGCGACGCGCCGGCTCGACGCCTCCAGGATGCTGCAACGAGCCTACCGCGGCCACCTTGACCGGCTGCGCGACTGAGGTTGCGGCGAGTGGTTGCGCTGCAGCCGACAGTGGCGGCGCGGCAGGCTGCGCGAGCCGGTGAGCATGCGGGCCAATGCCGATCGCCAGCGCTACGTTAAGGGCGAGTGTTCCCGCAACGGCGGCACTGAGCAGCGTCGTGATGCGGCGCATCGAGAGCGAGCGCCGCCGTGCGATGCGCGCATCGATCTCGTCGCGCACGAAGGGGCGCCACGTTTCGCTGTGATGCGCTGCCGCAAAAGCCGACGAGACCAGCGTCCCCGTCGCCTCGATGTCGCGTTCGCACTGCGCGCAGGTGGCAGCGTGCGCGGCGTACGCCTCGCGGTCGGCCGCGCTTGCTTCTCCAAGCAGAATGGCTCCGGCAAGCGCCTCGTACGCGGCGTGAGCCCGCTTCATTCCGGCGCCTCTAGGGTGCGGCGCATTGCGCGCATCGCTCGGCACACCCGCTGGCGGACCGCCTCAGGCGACACGCCGAGCATGAGCGCGGCTTCCTGCGAGGAGTAGCCGGCGTACGCGGTGAGCATGATGCACGCAAGCTGCTCCGGACCTAAGCGCGAGAGCGCGGTTTGCAGATCGAGCGAGATCGCTGAGCGCTCGTCTAGGCGAAACGGCGCAGCCGACTCTTCCAGCGGCGCAACCTCCGCCATTCGCTTGTGCCGGCGCAGATACGAGATCGCACGGTTTGTCGCGGTCTTGTACAGCCATCCGGCGGTCAGCGGCCGGGTCGGATCGCCGCACAAAACGCGGTAAGCGGAAAGAAAGACCTCCTGCACCACGTCGAGAGCGATATCGCGATCGCCCACGAAGCGCCGAACGAAGCGGGCCAACCGGGTCTGATGGTCGAGCACCAGCCGCTCGACGCGCGCCTGCGCATCGAGGGTGCGATCGAGTCCCAGAACCTGCACGTGCTGCATCATTTCGGCGAAACTCCGGCGGCTATGCCCTTCAAACGCAGCGAAGGCGCTTGCTGTGACCGCTTGGCCGGCGAGCTGTCGCTACTTCGACGTGTCGACGAAGACGCTGTCGGCGACGGGGACGTTGAGCTTGTAGTTCGAGTAGGCCAGCGACACTTCAGCCTTATACGATGGCAGTTCCACGTGCCCGGTCATCGATTTGATCAGGTAGTTTTCGGACTGCTTCGTCATGGTTTGATCGAATGTCACGTAGCCGCCGTCTTCGTAGTTCCACGTCATGCTCTTGATCGTAGCGGTCGCATCGTCGGTCTTCACGTCGAGATGCGCGACGCGTCCGTGCTTCTTCGGAACGAGCCGGAACGTCGTGACTCCGCCATCGTCGCCGGCGACCGTGAAATTGTAAATGTTCGGCCACTCCGCGGGAGGCTCGATGCGCGGGTAGACCTTCTTGAACTGTGCGGCGAGCACCGGGACCGTATCGAAAACGACGGCCTGCTTGTCGGGCTGTTTGAAGTAGACATTCCCATCCAGGCTCGGGCTGAGGTACGGGAACGTTTTGAGCGACACGTCGGCGTGCAGATCGGCCTTGAAGCTCTTCAGATGCGCGTTCACCATGGTCATGCGGTGGAACAGGTCGCCGTTCTGCGCCTCGACGTCGGCGGCGACCGGGAGTGCCGCGACGGTGGCCGCCAGGGTAGCGAACGCGAACGCATGCAGAAGTTTGCTCATTTTGCCTCCGGGTGTCCTAACGCGCGCACCGGGGCGAACGGTTCCAGGGCCCGCGCAATCTCGCTCTGCACATCATACGAGCGTTCTACGGCGCCCGCCTGAGAAAGCGCTGAGATTGCATCGGGCGAGCCGATCCTCCCCAGCGCCCACGCGGCATGTCCGCGCACGAGCGGCGAGCGGTCCCCTGCTAAGGAGCGCGACAGTGCCGGAACGGCCGCCCTATCGAGGAGGTTGCCGAGTGCGACCGCCGCGTTGCGCCGCAGGACGGCCGGTCCGCGCCAGCCGAGTGCACTCGCATGATAGCGGCGGCGAAACTCGCGGCCCGGCATCGCCAAGAGTTGCTCCAAGCCGGTGAAAGCCGCCGCGTGATTTGGAGCACGAAACTCGGCGCGCCCGGCGCTGCGCGCGCGGCGGGTCGGCGGGCAGACCTCCTGGCAGATATCGCAGCCCCAGATCCAGTCTGCGATCAGCGGCCGCAGGTCATGCGGAATCGCGTCGCGCCGCTGCGTCAGATCCGAGATGCAGCGCGTCGCATCGATCGTGTAATCCCCGCGCAATGCGCCGGTAGGGCAGGCAACGACGCAGCGGGCGCACGACCCGCAGGTTTTGCGCAGCGGCGGATCCTCCGACAGCGCGAGCGTCGTCACCACCTCGCCGAGGAACACGAACGAGCCGAGTTTCGGCGCAATCAGATTCGTGTGTTTGCCGACCCAGCCGAGCCCCGCACGCGCCGCGAAGGCGCGCTCCGCAAGGGGCGCAGTGTCGCAGACGACCACGCATGAGGGGCCACCTGCTGCTTCGTTCAACGCCTCCTCGATCGCATCGAGCACGCGCCGTACGACGCGATGATAATCCTGCGCCCACGCGTAGTTGGAGATGCGGCCGGTAAGCGGTGCTCGCCCGGGCGGCGCCGGTGTTGCAAAGGGCACTGCCACGCAGACGACGCTGCGCGCTCCTGCAAGCAGGGCTTCCGGAGAATTCGCCCTTCGTGCGTAGGCACGGTCGTATGGCCACGTCGCAAGGTCGCCGCGCTCGAGCGCAGCGCACATGCGCTCCCGCCCCTCGTCGTCGTCGCGCGCGCTGCAGACGCGCACTGCACCTGCGCCCGCGCGGCGCGCGGCTGCCAGCGCCTTCACCTTAGCGTCGCTTGCGCGCTGCGCATCCTGCGCCGCGGCGCGGTCCACGTTAGAGAGTTGCGAGCGGTCCGTCGCGGCTCAGCAGCGGAAAGGCCGCCGCGATTTCTGCTACGTCCCGCTCGTCGAGTTCGAGCTGTGAGGCGCTGGCGTTGTCCCGCACGTGTGCCGGACGGGCAGCCTTCGGGATGACGAACGTTCCGTCGATGCGCGTCAGAAAGGCGAGCGCCACTGCATGTGCGCTGACGCTGCGGCGTTCGGCGACCGCGCTCAAAACGCGTCCGCCCTTCGAACGCGGCGAGGGAAAGTCGCCCGAACCGAAGGGGCTGTACGCGACGAGCGCGATACCGTGCGCGCCGCAGTATGGGAGCACGTGGCGCTCCACGGAGCGTTCGCCGAGGTGATACAGCACTTGATTGCAGGCGATGGGGTAGCTCTGCAGGTATGCACGCGCGGCTTCGAGGTCATCGACGTCGAAGTTGCTGACGCCGAGCGAGCGAATCTTGCCGTCGTCGATCAAGCGCTCCATTGCGCGCATCGTCTCACCCAGCTCGTGCGCTCCGCGCCAGTGCAGCAGAAAGCAGTCGAGATAGTCCGTCCCCAAGCGCAGCAGCGATGCATCGCAAGCGCGCAACGTACCGTCGAAGGTTGCGTTCGACGGTAGCACCTTACTAACGATGAAGAGCTGCTCGCGTGGGACCCCGCGAATCACCTCGCCGATCACCTCCTCGGCGCGTCCGTTGCCGTACATCTCGGCGGTGTCGATGTGCACGAGCCCCAAGTCGATGCCTACCCGCAGCGCCTCCTTGGCCTCCTGCACTGCGACGCCACGTTCGGGAAAATTCCACGTGCCTTGACCGATCGTCGGCACGACGCGCTGCGTTGCACCGAACGGCCGGCTCTTCACAGCGCTGCATCCTTCGGCGAGAGGATCGGTTCACCGTCGAGCGGCCACGCGATCCCGATCGCCGGGTCGTTCCAGCGCACGCCACCTTCGAAGGCGGGATCGTAATGCGCGCTCATCTTGTACATCACGATGACCTCGTCGCTCTGTGCCAGGAATCCATGCGCGAAGCCGGCGGGCACGTAGAGTTGATGGTGGTTGTCCTCGCTGAGCGTGAAGCCTTCCCAGCGCCGGAATGTCGCAGAACCTACGCGCAAGTCGACGATGACGTCGTAGATCGTCCCTTTGAGCGCCTGCACGAGCTTCGCCATGCGCCGGTCGACGTGCATCCCACGAATGACGTTACGCCGCGAGCGCGAGACGCTGTCTTGCACCCACTCATCGTGCATGCCGGCCGCGGCATACTTGTTGCGCGAGAAGGTTTCCTTGAAGTATCCGCGCGCATCGGGAAAGATGTCGGGGACGTACACGCGCACATCGGCGAACGTAGCGCTCGGCAGAACCTCGATCATCTCAGAAGATCTCGAACTCGCTGTCGCGGGCGGCGTAGGCGAGCAGGCCGCCTTCGAGGTGGCGCAGGCGGCGGAAGCCTGCATCCCACAAGCGTTGGGCGGCCCAGACGGACTTCGCGCCGACCCGGCACGCTACGATGTAGGTCCGCGCACTGTCGAGCTCGTGCATACGCGCGGCGAGCTCGGTCGCGGGAATGTGCACCGAG
>Ga0073928_10009974_pt1 | contig 11442 bp, 9 predicted proteins | sample PaiPotPPA55metaG_FD_76969 | JGI IMG/M metagenome (GOLD analysis project Ga0073928, IMG submission 76969) | Iron sulfur acid spring bacterial and archeal communities from Banff, Canada, to study Microbial Dark Matter (Phase II) - Paint Pots PPA... ...
ATAATGGTTAGCCAACGCGCGCCTACCAGCCTCCAGCATTTGCTCAGAGACTATGATTTCAGCGCCGGCCTGTCGGGGCTCTTCTGCCACGTCGGAATCCCTCAGCCAAGTATATAATTGCCAATCGGATCGGCGGAGCTAGGACTAATACCAGCACAATTAGCTCACTTGCCCAGAAAAGAGCCGGAAGCGTCCACTGAAGCATCCGCTGCATTTCCACGATCCTCCTACGGCTCTTTTCTACGATTCTCCTACGGCTCTATAGAATCAAACCGCGCCACTACCTTACGGCGTGTCGGGCCAGACCAGCGGCGGCACCCTGGCTAACGGGATGTTCGCAACCGAAACGATCTGGTCCTTGAGCGCGAGCGGCAGTTCCACCACCGGCGCGCCGCCGCCTTCCGGCGCGCGCTCCATCAGCACCAGCACCGCATTGGCCGCGAAGGCGGTGCGGCGCGTGATCGCCCCGTGCGTTACCAGCGCGTTCAGCGTCTCGGACGGGTCGACGACGCGCGCCTTGCCGGAGCCGACCGGCTGCAGCTTGCCGTCCAGCCCAAAGCTCGCGCTGCCCGACAGGTTCAGTGAGCCCCAGGTGAGCGTGAAGCGCTGCGCCTGCAAGCTGCCGCCCCGATCCCGCCAGGCCGCGGCGCGCTGGGCCGGGCTGGCGATAGGCGGCATCTGCCCGTTCAAGGTCGCGTCGCCCGACACCGACGCCATGCGCGGCCCGAGCGGCCAGTTCGCCGCCGACGGCAGCGCCACATCGGCGGCACGGAGCGCGAGCGCCAGCATCGGCTCGGCCGGCTCGGCCGCCCCGGCCTCCGCCGGCCATCGCACGTGCAGCAAAAGGTTCCCGACCGCCACGCCATTGCCGGCGCGACCGGGTGCCTCGGCCCGCAGATTGCGAGCCCGGATGTCGACGCTGCTCGGCGGCGCGCCGAGACGGAGCGGCAGAAACGCCCGCAGCTCATCCGCCGCGTAGGGGAGCTCGGGCAATGTCGAGAGCCTGAGGCTCTGCGCGCCCTGCGGCTCGATCACCACGACGCGCGGGTGGAGCGGAGTGAGCTCGATCACCACGCGCTCGGCATGCCAGGAAAGGCCGCCCGGAATGTCCGGATCGGCGCCCGCGAGCGACAGGTCCGGCACGGTCAGGGTGGCCGCGAACGGCCAAGTGCCGGGTTCCGGCGTGGATGAGCTGACTTTCCACCCCTCCGAACGGGTCTCGGCCGCCCAATCGCTGAAGCCCTGCTGCAGTTGATGCTCGGCCCAGAACCAGAGCGCGGCGTAGCCCCCCGCCACCACCGCCGCGGCGGCGAGCATGGGAGCCAGCCAGCGCCGCTTGCGCGGGCGGGCGGGGTCAGGCGGAGGCGCGGTCATGCGCTCAGCCTTACCGCCGGGCGCGGCGCACAGGCAAGGGAGGATCGATCGGTTTGGGCTGACATTGTCCACAGATCGCAATCCACCGCCGCAACTGTCGGCGCTCACGCGAAAGACCGCTTGGATTCAAGCTCGGTGTGCGTCTTGCCTGTTGCGGTCTGGGAAGATTACGGGGCCGGCATCCACCGGGTTGTCCACAGGATCGGGAAGGTCGCCGCGAAAGGCGGCCTCCAGCCGCCGCATCAGCGCCTCGCGCTTGAGCCCGGGCGGGATCGGGGGAAGCACCGTCATGTGGATCGGTCCCGGCAGCTTGCGGAACGCGCGCTTGCCCCAGCGGAGGCCGGAATCGGTGACGACGGGAATGACCGCGAAGCCGGTCGCCGCCGCCATCGCGGCGATGCCCGGCTGCAACGGCCGCCACTCGCCCGGCATGGTGCGGGTGCCTTCGGGGAAAATCACGATCTGCCGGCCATCGGCCACCGCCGCCGCCGTCTGCCTGACGAGGCTGCGGAGCGCCGCGGGGCCGGCGTCGCGGTCGATGGCGATCATGCCGCCGAGGCCGGTCAGCGGCCCGAACAGCGGGATGCGCTGCAACTCCTTCTTCAAGACGTAGGCCGGGCGCGGCAGCAGGATCATCCAGATCAGCGTGTCGTAGGCCGACTGATGCTGCGATGCGATCAGCGCCGGGCCAGTTTTGGGCAGGTGCTCTTCCCCGCTCAGAATTAAATGGATGCCGCAGAGCCGCCCGAGGCCGGCCATCACCAGCCGCACCCAGAACTGCGCGTATTCCAAGGTGCGCCGCGGCGCGAACAGGCGGATGAAGATGCCGGCCACCGCGAGGACGACGGTCAGCCCGAAGAAATAGAGGTTGAACAGCGCCGAGCGCAGGATGATCAGGCCCGGCCGGTTCATGGGAGGCGGCGCAGCCAGAGGCGGACGGTCGCCTGCGCCGCCAGCCATCCGAGCGCCGCCACCGCCGCCGGCAGGGCGGGGAGCGCCAGCCAAAGCTCGCTCGGCAGCGCGGCAAGCGCGGCCCAGGGCAAGCCGCCCGGCGCCTCGCCCTCGGCGATGATGCGCGACTGCGCAAACGGCGCCGCGAGGCCCGCGAGGCCGAGCAGCACGGGCAAGGAAAGGGCCGCGCCCAGGCCCGCCCCGAAGGCGGCGAGCCAGGTCGCCCGGCGGGCGAAGCGGCCGGCGATGTAGCCGCCGGTCGCCCCGAGACCGTGCACGATCTCGATCGCCTGCCGCCGTGCCGCGAGACCGGCCCGCGTCGCCAGGATAACCACCAGGGCCGCCACCATCGCGACGACAAACAGCATCAAGCCTGCGCAGGCCTGCAAGCTCAGCGCCATGAGCGAAAGCCGCCGCACCCACGCTTCATGCTGTTCGACCAGGGTGCCCGGCGCCGCCGCCGCCAGCCGGGCGGCAAGCTTGCCCAGATCCGGCCCGGCGCCGCTCGCATGCACCGCGACCACCGCCGGAAGCGGCAGCGAGAGGGTCTCGGCGCTGCGGCCGAGCCAGGGGCGCAGCAGGTCGGAAAGCTCGCCATCGGTGAGCGCCCGCACCGAGATAATGCCGGGCGTGTCGCCGAGGATGGCAAGCGCGGCATCGCGCCGCGTTCCCGCGTGGCCCGCCAGCGCCGGATCGCCGGCGCGCGGAACCTGAACGGTCAGCGAATTGGCCGCACCCTCCTGCCAGTGGCGGGCCAGCGTCGCGGCGGCGAAGAAACCCGAGCAGGCGAGCGCCGCGAGGAACGTCATCGCGCCGACCAGGAGCGGCAGAAGCCGGTCGGAGAGGGCGCGTTGGAGGCCGAGGTCGTCAAATCCGGCGGGCCTCAGCCGTGCGGCGCGGCGGTCAGCCATGATGCAGCGGGTCCAGTGCGCGGGCGGGCTCGCGCGGCCGCACGCTGCCGCCGCCGACCAGCCGGCCATTGGCGAGCCGCAATAGGGGCGCCGGGTGGCGCGAGACCAGGCCGTCGTTGTGCGTGGCGACCACGACCGTCGTTCCGAGCCGGTTCATCTCCTGGAGCAACTGCATGAGCCGCTCCGCCTGCGTGTCGTCCAGGTTGCCGGTGGGCTCGTCCGCCAGCAGCAGGGTCGGGCGGTTGATCACGGCGCGCGCGATCGCCACCCGCTGCTGCTCGCCGCCGGAAAGCTCGGCGGGCAGCGCCTGGACCTTCCGCCACAACCCCACCCAGCGCAGCATTTCCGCGACATCGGCGCGGATCTGCCCCTCCGGCCGGCCGGCGATACGGAGCGGCAGCGCGACGTTGTGGAACGCCGAGAGGTGCGGGAGCAGCTGAAAGTCCTGGAAAACCATGCCGATCCGGCGCCGCAGATAGGGCAGCGCGGCCCGCCCGGTTGCGGAGATATCGACGCCGAGCAGCAGCAGGCGGCCCCGGCTCGGCCGAACCGCGAGGTGAAGCAGGCGAAGCAGGCTGGTCTTGCCGGCGCCGGACGGCCCGAGCAGCCAGCGGAAGCCCCCCTCGGGCACCGTGAAGCCGAGGTCCCGAAGCACCTCCGGGCCGTCGCCGTGATCGTAGCGCAGGCCTACGCCCTCGCAGCGAATCATTCCCCTTCTGCCCCCGCGACAGCGTGGTTCTGCCACTCAAGCGCGCGCGCCGAAACCCTTTCCCGCCGTTGGCCATCGATCGGGCACGCCGCTGGTGCAGGCAAGCATTGTCAGAAAAGGCGCGGCGCGCGCACAATCGAGCAGCGAGGAAGCTGAAATATGCGGATTTCCTGCCCGGTCTGCTCGACCAGCTACGAGGTGCCCGACCCGATGCTGCCGGGCGGGCGCAAGGTGCGCTGCGCCAAGTGCGGGCACCAGTGGGTGCCGCGTCCGGCCGCCCCGCATGCGCCGCCGCCAGCCCGCCGCCCCATCGTTGAGGCTGCCGCCGAGACGCCGCCGCGCGGGCGCTCGGGCGAGGCGCCGGCGTCGACCCCGCCGCTGCCGCCGACAGGTCCCCTGTCCCCGGACGCGCATCGCGCCACGATCCAGATTGATCCCGATGAGGCTCCCATGCAGCCGCCGCCGCGCCAGCGGACGAGCACCGGCGTTTGGGTCGGATGGGCGGCCAGCGTAGGGATCTGGGCGCTCGTGCTCTGGGCCGCTTACGCCTATCGCGCACAGGTCATGGACGCCTGGCCGCCGAGCCAGCGGCTCTATGCGGCATTGGGACTGGGGCCGGGGTCGTAGGCGGCCGGTTCAGAACTGTTTCAGCAGGCGGTCGATATAGTCCAGCTCCTGCTTCGGGCGCTCGCGCTCGGCACCGCGGCGGCGCAGTTCCTCCTCGATGGCGCGCGTACGCACCTGCTCCATCTGTTCCGGCACCTCGACATCGCTGCTCTCGTCGCTGCCTGACGTGCCTTCCTGCGTGAGCCGGCCGAGCGGATCGCGACGCGCCCGCTTGCCCTCGTGGCCCTCGCCGCCCGGCATCGGCTGGCCGCCGTTGCCTTGCTCGCTGAGCGTGCCGTTGTCGCCGAATGAATCGGCATCGCTCGACTGCTGGCCCTGCTCGCCCGGCTCCTCCTCGCCCTGCTGATTGCCGAACATCTGCGACATTTGCTGATTCATCTGCCGCCCGCCCTTCTGCAGCGCCTCGACGGCGCGCTGTTGGGCCGGCGCGGCCTTGTCGTCGCTGCCTTGCCCGAGCGCCTGCGCCGCCTCGCTCATCGCCTTGTCGGCATCGCCGAGGCTCGGCGGCACCTGCCCGGTCATATCCCCGAACTGCTGCATCAGCTCCCCGAGCGCGCGCCTGAGCGCCTCCTGCACCCGCTGATCGGTGCCGCGCTCAGCGTTCGGCTGCCCGGCTTGCTGCTGCTCCGACTGCCGCGCCGGCGGTTGCCCTGGCTGCTCGGCCGGGGCCGCGCCGGGTTGCGTCGGGTCCGACGGCTGCTGCTGCTGTTGCTGCTGTTGTTGCTGCTGGGCGCTGCTCCGCGCCTGCGAATGGTCGAGCAGGGCTCCCTGCCGCTGCACCATGTCCTGCAGCGCGCCCACCTCCTGGCGTCCGCGCTGGCGCTTTGCCGCGTTCCTGGGATCGCCGTGCTTCGGGCGGGCGTTGCGCATCGCCTGCATCATGCGTTCAAGCTGCTTCTCGCGGTCGCGCGCCTGGTCCATCTTCCCTTCGCGGGCGGCATCGCGCATCTCCTGCGCCAGACGCTCGAGTTCGCGCGGATCGATCTGCCGCGCATTCGGGTCGTACGGCATCTCGGAGTGGTCGCGCCGCATCTGCTCGGCCAGCGCCTGCAGATGCTCGCGCAGCGCCTGCTGAAGCTGCTGCATCAGCCGATCGATCTCCTTGGGATCGACGGGCTCCCCCCGGGCCTGCTGGTCGAGCGCCTCGCGAAGCTGCTGGCGCGCCTGCTCCAGCGCGCGCGCGGTTCGCTCGGTCGCGCCTTCCTCCATGTGCAGCGCGAGCTGCCAGATGCGCGATTGCGCCTCGGCGACGGAGCCTGGCGCCGCATTTTCGCGCAGCAGGGAGGCGATCGCCCGCAGATTGAGATAGGCGCCGAGGTCGCTGCCGAACAGCTCGGCCGTGGCGGAGACTTGGTCGAGCAGGCGGACCGGCCCCACGCGGCTGTCCGGGTCCAGGCTCAGCATCTTGCGCGCCTGCACGACGATGCGCGCCATCGGGTTGTGGAAGTCGCGCTCCGGCAGGGCGAACGCGGCCTCCTCGCTCGCGCCCTTCTGCCCCGGCGCGTCGCGGGCCACCAGGCGGCCGATTACCGGGAGCCCGGCCCAGGGATTCGCGGTGAGATCGTCGAGCGCGGTGCCATGCGCGCTTTTCGGCGTGCCGCCGGGGAGCGGGATCGCAATCACCAGCGGCGGCGCATCCGGCCGGTCGCGCAGGCGCAATTCGGCCTCAAGCGACACCACGCCGTAATCGTCCCACGCCCTCCAGGGGAGACGAACGCGCAAGCCTTGCGGCGATTTGCCGGGTGGCTCGGCCCAGGCGGCGGTCGGGGGCGTGTCGGCGACCACAGTCAGGTCCCAGGCCGCCAGCTCGCGCCCGCGCCGCCGCACCACCAGCCGGCCACCCGAATTGAGGTCGCGGTCGGCCTGGAAGCTCGACTTATCGAGGGCGCGGAACGGGTCGGGGTGGCCGTTCAGGAGCAGCGAAGGCTGGCCGGTGCCCCCAGTGAGGCTGACCGTCAGGTGCGATCCGGCTGGAACGGCGATGTCCGACGGCCCATCCGGCTTGAGGAACAGCGGGGCGACGGCGGTATAGGCCGGCGGGGTGATCCAGGCCTGGAGCAGCGGCGCGGGGGGCGTCGGGCGGGGCGGAAAGCCCGGCGAGAAGGCGCGCGCCACCCGCTCCGGCGCATCGCTGCCGGCGACGATCGCCGCCGCCGCCAGCGCCACGACCAAGCCGCCGCGGAGCGCGCGACGGTCGTGCGCCGCCAGGCCGGGGTGCGGCCAGCCGATGCGAAGCCGGCCGAGCTGGGCCGCCGCCCGCGCGACATGCGCGAGCCACAGCGCCTCGGCGCCGGTAAACACCGGCCGATCGGTCAGCGCCGCCAGCGGGCGGTGCGCCAGCCCGGCTTCGCGCTCCAGCCGCCGGTCAGCGGCGGCATCGCCGGGAACGCGAATCTGGGCCAGGCCGCGGACCAGCAGCACGGCGACTGCCACGCCGAAGCCCAAGAGGAGCAGCGCGTGCGGCCAGGGCGGCAGCACCCGGGGGACGTCCAATAGCGCGACGACGAGAAACAGGCCGGCCACCCCGAGCGGCGGCCACAGCCCCGGCCACACCGCCTCGAACAGCATGATCAGCCGCGCGAGGGAGCGCCGGCGCGCCAACCGCCGGAGCAGCAGCGCGTGGGGTTCGTGCCCGTGGCCCGGGCCCGGGCTGATCGGGGAGGTCATAGGCGCGCGCCCGTGCGGGTGCGGCCGATGAACTCGGGGATGTTCTCTTCGGCCCAAAGCGCGGCGAGCTTCTGGCGCTCCCGGATCACGGCCCAGCTTGCGCCTTCGATCAGCACTTGCGCCGCCAGCGGGCGGGCATTGTAGGTCGAACTCATCACGGCTCCATACGCTCCGGTATCCAGGATCGCCACAAATGCAGCGGGGGCGAGCGGCGGCAACCCCCGATCGCGCGCGAAGATGTCACCGCTTTCGCACACCGGACCAGCAACCTCGGCCGGCGAGAGCGGTTGCACCGCGTCGGCGGCGGCGAGCGGCACGATCCCGTGCCAGGCGTCGTACATGGCCGGGCGCACGAGGTCGTTCATCCCGGCGTCCAGCACCACGAAGCGGGCGGCGCCGGCCGCTTTCACCAGCACCACCGAGGCGAGCAGCACGCCGGCCGGTCCGACCAGCCAGCGGCCCGGCTCCACGATGATGGGAAGCCCGAGCCCGCCCAGCGTCTCGCGGATCACGCCGGCATAGGCCGCCGCGGAGAGCGCGGGCTCGCCGCGATAGCCGATGCCAAGCCCGCCGCCGCAGTCGATGCCGTGCACTGGCAGCCCCTGCGAGCGCAGTGCACGCACCAGCTCCGCCGCCCGCGTGAAAGCGGCGCGATAGGGCGCGGCCGAGAGGATCTGGCTGCCGATGTGCATGGCGATGCCGACCGGGGCGATGCCCGGCAAGCCCGCGGCGCGGGCGTAGAGCGCTGCCGCCTCGCCGAACGGGATGCCGAACTTGTCGCGGGCGCGGCCGGTCGCGATCTTCGGGTGCGTGCCGGCATCGACATCTGGGTTCACCCGCAACACGACGCGCGCGGTCCGGCCGCCGGATTCGGCCACGGCCGAGAGCGTCGCCAGCTCCGCGGAGCCCTCCACGTTGATCTGCGCGATCCCTTCGCCGAGCGCCAGCTCAAGCTCGCGCCCGGTCTTGCCGACCCCGGAGAACACGATGCGGCTGGGCGGAATGCCGGCGGCGAGCGCCCGCAACAGCTCGCCCTCGCTCACCACGTCGGCCCCGGCGCCCTCTGCCCCGAAGAGGCCGAGCACCGCCAGATGGTCGTTGGCCTTCACGGCGTAATGGATGCGCGCGTTGAGCCCCGCCCCGGCGAGGGCGTCGCGCAGCACGGCATAGCGCCCGCGCATGGCGCCGGCGGAATACACCCAAGCGGGCGTGCCGACGGCCTCGGCGATGGCGGCCAGCGGCGCGTCCTCCATCACCAGCCCGTCCATCGCGTGCATGGAGAGATGCGGCCGGGCGGCGATCAGCTCGGCGAACGAGGGATCGGCGGGCTCGGCGAAAGTCTGGTGTGCGGCAGGCATACAGCGAAGCTAAGGCCGCCTTGTCCGCGAACCAACGGTGTTCTGCGGGCGCTCCGGATTGGCCAGATCATCGCGGCGCGTTTTGGAGGCTTGGAGGAGTGAGAGAGCACGCCGCCGCTCCTCGACGGCACGAGCCCGCTGAGCCCCCTGGTGAGCGATACGCCCAGACCCACGCAGGCGTGGCGGAGGAGGCGCATAGTATCGTTCGAGTAGGATATGAATAGCGCCCTCCACTTCATCAGGATCACGCTTGCGCTCATCGGGACGGAATTCGATCCGCCAATGACAAACCTCACACAGCGCAAGTAATGCGTTGTCGTCTTTACCTTCCAATACGCGAGGACGGTAATCGCGATGATGGACCTGGGTGGCCAGGACAAGGCCGCATATTGCGCACCCGCAATTGGCTCTCAGCTTCCGAGCCCTGATCTCCTGCCAAACCGGAGAGGCGAGATACTCCTCGTAATTCGGGGGTGGCCACCATGAGCGAAAGGCGTTGGGGTCCTCATCCGTTCTCGTCTTCCGCCATTGGAAAGCTGCGATCAGCCGGATGGTTTCGGGTCGGAAGCCGGCTGCTTTAGTATTTGCTTCGGCTAAGTATCTCTCGAGCTCCTGCTCGGACGGCTCGGGATCAGGAGGAATCTCGGGCAGGCGACGCCATACTGTGGAACTGGCAGATTTCCCTGGTTTGGATCGTCTCATCTCTCTCCACCGTATCGAAGCAAATGTTCGCGGACTGGGATTTCTCAATCGCTTTCAGAAACTCGGCCACGGCAGTTGCGCCGGGCGGACCTGTTCGTAGAGGCGCGCCATCTTGAGCACGCCGAGATCGTCGAACCGTCGGCCGATGATTTGCAAGCCGATCGGCAGCCGCTCGCGCGTGTAGCCGCAGTTGAGCGAGATGGCCGGCTGGTCGGACATGTTGAACGGCACAGTGAAGCAGATGTGCTCGAACGGCCGCGCCGGGTCGTCGATGGGCGAGGCTAATTCGGCGGCGAAGGCCGGCAGCGGCGCGGTCGGCGCCAGCACGAAGTCGAAGCCGCGGCAGGCGGCGAGCGTGGCGGCGCGCATCTCCATGATCTGGCTGAAGCCGCGAAAGGCATCGAGCCCGGAAATCCCCGCCCCGCCCTCGGCCCATTTCCGGATATAGGGCAGCACGCGGTCCAGCCGCTCGGAGGGGAGGCCGACCATGTCGGACCAGGCACGCACGCGCCAGAACCGATCGAGGCCGTCCAGCATGGCGCGCGTGAGGAATGGCGGGAGCGGCTCGACCTGGGCACCGGAGTCGGCAAACGCGGCGGCGGCGGCCTGGATGGCAGCCCGGACCTTCGGCTCCGGCGGCATCCCGACGCCGATGTCCAATAGCAGGCCGAGTTTCAGGCCCCTCGCCACCGGAGCGAGCTGCTGCCACTCGATGCTGGCCGGCGGCAACGACATGTGGTCGCGGTCATCCGGGCGCGAGATCACGTGCATCAGCAAGGCGCAGTCGGCGACCGTGCGGGCGATCGGGCCGGCGACCCGGCCGATATAGGGCGGATCGACCGGCACGCGCCCGAAGCTTGGCTTCAAGCCGACGACACCGCACCAGCCGGCGGGCAGGCGGATGGAGCCGCCGATGTCGGTGCCGAGATGCAGCGGCCCGTAGCCGGCCGCCGCCGCCGCGCCCGCGCCGGCGCTGGAGCCGCCGGGATTGCGGTTCACATCCCACGGATTGCGCGTCAGCGGATGGAAGCTGGAGAGGCCGGACGACAGCATGCCGTAATCCGGCATGGTCGTCTTGCCGAGAATGACCGCGCCGGCTTCGCGCACCCGCGCGGCCGGCGGCGCATCGGCGACGGCCGGCGTCAGGATGGTTGCCGCCGTGCCGAGCGGCACCGGCGTGCCTTTGGTCGCAATGTTGTCCTTGATCGTGATCGGCACGCCGTCGAGCGTGCCAGCCGGCTCCCCGCGCGCCCAGCGCTGTTCGGATTGTCGCGCGGCTTCGCGCGCGCCCTCGGGGTCGAGCGCGTAGGTCGCGTGCAGCCGGGGCTCGAACGCGTCGATGCGGCTGAGCACCGCCTCGATGACCTCGACCGGCGAGAGCGCCTTGCCTCGGTAGGCGGCGATAAGATCGACGGCTGAAAGGTCGGCGGGGTTCGTCATCGCGTACTCTGTTCTCTCGCTGCTCGGCGTGCCCGGACGGCTCGGTGTGCAAGCGTAGTGCCAGCGAGAGGGCGGGCTCAAGCAAGTTGACGCGCAGATGACCCGATGATCCCCCGGATTTCGCTGGCGCTCCATCCAGGCTACGATTACCTGACGCGTCGCATACCGGCTTGCCAGGAAAACGGCGCCGCCCAAGGCAGTGCGCGACAGGGGGAGGAGCATGGGCAACATCAATCCGGTGGTCGATCTGCGGGCCGAGGACGGCGGCCGAATCGCGCTCATCGTGATGGACAACCCGCCGGTGAACGCGCTCGGCCATCGGCTGCGCGAGGGCATCATGCAGGCGCTGGCACGCGCGCGAGACGACGGCGCGGTGCAAGCGGTCGTGCTGACCGGAACCGAGCGTGCCTTTTCGGCGGGCGCCGACATCACGGAATTCGGCAAGCCCCGGCAGCCACCGATGCTGCCCGAGATCATCGCCACGCTGGAGGCGATGCCGAAGCCGGTGATCGCGGCGCTCGGCGGCTTCGCGTTCGGCGGCGGGCTCGAGCTGGCGCTGGGCTGCCACTATCGCGTCGCCGCGCCGTCGGCCCGCGTCGGCCTCCCCGAGATCAAGCTCGGCATCCTGCCGGGCGCCGGCGGCACGCAGCGCGCGCCCCGCCTCGCCGGGCCGGAACGCGCGCTCCGCATCATCGTCTCGGGC
>Ga0073928_10009975_pt1 | contig 11442 bp, 12 predicted proteins | sample PaiPotPPA55metaG_FD_76969 | JGI IMG/M metagenome (GOLD analysis project Ga0073928, IMG submission 76969) | Iron sulfur acid spring bacterial and archeal communities from Banff, Canada, to study Microbial Dark Matter (Phase II) - Paint Pots PPA... ...
GAATTCTTGCAAGGGCAAGGGTGGATGTAAATCGAGCGACAACGGCTGCAAAGGCAAGAACTCTTGCAAAGGCAAGGGCGGCTGCGCAACCGACGGCTCCAAGATGCCTGAGTAAGAAAGCGGAAGCTTTCTTCTGTCCGGGGCCGGCTTGGATCATACCGGCCCTCGACATCCCCTTTCAGTCGCCGGAGTAGCGGATGCCAGCAAATCGGTTTAACAATTTTACGGACTACGGTATCGGGATTGGTCTGCGCGCAACGCATTACAACCACATTCTTACGCGCAAGCCGGTAGTGGATTGGTTCGAAATAATCTCTGAGAACTTCATGATCGATGGCGGGCGACCGCTGAGTATCCTGGATCAAATTTTGGAGCAGTACAAAGTGGTGCAGCACGGCGTTTCCATGTATTTTGGCTCGGCGGAACGTCCGCATCGCGAGCATCTCCGGCGCTTGAAAACGTTGGTGAAACGAACGAATACTCCGTGGCTTTCGGACCATCTTTGCTGGGGAAGCGTGGATGGGCGCTACACGCACGATCTGCTGCCCATGCCGTACACTTTTGAGGCTGCGCGTTTGACGGCGCAAAAGGTCCGCGAAGTCCGCGATACCCTGGAAATTCCGGTGGTGGTGGAAAACGTGAGCAGCTATGCCGAATTTCACGTTTCCGAGATGACGGAGTGGGAATTCCTGAACGAAGTTGTGGAGCGCGCCGACTGCGGTATACTTCTGGACGTAAATAATATTTACGTTTCGTCGAAGAATCACAATTTCGATCCGTACACTTACGTCGACAGCGTTCCAGCCGAGCGTGTGGCGCAGATTCATATCGCCGGCCATTCAAAATTCCGCAAGTATATTTTGGATACGCACGACCATCCCGTGATCGATCCGGTCTGGAAATTGTACGCACGCGCGATTGAACGAATTGGCCACACCGCAACATTGCTGGAATGGGACGACAGCATTCCCTCATTTGACGAAGTTCACGACGAAGCCCTGAAAGCGAATCGATTCCTCGCCAGCGCATCCCTGGCCAGGGCCGTATGAAGTTGCTGAGCCTGCAGCGCCGCATGGCGCGCGCGGTGATGACACCGCTGACGCCTTCCGAGCACATGCGTTCGGTCGCGCCTGACGGCCGCTCGATGCGCGCGGTCGCTTCTGAAATTATTAAGCCGAACGATCGGCTAACCTCCTTCGAGCGCCTGGAAATTTATAATCGACAATATTGGTTTCGAATCCTTTCAGGCTTCGCCGAAGATTTTCCCGGCCTTCGCAGCGTGCTCGGTGGAAGCCGCTTCGATCGCATGGCAAAAGCGTATCTTTCCGATTGTCCTTCGCAATCGTTCACTTTGCGTAATTTGGGCGCGCGCCTGGAAGCCTGGCTGGGAAAAAATGCTGAGTGGGCTGGAACGCGCCAGAATCTAGCTCTGGATATGGTGCGGCTGGAATGGGCTGATATCGAAGCTTTCGACGGGGCCGCCGAGCCTTCCTTAAAACCAGAAGACCTGGGGGAAGCAAATCCGGCCAGGTTACGTTTGCGGATGCAGCCTTACATTCAACTTCTCGATTTGCGATATCCGGTTGACGACCTGTTGCTGGAAGTTCGCAAAGCGGAAGAGGACACCGATTTTGCCAGCAACGCGTTCAATGAACGGCACCATCGCAAGCGCGTTTCTGCGGTCGCTAAATTAAAACCTCAGCCGATTTTTCTGGCGGTGCATCGCCTGGACGATTCCGTTTATTTTCGCCGCCTGCAGCATGAAGAATTCGCTATTTTGCGCGCTCTTCGTGCTGGCAAGGCGCTGAATCGAGCAGTCGAATCCGCATTGAAAAAGAGTTTGATCCCGGCGGGAGAGCAGCCAAGTCACGTGCAACACTGGTTTCAAACCTGGTCGGCGCTGGGCTGGTTCTGCCGAAGCGAAAACGGCAAAGAGTCAAAACGCAATTCGGTCGTTGCAGCATCCCGCGGACCGCAGGTCTCAAAAAATGGACGAGGCAGGAAATCCACTTCAGCGGTTGTATAGCGGCTTCGTAAGGGCTGTTTCCAGCCTGCAATCTCCATTTCTGCTGTTGGTGCGAGTGTACTGGGGCTGGCAAATCTCACAAAACGGTTGGGGCAAGCTTCACAACCTGCCGCATGTGGCGCAATTCTTTGCGAGTCTGGGGCTGCCGGCGCCTGCGTTTACAGCGGGATTCGTTGCTAGTTTTGAGTTCTTGGCTGGAATTCTGTTGGCTTTGGGATTGCTGTCGAGAATCGCAGCTTTGGGCCTTGTTATTGATATGACCATGGCGTATTGGACCGCGGACCGAGAATCGTTTCTCGCATTTTTCTCAAACCCCGGCAAATTTTACGGTGCCGACCCATTCATTTTTCTGTTTGTTGGGCTGATCATTTTGATTTTGGGGCCGGGGAAACTCTCGCTCGATACACTGTTCGCGCGATTGATGGGAAAAGGAAAATATTCAGAGTTCGCAGGAAATAGATCCTCCTCGTCTTGATGTTCTGGCGAGTGGTTTAGGGGAACGAGCGAGCAAGGCAGGCCCACCAAATATGAATTTCAAACGATTTTGCGGGGCTGCTTTATGCTTAGCCGTACTCTGCGTAGTGTCAGCGGCTTTCTTCCGAGCTGATCGAGCGGAACAAATGACATCCACTGTCGTTATCGGAGATTCGCGAATAGACGTAGTCGTCGAAAAAGGTGAGTTGCAGGTTTCGAAAGAGGATTTGCTCAAATGGGTTCAATGGGCCGCAGAGTCTGTGAGCACATATTACAGCCGCTTTCCCGTTCCTCATCTCTTGCTGCGCATCATTCCAACGGGCGGAAAAGGCGTGCGAGGCGGCCGCACGTTTGGAGAAAAGGGCGGATTGATCAGCATTCATGTGGGTGGCAATTCCACATTCGAAGATCTTGCGAAGGACTGGATGCTCACTCATGAAATGGTCCACCTCTCATTTCCTTCCGTCGCCGACAAGCATCATTGGATTGAAGAGGGAATCGCGACCTACGTGGAGCCCATCGCGCGCGTGCGAGCCGGGCACATGGAAGTGACCGAAATGTGGAGAGAGCTCGTGCGCGACTTGCACCAAGGGCTTCCCGCTGCTGGAGATCAAGGCCTCGACCACACGCACACCTGGGGGCGGACGTATTGGGGCGGCGCTCTTTACTGTTTTCTGGCTGATATCGATATCCACAAGCAAACGAAGAACAAAAAAGGCCTGGATGATGCGCTGCGCGGAATCCTGAACGCGGGCGGCGACATTCGCGAGGATTGGGAACTCGCGAGAGCGCTCGAGGCCGGAGATCAAGCCATCGGCCTGCACGTCTTACGGCCGCTTTACGACAAGATGAAAGATCAGCCCTACGATGTCGATCTTTCCGACTTGTGGAAGCAATTAGGTATTGAACGAGATGACCGGGCAATCCGTTTCGTGGACGACGCGCCGCTTGCCCACACGCGTGTGGCGATCACTTACGGAACGATTGCGCCGGGCGCGAAAGCTGTATCCGCTATCAGCGTAGTCGCCGGAGATACGGCCATGAATTTCCCGCGGAAGTAAAGTCAACGCCGGAAGCCCCAGCTTGTCGCTTAAATGTTTACATCTCATAAGCAACGGCAGTAGCTATTGGTCCCTGGCAGCATGGCCTGGGAGAACTGCCCGTGTTAGAGTTTGGTTGCACCCATGCTTGCGTACCTTTGCGGTCCAATTGAATTCGCCGAAGACGGCGGCAGACTTTGGCGGCGCAAGCTCGCGCCGTTTTTGAGAGATCAGATCGGCCATCGTGTTTACGATCCGGCAGAAGATGAGCAAAAAAATATGACCGAGGAAGAGGCGGCCCATTTTCGTGAATGGAAGACTGCCGATCTTGATCGCTTTCGCCGCACGGTGCGCAAGATCATCGCCTTTGACCTGGACCTCATCGAAAACAAAGCGGACTATTTGATTTGCTTCTGGCCATCAGCAACTGCTCAAAGTGGCGGCACTCCGGCCGAGCTGACCGTGGCGCACCGCAAGGGAATTCCCGTTTATCTGGTGACACCGATTCCTTTGGAACAGGTGAGCGGCTGGATGCTGGCGTGCTCCGACCAATTATTTAAATCCATCGAAGAGCTGAAAGAATTTCTGGCTTTACGCTTTGTGCGCGAAAAACAAACGCAGCTCTGGAAATAGCCGCCCGCACGCCCCGGTCCTCCGTGGTGCGCAAACCTATTCAACGAAAGCATTCATACCTAAAAACTTTCGCTGCCAAGAACAACCTCGCGGGTTGATATGCATCCCTGATAGAATCCGCGCCGCATGAAGAAAATCCTCATCGCCGTCGGCAGCGCCCGCCCTGTAAAAATGAATGCAGTTTCTGCAGCGATCGCATGCTTCGGATCGTTTTTGAGTGTGGATACGGAATTTGAAGTAGAAGGCGTCGATGTTCCAAGCGGCGTTCGCCATACTCCGCTTACCCGTGAACACACCATGGCTGGCGCGCGCCAGCGGGCAGAGGCATTGCGCAATGTTGCGCGTGACAAAAATGCGCCTTGGGAATATTTCGTAGGCCTGGAAGGAGGCCTTGATGTAATTCGCGAGGGCTCCTCCCTATGGGTTTTTCTCCAGAACTGGGCTTACGCCGCGGACCGCAGCGGCCGGGGATTTTTTGGCCAATCCGGAGCGGTTCTGCTGCCCGCCTCGCTGGTTGAGTCAGTGGTGCATCAAGGCGTAGAGCTGTCGGAAGCGATTGATTCGTTCGCCGGGAGCCGCGGCATCCGTGACGCGCAAGGGGCCTGGGGCGTCCTCACGCACAATTTGATCACCCGGCAGGAAGCATTTCGGGCCGCGGTGATCCATGCGTTTGCGCCGTTTTTCAATGACGCGGTTTATTCGCAGAATTTCGAGCGCAGGGGGCCGGCTACCCCAGCGTGAAATAAGTGCAGCTTTCCTTTGCAACACGATTTAATTCTTGATTGCGTTCGGGCCGGCTCAATTTTCACAGAGCAATGTGCTAGCCTAACAGCAGGAGACCACAGCGTGGACATTGTGAAAGGCAACATGGGCTGGATCGAAGTCGTCGTCGGACCAATGTTCTCGGGCAAGAGCGAGGAGCTCATCCGGCGATTACGGCGGGCGGAGATTGCGAAACAACGCGTCCAAATATTTAAGCCGGTGATCGATCAGCGCTATGCGAAAAACGGAATCGTCAGCCATTCCGGTCTGGAACTGGATTCCGAGTTGGTGAAAACGGGCGAAGAGATTCTGGTAAAGGTAGCTCCGCGCACCGAAGTAGTTGGAATTGACGAAGCGCAATTTCTCGGCGAGAGCCTGGTGGAAAGCTGCGTGAAGCTGGCTGACCTCGGCAAGCGCGTAATTGTGGCGGGGCTTGATACGGATTTTATGGGGCGTCCTTTCGAGCCCATGCCGCGACTGCTGGCGGTGGCAGAAGAAATCACCAAGTTGCTGGCAATTTGCATGCGCTGCGGGAATCCCGCGGTTCACACGCAGCGCCTGGTTGCTTCCGAAGAGTTAATCGTAGTGGGCGCCGGGGGAATGTACGAAGCGCGTTGCCGCCGCTGTTTCGAACCGCTCCTGGCGGCGCAGAAAATCGAAGAGGAAAAAGCCGCCGTTGCGCCGCAAGCGCGCGCAGCCATCCGTTAAGATTGCGCTAGCTTCCGATTTAGCTGCGAACAAATTTTCTCCACGATGGCACGGTGTTCCGCACATCCCACCACGTCGAGTTCCGGTATGGGCTCTTTCGCTCGCCGCAACTTTTGTCGCAGGCGCTCGATTCGGCGATGGCTCGCTTCCCACTCGTCCTGGTCAAATTTTCCTTGATGGCGGGCTGAGCAGAGGCGCTCGATCACAGGTGCGACTAAATTCCAGTCATGGCAAATGAGCGCCATGTCGCTACCCGCTTGAAATGTCAGCACCGCCGATTCCGAGGGAGCGCGAACCTTTGCGATCGCCCCCATGGCTAAATCATCAGCCAGAATCACTCCATCAAAGCCAGTATCGCGCAGAATTTCGTGAAGTATTTTCCGCGACAGGCTCGCCGGAAACTGCGCATCGATTTCCGGAAGGAAAATATGGGCGGTCATGATCATCGGTACTCTGGCGGATATAAGTTCCATGAAGGGGACCAGTTCTGTCGACATCAATCGCTTTAAGTCGCCTCCAAAAACCGGCGAATCCAGATGCGGGTCAACCGTGGCGTCTCCATGGCCCGGAAAATGTTTCGCGCACGCTAGAACCCCTTCTTTGGCTAGTCCGCGTGCGAAGGCCGCACCCAAGCGGGAGACTTTTTGAGGATCGGAGCCGAAGCTGCGGCCAAGCGTCACGGGGCTGTTCGGGTGCAGGTGTAAATCGAGCAGGGGCGCAAAATCCAAGTTGCAACCGACACTGCGTAACTCGCGCGCAAGTGCAGCAGCTTGTGTCTCCACTAGCTCTTGGTCATCCAATTTTCCGAGCGCTTCCGGCGACACCCACTGCGTGAAAGATTCCGGCAGTGAAAATCGCGTGCCGCCCTCCTGGTCGATTCCAATCAATACCGGTTGGCTTGCCGCGCGCTTGATTTCCGAGGTGAGTGACCGCAATTCCGCAGTGTCGCTGAAATTCCTGGGAAACAGAACCACGCCTCCGAGGCCTTGCTCCAGAAGATCGCGCAATTCGCGCGGCAATTGGCGGCCATGGAAACCAACGATTAATTTTTCGAGCACTTCCGCGGACACTTGTGTCGGTGGAGTCATAAGCTCATCTGTTATGATGCGCGAGTTCAACCCGATTCATTGCGTGGTCCTGGACCGTCCTGCAGCAGAGTAGCCGCGGAGGAGCTTTCAAACAAGATGCGTATCGAAGCGCGTGCTCCCACACGAATTGATCTTGCTGGTGGCACATTGGATATATGGCCGCTGTATTTATTTCATCAGCCGGCATTTACTTTGAACTGCGCAATTAACTTGTACGCTTCCTGCACTCTGGAAACGCATAAGACCACGAAGTCCATCCGCCTGATCTCGCTCGACACCAAAAAACGTGAGGAATTCTCGTCATGGCGCGCGCTCGCCGATTCTTCGCGTTACCGTCTCCCGTTGCTTGCGCAGTTCGCGAAACATTTTCGCCAGCCGCTCGGTTTGACGATTACCACAGATTCGCAGGCCCCCGCTGGTGCCGGCATTTCCGGATCTAGCGCGCTCGCTGTGGCGCTGGCCGCCGCGTTTGATCGTCTTACCCACTTGGGTGCGAGTCGAGCCGATTGGATTCATTTAAGCCGCGATATCGAATGCGTTGTTCTTGGCGTTACAACAGGAACTCAGGACCATTATCCCGCGGCGTTTGGCGGAGCCAATCTAATTTCCTTCGATCTTGGCGGCGAACACCGCTCGGAACTTGGCGCCGACATCGGCGAGATCGAAAAGCGTTTAGTTTTGTGCTACACAGGCAAACCGCGCCGCTCCGGAATTAATAATTGGAAAATTGTTAAAGCTCATATCGATGGCGATCGCCGTGTTTGGCGGAACCTGGAAGAAATTGCGCAGGTGGCGCGGGAAATGCCCGCAAGCATCCGTGCCGGCAATTGGAACGAAGCTGGCCGATTGTTGCGCGAAGAATGGAACTACCGCAGGCGCAATCTCCCCACGATTTCAACTCCCACCGTAGACCGCATTATTGCGCGAGCCCGCAAAGCCGGCGCTCTGGGCGGAAAAGTATGCGGAGCCGGCGGCGGTGGTTGTGTGGCGCTGCTCATTGAGCCCTGTGCGCGAGCTCGTGTAGAAGAAGCCGCAACCGCCGCGGGCGGGCAAGTCCTTCCCATCCGCATCGATCGCCAGGGTGTTCGCCTCCGCGCATCTCGTTAAGATTTCTCATGGTCGCCCGCTTCCGCAAGCGCTATGCGCCTCGTGCGCCCCTCTCATCTGCAACCATCTAGAGTGGCCACGAATCCATATTCATCTAAGCGCCAAAATGCCATAAAATAGGCGCCGAACCGGCACCCATGCACATTCGCTGCATTCTCGCAATAGTGGCTGCGCTGGCTATCAGTGGCGACCGCGCTGATGTGAATCGCTATCGCACGCCTGCGCTGCCGGAGGCGCCGGATATCAAGTCCTTGCCGAGCTCCGCTCGCTCGGTCGTCGTATTTGACCCCGGTGTGTACGTATCAGTAGGGCAGCAAGCCAGCAACAAACAGAACCCGCTCCAGCCGCAGTCACGGTTGGAAATCATCCGCTACGTTTCAGGGGAGTTTGCCAAGAGTGTGTCGCCGATTCCGGGCGGAGGAAAGGGATTCAGAATTCCAGTGGGGGAGAAGTTGAACCAGGCTGAGTTGCGAAGCGCGCTGCGGCACGAAGGAGCGGCAATCAGCGCGGGCGAAACGGTACAAGTCACAAGCATCGAGTTTCGCGCCAGAGAAATCGTCGTGCAAGTAAATGGCGGCGGCAAGAAACATTTCCGTCTCCGGGAACATATCCAGGTGGGCATCGGAAGCTCACAAGTTCCTGGGACCGGGCCATCCGGCCCGCAAGAAAAGCCGGGTGCCACTCTGATTCTTGACTACGGCCGCCCGGTGCCGGATTTGAGCGCCGATGACGTGATGACCGCGCTGCAAATGTTCCTGAGTTTTTCCAAGGAACAATCCGCCGCGGTAAACTGGGTGGACACCTTGCCCCCTCAATTCAAAGATGCCATCAAGGACCAGAAAGCGGTGGTAGGCATGGATCACGAAATGGTACTTGCGGCCCTGGGACGTCCAGATCACAAAGTTCGCGAGCGCGATCCGGACGGCGGCGAGACCGAGGACTGGATATACGGCAATCCTCCTGCCAGGACTGTTTTTGTCACTTTCAACGGCGACAAGGTAATTCGCGTGAAAGAATACGATTGACCGCGTTGACTTTTTTCTCCGCGCACCCTAGCATCACCGTTCGGTCTTAACCTCGCGGACGCTTTGAGTCGTTGTCCGCATTCATCGCACGTGCCGGGAGGCCTCATGTCGATTAAGGTTGGAATCAACGGTTTCGGGCGGATCGGGCGCAACATTTTTCGCGCCGCGCTGGAAGATCCCTCGATAGAAATTGTAGCGGTCAATGACATCACCGACTCGAAAACTCTGGCTCATTTGCTGAAGTACGATTCGATTTTGGGCAATCTGCCTAATAAAGTCACGCATACGGAAGACTCCATCGCAGTGGACGGAAAAAGTTTTAAAGTTTTCCGCGTAAAGGATCCTGCTGAGCTCGATTGGACCTCGGTCGGCGCCTCGATCGTGGTCGAATCGACCGGACTTTTTACCAAAGGCGCGGATGCGCGCAAACATATCCGCGGCTCGGTGAAGAAGGTAATTATTTCGGCGCCTGCCACGGATCCCGACGCCACGTTCGTTCTCGGAGTGAACGACAAATCTTACGACCCCGCGAAGCATCACGTGATTTCCAACGCTTCCTGTACCACAAACTGCCTGGCCCCGGTTGCAAAAGTAATCCACGAAACTTTCGGAATCCATGTAGGAACCATGACTACCGTTCATTCTTATACCAATGACCAAAAACTCTTGGATCTGCCGCATCCCGATCTCCGCCGATCGCGCGCCGCCGCGCTTTCCATGATTCCTACATCCACGGGAGCTGCAAAAGCGCTGCATTTGGTCATTCCGGAACTAAAAGGGAAGCTGGACGGTTATTCGCTGCGCGTGCCCACCCCCAACGTTAGCGTGGTGGATTTGACCGTGATGGTCGATAAACCTGCAACGGTGGAATCGGTGAATTCGGCCTTGAAGAACGCGGCCAACGGGCCCATGAAGGGCATTCTTGCCTACACTGAGGAAGAATTGGTTTCTATCGATTTTCGCGGCAACCCGCACTCTTCCATCGTAGATTCTGGATATACACGCGTGGTAGGCGGGAACTGCCTGAAAATCTTGGCGTGGTACGACAATGAATGGGGCTACTCCAGCCGTTGCCGCGACCTGATCAAAATTCTAGCGTCCAAGCTTTAAGGCGCTCGGGAGATCCGCTGCATCGCGCCGCCTGCCAACATGAATAAGCTTTCCATTCGCGATCTGGAATTACGCGGCAAGCGTGTGTTTGTCCGTGTGGATTTCAACGTCCCCATGGCAGGCGACAAGGTTGAGGATGATACGCGCATTCGAGAAACACTTCCCACACTCCGCTATGCAATCGATCAGGGAGCGAGGTTGGTGCTCGCTTCCCATCTCGGCCGTCCTAGAGGTAAGCTGGATCCAAAATATACTCTCGCGCCTGTGGCTGAGCGGTTGCGCGAACTTCTCGGCAAGCCAGTTGTTTTCGCCGCCGATTGTGTGGGCGCCGATGCGGAATCAAAGAGTAAAGCCTTGCGCGATGGAGATGTTCTCCTTCTTGAGAATGTGCGATTCCATCCGCAAGAGGAAGCCAACGACCCAGAATTTTCACGCCAGCTAGCGCGATTGTGCGATGGACTTTTTGTTTGCGACGCTTTTGGCTCCTGCCATCGCGCGCATGCTTCCATCGTCGGCATCACGAAATTTGTTCGCCAGGCCGCCGCCGGTCTGCTGATGGAAAAGGAACTGACTTATCTGGGGAAAGCGGTGTCCAACCCGGACCATCCGTTTGTCGCCATTCTGGGTGGGGCAAAAGTCTCCGACAAAATTGAAGTAGTGCAGAATTTGATGAAGCTTGCAGATGCGTTGCTGATCGGCGGAGCGATGGCTTACACTTTCCTGAAATCGCAAGGCCTGCCGATAGGAAAGTCGCTCGTCGAAAACGATAAGCTTGTTCTCGCCCGTGACCTGCTCGAAGACGCGCGCCACCGCAAGTTCCGCTTTGTGCTTCCGGTCGATCACGTCGTCGCAGAGTCTCCGAATTCAGCGGAAACCAGTATCACGGGTATCGCGCAGACTCCGGAGAACTTGATGGGTCTCGATATTGGCCCCCAGACCATCGCGTTATTCAATGAACAGATTACGGGCGCTCGCACAATCGTATGGAACGGCCCACTCGGGATTTTTGAGAAGCCTGCATTCGCCCAAGGAACTTTGGCAATTGCGCGAGCCGTAGCGGCGGCATCGGCCGCCGGAGCTATTTCAATTGTGGGCGGCGGCGATTCGGTTGCAGCAATTGAGCACTCCGGCGTCGCCGCGAAAATTTCGCATATTTCTACGGGTGGTGGAGCCTCACTTGAATTTCTAGCTGGCGAAAAGCTTCCCGGTGTCGAAGCGCTTACAAGTAAATCCGCGAACCAAAAGGAATTTTAATTGTCTCGCCGCCCAGTAATCGCCGGCAATTGGAAGATGTACAAGACCCGTGCGGCTACGCGGCAATTCTTTGAAGTGTTTAAGCCTCTTGTCAGCGACTCGAATCATCGCGGCATCATTATCGCTCCGCCATTTACTGCACTTTCCACAGCCGTCGAATCCGCAGCCGGGACGGCCATTTTGATCGCGGCACAGAACGCGCTTGGAGAACCCGA